>Ga0209477_1000081_pt1 | contig 47720 bp, 47 predicted proteins | sample KloWWTupernatant_FD_187180 | JGI IMG/M metagenome (GOLD analysis project Ga0209477, IMG submission 187180) | Active sludge microbial communities from Klosterneuburg, Austria, studying microevolution and ecology of nitrifiers - Klosterneuburg... | ecosystem: Engineered > WWTP > Aerobic digester >...
CCGCCGGCTGGCTGGTCGACAACACCACCCACAGCCCCCGTGCCGCGCGCGACGATGTACGGCTCGCGGTCGGCCTGGCGCAGACCCCGCTGGTCGCCGTGGCGCTCTCGGCTGGCAGGGTGTCTGCTGAGCAGGCTGGTGCGATCCTGAACGGGCTACGCCGCCTACCCGAAGACTTCAACAACACGCAGCGGGACGCGGTGGTTGAACAGCTGGTGGGGTTCGCTGCCGACTTCGACCCCAGCCACCTGTCCCGGTTGGTGAACCGGGCGATCGAAGTCGTCGCCCCCGAAGTCGCTGAGGAAGCCGACCAGAAAGCCGTCGAACGCCTGGACGCCCAGCAGCGCCGGGATCGGTACGTGACCTGGCGGCAAGACCCTGATGGGTCGTGGGTGTTTCGTGGGAAGTTGCCGACGCTGCAGGGTCAGCAGTTGGTGAACCTGCTGCGGTCGATCTCAGCCAAACACCGCGCCACCGTGCTCCTAGCCGGCGGAACAATCGAACGCACGCAGGCTGCTGCTGATGCGCTGGGGATGCTGACTGACCATTACCTGTCGTGTGGCCAGGCGCCCATGTTTGGTGCTGATCGGCCCAGGGTGACCGTGACCATCGATTACGACGTGTTGGTCGGGAAACTCGGCACCGCGACCCTGCTCGACAATGATGTGCAGTTGACTGCGCAGCAGGCTCGCCGGTTGGCGTGTGACGCCGAGATCCTGCCGGTGGTGCTCGGTGGTAAGTCGGTGGCGCTCGATGTGGGCCGATCCAAGCGGTTGTTCGCTGGGAAGCTACGTCAGGCGATCATCACCCGTGACGGGGGTTGCACCTTTCCTGGTTGTGATCGTCCACCGGCCGAGTGTGAAGCTCACCACCGCAAACCCTGGTGGGCTGGTGGGAAGACCAGACTCAAAGACGGCGTCCTGCTCTGCACCTACCACCATCACCAAATCGAACCCGACCCGAACAAGCCACCAGATGCCCAATGGCTGATCCGACTAGACCCCAAGGGCCGGTCGGAGTTCTCCCCACCGTTGCAGCCCGGACAGTCTGTGCGGGTGTGGAAACAGCACGCCCGCTTCCGCCGCTGAACCCGTGGCGGCGGCCCTTCGTGACACCGTCCGCTCGTCCCTCGCGGCCGGCTCCTCAGGGACCGATTGGAAGTGTTGCTCGATCCTTGCGGCCGGCTCTCAAGGACCAGTCCCATGAACGGTCGCTGAGGAGCGCTCGTGAGGGACGAGCGAGCGCGTCACGAAGGGGCGTCCGCTACCGGTCTCTCTTGGACAAGGCGGCGGCTCTTTGTGACGCCGTCCGCGCGTCCCTCACGGCCGGCTCCTCAGGGACCGGGTCGAAGTGGTGCGCTCGTTCCTCGCGGCCGGCCCCTCAGGGACCGGTCGGCCGCAGTCGCGTCGTCGATCATGGAACGGCTAGGCCAGGGCGTAACCGGCGATGGCGCTGGCCGCGGCCACGTTGAGCGAATCCACGCCGGCCTTCATCGGGATCTGCACCACAACGTCCGCCGCGTCCGTCCACTGGTCGCTGAGGCCGTGCCCCTCCGTGCCGAGCAGGATCGCGACCCGGTCTTCGGTCCCCAGGTTCGCGGCGAAGTCGGAAAGCCCAACCGCATCCGACCGCAGGGCCAGTGCCGCCACCAAGAACCCCGCGGAGTGCAGCAACTCGGCGATGTCGACGCCTTCGGGCAGTCGTGCCCACGGCAGCGCGAACACGGTCCCCATCGACACCTTGATCGAGCGCCGGTACAGCGGGTCGGCGCAGCGGGCGCTCACCAGTACACCGTCCCAGCCAAGGCCAGCGGCGTTCCGGATGACCGCGCCGACGTTGGTGTGGTCCACGAGGTCCTGGAGCACCATCAGCCGACGTCCGGCCAGCACCTCGGCGACAGTGAAGCGTTCGGCGCGGTGCAGCGAGGCGAGCGCCCCGCGATGCACGTGGAAGCCGGTCACCTGCTCGGCAAGCTCTTCGCTGGCCAGGTAAACCGGCACCTCGAGAGGCTCCAGCAGCTCGGCAAGATCGGGCAGCCAACGCTCGGCGAGCAGGAACGACCTGGGCGGGTAGCCGGCCTCGATCGCCCGACGGATCACTTTGCTGCCCTCGGCGATGAAGACGCCGCGTTCGGTCTCCAGAAGGTGCCGCAGTGTCGCCTCCCGCAACCCCACGTAGTCGGCCAGCCGTTCGTCGTCGGCCCGGGCAACGGGGATCAGGGTGGCCATGGAGCTGAGTCTAGGCAGCCTGGCCCTGGCTTAGGATGTGGTGAATGTCCTGGCTCTCACGCGTCCGCATCGACCGGTTCCTGGTGGCGATCATTATCGCTGCGGTGGTGGCGTCGATCCTCCCCGCGTCCGGCGTGTGGGCGGACGTGCTGGGCTGGGCCACGAGCGCTGCGATCGCCCTGCTCTTCTTCCTCTATGGCGCCCGGCTGAGCCCGGCGGAGACGCTGGCCGGACTGCGGCATTGGCGCCTTCACGCCACCATCCTGGCCTTCACCTATGTGCTCTTCCCGCTGATCGGTCTGGCCCTGGTCGCCGCCACCCGCACAGTGCTGAGCCCTGGACTGCAGGCCGGATTGCTCTATCTGACCCTCGTGCCATCGACCGTGCAGTCCTCGATCGCCTTCACCTCGATCGCCCGGGGCAACGTCGCCGGCGCAGTGGTGAGCGCTTCCGCGTCCAACATCCTTGGCGTGTTCCTCACTCCGCTGCTGTGCTGGCTGCTGATGAGCGGCACCGGACAGGTGGCGTTCACCACCTCGACGATCATCGAGATCGTCCTGCAGATCTTCCTTCCATTCGTGCTCGGCCAACTCTCCCGCCGCTGGACGGCGGGCTATGTCGCCGCGCACCCGGAACTGAAGCTTGTGGACCGCGGCTCGATCGTGCTCGTCGTCTATTCGGCCTTCTCCGAAGGCATGCGCGAAGGCATGTGGTCGCAGACCTCCGCGGCCGACCTCGGCATGCTCGTGGTGCTGAGCCTGCTGATCCTCGCGGTGATGCTCGCACTCACCTGGTCGGTCGCCCGTCGCCTGGGCTTCAACCGTGCGGACGCGATTGCGATCCAGTTCTGCGGCACCAAGAAGTCGCTGGCCAGCGGCCTGCCGATGGCCGGTGTGCTGTTCGCCGGCCAGCCGCTCGGGCTGCTGATGCTCCCGCTGGTGCTGTTCCACCAGGCCCAGCTGATGGCCTGTTCAGCCCTGGCCGGACGGTACGCGCGCAGCACTACCGACGCCTGACCCACTCCTGACGCCTGACCAACTCCTAGCGCAGGTCCTCGGGGTGGATCGGCTCAGGCACGCTGAGCTGCTCCGTCTCCGCCCACCGATTGGCCAGGTAGGGCGCCGGTTCGACGGTCTCCGGGGCGAGCCCCAGGAGTGCCCTGGCCGGAGCGAGCAACCGGCTGAGGTCATTCCTGGCCAGATCGGCGCTGCTCTGGTCCAGGTCGTACTTCGCCCGGCTGACCAGCCGATTCACTTTGTCTTCAGCCTCAACCACGTCGAGCAACAGCCGATGCAGTTCCGGGAGCGTTTCCTCAGCGCGGGTACCCGCCTCCACCTCCTCGACCGCGGTGCGCCACAGCTCGACCGACTCGCGTCCGGCTCCGGCGACCTTGCGTCCGCAGAGGCGGCTGCCGTAGGCAGGCAGGCTCGACAGCGCGAACGCCATACCGCCCAGCCCGACCAGCGCGACCGGCAACGCGACCAAGAGGCTCACCGCAGGTGCGGCCAGCAGCGCCGCACCGCCGGCCAGCAGAGCTCCACCGCCGGCAGCTGTGATCAGCCTCCGCCCCGCCAACGGACGCACCGTCACCAGCCGGCCACGCTCGATGATGTCCCTGGCGAGGTTCACCAGCTCCGTGGGCGCGCCGTCCTTCGCCGTGAGCGACGGCAATCGGTAGAGGTCGTGCGTCCGCTCGCCGGCACCGACCCGAACCCGGCCACGTCCTCGCGGGGTCACCCCGGCTGAGCTTCCGGCTCGGGCGCGACGATCGACTGCGCCTGCGCCGGCTCGGCCGTCGGTCCGGTCGTCAGCGCGGCGCCTCGCTCGGTCGCCAGGCGTGCGGCCTTGCGTCCTTCGAGGGCCTCCGCCTCGGCGATGGCCTGTTGCACCGACTTTGCCGAGTCGGCCTCGTCCCTGGTCTTCTGCTCCTCGATCTCGGCGAACACGTCCACGCGCTCGGGAGCTTCGAACTCGCCGTCTTCGACCTCTTCGGTCACCCTGGCCGCACCGAGTGCGTTGCCGGCCACCTGGCCCAGGCCCTTCAGCGCGTCGTTCAGCTCGCTCGGGATGATCCAGACCTTGTTCGACTCACCGCGGGCAAGATTCGGCAGCATCCGCATGTACTGGTAGGCAAGCAGGGACTGGCTGGGCTTGCCCGCATGGATCGCCGCGAACGTCGTGGTGATGGCCTGCGCCTCGCCCTCGGCGCGCAGCATCGAGGCCTGCCGGTCGGCCTGCGCCCGAAGCACGGCGGCTTCGCGGTCACCCTGCGCCCGAAGGATGGACGCCTCCCGGTCGCCGGACGCGGACAGGATCTGCGACTGCCGCTGGCCCTCGGCGGTCAGGATGGCTGCGCGCTTGTCCCGCTCGGCGCGAGCGCCCTTCTCCATCGCGTCGCGGATGGTTGCCGGCGGCTCGATCGAACGCAGTTCCACGCGGTTCACCTTGATGCCCCACTTGCCGGTTGCCTCGTCCAGCACCGTGCGCAGCTTCTGGTTGATCTCCTCGCGGCTGGTCAGCGTCTGCTCCAGGTCGAGGCCGCCGATGATGTTGCGCAGCGTGGTCATGGTCAACTGCTCGATCGCCTGAATGTAGTTCTGCGCCTCGTAGGCCGCCCGTACCGGGTCGACGATCTGGTAGTAGATCACCGAGTCGATGTTCACCATCAGGTTGTCCTCGGTGATGACGCCCTGCGGCGGGAACGGCACGACCGCCTCGCGCATGTCCATCACGTACCGAATGCTGTCCATGAACGGCACCAGCACGTGCAGGCCGGGTTCGAGGGTGCGCTTGAACTTGCCGAGGCGTTCGACCACCGCCACCTGTTGCTGCCGGATCTGGCGCACGCTGCGCATCAGAATCGTGACCACCACGGCCGCGACCAGCAGCCACAGGACAAGAACCAGGTACTCCATTAGGTGCTCCTTGGGGGATCAGGGCAGAGCCAGGTGCCGGGGATACACGATGGCGGTGGCGCCGTCGACCCGGTAGATCTCGATCTCGGTGCCGGCGGCGATCGTGCCCTCAAGGCTGTGTGCCGTCCAGACCTCGCCGGCCACCTTCACCTCACCGGCGGACGGGGTGACCTCGGTCAGGGCGATTCCGGCGCTACCGACCATCTTGTCGATGCTGGAACGGTAACCGGGCAGCGCGCGCAATCGTCGCAGCAGTGTCGGACGCAGCAGTCCGAGCAGCGCCACCGCCACCAACAGCGCAACCACGAACTGCAACCAGATGAGTCCGGGGAACACCAGCGCGACCACGCCTCCGGCCAGGACGCCGGCTGCCAGCATCAGCAGCGTGAAGTCGAGGGTGAGCAGCTCGGCCATGGCCAGCAGCGCGGCCAGCACCATCCAGGCTGCCCACGCATGCTCAGCCAGCCATTCGGCCATCGGGACTCCTCAACTCGGGTGTCGGCTCCATCATGCCAAGCGGGTGGGAAAGTGGTGTTCCGCTCGCTGGGCAGCCCGTGCCGCCCAGCGTCCACCGACGTTGCTGACCTCCAGCAACAGGTCGAAGGTCGCACTCAGCAACGGCCCGGTCAGCGTCTTCTCGATCGGGCCGGCAGCCACCACCCGGCCGCGCTTCAGCAGCAGCGCGTGGGTGACGCCGAGCGGAATCTCCTCGACGTGATGGGTGACCAGCACCGTGGCCGGCGAGAGTTCATGGGTGCAGATGTCGGAGAGCGTGGTCACCAGCGCCTCGCGTCCGGCCAGGTCGAGACCCGCTGCGGGCTCGTCGAGCAGCAGCAGTTCAGGATCGGTCATCAGCGCACGGGCGATCTGCACCCGCTTCCGCTCCCCCTCGCTCAGCGTGCCGAACGTCCGGTCGGCGAGGTGCTCCACCCGAAGTTGCTGCATCAGCGCGCGGGCGCGCCGGTGGTCGGTCTCGTCGTAGTCCTCGCGCCATCGTCCCATCACCGCATAGGCGGCCGAGACAACGACGTCCGAGACCCGTTCGGACCTGGGGATGCGGTCGGCGAGCGCCGCAGAGGTCACCCCGATCCGCGGACGCAGTTCGAACACGTCGACCGTGCCGAGTTGCTCGCCAAGGATCGTGGCCGTGCCGCGGGACGGGTGCCATTGCGCACCCAGGACCTGGAGCATGGTGGTCTTGCCGGCCCCGTTCGGCCCGATCACGACCCAGCGTTCGTCCTCCCGGACCGTCCAGCTGACGTTGTCCAGCAGGGTGGAGCCGGATCGGATGATCGAGACACCCTCGAGTTGGACGACGCTCATGCAGCCAACTTAGCGACCCTCAGGCCCCAGTGGAGTGCAGGCCACCGTCCACGTGCAGCATTTCGCCCGTGGTCGACGGGAACCAGTCGCTCAACAGGGCCACGACCGCCTTCGCGGTCGGGGTGAGGTCCTTCGAATCCCACCCCAGCGGTGCGCGCTTGCCCCAGATGTTGTTGAACTCCTCCGAACCGGGGATGGCCTTCTTGGCGATCGTCTCCAGCGGTCCGGCGGCGACCAGATTGCAGCGGACGCCGTCCGGCCCCAGGTAGCGGGCCAGGTATCGCGACGCGCTCTCCAGCGCAGCCTTGGAGACACCCATCCAGTCGTAGATGGGCCACGAGACCGTGGCGTCGAAGGTCAGCCCGACCACCGAAGCGGACGGCGACAGCAGCGGCTTGCAGGCCATCACGAGACTCACCAGGGAGTAGGCGGAGGTCTGCACCGACGTGCTCACGTCGCTGAACGGCGTGCTCAGGAACTTGCCGCCCAGTGCCGTCTCGGGATTCGCGTAGGCGATGGAGTGCACCACCCCGTCCAGGTGGTCGAAATGCTCGCCGATCCGCTCGGCCAGCGTGCTCAGGTGCTCGTCATCGGTGACGTCGAGCTCGAGCAGGGGCGGCACCGGGTCGAGCCTGCGCAGCACGCGCGAGGTCAGGCTCATCGCCCGGCCGAAGTTGGAGACGACGACGTTCGCGCCCTCTGCCTGCGCGAGCTCGGCGACCCGGTAGCCGATGGAGGTGTTCATGGTCACGCCTGCGACCAGGATGTTCTTGCCTTCGAGAATTCCCATGTCGACGTCCTCAGTGCCCCATGCCCAGGCCACCGTCGACCGGTAGCACTGCGCCGGAGATGAACCCGGCCTCCTCACCGGCCAGGAACTCGACCGCGGCAGCAACCTCGGACGGCTGGCCCAGCCGGGCCGCGGGGATGGCCGCGAGGTAGCGCGCGATCACGTCCTCGGACAGCACAGCGGTCATATCGGTCTCGATGAAGCCTGGGGCGACGACGTTGGCGGTGACTCCGCGGCTGCCGATCTCACGGGTGAGCGAGCGGGCGATGCCGACCAGCGCGGCCTTGGAAGCGGAGTAGTTCACCTGGCCGGCCGACCCGTACAGCGCCACCACCGAGCCGGTGAGGATGATCCTGCCGAAGCGCTGCCGGATCATGGTCTTGGCCGCGCGGCGGGCGCAGCGGAACGCGCCGCTCAGGTTGACGTTGAGTACGGCGTCCCAGTCGGCGTCGCTCATGCGAAGGATCAGGGTGTCCTTGGTGATGCCGGCGTTCGCCACCAGGATCTCAACGGGGCCGTTGGCCTCCTCGGCTGCCGCGAAGGCGGCGTCCACCTCTTCAGAGCTGGTCACGTTGCAGTTGATGCCGATCGCACCCTCCGGCGCCTCGCCGCCGAGGTCGAGGCTGGCGACCTTGTGGCCGGCCGCCAGGAACCGCTCGACGATGGCCCGGCCGATGCCGCGGTTGCCTCCGGTGACGACCACGCTGCGGGCGATTGGGTTTGTTGAGATATCAGTCACGGCGCAACGGTAGCGGAAAGGTGGGCCGGAAGCTGTCACCTCGGACGCGTCCTAGGCTGGTGTCCGTGAGTCCGGGCAACGAAACGCGGCCGGCGCTGATCACCAGCGCCCGGACGAGGCGGTCCCTGGACACCGATGCCAGGCAGGCCCGGTACCTCTGGACCATGGCCGTGCGGGTCGCCTGTTTCCTCGCTGCGACCATGACTCCCCTGCCCTGGAACCTGGTGCTGCTGGTGGCGGCCGCGGTGCTGCCGGCCATCGCGGTGATGCTCGCCAACGCCATCGACCAGCGCACCCCCGCGCAGCCGAGCGAGCCGCCCACGTCCGACCGTCCGGCGCTGCCCAGCCCCGACATCGTCGACGGCACGGTGGAGGACGACCGATGAAGCTGCTCGATACCCCGATGGGCACGGTCCCGTCCGGTCGCCGGCCCTGGCTGCGCTGGGTCGCGCTCGCGGTGTTCGTGGTGGCGATGGCGATCGCGTTCGTGAACCTTGGCCGCTGGCAGCTTGATCGCCTCGACCAGCGCCGGGAGCGTAACAGCTCGGTGGTCGCCCATGAATCGGCGCAGGTCCTGGAGTTCGCCGACGTGTTCAACCGGCCGATCACCGAGGCCGACCAGTGGCAGCGGGTACGCGTGAGCGGAACCTTCGATGCCGCCAACCAGTTCCTCGTGCGCTACCGGGTGCAGGGCGCGGATTCCGGCTACGAGGTCGTCACCCCCCTGCTGACGACCGGCGGGCAGTGGGTGCTGGTCGACCGCGGGTTCGCGGTCAAGCCGCCGGATGAGGACTACCCCAGCACCCTCCCGGTTCCACCGACCGGTCAGGTCGAAGTGGTCGGCTACGTCCGTCGCGACGAATCCGGCAGCAGGGACGCCATGACGCCCACCCAGCAAACTGTCCGTCTGGTGAATTCATCGGCGCTGGCCGAAGCGCTCGGGCGCGAACTGGTGAACGGGTACGTGTCGGCGCTCGAGATGCGGCCCGCCGACCCGTCCGGGTTGACTCCGGTGCTCCCGCCTGACCTGAACGAGGGCAACCATTTTTCCTATGCGCTTCAATGGTTCATGTTCGCCGGGTTGGCCGGCATCGGATTGGTGCTGCTCATCCGCTCGGACGTCCGCGCGATGAGGCACTCGGCGCAAACGCCGCCACTGGAAGTCGAAGAGGGATGAAGATGAAGAAGTACTCGATCTGGGCGATCGGACTTGCCGCTCTGCTGAGCGCGTGCAGCACGACCACTCCGGCGGCCCCGGCGTCTGCGCCCACGCCGGCCGCTTCCGCTGCGGCGCTGGCGGGAACGTCCTGGACCGTGACCGCGATCAAGGGCACCGCCACCCTGGACGGCCACCAGCCGACCATGATGTTCGAGGACGACAGCGTCTCGGGCCTGGCCAGCTGCAACCGGTTCACCGGCGGGTACACCCAGGACGGGGCGGGGCTTACGTTCGGCACTCTCGCTACCACCGCCATGATGTGCACCGACGCGGCGGTGATGACGCAGGAACAGACGTTCCTGATGACTGTCCCGACCGTGGCGGGCCTGCGCACCATCGACAGTGGCCTGGAACTGCTGGACGCGAGCCAGCAGGTGGCCCTCAGCCTCGCGCCGGTCGAGGACAAGCCGCTGGTCGGCACCACCTGGAAACTCTCCGGCGTGATCACGAACGATGCCGTCACCTCACCGGTGGCAGGCAGTTCGGTCACCGTCAAGATCGCCGACGGCAAGCTCACCGGCAAGGCCTGCAACAACTTCAACGGCTCGGTCGAGGTCACCGACGACGGCAGCTTCAAGGCCGGACCGCTGCGCAGCACGAAGATGGCCTGCGCCAGCCAAGAGCTGAGCGCCGAGGAGACCGCTGTCCTGACCACCCTGCAAGCCGCGACCAGCTACACCATCAAGGGTTCCACGCTGATGCTGAAGGCCGCCGACGGCACCGGCCTCGAGTTCCTGGCCGCCTGACCGATCCGATGGACTCTGCCGCGGCAGCGCTACTCGCCTGCCCGGCCTGCGGGCAACCGCTCGTCCTCACTCCTGGGACGCTGGGTTGCGAGCGCGGGCACAGCTTCGATCTGGCCAGGCAGGGCTACGTCAACCTGCTCGGCGGGCCGGAACCTGCCAACGCCGACACCGCAGCCATGCTGCAGGCCCGGGCCCGCGTCCACGCATCCGGGCTGTTCGAGGCGGTTGCCGCAGCGGTAGCGAGCGAGGCCGCCGGACCCCGGCTGCTCGAAGTCGGCGCCGGTAACAGCCACTACCTCGCCCGCGCCCTGGGCGAAGACCGGCAGGCTGTGGGAGTCGCTCTGGATGTCTCCAAGGCCGCGGCGCGCGCTTCCGTCCGCGCCGACCCGCGGATCGCAGCGGTGGTGGCGGACGTCTGGCGGCCTCTGCCGATCCGCGAACGCTGCCTGGACGCGGTGCTGTGCGTCTTCGCCCCGCGCAACCTGCCCGAGTTCGCCCGCGTGCTACGTGCGTCCGGGCGTCTGGTGGTGGCCACCCCGAACGTCGGCCACCTCGTCGAGCTTCGGGATCGCTACGGGCTCCTCCAGGTACCCGCCGACAAGGCCGAACAGCTCGTCGAGGCGGCCGGGCCCCACCTCGAACTGCTTTCTTCCCAGGCGATCATTCACACCGTTGTCGCCACCCCGGGGCTGGCCGGTGATCTGATCGCGATGGGGCCGAACGCCTTCCACACTGTGCCCGAGCAGGTGTCCGGGCATTCGGTCACGATCGACGTCACGGTGCAAACCTTCCGGCCTCTCCCTACTTGACCCGTGCCCCTGCCAAGATGAGCGGGTGACCAATTGGCCAAGTGATCCGGCAATCCGATTGCTTGCCGAGTTCGACGAGCACCTCGTCGCGGACCTGCCGCACGCCCAACTCCTGCGTCGTGAACTCCATCGGCACCCCGATGTCAGCGGCCACGAGCGTCCGACCGTCGAGCGGCTGCGCCATGCGCTGCCCAACCTGAGACACGCGCGGGTCGCCGACACTGGGTTCGTGGTTCGCGTGGGTCCGCCTGGACCGGCGGTGGCGATCCGCGCCGAGTTGGACGCGCTGCCATTGGTCGAGCAGACCGGTGTCGAGTGGGCCTCGAGCAACGACGCGATGCACGGGTGCGGCCACGACGTCCACATGGCCGCACTGTGGGCGCTGTTGCAGGGTGCCCGCCGGATGGAACTACCGGTCGGCTTGGTCGGTCTGTTCCAGCCGCGGGAGGAGACCCACCCGTCCGGGGCCGAGGACGTGGTCGCTTCAGGACTGCTGGCCGAGCACGAGGTGCGCGCAGTGATCGGCGCCCACGTGCAGCCGCGCGTCCCCGGCGGTGTGATCAGCACCGGTACCGGCGCGGTGAACGCAGCCGCCGACCAGTTCGACATAGTGGTGCACGGCCACCCCGGCCACGGCGCGTACCCCCATGTCACCGTCGACCCGATCCCGATCCTTGCCGCGATCGTGCAGGGTCTGCAGGAACTCGTGAGTCGGACGGTCGACCCGATCCATCCGGCGGTGATCACCGTTGGCCGCATCCAGGCCGGAACCGCGCACAACATCATTCCCGAGAGCGGGTCGTTGCACGGCGTCATCCGCACCATGCACGAGGGCGATCAGACCCACCTGCACGCCGCCATCCGCAGGCTCGCCGAACACACCGCGGCAGCGCGCGGGGCCACGGCGGAAGTGCGACTGCTGGTCGGCGACCCGGTGCTGCACAACGACCGTCGTCTTGTCGGCCTGGTCGATCCGCTGCTCGAACATCTGCACCTGCCGGTCGCCCACGAGCCATTCCGCTCGTGTGGCGCGGACGACTTCTCGCACTACTCCCGGATCGCGCCGATCCTGATGATGTTCGTCGGCACGAGCGCCCCCGCCACCGGGGCGCGGCACCAGGTCGGCCTGCACCACCCGGAGTTCCTGCCGCCCGAGGAATCGATCCGGCACATGGCCCAGGCACTCGCCGCCGGTTTCGTCGGCGCTGCCCAGTTGGTCGGTCACGGGTAGCACCCCGCGCGGTTACGCCAGTGAGATCAGGTCGGCGTAGTCGGGGTTCCAGAGGTCCTCGACGCCGTCCGGCAGCAACAGCACGCGGTCGGGCTCCAGAGCCTCCACCGCGCCCTCGTCATGGGTGACCAGGACCACCGCTCCGGCGTAGGTGCGGATGGCCTGCAACACCTCCGCCCGGGAAGCCGGGTCAAGGTTGTTGGTCGGTTCGTCCAGGAGCAGGACGTTGGCCGCCGAGACCACCAGCATGGCCAGCGCGAGCCGGGTCTTCTCCCCGCCGGACAGCACCCGGGCGGGCTTCTCGACGTCGTCGCCGCTGAACAGGAACGACCCCAGGATCTTGCGCACCTCGGTCTCGTTCAGCTCCGGCGATGCGGTGATCATGTTCTCCAGCACACTGCGGGACACGTCCAGGGTCTCGTGTTCCTGCGCGTAGTAGCCAAGGCGCAGGCCGTGGCCAGGCACGACTCGTCCGGTGTCCGGCTCCTCGATGCCGGCCAGGATTCGCAGCAGTGTGGTCTTGCCTGCGCCGTTGAGGCCGAGGATCACCACCTGGGCACCGCGGTCGATGGCGAGGTCGACGTCGGTGAAGACCTCCAGCGAGCCGTAGGACTTGCTCAGCTCCTCCGCGGTCAGCGGGGTCTTGCCGCAGGGCGCCGGCTTGGGGAAGCGGATCTTCGCCACCTTGTCGGCGGCGCGCTGGTCCTCAAGCCCGGCCAGCAGTTTCTCGGCGCGCTTGGCCATGTTCTGCGCCGCCACGGCCTTGGTGGCCTTCGCCCGCATCTTGTCGGCCTGTGCCATCAGGGTCTCGGCCTTGCGCTCGGCGTTGGCGCGTTCGCGCTTGCGGCGCTTCTCGTCGGTCTCGCGCTGCAGCAGGTAGCGCTTCCAGTCCATCGAGTAGATGTCGAGTTCGGCGCGGTTGGCGTCGAGGTGGAAGACCTTGTTGACGGTCGCTTCAAGCAGGCCGACGTCGTGGGAGATCACCATCAACCCACCCGGATAGGACGCGAGGAAGCTGCGCAGCCAGACGATCGAGTCCGCGTCGAGGTGGTTGGTGGGCTCGTCCAGCAGCAGATTGTCGGCGCCCGAGAACAGGATGCGGGCCAGCTCGACCCGACGGCGCTGGCCGCCGGAAAGCGTACCCAGCGGCTGGCTCATCGCACGATCTGGCAGGCCGAGGTTGGCCGCGATCCGAGCGGCTTCCGACTCGGCGCCGTAGCCGCCCGCAGCGGTGAGCTCGGCTTCAGCCCGGGCGTAGCTGGCCATCGACTTGTCGAGTTCCTCGCCCTCGGTCGTGGCCATGGCCATGGAGTAGGTGTTCAGCCGGCGCAGGACCTGGTCGAGCCCGCGGGCCGAGAGGATCCGGTCTCTGGTCAACTGGCCGACGTCGCCGGTGCGCGGGTCCTGGGGCAGGTAGCCGATCTGGCCGGTGCGGCTGATCGTGCCGGCCGCGGGGAGCGAATCGCCGGCGAGAATCCGGGTCAAGGTGGTCTTGCCCGCACCGTTCCGTCCGACCAGGCCGATCTTGTCGCCGGCGGCCACCTGGAACGAAACCGGGGACAGCAACAGCCGGGCTCCGGCCCGCACTTCCACATCTCTAGCCACCAACATCGCCCGGCAAGGTTACCCTGTCGCGGTGGCCGACATTCCCCCAGCAGAGGTCAGCATCGACGCACACCTGGTGGCCCGCCTGCTGACCGAGCAGTGCCCGCACCTCGCCGACCCGCACGTCGAGGCCTTCGCGCACGGCTGGGACAACGAGTTGTACGCACTCGGGCCCGACCTGCTGGTGCGGCTGCCGCGGCGGGCGGCGTCCGCCCCCCTGCTGGAGAACGAGATCGCCACGCTGCCCGCGATCGCGCCGATGCTGCCCACCCTGGTACCCCGACCGGTGTTCGCCGGGCGTCCGACGAAGTACTACCCGTGGCGGTGGTCAGTGGTGCCGAGGCTGCCTGGGCACAGCGCGTCCGGGATGCCGGTCGCGGCTCGGGCCGCAGCCGCGTCCGGGCTGGCGGCATTCTTCGCCGCTCTGCACCGGACGGCCCCTGCGGACGCGCCGCAGAACCCGTTCCGCGGCGTGCCACTGGCCGCCAAGACCGAGTTGTGGAGCCCGAAGATCGAGGCGGTCGCGGGCACCGCGGCACTGGAACGCTGGCTGCGTTGGTCCGCAGCACCGGCGTGGCCCGCCGCACCCGTCTGGCTGCACGGCGACCCACATCCGATGAACCTGCTGCTCGGCTCGGACGGACGCCTGGTGGGCGTGATCGACTTCGGCGACGTGTGCTCCGGAGACCCCGCCAGCGATCTCGCCGTGGCGTGGTTGATGTTCGATGCGGACGCCCGGGCCGAGTTCCGCGCGGCGTGCAGCCTGTCGGGCAACTACGACGGCGACGTCTGGGCGCGCGCCTGGTCCTGGGCATTGGGACTGTCGGTGGTGTTCAGCCTGGCCAGCGACAACATGCCGGCGCTGGCCGGGATCGCTCGCCACGGGCTGGCCGAGACCGAGGCGGAGCCGGAGTTCGACTGAGCCGAGCTACCGCAGCTGGGTCAGCGCGACCTGGTCGTCGAGCTCGAACTGGTCGGTCACTGCGGTCACGTCGATCGAAGTCAGTGCCACGGATGCGCCGTTGCTGGTCAGGAAGGCGGTGTCGGCGGCATCGCGTCCGGTCGCCACGCGGAGCAGGCTCCGCCGCGGCGCCAGCTTGGTCGCGTCCAGCACCCACCACTGCCCGTCCACCAAAGCCTCGCTGACCGCGTGGAACTCCATCGGGCTCAACCCGGGCGCGTAGACCGCGGCCAGCCGCGCCGGCACGCCGAGAGAGCGCAGCAGTGTGATCGCGAGGTGGGCGAAATCGCGACACACACCCTCGCGAGCCAGCAGGGTGGTGACCGCGCTGTCCGTGCCCGTGCTGGAACCGCTGACATAGCGGATGCGTGAGTGCACCCACTCGACCACGGCAGCCAGCAGTGCCGTCCCGGACAGCCCGACGAACTCCGCGGCGGCGGTCGGCGCGAGCGTGTCCGCTTCGCAGTAACGGCTCTGGCGCAGGTAGCGCAGGCGGTCCAACGGCGTCCACTGCGGGGACGGCGCCAGGCCGGGCACCTCGGCGGAGTACCTGAGCCCCACCTCCCCACCGGACACCGATAGGCAGTGCAGCCGCGTGCCGTGCTCGGCCAGCAATTCGGTCGGCCTGGCTTTGCGGCCGTCGACGGTCACGTCGAGGCGCTCGGTGGCAAGCGGGAGGTCCTGCGCGAGCGCGAGACTGAAGACCAGCTCAGCAGGTCCGTCCACCGCCAGCTCCAACTCGCAGCGCACGAACCGGTTCATGGCGCCCATGCTGCCTCATGGCGAACGGTTGCGCCTCCCCCACTCGGGACGTCGCGCCGCCCTAGGCTGTCGCCCGGAGAAGGAGTGGAAGTGAACTTCCGACATGTGCAGGCCCCCACGGCAGCGGTGATGGTACGACCGCACCGCTTCGGCGTGAACCCCGAAACCCTTTCGGACAACGCCTTTCAGTCACTTGGTGGAGACGCGTCGGCAGACGCTGTGGCAGCAGCGGCGTTGGCCGAGTTCGACGCCTGCGTGGCTCGGCTGACCACCGCCGGGGTGAGGGTCCATGTCTTCGAGGACTCAGGGGAGCTGGACACCCCCGATTCGGTGTTCCCGAACAACTGGTTCTCGACCCATCACGGCGGACGGGTCGCGATCTACCCGATGTATGCGACCAGCCGCCGCCGAGAGCGCCGGTCGGACGTCATCGAGCTTCTGAAACACGACTACCGGGTGCAGGAAGTGATCGACTACTCGGGCCTGGAGTACGACGGCCTCTTCCTGGAGGGCACTGGAGCGATGGTCTTCGACCACCTCGAACGGGTGGCGTACGTGGCCAGCTCGCACCGTGCGGACCCGGTGATCCTGGAGCGCTTCTGCACCGCCTTCGGCTACGAGCCGATGGCGTTCCCGACCGCCGGACCGGACGGACGGCCGATCTATCACACCAATGTGCTGATGGCGATCGCGACCGAGTACGCGCTGGTCTGCCTGGACGCGATCAGCGACCCGCACCGCCGCGACGAGGTCGCCTCGCGGCTGGCCGAGAGCGGACGCGCCGTGCTGGAGCTCAGTCACGACCAGGTCGCCGACTTCGCCGGGAATGCCATCGAGCTCACCGGCACCGACGGCCGGCTGCTGGTGCTGTCCGCCCGCGCCGCAGCAGCGCTGACCGCCGAGCAGCGTGCGGTCATCGAAGGGTCGGCCCGGCTGTTGCCACTGTCGATCCCGACCATCGAGCTCGCCGGCGGCTCGGCCCGCTGCATGATCGCGGGAGTGCACCTGACCCCGCGCTGATCCCCGCGACCGCAAGCAACCCGGAACCCTCCCCGGTCCCGCTTGGGCTGTCCGCCGGGGCGCACCGACGTGATCAATCCGACGATGCCGGCGGACGACCGCGTTTGGGTAGCGGCCCGGCCGCCCGGGGTGCGCGCCCGGCCTTCACCAGCGCCTGGCGCAATAACAACTCGATGTGGGAGTTGAGCGAGCGCAGGTCGTCGGCCGCCCACTGGGCCAGCGCGGCGTGAACCGCCGGGTCCAGCCGCAACAGGACGGGCTTGCGCTCCCGTCCGCCGGTCTGTGGCGCGTCCGTTGGCTCGGCCATCGGTCAGCTGTACAGCGTCCCGGTATTGACCACTGGCGTTGCTTGTGACGAACTACAAAGTACTACAAGCAGGTTGGACACCATGGCTGCCTTGCGCTCCTCATCGAGTGCAACGATGTTCTCGGCTTCCAGTTGGCGCAACGCTCCCTGCACCATGCTGACCGCACCCTCGACGATCTTCTCCCTGGCCGCGATGATCGCCGAAGCCTGCTGGCGCTGCAGCATCGCGTGCGCGATCTCGGGCGCGTAGGCAAGGCTGGAAATGCGCGCCTCGACGACTTCCAGGCCGGCGATCGCGATCCGGGCCGCCACTTCGGCGGCCAGTTCGGCCGCGACCAGATCGGTGGAACCGCGCAGCGACTCCTCCCCCGGCCCGGCGTTGTCGTAGGGATGGCTGGTGGCCACGTGCCGCAACGCCGACTCGGCTTGCACCTCGACGAACTCGGTGTACTTCTCCACGGCGAAGATCGCCTTCGCGGTGTCGGCGACCTGCCAGACGATGATCGCGGCGATGTTCACCGGGTTGCCGTCGGCGTCGTTCACCTTGAGTTCGTTGGTTTCGAAGTTGCGAACCTTCACCGAGACCTTGCGACCCACCACGAACGGAACCGTGAGTTGGAGCCCGGGCGTCCGGACCGTGCCCACATAGCGTCCGAACAACTGCAGGACGCGGGTGTCGCCCGGCCCCACGATGGTGATGGCGCTGCAGGCGATGATGCCGACGAGCAGGAGCAGCCCGCCCAGCACGCCGAAAGCCGTACCATTCCCGCCGGACTCGTCAGCCATCGCGGCCAGGACAACCAGCCAGATGCCCAGGCCAAGAACGACCACGATCCCCGCCACCGCAGCCAGGCCGGGAATCGACCAGGCCCGCCGCTCGCTGATCTCAACCCTGGTGCCGGCATGTCCCACCGGCACCCCGGCAGGCTCACCACCCAGCGTCTCCTGGTCGTCCCGCGGTTCGTCGTAGCTCGACATGATCCTTACCTCTCGTCGAAAACTGATATCTAAGTGATATCACTTTTTCGGACGGGCGCCAACCCGCAAGCGCCACAGTTGTGGTCGCCCGGCTTCCGCCTCCCAAGAGAGGTGGACACTCGTGCCACCCTCCCACCTCCCGACTCCCAACTCCCGACTCCCAACAAGCTGGACAGTTACGCACCCTGACGGGGCCAAACTGTCCAGCTTGCGGGCGGCGGGCGACGTGCGGCGACGTGCGGCGGCGGGCGACGTGCGGCGGGGGGCGAGTCGGGTGGTGGACGCGGGGTTGCGGACTACAGGTTGTAGCCGATCGAGCGGAGCTGCTCGCGTCCGTCCTCGGTGATGTTCTCCAGGGTCCACGGGGGCAGCCAGACCCAGTTGATCGTGACCGAGGCCACCAGGCCCTCCAGCGCCAGCTGGGTGTCGTACTCCAGCCGATCGGTCAGTGGGCAGGTCGGCGAGGTGAGGGTCATGTCGATGGTCAGATTGTTGTCGTCATCGATGGTCACGCCATAGACCAGCCCGAGGTCGACGACGTTCACCATCAGCTCGGGGTCGACGACGTCCTTCATCGCCTCCAACACGTCGTCCTCGGACGGCCGCGCGGTGCTCACCTCGTCGGGGAACGTATCGTTCACCAGCTCGGACGGGCGGGGGGTCTGGCTCATCTCATTCCTTCCGGTCGGCTACTGCCAGGGCTTGGGCAGCGGCGTCCTTGAACGCCGACCAGCCCAGCAACGCGCACTTCACCCGAGCCGGGAACTGCGCCACGCCGATGAACGCGACCGCGTCCTCCAGGCGATCCTCGTCGGGTTCCATCCGCCCCTGTGAATGCATCATCTCGGTGAACTCCTCGTGCAGGGCGAGGGCCTCGTCCACCGTCCGGCCGATCACCAGATCGGTCATCACCGAAGTGGACGCCTGTGAGATCGAGCAACCCACGCCCTCGTAGGACACGTCGCTCACCACGTCGCCCTCGAGCGCGACCCGCAACATCACCTCGTCACCGCAGGTGGGGTTCACGTGGCTCACCTGGGCCTGGTAGGGCTCGCGCAGGCCGCTGTGATGCTTGGCCTTGTAGTGGTCCAGGATGATCTCCTGGTACATCGCTTCAACACTCATCGGGTGCCTCCGAAGAAGTCACGGACGTAGTCGAGCGCATCGGCGAGCGCTTCGATCTCCGCCTCGGTCGTGTAAAGGTAGGCCGATGCCCGGCTGGACGCCGTCAGAGCGAGCCGATCGTGCAGCGGACGTGCGCAGTGGTGCCCGCCGCGGACGGCCACTCCTCGCGAATCCAGGAACTGCATGACGTCGTGCGGGTGAATCTCCAGCCCGCCGCTTGTCGCCAGCGTGAACGACACTGCCGCACCTCGATCCACCGCTTCGGTCGGCCCGAGGATGCGCACCCCGGCCACCTCGCCGAGCCGGCTGAGCAGGCGGTCGGCGAGCTGGTGCTCGCGGGTGGCGATCGCGTCCATGCCGATCGCCTCGAGGTAGTCGATCGCCGCACCCAGCCCGACCGCTTGCGCGATCGGCGGCGTCCCGGCTTCGAACCGGTGCGGCGGCTTGGCGAAGGTCGAGCCCGACATCCGGACGACCTCGATCATCTCCCCGCCGCCGAGGAAGGGGGGCAGGGATTCGAGCAGGTCGTAGCGTCCCCAGAGCACGCCGATACCGGTGGGGCCGAGCATCTTGTGGCCGGTGAACGCCAGCAGGTCGGCGCCCAGTGCGGCCACGTCGGTGGGCAGGTGCGGCACGCCCTGGGACGCGTCCACGACCACCGCGGCACCCACCCGATGGGCGATGCCGGCGATCTCCGCCACGGGGTTGATCGTGCCCAGCACGTTCGAGACCCAGGCGATCGAGACGATGCGGGTGCGCTCATTGATCAGCCCGTCGGCGAGTGCGGCGGCCAGGTCAAGCCTTCCGTCGGCGGTGATGTCGAACCAGCGCAACTTTGCACCGGTCCGCTGTGCCAGCAACTGCCAGGGCACGATGTTGGAGTGGTGCTCCAGTACCGAGACCACGATCTCGTCCCCGGGCTTGAGACCGGCACCGAGGGAGTGCGCGGCCAGGTTCAGCGCCTCGGACGCGTTCTTGGTGAACACGATCTCCTGCGGACCGGCGGCGCCGATGAACCGAGCGATCTTCGCTCGGGCACCTTCGAACGCTGCGGTCGCTTCGCCCCCGAGCGTGTGCATGGCGCGCGCGACGTTGGCGTTGTGCTCGAGGTAGTGCGCTGAGATCGCCTCGATGACCGAGCGAGGCTTCTGGGACGTGTTCGCCGAGTCGAGGTAGGCCAGCGGGTACTTCCCGATCCGGCGGGCCAGGATCGGGAAGTCGGCCCGGACGCGGCCTACGTCGAAGGGCGCCGCGGGGGTCTCGACAAGCTCGACCAGCCGAGGGTTGGGCTCCACCAGCCGAGGGTTGGGCTCCACCAGCCGAGGGTTGGGCTCGACCAGCCGAGAGTCGGACTCGACCAGCGCCGAGGTCTCGACAGGCTCGACCAGCCGAGAGGTCGGCTCTACCGGGCGAATGCCGGCGCTCTCGACCGCCCGAGGACGCTCCTCGGGTTGGGTCGAGCGCGACCGGTCAGCCATCGAGCTGGACGGCCTTCACGAAGCGGTCGTAGCCCTCGATCTCCAGCTGGTCGGCGAGCTCGGGGCCGCCCTCCTCGGCGATCCGGCCGTCCACGAAGACGTGGACGTAGTCGGGCGTGATGTAGTTCAGGATGCGCGTGTAGTGCGTGATCAGCAGCAGCCCGCGCTCACCCTGGGCGGTGTAGCGGTTCACGCCCTCGGAGACGATCCGCAGGGCGTCGATGTCCAGGCCGGAGTCGGTCTCGTCCAGGATCGCGAACTTGGGATTCAACAACTCCAGTTGAGCGATCTCGTTGCGCTTCTTCTCGCCCCCGGAGAAGCCCTCGTTGAGCGAGCGGGCGGCGAACGAGCCGTCAAGGCCGACCCGTTCCAGGGCGGCGTTCACTTCCTTCACCCAGGTGCGCACCTTCGGTGCCTCGCCGCTCAATGCGGTCTTCGCGGTACGCAGAAAGTTCGCCACGGAGACGCCCGGCACCTCGATCGGGTACTGCATGGCCAGGAAGAGTCCGGCCTTGGCCCGCTCCTCGACCTTGAGTTCGGTGAGCTCGACGCCGTCGAGGGTCACCGAGCCGCCGGTGATCGTGTATTTCGGATGGCCCGCGATCGAGTACGCCAAGGTGGACTTGCCGGATCCGTTCGGGCCCATGATCGCGTGCACCTCACCGCTGCGGACGGTCAGGTTGACCCCCTTGAGGATCTCCTTCGGCCCGCTCTCGGTCTCAACATCGACGCGCAGGTCACTGATGCGGAGTTCTGACATTCACTGCTCCTGGTTTTCGATCGGATTATCTGGGTCTATGGGGTTGTCTGGGTCTAGGTAGAGGTCGTCGCCCTCGATCCGCACCGGGTACACCGGGACGGGAATCGTGGCCGGCAGGTTGAGCGGTAGACCCGTCCGCAGGTCGAACACCGACCCGTGCATGTAGCACTCCAGGGTGCAGCCGTCGATGTCGCCGTCGCTCAGCGCCACCTCGGCGTGCGAACACACATCCTGGATGGCGAAGAAGCCCGCTTCCGTGTTCACCACCGCGATGTCGGCCTCGCCGCCGAGGTCGACCGCTTTGGCTGAACCGAGCGGCACCTCGGCCACCGCACAGGCACGGACGAAGCTCACTGCTGCGCCCGGTATTCGTCGAGGGCAGTCACAGTCGCCGGCGTCCCGACGATGACTTCGAGCTCCTTCTCCACGGTGGCCAGCAGCCGCGATTCCACTTCGGGTACGCCGATCCGGCGGATGATGTCGGCGAAGAAGCCGTGCACCACCAGGCGACGCGCTTCGTCCTCGGGGATGCCGCGCGAGCGCAGGTAGAACAGCTGCTCGTCGTCGAAGCGTCCGGTGGTCGAGGAGTGGCCGGCACCCTCGATCTCGCCGGTCTCGATCTCGAGGTTGGGCACGGAGTCGGCGCGGCAACCATCGGTGAGCACGAGGTTCTTGTTGGTCTCGTAGGTGCTGATGCCCTCGGCGACCTTGCGGATGAGCACGTCGCCGACCCACACCGAGTGCGCGCCCTGGCCCTGCAGTGCGCCGCGGTAGTCGACGTGGCTGCGGGTGTGCGGGGCGTTGTGGTCGACGAAGAGCCGGTGCTCGATGTGCTGCCCGGCATCGACGAAGTACAGTCCGAACTGCTCCAGTTCACCGCCCGGCCCGGCGAAGCGCGCGGTTTCGGCGAGGCGGACGAGGTCTCCCCCGAGGCTCACGGTGACGGTACGCACCTGTGCGTCGCGTCCGACCAGCACCGCGTGCTGCCCGCCGTGGACGGCGTCATCGGCCCAGTCCTGGATGGAGACGAAGGTGACCGAAGCCCCTTCGGCGACCACGAGATCGGTCTTGTCCGCAAACTCGGCCGATCCGACGTAGCGCACCACGATCGTCGCCCGGCTGTGCGCACCCACGGTGATGACCAGGTGCTCAGCCACCGGCTTACCGGTGCCCGCCCCGGTGATCACGACGGGGGCGCTCAGGTCGGCGCCGGCCGGGATATCGAGCTGCACGCCGTAGGACGCGTTCGCCGCAGCCAGCGCCGAGATCCGGTCGATCGGCGCCTCGACGGACAACTCGCGGGCCCGCTCCAGGCTGATCGGGGCCAGGGTGACCCCGTCCGGTAGCTCGGTGGTCCAATCCAGGGTTGCGCCGGACGCCTCGCCCTGGAGCAGCCCGCGCAGGCGGCGCAACGGAGTGAACCGCCACACCTCCTCGCGTCCGCTCGGCACCGGGTGGTCGGCCACATCCCAGGACGGGGTGGGGTGGAGGTGGGAGGCGACGGTGGTCTCGAGCGCCTCGGCCACATTGGGAGCAGCTGTCACAGTCATCTTTCTGTATCGCTTGTTCTGGATCGCCGGGGACTCAGCCCACGGCCCCTTCCATCTGCAGTTCGATCAGCCGGTTGAGCTCGAGGGCGTACTCCATCGGCAGCTCGCGGGCGATCGGCTCGACGAAGCCACGCACGATCATGGCCATCGCCTCGTCCTCGCCCATTCCCCGGCTGCGCAGGTAGAACAGCTGGTCGTCGCTGACCTTCGAGACGGTCGCCTCGTGGGCCATCGACACGTCGTCCTCGCGCACGTCGACGTAGGGGTAGGTGTCCGAGCGCGAGATCGTGTCCACCAGCAGCGCGTCGCACTTGACCGAACTCGCCGAGTGGTGGGCCCCGTCCTGCACCTGCACCAGGCCGCGGTAGGACGCGCGTCCGCCCCCTCGGGCAACCGACTTCGAGATGATCGAGGAGGAGGTGTGCGGCGCGGCGTGCACCATCTTCGAACCGGCGTCCTGGTGCTGGCCCTCGCCGGCGAAGGCGATCGAAAGGGTCTCACCGCGGGAATGCTCTCCCAGCAGGTAGACCGCCGGGTACTTCATGGTCACCTTGGAGCCGATGTTGCCGTCGATCCACTCCATAGTCGCGCCCTCTTCACAGGTGGCGCGCTTGGTGACCAGGTTGTACACGTTCGTCGACCAGTTCTGGATGGTCGTGTACCGCACCCGCGCGTTCTTCTTCACGATGATCTCGACCACCGCCGAATGCAGCGAATCAGAGGAGTAGATCGGTGCGGTGCAGCCCTCCACGTAGTGCACGTAGGAGCCCTCGTCGGCGATGATCAGCGTCCGCTCGAACTGGCCCATGTTCTCGGTGTTGATCCGGAAGTAGGCCTGCAGCGGGATCGCGACATGGACGCCCTTCGGCACGTACACGAACGAGCCGCCCGACCAGACTGCGGTGTTCAGCGAGGCGAACTTGTTGTCGCCCACCGGGATCACCGAGCCGAAGTACTCCTCGAAAATCTCCGGATGCTCGCGCAGTCCGGTGTCGGTGTCGAGGAAGATCACGCCCTGGCGCTCCAGTTCCTCATTGATCTTGTGGTAGACCACCTCGGACTCGTACTGGGCCGCGACGCCCGAGACCAGCCGCATCTTCTCGGCCTCGGGGATGCCCAGCCGGTCGTAGGTCTTCTTGATGTCGTCGGGCAGGTCCTCCCAGGTCTGGGCCTGCTTCTCGGTCGAGCGGACGAAGTACTTGATGTTGTCGAAGTCGATGCCGGAGAGGTCCGCGCCCCAGGCAGGCATCGGCTTGCGGGCGTAGAGCTTGAGGGCCTTCAGCCGAAGGTTGAGCATCCACTCGGGCTCGGATTTCAGGGCCGAGATGTTCCGGACGACCGCCTCGTTGAGACCGCGCTGGGCCGAAAGGCCGGCGGCGTCCGAGTCGTGCCAGCCGTACTGGTAGGTGCCGAGCGCTTCCAGGTGTTCTTCCTGGGTCGAGCCCAAGCCGGGAGCGGTGGTGGTTGAGGTCATATCAGTTGGCCCTTCCCTTCGGTGACGGGTACATCGTGGCTACCACCGGACGCGGGACGTGGGTGGTGCACACCCCGTCGCCGTGGGCGATGGTCGCCAACCGCTGCACATGTGAGTCGAGCAACCTGGCGAACACCCTGGTCTCGGCCTCGCAGAGCTGCGGGTACTCGGCCGCCACATGGGCGACCGGGCAGTGGTACTGGCAGAGCTGCACGCCGGAGGCGACCGGTTGCAGGGATGCAACGAAGCCTTCGGCGGTCAATGCCTCCACCAACGCCTCGGCGGCACTGTCGTATTCCGGCTCGATAATGGCGAAGCGGGCAGCCACTGCTTCGGCGATCCGTGCGGAGAAGTCCACGACCGCCTGCGGACCGGCCACCTCCTCGAGGTAGTCGAGGGCGGTGATCGCCAGTTGGTCGTAGGCCTGGTAGAACTCGCCCCGACCCGCGTCGGTGAGCGTGAAGACCTTCGCCGGACGGCCGCGTCCGCGGTGCCCGTAGACGCGCTGCTCGCGACTGACGACCTGGCCGGTCGTGGCCAGCACGGTCAGGTGCCGACGGACCGCTGCCGGGGTCAGGCCCAGGCGGCTGGCCAGGTCATTCGCGCTGGACGGGCCGTGCTGCAGGATGGAACGGGCCACCCGGCTGCGCGTGGACGCGTCCGCGGCCTGCTGCTCGGCCTCGGCAACCGCCGCGTCCGCATTCAGGTCCGGTTCGCTTTTCACAACGTCATTCTTGCCTTAATCGAGACAGACCTCAACCCGGGGCTTCGCAGGGGCACGCGGTCGTCTGCTGAGACGATTTATCCACCCATTGACCGTGATTCGGTCACTACGACGCAGCGTCGTAGAGTGCTGGGCGATGTCTGGTCTGTTCAACGTCGACAGCACATCAGCAAAACAACTACCTGATTGAAGGATGCATCGTGACGACTCCCTCGCTCGATACCAAGCCATCCACAGGACGTCGGCACGGTTTGGTGCGGTCGGGCCTGTTCGTGGTTTTCGGGCTTCTGGCTTTGACTCTGGCTGCCTGTTCGGGCACCGGCGCTGAGCCCACCCACACCACTCACAAGAGCGAATTCGACCTTCCGCTCCCCGACCTGCACGCGGTCACCTTCGGCGGCATCAGCGGCTGGTACCTGCTGCTCATCGGCATGTTCATCTGCCTGGCCGGTTTCGGTTTCGGCCTGTACAGCTACATGAAGCTGAAGAACCTGCCGGTGCACCAGTCGATGCGCGACGTGTCGGAACTGATCTACGAGACCTGCAAGGCGTACCTGTTGCAGCAGGGCAAGTTCCTGCTTCTGCTGTTCGCCTTCATCGGCTCGGTCATCTTCGTCTACTTCGGCTTCCTGAACACCACCGGCGGCTGGGGCCGGGTGATCATCGTCCTGCTCTTCGCGATCATCGGCATGGCCGGCTCGTACGGCATCGCCTGGTACGGCATCCGGCTGAACACGTTCGCCAACTCGCGCACCTCGTTCGCTGCGCTGAAGGGCAAGCCGTTCAACGTCTACGACATCCCGATGCGTTCCGGCATGAGCGTCGGCATGGTGCTGATCTCGACCGAGCTGATCATGATGCTCGCGATCCTGATGTTCCTGCCCGCCGAGATCGCGACCGCCTGCTTCCTCGGTTTCGCGATCGGTGAGTCCCTGGGTGCGTCGGCGCTGCGAATCGCCGGCGGTATCTTCACCAAGATCGCCGACATCGGCTCCGACCTGATGAAGATCGTGTTCAAGATCGGTGAGGACGACCCGCGCAACCCGGGCACCATCGCCGACTGCACCGGCGACAACGCAGGCGACTCGGTCGGCCCCTCGGCCGACGGCTTCGAGACCTACGGTGTGACCGGTGTCGCGCTGATCACCTTCATCCTGCTGGGTGTCCAGCCTGAACTGCAGGCCCACTTCCTGGTGTGGATCTTCTTCATCCGCGCGATCATGCTGGTCGCCTCGGCACTGTCCTACTTCGGTAACGCGATGTGGGCCAAGGCCAAGTACGCCGACGCCGATGAGATGGAATTCGAGACCCCGCTGACGTCGCTGGTCTGGATCACCTCGATCGTCTCGATCGTGCTCACCTTCATCATGTCGGCGCTGCTGCTGCCCAATGTCGGCGGCGACACCAACCTGTGGTGGAAGCTCTCGCTGATCATCAGCTTCGGCACCCTGGCCGGCGCGATCATCCCCGAACTGGTCAAGGTGTTCACCGGCGTCAAGGCCAAGCACGTCGAAGAGGTCGTCAAGTCCGCCAAGGAAGGCGGGCCGTCTCTCGACATCCTGTCCGGCCTCGTTGCGGGTAACTTCTCTGCCTACTGGCTCGGCATCGCCATCGTCGCCCTGATGGGCGGCGCCTACGGGGTGTCCACCATGATCCCCACCGCCAGCATGGTCGACGGTGTGATCACCGGCGGCATCATGCTCGCCCCCGGCGTGTTCGCCCTCGGTCTGGTCGCGTTCGGCTTCCTGGGCATGGGCCCGGTCACCATCGCGGTCGACTCCTACGGCCCGGTCACCGACAACGCCCAGTCCGTCTACGAGCTGTCCCAGATCGAGCAGATCCCCGGCATCAAGGATGAACTCGAGCGCGACTACGGCATCAAGGCCAACTTCGAGCGCGCCAAGTACCTGCTCGAAGCCAACGACGGTGCCGGCAACACGTTCAAGGCCACCGCCAAGCCGGTGCTGATCGGTACCGCAGCGGTCGGTGCGACCACGATGATCTTCTCGATCATCATGGGCCTCACCAACAGCCTCACCGAGAACATCGAGAGCCTGTCCCTGCTGCACGTGCCGTTCCTGCTCGGCCTGATCACCGGCGGCGCGATCATCTACTGGTTCACCGGCGCCTCCATGCAGGCCGTCACCACCGGCGCGTTCCGTGCGGTCGAGTTCATCAAGGCCAACATCGATCTGGAAGGCACCACCAAGGCATCGGTGGAAACCTCCCGCAAGGTCGTTGAGATCTGCACCCAGTACGCCCAGAAGGGCATGTTCAATATCTTCCTGGGCATCTTCTTCGCCACGCTGGCGTTCGCCTTCGTGGAGCCGTTCTTCTTCATCGGCTACCTGATCTCGATCGCCATCTTCGGGCTCTACCAGGCCATCTTCATGGCCAACGCCGGTGGCGCCTGGGACAACGCAAAGAAGATCGTCGAGGTCGACCTGCAGGCCAAGGGCACCGAACTGCACGACGCGTCCATCGTGGGCGATACCGTCGGCGACCCGTTCAAGGACACCTCCTCGGTGGCCCTGAACCCGGTCATCAAGTTCACCACCCTGTTCGGCATGTTGGCGATCGAGCTCTCGATCATCATCGGCAACCCCGTCACCAACGCCATCCTCGCCGTCCTGTTCGGTGGGGCCAGCATCTACATGGTGTGGCGCTCCTTCTACGGAATGCGGATCGACCAGCCGATGCTCACCTCGGCCGACTTCGCCTACCTCAAGGACGCCCCGGCTCCCGAGCTGACCACCGGCACCAAGCCGGTCGAAGCCACCGAAGCCGTCGCGGAGACCGCGAAGGTCTGAACGACCAGATAACCGCTGCCCGGCACCCGCGAGGGTGCCGGGCAGCGTCGTTTTCGTCCCTAGACTGAGCGGGTGTCCGCCGCCCTCACCCTCACCGACGTGCGGCTCGGCCTTGGCGGCCGTCCGGTACTGACCGGGTTGAGCCTCGACGCCCGGGCGGGCGCGGTGACCGCGGTGCTCGGCCCGAACGGCGCAGGCAAGACCACCATGATCCGTTGCTGTACCGGACTTCTGCGGCCCGATTCGGGGACGATCGAGGTGCTTGGCCGGCCGGCCGGATCGCCGGGCGCGAACGACCGTGTCGGCCTGATGCCGCAGTCCACCGGCGCGTGGTCAGGCGTGAAGCCCCGCGAGTTGCTGGCCTACCTCGCGTCCCTCCACGACTCCGGTCTGCCCGCGGACGCAGTAGTCGATGCGCTGGGGATCAGGCCCTTCGCCGACACTCCCTACCGCCGGCTCTCCGGCGGCCAGCAGCAACTGGTCAACCTCGCCGGAGCGATCATCGGACGCCCCGAGCTGGTGTTCCTGGACGAGCCCACCGCGGGCCTCGACCCGCACGTCCGTCAGACCGTCTGGCAGCTCATCCGCGACCTGCGCGCGGCAGGGGTCGCCGTCCTGCTCACCACTCACGCAATGGACGAGGCCGAGAAGCTCGCCGACCGCGTGTGCCTGATCAACGCCGGACGCGTGGTCGCGTCCGGCACTGTCGGCGAACTGACCGCGGAAGGAAGCCTGGAGCAGCTGTTCCTGCAACTGACCACGCCCGGTGGTGCCCTGTGAACCCGCTCGAGTTGAGCCCGCGGGGCACTGCGGCCCCACGACCCCGACGGATCCTGAAGCACGCGTTGATGGAAACCCGGCTGGTCCTTCGCAACGGCGAGCAGTTGTTGCTTGCCCTGGTGATCCCCTTGGCACTGATCGCCGCGCACGTCTTCTTCGGCCAGCGGATGGGCATCGCCCGCGAGCCGTTCATCGCCTCGGTCATCGCGCTCGGACTCTGGTCGAGCGGCTTCACCTCGCCAGCCATCACCACCGCCTTCGAGCGTCGCTACGGTGTGCTGGAACGACTTGTGGCCACTCCCCTGCGACGCACCGACCTGCTGGCCGGGAAAGCGGCGATGATCGGACTGCTCGCCGGCGGCCAGGCCGTGGTGCTGGCGATCGCCGGTTTCGTGGTCGGCTGGCGTCCCACACCCACCCTGCTGCAGTCTCTGGTGGCCGTTGCCGTGGTGGGCCTCGGGTTGGTCGCCTTCGCGAGCCTCGCGATGTGCCTTGCCGGTACGGCCAGTGCCGAACTGACCCTCGGCCTGGCGAACCTGATCTACCTGGCCGGCGCCGCTGTCGGCGTGCTGGTGCCGCTGAGCGCCTTCCCTGGCTGGGCACAGCCGTTGGTCGGCGCGCTGCCACCGGCAGCGGTGGCCGAGGCACTGCGGGCGTGGGCGGACGGCAGCTTCGCGGTCTGGCCCCAAGGTGTCGTTCTTGTCTGGGCTGTGGCCGGCCTCGTGCTAGCCAGGAAGGTGTTCCGATGGATCTAGTTGGCTCCCCGAAGGCGCTGCGCGCCTGGGCGATCGCGTCGCTGGTGGCGAACATGGCGCTGATCGTGACCGGCGGGCTCGTTCGCGTCACCGGTTCGGGGTTGGGCTGTTCCACCTGGCCGCAGTGCGAACCCGGCTCGTACGTGCCGCACGGGGACGCCCCCCTGCATGCCTACATCGAGTTCGGCAACCGAATGCTCACCTTCGTGCTGGTGGCAGTGGCGATCGGCACCTTCGTGGCCGCCTGGAAGGCGCGCGATGCCGCCGGACGCCCGGTCACGCGCTTCCGCCTGCTCGCGGGCCTGGCCGCGGCAGGCATCCCCGCGCAGGCGATCATCGGCGGCATCTCGGTGCTCGCTCAGCTGGAGTGGTGGGTCGTCGGCCTGCACCTGCTGCCCTCGCTGGCGCTGATCATGGTCTGCACGGTGCTGGTGCACGAAGTGCACGCCGCGCCACCGGCGGACGCCACGGTCGCCGCACGGTACGCGGCCTGGACGGTGCTGGTGCTCGGGTGGGTGGTGATGCTGCTCGGCGTCGTCGTGACCGGCGCGGGCCCGAACGCTGGCGACGCGGACGTGGCCCGCAGCGGCTTCGACCTGACTCTCGTCGCCCGGCTGCACGCGATGGCGGTGTGGGCAGTGGTCATCGTCATCGCAGTGTTGGCCTGGCTCGCGCGTCGCACCCCAGCGCTCTTCCGCGCCACGTTGCTCCTGCTCGCTGTGGTCGCCCTGCAGGGAGTCGTGGGTTATGCCCAGTTCTTCCTGGGCGTGCCGCCGGCATTGGTGGCTCTGCACATGCTGGGCACCGCCCTGTTCTGCGCCGCAGTGGCCAACACTTGGTGGCTCTCCCGTCCGAAAGCCGAGTTGTCAGGATCTGGCTCGTCCATCGGCGAGTGAAGCTCCGCCGACTCGGTGAAGACAGAGGAGATCAGAAGATCAGCGGGTCTACGGCGGCCGCGATGAAGACGATCGCCAGGTAGCTGTTGGACAGATGGAACAGGCGCATCGGCTTCAGCGCGGCATCGGTCAGGCCTCGCTTGGCCCGGATCAGCAGAGCCACTGATTCGGCCAGCATCGCCGCGCCGGCCACCAGTGCGACCAGCGGGTAGAGCCAACCCGTGCCGGCCACCGGCCAGAGCAGCAGGCTGACCGCGACCGTGAGCGCGCTGTAGGCCAGGATGCGCCACGCAACCGTCAGCGGGGGCGCCACCACCGGCAGCATCGGCACGTGGGCGTTCAGGTAGTCCTCGCGGTACCGCAGCGCCAGCGCCCAGGTGTGCGGCGGCGTCCAGGCGAACACGATGGCGAACAGCACCAGCGGCGCCCAGGCGACCGAACCGGTGACCGCCGTCCACCCGATCAAGGGCGGGAAGCAGCCGGCGATCCCGCCCCAGACGATGTTCTGCGATGTGCGCCGCTTCAGCGCCATCGTGTAGACGAACACGTAGTACAGGTTCGCGACCAGCGCGAGCGCCGCGGAGAGCCAGTTGGCGCCGAAGCCGAGCATCAGCACTGAAAGGACGCCGAGCACGGCGCCGAAGGTGATCGCTCGTGCGGGAGTCACCAGGTCCAAGGCCATCGGACGCCGGCGCGTACGCCGCATCCTGGCGTCGATGTCCGCGTCCAGCACCGAGTTGAAGACGTTGGCGCTACCTGCGGCTGCGGTGCCGCCCAACAGCGTCCAGCACACCAGCTGCCAGGACGGGAACCCGCCGGCGGCGAGGAACATGGCGGGCACGGTGGTGACCAGCAGGAGTTCGATGATCCGGGGCTTCGCGAGGGCAAGATAGGCCTTCGCGGTGGCTCGCCAATCGCCAGGCGCCAACACCGAGACGGGTGCGCCTTCCTCGGCTGGTCTCATGCCGCCCTTTCGTCGAAGGTTGAAGCAGTGTAATCCCAAGCCGCCCTTTGCAGCGATCACGCGGAGCGGCCGGCCGGGCCGGACTTGTACAGTCTTGACGATGAACGCTCTTCGAGACCAGCGGGACCGTCGCCTGCCCGAGATGGCCGGCCCGTCCGCGCTCGTGCTTTTCGGCGTCACCGGCGACCTGGCCCGCAAGAAGCTGCTACCGGCGGTGTACGACCTGGCCAACCGCGGCATGCTGCCGCCCGGGTTCGGGCTGGTCGGGTTCGCCCGCCGCGACTGGGCAGCCGAGCACTTCGCCGATGTCGTCGCGGACGCGGTCCGCAGCCACGCCCGCACCGAGTTCCGCGAGGACGTGTGGAAGCAGTTGGCCGGCGGCATCCGTTTCGTGTCCGGCGAGCTCGCCGACGATGCGGCCTTCCTGGAACTGAAGCGCACCCTCGCCGAACTGGACGAGGAGCAGGGCACCGGCGGTAACCACGCGTTCTACCTCTCCGTCCCGCCTGCGGCCTTCGACGTCACCGTCGCCCAGTTGCGCAGGCACGGCCTCGCCGACCGGCCGAAGGGTTCCTGGCGGCGGGTCGTGGTGGAGAAGCCGTTCGGTCACGACCTGGCCAGCGCCCACGAACTGGAGCGCAAGCTGGCGCGGGCGTTCGAGCCGAGCAGCATCTTCCGGATCGACCACTACCTGGGCAAGGAGACCGTCCAGAACCTGCTGGCGTTCCGGTTCGCGAACACCATGTTCGAACCCATCTGGAACCGCAACTACATCGACCACGTCCAGATCACCATGGCAGAGGACATCGGCATCGAGGGCCGGGCGGGCTACTACGACGGCATCGGTGCGGCCCGCGACGTGATCCAGAACCACCTGCTGCAACTGCTCGCCCTGACCGCGATGGAGGAGCCGACCTCCTTCAGCGCCGACGAACTGAGCGCGGAGAAGCGCAAGGTGCTCGCCGCGTCCGGCACCCCGTCCGACCTCGACGCGCACACCGCGAGCGGGCAGTATGCGTCCGGGTGGGCGGGCGGACGCCTGGTGGCCGGCTACCTGGAGGAGCAGGGCATCCCGGCCGACTCCCACACCGACACCTTCGCGGCCATCCGGGTGGACATCGACAACCGGCGCTGGGCCGGCGTCCCGTTCTACCTGCGCACCGGCAAGCGCCTGCCCAGGCGGGTCACCGAGGTCGCGCTGAACCTGCGAGCCGCGCCCCACCTGCCCTTCGACGGCGCCGACATTCGCACCCTCGGCAACAACGCCCTGGTGCTGCGCATCCAGCCCGAGGAGGGCATCACCCTCCGGTTCGGCGCGAAGGTGCCGGCCACCTCCGAACTGCGTGACGTGAACATGGAGTTCGGGTATGACACCTCGTTCGTCGAGTCCAGCCCGGAGGCCTACGAACGGCTTCTTCTGGACGTGCTGCGGGGCGCCGAGCCGCTGTTCCCCCAGCCCGCGGAGGTGGAGCTGTCCTGGCGACTGCTCGACCCGGTGCTGGCGCATTGGGCCGCTCTGGACGCCGCGCCATCGGCTTACCCGTCCGGGACGTGGGGGCCGACCTCAGCCGACGAGATGCTGGCCCGGGACGGCTTCAGCTGGCGAAGGCCATAGGAGGACATCATGATCGTGGAACTGACCGACACCAACGCCTCTGCCCTGCAGCAACAGATCAGCCAGGTGCGGCACCGGCTGGGCGCCATCTCCGGGGCGGTGTTCACTCTCGTCGTTGTCGTTGAGCTCGCTGACTACGACCGCGCCCTCTCGGCGGTGGTCGAAACTGCGCGCGAACATCCGTCCCGAATCCTCCTGGTCACGAACGGACGGGCGCGCGCGGACCGGCTGGACGCGTCCATTCGCACCGGCGAGGACGCGCCCGGCGAGATCGTCACACTGAAGTTCCACGGGCTGCTTCGGGATCACCGCGATTCGGTGGTCCTACCGCTCCTGCTTCCCGACCTACCGGTGATCGTCTGGTGGCCTGGATGCTCGCCGTCCTCCCCCAGCGCCGACCAGCTCGGTCGGCTTGGCACCCGCCGTATCACCGACGCGATGGGCGATCCCGACCCGCTGGCCGCGCTCGAAGTGCGGGCGCGCAACTACTGCCCCGGCGACACTGACCTCACCTGGACCCGGCTCACCCGCTGGCGCGGTCTGCTGGCCTCCGCGCTGGACGCCTACCCGATGGCGGTCACCCGGGCTTCGGTCAGCGCCGCGCCGGACAACGCAGCCGGCAGTCTGCTGGCCGCCTGGCTGGCCGACCGGCTGGACGTCGGCGTGGACGTCACCAGGCACCCCGGGACGGGCATCACCGAGGTCGTGCTGGCGTCCGACGATGACGAGATCCGGGTGGCTCGCACCGACGGCAGCCTCGCAACCGTTTCGGCGCCCGGGCTGCCCGAGCGACTGGTGGCGCTCCCCCGGCGCGACCTGAACACCCTGCTCACCGAAGAACTGCGGCGAATGGATGACGATCCCATCTACGCTGAAGCCATGGCAGCACTGGTGCGGCGACTGGACCGCGCGACCCGGCGGTCCGTTGGGTCCCCCGTATGAGCCGGCCGCAGGTCGTCCGGCACGCCGACCGCGACGAATTGGCCGACACCACCGCGCGCCGGCTCCTGGCCACGCTCACCGAACTGCAGCGCGACGGCCGGGTGGCCCACCTCTGCCTCACCGGCGGACGGATCGCCAACCAGATTTACTCCCGATTGGGCGAACTCCTGGCTGACAGCGAGGTGGACTCCTCCCGGCTCGAGCTGTGGTGGGGCGACGAACGATTCGTGCCCACCGACGATCCTGAGCGCAACGCCGGACCGACGCTGGCCCTGCTCGCCCGCTATTTTCAGCTCGACCCCGCCCGCACCCATCCGATGCCCAGCGCGGACGGGGTGGTGGACGCGTCCGCGTCCGCCGCGACCTACGCCAAGGAGCTGGACGACACCCGGTTCGACGTCTGCCTGCTCGGGATGGGGCCGGACGGGCATGTCGCTTCGATCTTCCCCGACCACGCGTCCGCCGAACCGACCACCCAGTCGGTGATCGGGGTGAGTGACGCACCCAAGCCCCCAAGCGAACGGATCAGCCTGACCCTGGCGGCGCTGAGCCGCTCACGTCAGGTGTGGTTCCTGGTTTCCGGAGCCGAGAAGGGCGATTCGCTGGCCCGCGCGCTCGGCGGCGACCCGGAGTTGCCGGCGTCCCGCGTACAGGGCACCGAGCGCACCCTGTGGCTGGTCGATCAGGACGCGGCCGGGAAGCTGCCGTACTTCGAGTGCTCAGCCTGAGCAGGCCGCGTGAGCGGGCCCGAGTCAGTAGATGACTTCGCCAGCGGCACGACGGGCGCGCAGTGCGTCCAGTGCCTCGGCGAGGATGGCCACGGCTTCGGCGTCGGTGCGCCGCTCCTTCACGTAGGCCAGGTGCGTCTTGTAGGGCTGGATCTTGGGCGGGGGCGGCGGATTCTCGGAATCGAGGTTGGCCGGAAGGCCGCAACGTGGACAGTCCCAGGTCTCCGGCACCACCGCGTCCGCGGCGAACGCCGGACGTGTCTCGTGCCGGTTGGCACAGAAGAAGGAGACGTAGAGGCGGGGAGCAGCGTCGCCGCGCTCGGCCTCGCCCATCGGACCGGCACCGACGCGGCTGCCACGAATCGCACTTCCACCAGCCACTGGCTAACTCCTTGCTAGGTTTCTTTCGGGCTTCAGCCCAGGGTCCCGATCTCGGGGAAGAACCGGTAAAGCACCAGCAGCCCAATGATGCTGGCCAGCCAGACGAGGCCGACGATGATCGTCAGCCGGTCGAGGTTGCGCTCCGCGACCGAGGTGCCGCCCATGCCGGTGCTCATTCCGCCGCCGAACAGGTCGGACATGCCGCCGCCCCGGCTCTTGTGCAACAGGATGAACAGGGCGAGAACGATGCTGGTGAGGATCAGGACCGTCGAAAGCGTCACGATCGGCCAGGTCATCAGGGGCAGCTCAGTCACGCGCAGAATCCTAACTCACCGAGCACTCAAGCGACGAAACGCCGGGCCTGTCGCCCAGACGGCCACACCCCGACGGCCCCGTCCGTTCGAGCCCGAGAAACCCGCCGGGTTTGCGGGAGTGCTGCGCAGGCGGAACAGACCGGCCCCGCCCGAGGCCGCGGCAGCGGTTCGGGCGGGGCCGGTCCTGACGAGGGCAGCGTCAGCTGGCCGAGGAGTAGTACAGGACGATCTTGGCGAACTCTTCGGCGTTCAGGCTCGCGCCGCCGACCAGGGCGCCATCGACGTCGGGCTTGGCCATGATCTCGACGATGTTGTTGGCCTTGACCGAGCCGCCGTACTGGATGCGGACGGCCTCGCCGGCTTCGGCGCCGAAGGTCTCGGTGACGTAGCCGCGAATGGCTTCACACACCTCCTGAGCATCCTCAGGGGTCGCCACCTCGCCGGTGCCGATCGCCCAGACCGGCTCGTAGGCGATCACCATGGCCGCCACCTGCTCGGCCGTCAGGCCGTCCAGGCAGGCCTCGACCTGGCCGAGCACGAACGGCACGTGCGTGCCCTCCTTGCGGATGTCGAGCACCTCGCCGCAACAGACGATCGGGGTCATCCCAGCAGCGAAGACGGCCTTGGCCTTCGCACCGATCAGCTCATCGGTCTCACCGTGGTACTCGCGCCGCTCGGAGTGGCCGACGACGACGTACGCGCAGTTGAGCTTGGCCAGCATGTCGGCCGAGATCTCGCCGGTGTAGGCGCCGGACGCATGCACCGAGACGTCCTGTGCGCCGAACTTGAGCGGCAGCTTGTCGCCCTCGACCAGGGTCTGCACGGTGCGGATGTCGGTGAACGGGACGATCACCGCGGCCTCGGACTTCTCCGGATCGTAGTGGGCGTCAGCCAGCGTCCAGGCCAGCTTCTGTACCAGACCGGTCGCCTCGACGTGGTTGAGGTTCATCTTCCAGTTGCCGGCCATCAGCGACTTGCGTGCCATCTCAGTTCTCACTTTCCAGAACAGCCAGCCCCGGGAGCACCTTGCCCTCGAGGTACTCCAACGAAGCCCCGCCACCGGTCGAGATGTGCCCGAACTGGTCGTCGGCGAAGCCGAGCGTGCGGACGGCGGCCGCGGAGTCGCCGCCGCCGACCACCGAGAACGCGGCCGACTCGGCGAGCGCCTTCGCGACCGCGGCGGTGCCGCCGGCCAGCTCATCGATTTCGGAAACGCCGACCGGGCCGTTCCAGAACACCGTCTTGGCACCCAGGATCGCGTCGGCGAACAACTTCTCGCTCTCCGGGCCGATGTCGAGGCCCATCTGATCGGACGGGATCGCGTCCACGCCCACCACCGAAACCTCGCCGGTCACCGTACGGGCAGCGAAATCCATGCCCTTGGCGACGCGCACGTCCACCGGCAGCAGGATCTGCTTCCCGGTGGCCTTGGCGGTCTCCAGGTAGCCGGTGCAGGACTCGATGCTCGCCACGTCGAGCAGGGACGCGCCGATCTCGTACCCCTGAGCCTTCAGGAAGGTGTACGCCATGCCACCGCCGACAACGAGGGTGTCGGCGACCTTGAGCAGGTTGTCGATCACGGCCAGCTTGTCGGCCACCTTCGCGCCGCCCAGCACCACGACATAGGGACGCTCGGGAGTCTCGGTGAGCCTCTTCAGAACGTCGACCTCCTTCTTCACCAGCGCGCCGGCAGCGCACGGCAGCAGCTTGGCTACGTCGTAGACGGACGCCTGCTTGCGATGCACGACACCGAAGCCATCAGACACGAACACATCGGCCAAGGCGGCGTACTTGGCAGCGAGCGCAGCCCGCTCCTCCTTCACCTTGGACTCCTCGGCGGGCTCGTAGCGCACGTTCTCAAGCAGCGCGATCTCGCCCTCACCGAGCGCAGCCACGGTGGCGTCAGCCGACTCACCCACGACGTCGGCGGCCAGCGTTACTGGGGCATCGATCAGTTCGGCGAGCCGCTTGGCGACCGGGGCCAGCGAGTAGGTGGGGTTCACCTTGCCCTTCGGCCTACCGAGGTGGGCCATCACCACGACCTTGGCGCCGGCATCGACCAGCTGCTTCAGGGTGGGCAGCGCCGCCTTGATGCGGCCATCGTCGGTGATGGTGTCGCCATCGAGCGGCACGTTGAAATCGCAGCGGATCAGGACCCGCTTGCCCCTGAGGTCTCCGAGATCGGATACGGACTTCACGGTTGAACCTTTCTTTGTCTCACGTGGCAACGGGCCGACCCGCGTCTGAATAACGCGAGCCGGCCCGTTGCACAGATTGTTAGGTCAGATCAGAGCTTCGAGCCGACCAGCGCGGTCAGGTCGACCAGACGGTTCGAGTAACCCCACTCGTTGTCGTACCAGGCGACGACCTTGACCTGGTTGCCGATGACCTTGGTCAGCGGGGCGTCGAAGATGCTCGACAGCGGGTAGGTCTCGATGTCCTTGCTGACGATCGGATCCTCGTTGTACTCCAGGATGCCCTTGAGCGGTCCTTCGGCCGCAGCCTTCACGATCGCGTTGATCTCCTCGACGGAGGTCTCGCGAGAGGCCTCGAAGGTGAGGTCGGTGACCGAACCGGTCGCGATCGGGACGCGCAGTGCGTAGCCGTCCAGCTTGCCCTTCAGCTCCGGCAGCACCAGGGCCACGGCCTTGGCCGCGCCGGTGGTGGTGGGGACGATGTTCAGGGCGGCGGCGCGGGCGCGACGCAGGTCGCTGTGCGGGGCGTCCTGCAGGTTCTGGTCCTGGGTGTAGGCGTGGATCGTGGTCATCAGGCCCTTGACGATCCCGATGCCGTCGTTCAACGCCTTGGCCATCGGGGCCAGGCAGTTGGTCGTGCAGGATGCGTTGGAGATGATGTGGTGCGCGGCCGGGTCGTACAGGTCGTCGTTCACGCCCATCACCACGGTGAGGTCCTCGTTCTTCGCCGGAGCGGAGATGAGCACCTTCTTGGCGCCGGCGGTGATGTGGGCCTTCGCCTTGGTCGCGTCGGTGAAGAAGCCGGTCGACTCGATGACGATGTCGACACCCAGCTCACCCCAGGGCAGGTTGGCCGGATCCTTCTCGGCGAACGCCTTGATCTCCTTGCCGTTGACCCACAGTGCGTCGTCGTCGTAGCTGACCTCGCCCGGGAAGCGGCCCAGGATCGAGTCGTACTTCAGCAGGTGCGCGAGGGTCTTGTTGTCGGTGAGGTCGTTGACCGCGACCACGTCGAGATCGGCGCCCGAAGCCACCAGGGCGCGGAAGTAGTTACGGCCGATGCGGCCGAAGCCGTTGATTCCAACCTTGACGGTCATGTTGAAAGGGTCTCCTTTTCGACTGATATCCACCGGCCGGCCACAGCCCAGCCGTGTTCAAAGTCCACCCTAGCGGTTCCGGGATGCGGTCGATGCCGGGAACTCCGATCCGGAACAACGTGCAGGATCAGTCACCTCTTCTGCTCCGAACACCACCCCGGCTGTGGCCGGTCACGCGTCGTCGTCTGTTCCGAAACACCGCTCGCGCGGTGTTCGTCAAGACTCCTCCGTACAACCGGCTGACGCCGGTTATACGTCGTCGTCTGCTCCGAAACACCGCTGCCGCGGTGTTCGTCAAGACTCCTCCGTATAACCGGCTGACGCCGGCTATACGTCGTCGTCTAGCAGTTCTGGGCTCAGGCCGGCCTCGGTGTTGGGGATGTCCTCGTCGGCGGCCCGCTTGTCAGCGGTGGCCAGCAGGCGTCGGATGCGGCCGGCGACGGCGTCCTTCGTCAGCGGCGGAACGTGCAACTGGCCGAGCTCTTCGAGGCTGGCCTGCTTGTGTTCAAGGCGCAGGCGGCCGGCAACGAGCAGGTGGTCGGGAATGTCGTCGCCGAGGATTTCCAGCGCGCGTTTCACGCGGGCGCCGGCGGCCACCGCGGCGCGTGCGGAGCGACGCAGGTTGGCGTCGTCGAAGTTGGCCAGGCGGTTCGCGGATGCGCGCACCTCGCGACGCATCCGGCGCTCCTCCCAGGCGAGGACCGACTCGTGGGCGCCCAGTCGCGTGAGCATCGCCGCGATCGCATCCCCGTCCCGAATGACGACCCGGTCGATACCGCGCACCTCACGCGCCTTCGCCCCGATGCCCAGTCGCCGGGCCGCGCCGACGAGCGCCAGCGCAGCCTCGGAGCCGGGGCAAGTGACCTCCATGGCCATCGAGCGTCCGGGTTCGGTGAGCGACCCGTGGGCGAGGAAGGCTCCCCGCCAGGCCGCGACGGAGACGTCAAGGCCGCCGCTCACCACCTGCACCGGCAACCCGCGGACGGGACGCCCGCGTTGGTCGATCAGGCCGGTCTGCCTGGCGAGCGACTCCCCGTCCCGGATCAACCGGACGAGGTACCGAGTGCCGCGCCGAAGCCCACTGCCTGCGATCACCACGAACTCGCAGTTGAACCCGAACAGGTCGGCGATTGCCGTCCGCAACCGACGCGCTGCCGCCCCGGTGTCGAGTTCAGCCTCGACAACGATTCGTCCGCCGGCGATGTGCAATCCGTTGGCGAACCGAAGCAGGGCGGCCACCTCGGCCTTGCGCAGCTCGGGCTTGGCCACCTCCAGGGTGGCCAGTTCAGCCTTGACTTGCTGCGTCATCGCCATCTGCGCGCTACTACCTCTCAAGCCGGACGGGTGGGGGTGCTCAGCTTACAGACCCATGATCCCGGCATAAACCGCGGTCAGCAGGTGCGGATCGTGCCGCGGCGTGCCGTCCCGCATTCGAATCGGGGCGATCACCAGCCGCGCGCCGAGCGAGGCGACATAGGTGGCCAGGTGGGGGTCTCCCTGCGCGAAGGACGGGTCGGCGACGACCACGTCCAGGCGCAGGCCGGGTGCATGGTCGGCCAGCACCTCGACGTGCCTGGACGCGGTGTAGGCAGGGGTCTCGTCATCGGTCGGCACCAGATTGAGGGTGAGGATGCGCTGGGCGCGGGAGCTGAGGATCGCGTTCAGCAGTTCGGGGACGAGCAGGTGCGGGATCACCGACGAATACCAGGACCCGGGCCCCAGGACGAGGTGGTCGGCCTCCGCGATCGCACGCAGCGCTTCGGGCACCGCCGGCGGGTTGGCCGGCACCAGGCGCACGTCCTCGATGTCGCCACTGGCGAGGGCGACCGCCTCCTGCCCCACCACCAGTTGAGCCTCGTCGGGGTGTTCGGGGTCGGCACCGGTGACGTCCGCTTCGATCACCAGGGGAACCGCGGCCATCGGCAGGACGCGACCCTCGACGTGCAGCATCGACGCGACCATGTCCAGTCCGGCGACCGGGTCGGCCAATTGCTGCCAAAGGCCGGCGATCAGCAGGTTCCCGATGCTGTGCCCGCCGAGCGGGCCCTCGCCCGGGAAGCGTGACTGCAGCACCTCCGCCCAGGCCCGGCCGACCTCGTCGTCGCCGCAGAGTGCGGCCAGCGCCATCCGAAGGTCGCCGGGCGGCAGGATCGGAAACTCCGCGCGCAGGCGTCCGGATGAGCCGCCGTCGTCTGCAACGGTGACCACCGCGGTGAGCCGATGGGTCAGCTGCCGGAGCGCACTGAGGCTGGCCGCCAGCCCGTGGCCGCCGCCGAAGGCCACCACCGCCGGCGGTCTGGCGAACGCGTTCACTCCCTGCCCAGATCGCGGTGGACGACCTCGGCCGGCACCCCGTCGACACCGAGGCGGCGGGCGATCTCCTCGACGATGGCGGTCGATCGGTGTTTTCCGCCGGTACACCCGATGGCAACGGTGGCGTGCCGCTTGCCTTCGCGCACGTAGCCGGGCCGGATCAGGGTGAGCAGCCCCAGCACGTGGTCCAGGAATGGTTCTGCGTCCTCCTGGCCGAGCACGTAGTTGGCGACCGGCTGCGACAGGCCCGATTGCGGACGCAACGCCGGCACCCAGTGCGGGTTGGGCAGGAAGCGCACATCGAGCACCATGTCGGCGTCGATCGGGATGCCGTTCTTGAAGCCGAAGGACATCAGGGTGAGCCGCAGTTCGGCCTCATCCGGGCCGGCGAAGGCGACGGTCACCCGAGCGGCCAGCTCATGCACGTTCAGGTCGGTGGTGTCGATGACCAGATCGGCGCTCGCCCGCAGACCCTCGAGCATCTTGCGCTCCAACTGGATGCCGTCCAGGAGCCGGCCCGTGCCCTGCAGCGGCAGCGGCCGTCGCACCGACTCCTGCCGCCGGATGATGACCTCATCGCTGGCGTCGAGGAACAGTATCTGCGGCACGACCCCCGACTCGCCGAGCGTGGCGAAGGCCTTCGGGATCTGCTGGAATTCCGACCGGCTGCGCACGTCGAGCAGCACCGCGACCCGGGTGAATTGACGTTCCCGGCTCACGTCCATCAGGTCGGGCAGAAGGCTCGGCGGCAGATTGTCCACGACCAGCCAGCCCATGTCCTCCAGCGTGTGCGAGGCCGATCTGCGTCCGGCCCCGGAAATGCCGGTTACCACCAGCAGCCGGACCGGGGACGACGTCTCGTTCATGGCTTCATTATTGCCGCCCCGAGGGTCGAGCGATCAGGCCTGGATGATCTCGCCGGTGGTGAGGTTGACGGCCTCAGCCGGTTCTTGAGTTGCGAGGACGGCCTTCACCGCTGCGGCGGTCTTCGCACCGACACCCGGCACCTCGGCGAGTTCCTCCACTGTGGCCGCGCGCAGTTTGCGCAGCGAACCGAAATACTTCAGCAGCGCCTTGCGCCTGATCTCGCCGAGCCCGGGCACGTCGTCCAGGGCCGATTCGACCATGGACGCGCTGCGCCGGCTGCGGTGGTGGTTGATGGCGAAGCGATGCGCCTCGTCCCGCACCCGCTGCAACAGGTACAACCCTTCGCTGGCGCGCGGGAGGATCAGCGGATACTCCTCCCCCGGTAGCCAGACCTCCTCCAGCTTCTTCGCCAACCCGCACAGCGCGACGTTGTCGATGCCCAGCCCGGCCAGCGCGGAGCGGGCCGCAGCCACTTGGGGTGCGCCGCCGTCCACCACCACGAGGCCCGGAAGGTACGCGAACTTCCTGGGCGCACCGGTGGTCGGGTCGACCAGCATCGGGCCGGACTCGTCCGCGCTGCGCGCGGTCTCGGCGAGCAGCCGATTGAACCGGCGGGTGATCACCTCGTGCATCGCTGCGACGTCATTGGAGCCCTCGACCGTACGGATGATGAACCTTCGATACTCGCTCTTGCGGGCCAGTCCGTCCTCGAAAACGACCATCGAGCCGACCACCTCGCTGCCCTGGGTGTGCGAGATGTCGTAGCACTCGATGCGCAGCGGCACCTCGGGCAGACCCAGCGCCTCCTGCAGTTCCTCGAGCGCGCGGTTGCGCGTGGACAGGTCGCTGGCCCGGCGAACCTTGTGCAGCGCGAGCGCGTCCGCCGCATTGCGCGCCGCGGTCTCCAGCAGCGCTGCCCGGTCGCCCCGCTTCGGCACCTTGAGTCGCACCCGGGTACCGCGCTCGTCACTCAGCAGTTGCGCCAGCACCTCCGGGGACGCGGGCTGGGCCGGCAGCAGGATCTCCGGCGGAATAGCCTCGGCGTCCTCGGCGTAGAGCTGCAGCAGGAACTGCTCCAGCAGCCGTCCGGTGTCGGCGTCGTCGCTGCGCTCGGCCACCCAGCCCCGCTCGCCGCGGATTCGGCCGTCGCGCACATGGAAGACCTGCACCGCGACCTCCAGAGGGTCCTCGGCGAGCGCGACGATATCCGCGTCCGTGCCGTCGCCGAGCACGATCGCGTTCCGCTCACCGGCCTGCTTCAGCGCGTTCAGCTGGTCGCGGAGGACCGCGGCGCGCTCGTACTCCTGGTTGGTGGCCGCGATTCGCATCTCGGTCTCCAAGCGCCGGGTCAGCGCGCCGGTGCGTCCGGCAAGGAAGTCGCAGACGTCCTCGACGAGCACACGGTGCGCGTCCGGGTCGATCCGGCCGACGCAGGGGGCGGCGCACTTCCCGATGTAGCCCATCAGGCAGGGCCGGCCACTCGCCTGGGCGCTGCGGAAGACGCCGTTGGTGCACGACCGCATCGGGAAGACCCGCAGGAGCGAATCGATGGTGTCGCGGATGGCCCAGGCCTGGGCGTACGGCCCGAAGTAGCGAACGCCCTTGCGCTTGCTGCCGCGGCCGACGAACACGCGGGGGAACTCTTCCGTCCAGGTCACCGCGGCCCATGGGTAGGACTTGTCGTCGCGGTACTTCACGTTGAAGCGCGGGTCGAACTGCTTGATCCAGGTGTATTCGAGCTGGAGCGCCTCCAGTTCGTTGCGCACCAGCGTCCACTCGACTCCCGCCGCAGTGCGCACCATCGTCTGGGTGCGGAAGTGCAGCGCGGACGGGTCGGCGAAGTACGAGTTGAGCCGCTGGCGCAGATTGATCGCCTTGCCGACGTAGATGACGCGGCCCTCACGATCGCTGAAGCGGTAGACCCCGGGTCCGGTGGGGATGGTGCCCGGAGCGGGACGGTAGGTCGCCGGGTCGGCCACGGCAGCCTCCTCTCCCGGCCGGTCCGTCCGGCACCGGTGTCAGCATAGGCAACCCCACCGACGATGCCGTCGAGACCGGGCGCAGCATTCACAGGTCTGTCACAGCCGCGAGCCGGAAAGCCACCCTAGACTGTTGAAAACGCAACTAAGTAGGAGTCCCGATGAACACACCGCTCCCATCCCGACGCGCCGCGCTCATCACGATCGGTGGCACCACTCTCGCGGTCTGCCTGGCTGGCTGCGCGCCCGCTGCCTCCGGCGGCACCAGCAACGGCGCCGCGTCCGGGGGCAACACCCTCGCGGTCGCGGACGTGCCCGTCGGAGGCGGGAAGATCGTCGGCGAATACGTCGTGACCCAGCCCAGCGAAGGCAAGTTCGAAGCGTTCAGCTACCTGTGCACCCACCAGAACCTGCCTGTGCAGGACGTCACCGATGCGGCGATCGTGTGCGGCCGGCACGGCAGCACGTTCTCGTTGGCCGACGGCTCGGTGCTCACCGGGCCGGCCACCACCGCACTCGCCAAGGCGAAGGTCACCGTGAGCGGGGACAGCCTCACCATCAGCTGACGAGTACGGGTTCCTTATCTGCCACCGGAACCCTGCGGCCGTCCAGCACCGGCTTGAGGAAGGCTCCGGTGAAGGAGGCCGGGTTGTCTGCGACCTCCTCCGGAGTGCCTTCAGCGATCACCAGGCCGCCGCGCGAGCCGCCTTCGGGACCGAGGTCGATCACCCAGTCGGCGGCCTTGATCACGTCGAGGTTGTGCTCGATCACGACCACCGTGTTGCCCTTGTCGACGAGCGACTGGAGCACCTGCAGCAGTTTCCGGATGTCCTCGAAATGCAGTCCGGTGGTCGGCTCGTCGAGCACGTAGAACGTGCGACCGGTCGATCGGCGCTGCAACTCCGACGCGAGCTTCACCCGCTGCGCCTCGCCGCCCGAGAGCGTGGTGGCGGGCTGCCCGAGGCGGACGTAACCAAGGCCCACGTCCACCAGGGTGGACAGGTGCCGGGCGATCGCCTGGATCGGGGCGAAGAACTCCAGTGCCTCCTCGATCGGCATGTTCAGCACCTCGGCGATCGTCCTGCCCTTGTAGTGCACCTCCAGGGTCTCGCGGTTGTAGCGGTCGCCATGGCAGACCTCGCAGGGCACATACACGTCGGGCAGGAAGTTCATCTCGATCTTGATCGTGCCGTCGCCCGCGCAGTTCTCGCAGCGTCCGCCCTTCACGTTGAAGGAGAACCGCCCGGGCTGGTAGCCGCGCACCTTGGCCTCGGGCGTTTCGGCGAACAGCTTGCGGATCCGGTCGAAGACTCCCGTGTAGGTGGCCGGGTTCGACCGGGGGGTGCGGCCGATCGGCGACTGGTCGACGTGGATGCTCTTGTCGATGTGCTCGACGCCGGTGATCGACCGGTGGTGGCCCGGCACCGCCTTTGCGCCGTAGAGCTTCTTGGCCAGTGCGGTGTAGAGGATGCTGTTCACCAGCGACGACTTGCCCGATCCGGAGACCCCGGTTACCGCGATCAGTTGACCGAGCGGGAACGCGACGGTTACGTCGCGCAGGTTGTGCTCGGTGGCGCCACCCACAGTTATCGTCCTACCGGTAGCCGGACGCCGCCTGGTGGGCATCGGGATCGTCCGCCGTCCGGACAGGTAAGCGCCGGTGAGTGACGTCGGGTGCTCCAGCAACTCCTTCACCGGACCCGACACGAGTACTTCGCCGCCGTGCTCGCCGGCACCGGGACCGATGTCGACCGCCCAATCGGCGGTCCGGATGGTGTCCTCGTCATGCTCGACGACGATCAGGGTGTTGCCCAGGTCACGCAGCCGGACGAGCGTCTCGATCAGGCGGTGGTTGTCGCGCTGGTGCAGCCCGATGGACGGCTCGTCGAGCACGTACAGCACGCCCACCAGCCCCGAGCCGATCTGAGTGGCGAGCCGGATGCGCTGGGCCTCGCCACCGGAGAGGCTGCCCGCAGGACGGGAGAGGCTCAGGTAGTCCAGGCCGACGTCGAGTAGGAACCGCAGACGCTCCTTGATCTCCTTCACGAGCCGCTCGGCAATCCGCGCCTCCCGCTCGGTCAGTTCGAGTTCGCGCACGAACACCGCGAGCTCGGCGATGCTCAGGCCGGCCACTTCCGCGATGTTCCGGCCGGCGACGGTGACCGCGAGCGACGACGGCTTCAACCGGGCGCCGTGGCAGGTGAGGCAGGGCACCTCCCGCATGTAGCCCGCGAACCGCTCCCGGGCGTTGTCCGAGTCCGCTTCCGCATGCCGTCGGGACACGTAGGGCAGGGCGCCTTCGTACTTCGCCCGATAGGTGTGCTCGCGGCCGTGCCGTGATCGGCTGTGGACGGTCACCTGACCGGGCACCCCCATCAGCAGCAGTCGCTGCACGCGGGCGGGCAACTGCTCCCAGGGAGTGTGGACGCTGAACCCCTCCTGGTCGGCGAGCGCGGCGAAGATGTTCTGGAAGAACCCGGCGACGTACGGGGTCGTCCAGATCGTGATGGCACCTTCAGACAGGCTCTTGCCGGTGTCGGGGATCACCAACTCGGCGTCGACCTCCATGCGGGTACCGATGCCCGAACAGACCGGGCAGGCGCCCCATGGACCGTTGAAGGAGAACTGGCGCGGCTCCAGTTCCTCGATGGAGATGTCATGGTCGTTGGGACAGGCGAGCCGCTCGGAGTAGCGACGCTCCCGTTCCGGATCGCCGTCGGGGCGATCCACGAAATCGATCGTGACGACACCGCCGGCCAGACCGAGCGCGGTCTCGACCGAGTCGGTGAGCCGCCGCTTCACCGACGGCTTGACCGCAAGGCGATCGACGATCACGTCGATCGAGTGCTTCCTCTGTTTGTCGAGGGTCGGCGGCGAGAGGAGTTGGTGCACCTCCCCGTCCACGCGGACGCGGGCCAGGCCCTGCCCTGAGAGCTGCCGGAACAACTCGACGTACTCGCCTTTGCGGCCGCGGACGACGGGAGCCAGCACCTGGAAACGGGTGCCTTCGGGCAGCCCGAGCAAGCGGTCGACGATCTGCTGCGGCGACTGCCGGCTGATCGGTTCGCCGCACTGCGGGCAGTGCGGATGGCCGACCCGGGCATACAGCAGGCGCAGGTAGTCATAGATCTCGGTGATCGTACCGACGGTGGATCGTGGATTGCGGCTCGTCGACTTCTGATCGATCGAGACCGCAGGCGACAGTCCCTCGATGAAGTCGACGTCCGGCTTGTCCATCTGCCCGAGGAACTGCCTCGCATAGGCGGAAAGACTCTCCACGTAGCGCCGCTGACCCTCGGCGAAGATCGTGTCGAACGCCAGGCTCGACTTGCCCGAGCCGGACAGCCCCGTGAACACGATCATCGCGTCGCGAGGCAGGTCGAGGTTGATGTTGCGGAGGTTATGTTCTCGCGCGCCGCGCACGATCAGCCGGTCAGTCACGTCGAACATGCTAGATGCTGGCTCAGACACTCCCGTTGCCGGGTGGTGCGGGGTGGCTCCGGGAGCCGCTGACCCTTAGGTTGGTGCCATGACGTGGCACATCGGCGCGGTTCCGACCGACGATGTGCAGCGCTGGAACTCCGAGGCGACCCAACGACTGCTCGGCTTCACCATCGGTTTGGACGATGAGTCCTGGCACTCACCGACCGCCCTGCCGGGCTGGAGTCGCGCCCATGTGGCCACGCACCTGGCACGTAACGCCGATCACGTCCGAGCCGCGATCGAGGCCGTGGGCGCCGGGCTACCCCAGCCCGCACCGCAGACCCCGAAGGCAAGGATCATTGATCTCGAGCACGGCGCCGACCGCGACGGACTCGCACTGCAGATCGACCTGGACACGAGCGCCGGCGCACTTCACCGGGTGATCGACCTGACCAGCGACTGGAGCCCTCTGGTCGTCGTCAGGGGCACTGTCCACCCGCTGGCGGTGGTGGTCCTCGACCGGTTCCACGAGGTCTGCCTGCACCACCTCGACCTCGACTTCGAGCTGAGCCCGGAAGCGATCGATGCCGCGCCTGCCGCCTGGCTGCTGCGCGGGGTCATCGACCGGCTGCAGAACGCTGATCTTCCGGCCATCCGGATCGAGTCGGATTCCCTGGTGGCAGAACTCGGTCGCGGCGACGAGCCGCTGGTCGTCAGCGGCAGCGACATCCGGCTATGGGCGTGGCTGAGCGGACGCGGGACTGCGTCCTGGGTGACCGGCGCGGACGGTTTCCAGCCGGGGCTATTGGCCTAGCGAAGCGTCGCGTCTGGTTTTGGCGAGGCTGGCGATGGTGGTGATCGCGAGGGTGGCGATGATCACGGTCAGGGACGCCCAGATCGGGATCTCGCCGTTGATG
>Ga0209477_1000082_pt1 | contig 47498 bp, 47 predicted proteins | sample KloWWTupernatant_FD_187180 | JGI IMG/M metagenome (GOLD analysis project Ga0209477, IMG submission 187180) | Active sludge microbial communities from Klosterneuburg, Austria, studying microevolution and ecology of nitrifiers - Klosterneuburg... | ecosystem: Engineered > WWTP > Aerobic digester >...
GATCAGACGAAGCTGGGTTGAGCCGCGCCAGCGGGTCAACCCGGCTGAGTCTTGACGAGGCCGGCGTCAGCCGGCCGAGGATCAGACGAAGCTGGGTTGGCCTCGCGACCCAACGCTCCCTGAGCCTGTCGAAGGGTCGACGGCGGGCGAGGGTTCGGACCAACTGGAGCCGCTAACGAGACTCAGCGGCCTTCAGCAACCCGTAGAGGGTGGTGTTCACCGGCACCGGCACGCCAGTCTCGCGACCGAGTTCGATCATCGTCCCGGCGAAGATGTCCACCTCGGTGGGGCGCCCGGCGAGGGCGTCCTGTGCCATTGAGGTGTAGTTGTCCGGGCCGAGCTTGGCCAGCACCGATTGCCAAGCGTCCAGATCAGTCTCGGTGAGCCCGACGCCCTTCGCGTTGGCCACCGCGATCACCTCCCGCTGCGCGGCGAGCATCACTTCCCTGGCCGGCTGATCGGACGCCTGGAATACCCGATAGGGCGCGCGAAGCACCGCCGAGACCTGGTTCACGCCAACGTTGATCAGGAATTTCCACCACAATTCGCGCACCATGTGGGCGGGCACGCAGTGCTCGATGCCGGCCCGTCCGAGAAGTTCGCCGACGGCCTCGACCTTGTCACTGGCCGGACCGGGATTGACTGCCTCGCCGAACAGGATGCGGCCCAGCGAGGTGAAGTGCACCTCCCGGTCGTCGCGCACCGCGTCGATGCCTACGCTGACCGCCAGCAGGACGGTGGCCTGCGGGAACTCACGGGCGAGTTCGGCCTCACTACCGATCCCGTTCAACAGACTGACGATCACCGTGTCAGCGGTAACGACCGGACGCAGGAGTTCGATCGCCGCAGCCAGCCCCGAGTGCTTCACAGCCACGATCACGAGTTCGGCCGGTCGCAGCTGTGGCGCGACTTCCACGTCGAAGTCGTAAGACCGACCGTTCACCACTGTCGGCAGGAGCCTATAGCGCGCGGCCCGGTCGGCGTCCGCGAGCACCCGCAGGTCAACCCCGGCATCGACGAGCCGGCTGGCATACGCCGCGCCGATCGCGCCCAGGCCGACCAGAGTGACCTGCTGCATCAGTCGCCCAGCGGACCGAACTTCGCACCGCGCGCGGTGAGTTCGGCTTCACCGCCGTCCTCTGCGGTCAGCACCCAGGCGCCCGCTGGCGTGAGCGCCACGGTGTGTTCCCAGTGCGCGGCGAGCGAGCCGTCCCTGGTGACCACCGTCCACTCGTCGTCCAAGGTGGCCGTGGTTGCACTGCCAATGGTGACCATGGGCTCGATGGCCAGGCAGATGCCCTTGGCGAGCAGTTCGCCGCGTCCGGCCCGGCCGAGGTTGGGCACGTCAGGTGGCTGGTGCATGGCCGTGCCGATGCCGTGTCCCGTGTATTCCGACACGATGCCATAGTTGCCCGGATGGCTGCGGATGCTGGTCTCGATCGCATTGGCGATGTCGCCGATGCGTCCCCCGATCCGAGCGGACGCGAGCCCGGTCCACATGGCCTCCCGGGTCACCTCGCTCAGCGCGGACGCCTCCGCGGAGAGCTCCCCGACACCGAAGGTGATCGCCGAATCGCCGTGCCAGCCATCGACGCTAACCCCGAAGTCGACGCTCACCAGGTCGCCGTCGACGAGCTGCCGCTCGCCGGGGATGCCGTGCACGATCACGGAGTTCACCGAAATGCAGGTCACGCCAGGGAAGGGCGGCAGGCCGAAGCCTCCGCCGTAGCCGAGGAAGGACGAAACCGCCCCGGCCGAGGCGATGTGCTCGCGCGCGACCGCGTCCAACTCAGCGGTGGTGACACCCGGCCTGGCCGCGTCCCGGACCGCAGCGAGGGTGCGCCCGACCACGAGCCCGGCTTTGCGCATCAACCGGATCTGCTCCGGCGACTTCAGCTCGATCCCTGGTCGGCGACGCATCCTAGGAAGGCCTGGGCTCAGGCGAGCTTGGCGTCGAGGGCTGCGGTGATCCGAGCGCCGACCTCTTCGATGCCGCCGATCCCGTCCACCTCGACCAACAGGCCGCGGTCCCGGTAGGTCGACAGCAGCGGGTCGGTGGCCTCGGTGTAGATCACCATCCGGTTGCGGATGGTCTCTGCGTTGTCGTCCGCGCGGCCTTCAAGTTCGGCGCGCTTCAGCAGCCGGTCGACCAACACATCGGTGTCGGCGACGAGCGAGATCACCGCGTCGATGCCCGGGCCGTCGCCCAGCGCCTCGTCCAGGGCCTCCACCTGGCCGATGGTGCGGGGATACCCGTCCAGCAGCCAGCCGGCCGCGGCGTCGGCCTCGGTGAGGCGATCGGCGACGATGGCGTTGGTGATCACGTCCGGCACGTAGCCGCCGTCGGCCATGATCCGGGAGACCTCCTGACCCAGCGGGGTCTGGTTCTTCACGTTGGCCCGGAAGATGTCACCGGTGGAGATCGCCGGAACGCCATAGTGCGCGGCGATGCCGGTGGCTTGAGTGCCCTTGCCCACACCGGGGGGGCCCATGATCAGCAGTCTCATCTGAGGAATCCTTCATAGTTTCGTTGCTGCAACTGGCTCTGGATCTGCTTCACAGTGTCCAGACCGACTCCGACGATGATCAGGATCGAGGTACCGCCGAAGGGGAACTTGTTGTGAGTGCCCAGCAGCACGAACGCGATCGCCGGGATGAGTGCGACCAGTGCCAGGTACAGGGCGCCGGGTGCGGTCAGTCGCGAAAGGACGTGCGCCAGGTAGCGCTCGGTGGGGCGACCTGCGCGGACGCCGGGGATGAAGCCTCCGTACTTCTTCATGTTGTCGCTCACCTCGACGGGGTCGAAGGTGATCGAGACGTAGAAGTAGGCGAAGAAGATGATCAGCAGGAAGTAGAGCAGCTCGTAGACCCAGCTGCCCTGCGCGAGGTTGCCGGAGATCCAAGCTGCGATCGGATTGGGATTGTCCACCGTCCCGGGCTGGAACTGGGAGTAGAGAACTGGCAGGTACAGCATCGAGGACGCGAAGATCACCGGGATGACGCCGGCCTGATTGACCTTGATCGGAATGTACGTGGTGGTGCCGCCGAGCAGGCGGCGTCCGACCATGCGCTTGGCGTACTGGACCGGGATGCGCCGCTGTGCCTGCTCCATGAAGATCACGCCGGCCATCACGGCCAGACCGACCGCCAGCACGACGATGAACAGCAGCCAGCCCTGCGCACCCTCGCGGCTCTGCTTGACCGCCCACAGGGACGCCGGGAACTGGGCCGCGATCTGCGTGAAGATCATGACCGACATGCCGTTGCCCACGCCACGGTCGGTGATCAGTTCGCCGAGCCACATGATCACGCCGGTGCCCGCGGTCATGGTGAGGATCATCGTGATGATCGCGAACAGACCCTTGTCGTACACGAGGTCGAGCGAGCAGCCCTGGAACAGGCCACCGTTGACTGCGAGGGTCACGAACGCCGTCGAGTTCAGCACGGCCAGCACCAGAGTGAGGTAGCGGGTGTACTGGGTGATCTTGGCTGTGCCGGCCGCGCCTTCCTTCTTCAGCGCCTCCAGCCGAGGGATGACCACGGTGAGCAACTGCAGGATGATGCTCGCGGTGATGTAGGGCATGATGCCCAGGGCGAAGATCGCCAGCTGGAGCAGCGCGCCGCCGGAGAACAGCTGGATCATCGAGTACAGGCCGGCCGAGTCGCCACTGGTGGCGAGCGTGCGGCACTGGTCCACGTTGACGATGTTCACGTTCGGCGTCGGGATGACCGAGCCGAGCCGGAAGATCGCCAGGATCATCAGCGTGAAGAGGATCTTCTTGCGCAGGTCAGGCGTCCGGAGCGCATTCGCGAAGGCGGAAAGCATGAAGTGGACCTACTCCTTACATCTGCGTGGGACCTGCACGATCGCAGCATCCGGCCCGCCGCGGCAACCCGCGGACGACAACCCGGCAAACTCTATCAAGCTGAGTGCCGGATCACGTATTTCGCCCCGTCCCCTCAACCGAGGAGCTTCAAGCCGATGACTCCGGCGACGATCATGCCCAGCAGCAGGACACGCAACACCGAGACCGGCTCGGTGCCCGAAATCATGCCGTAGGCCACGGTGAGCGTGGCACCGATGCCCACCCACACCGCGTAGGCGGTGCCGGTGGGCAACTCCCGCATCGCGTAGGCCAAGCCACCCATGCTGAGTAGTAGCGCGACGCCGAAGACTACCGTGGGCACCACCCGCGAGAAGCCCTCCGAACGCCCGAGTGCGACGGCCCACACCGCTTCGAGGACGCCGGACAACACGAGTACGAACCAGGACATGATCAACCTTTCGAGGCCGTCTTGTCGCGTTCCGGGTACGGCTCCCTCGTCCGGGATCCCACTGGCTGGGCTCGATCAATTCTCGCACGCCCGCCGTCGCCGCTCAAACATCGAGAGCCACCGCTTTCGTCCAAGGCCTGCACACGCGTCCGGGCGGATGACCGAAACGGTGGCCCTCGACGCACCAATCTCGACACATCTTTGCGGCCCGGAATGCAGTACGACCCCCGGCTTCACGCCGGGGGCCGTACTGTCGAAGCTGGCTACAGTTCGGTGACCGAACCGCCGGCCTTCTCGATCTTCGCCTTCGCGCTGGCGGAGAACGCGTGCGCGCTCACCTTGACCGCAACCGCAAGCTCGCCGTTGCCGAGCACCTTGACCAACTGGCCGTCGCGGACGGCTCCCTTGGCCACCAGGTCGGCCGGAGTGACCTCGCCACCCGACGGGAACAGCTCAGCGATGCGCGCCACGTTGACCACCTGGTACTCGACCCGGAACGGGTTCGTGAAACCACGCAGTTTCGGCAGCCGCATGTGCAGCGGCATCTGGCCACCCTCGAAGTTCTCGGGGGTGTTCTTCCGCGCTCCGGTGCCCTTGGTGCCCCGGCCAGCGGTCTTGCCCTTCGAACCTTCACCGCGACCCACGCGGGTCTTGGCGGTCTTGGCGCCCGGAGCCGGACGCAGGTGATGAACCTTCAGTGCCATGTCACTCGACCTCCTCTACGGCGAGCAGGTGCGGGATCGTGTTGACCATGCCCCGGAGTTCCGGACGGTCCTCGATCACCACCACATCGCCGATGCGCTTCAGCCCGAGCGAACGCAGGGTGTCACGCTGATTCTGCTTTCCACTGATCCCAGACTTGATCTGGGTGACCTTCAACCGGCTCATGCGTGCGCTCCCTCTGCTCGGGCTCGCAGGATGGCCGCCGGGGTGACGTCCTCGACCCGCAGGCCGCGCCGCTTGGCCACCGCCTCCGGCTCTTCCAGGCTCTTCAGCGCGGCCACGGTGGCATGCACCACGTTGATCGCGTTGTCGGAGCCGAGGGACTTGGCGAGCACGTCGTGCACGCCGGCGCACTCCAGCACCGCACGGGCCGAGCCGCCGGCGATGACACCGGTACCCGGCGACGCCGGACGCAGCATCACGACACCAGCAGCCTTCTCGCCCTGCACCGGGTGGGGAATCGTCCCCTGGATCCGGGGAACGCGGAAGAACTGCTTCTTGGCCTCCTCGACGCCCTTGGCGATCGCCGCGGGCACTTCCTTGGCCTTGCCGTAGCCCACGCCTACCATGCCGTCGCCGTCGCCCACCACGACCAGCGCGGTGAAGCTGAACCGACGGCCGCCCTTGACGACCTTGGCCACTCGATTGATCGCAACCACCCGCTCGAGGTAGTTGCTCTTCTCCTTCTCGGCAGCCGCATCACGGCCACGACGGTCTTCACGGCCGCCGCGACGCTGCTCACCGCCGGTACCTGCACCGGCACCGCGGCGCTGGGTTCCATTCATCGCTTGCTTACCTTTCGATCCGTCAGAATCCGAGACCGGCTTCGCGTGCGCTGTCAGCCAGCGCGGCGATCCGACCGTGGTACTTGTTGCCGGCGCGGTCGAAGACGACGTTCTCAACGCCGACCTGCTTCGCGCGCTCGGCAACCAGCTTGCCGACCTCCTTGGCCTTCGCCGACTTGTCGCCGGCGGCGGACCGCAGCTCCAGCGAGGACGCCGAAGCCAGGGTGACCCCGGCGGTGTCGTCGATCACCTGAGCGGCGATGTGCCGACTGGAGCGGAAGACCACCAAGCGCGGACGCTCGGGCGTGCCGGCGATCTTCTTGCGGGCGCGCGCCTGGCGACGCAGTCGCGCAGCCTGGCGATCGGCCATTCCCTTGTTCGTCGAGAGTGAGATAGCCATCACTTACCCGCCTTTCCAACCTTGCGGCGAACCCGCTCGCCGGCGTAGCGCACACCCTTGCCCTTGTAAGGCTCGGGCTTGCGGATCTTGCGGATGTTGGCGGCAACCTCGCCCACAGCCTGCTTGTCGATTCCGTACACGGTGAACTTCGTATTGCTCTCCACCGAGAAGGTGATGCCCGCCGGAGCGTTCACGATCACCGGATGCGAGAAGCCGAGGTTGAACTCCAGCTGCTCGGGACCCTTGAAGATCACCCGGTAGCCGACGCCGACGATCTCGAGCTTCTTCTCGTATCCGTCGGTGACGCCGGTCACCATGTTCGAAACCAGGGTTCGGGTGAGGCCGTGCAGCGAGCGGCTGGCGCGCTCGTCGTCCGGACGCGTCACCTCGAGCTCACCCTCGCCGTTACGCGAAACCTTGATCGGTTCCTTGACCGTGTGTGCCAACGAGCCCTTCGGGCCCTTGACCGACACATTCTGTCCGTCCAGAGTGACGTCTACCCCCGCCGGGACGGCGATCGGAAGCCTGCCAATTCGTGACATCTGTTCAGCTCCTTTCGCTCACCAGACGTAGGCGAGGACTTCCCCGCCGACGCTTCGAGAGTTGGCCTCTTTGTCGGTCAACAGACCTTGCGAGGTTGAGATGATGGCGATTCCAAGGCCACCCAGCACCTTGGGCAGCGCCGTGGACTTGGCGTAGACCCGAAGGCCCGGCTTGGAGATCCGGCGCACCCCGGCGATGGACCGCTCGCGGTTCTGGCCGTACTTGAGGGTGAGCTTCAGGGTCTTGCCGACCTCGCCGGCGCCCGGCTCGAGAACCTCGAAGCCACCGATGTAGCCCTGGGTGGTGAGGATTTCGGCAATGCCCACCTTGATCTTGCTGTGCGGCATGCTGGTCGTCTCGTGGTGCGCCTGATTGGCGTTCCGCAGTCGGGTCAGCATGTCCGCGATCGGATCGGTCATGGTCATGACTTGTGGTGTCGCTTTCTCGCCACGGTTTCCGCGTGATCGCGGACCTTCAGCGGGTTGTAGTTAGCTCGCGGTGATCTACTCACCAGGAGGACTTGATGACGCCGGGCAGTTCACCCTTGTGGGCGAGTTCCCGGACGCAGATCCGGCACAGGCCGAACTTGCGGAAGACAGCCTTCGGCCGGCCGCACTTCGTGCAGCGGGTGTAGGCGCGGACGGCGAACTTGGGCTTGCGAGCCTGCTTCACCTTCAGAGCGGTCTTGGCCATGGTTCAGCTCACCTCTTCTTCTTGCCCGTGAACGCCGGGCCCTTCTTCTTGGCGGCCTTGGCGACCTCGTCGGCCGGAGCCTTGAACGGGAACCCGAGCGCCTTCAGCAGCGCGCGGCCCTCGTCATCGGTGCGGGCAGTGGTCACGAACGTGATGTCCATGCCGCGCAGCTTGTCGATCCGGTCCTGGTCGATCTCGTGGAACATCACCTGTTCGGTCAAGCCGAAGGTGTAGTTGCCCAAACCGTCGAACTGCCGGGCCGAGAGTCCACGGAAGTCGCGGATCCGGGGCAGGGCCAGGCTGAGCAGCCGGTCGGCGAACTCCCACATCCGATCACCGCGAAGGGTGACGTGGCAGCCGATCGGCATGCCCTCGCGCAGCTTGAACTGGGCGATGGACTTGCGCGCCTTGGTCACCGACGGCTTCTGGCCGGTGATCGCAGTGAGGTCACGGATGGCCGCATCGATCACCTTGGAGTCGCGCGCGGCCTCGCCGACGCCCATGTTCACCACGATCTTGACCAGACCGGGGATCTGCATGACGTTGTCGTAGCCGAACTCGGTGTTCAGCGCCGGCGCGATCTCGGAGCGGTACTTCTCCTGGAGCCGCGGCAGGGTTTTGGTCGCAGTCGCGGCCATCAGATTTCCTTCCCGGTCTTGCGGGCGATCCGGACGCTGCGCTCGGCTGCGTACTCCGAACCGTCCGGACGACGCTTGGTCACCTCGTGGCGTTCGTAGCCGACGCGGGTCACCACATCCTTGCCGTCCACCTTCACGACCAACTGAACGTTGGACGCGTCGATGGGCGCTTCGGTGGTGATGATGCCGCCGGCATTGTTGGCCCGGGTCTGGTTGTTCGGGGTCTCCCGGCGGTGCTTCTTCACCAGATTCACGCCCTGGACGATCACTCGGCCGGCCTGCGGGTCGACGGAGATGATCTCCCCGATGCGGCCCTTGTCCTTGCCGGCGATGACCTTGACCCGGTCACCCTTCTTCACGTGCAGCGTATTCGCCATGCTCACAACACCTCCGGCGCGAGCGAGATGATCCGCATGAACTTCTTCTCGCGCAGCTCACGGCCGACCGGCCCGAAGATGCGGGTGCCGCGGGGCTCCCCGTCGTTCTTCAGGATCACGGCGGCGTTCTCGTCGAACTTGATGTAGGAGCCGTCGGGACGACGGGTCTCCTTCACGGTACGGACGATGACCGCCTTGACGACCTCGCCCTTCTTCACATTCCCACCCGGGATGGCGTCCTTGACCGTGGCGACGATCTTGTCGCCCAGGCCGGCGTAGCGACGCTTGGAGCCACCCAGCACGCGGATGCAAAGGAGTTCCTTGGCACCGGTGTTGTCGGCGACCTTCAGTCGCGTCTCCTGCTGGATCATCTGCTATCTCTCCTGGTCACTTCGCCTTTTCGAGGATCTCAACCAGGCGCCAGCGCTTGGTAGCGCTCAGCGGCCGGGTCTCCATCACCCGCACACGGTCACCGACACCGGCCTCGTTGGCCTCGTCGTGCGCCTTCAGGCGCTCGGACGAGGTCAGCACCTTGCCGTACAGCGGGTGCTTGCGCCGCTGCTCGATGGCCACGACCACGGTCTTGTCCATCTTGTCCGAAACGACGATGCCCTCACGGACCTTGCGCGCGCTGCGCTTCTCGTTATCGCTCATCTGACTCACTTGTCCTCATCCGGGTCGGGCACGATGCCGAGGTTGCGCTCCTGCAGCACGGTGTAGATCCGCGCGATGTCCTTGCGGGCTTCGCGCAGCCGGCCGTGGGATTCGAGCTGGCCGGTGGCGGCGGCGAACCGCAGCCCGAACAGCTCTTCCTTCAGCTCGACGACCTTCGCGTTGAGCTGCTCACGGCTAAGGCCGCGCAGCTCGTTGGCGGTCACTGTCGTGGCCATCAGATGTCACCTGCTTCCCGCTTGATGAAGCGAGCCTTGAACGGCAGCTTGTGGATGGCCAGGCGCATGGCCTCGCGGGCCACGTCCTCGCCGACGCCGGACAGCTCGAAGAGCACGCGCCCGGGCTTGATGTTGGCGACCCACCACTCCGGCGAACCCTTGCCGGAACCCATGCGGGTCTCGGCCGGCTTCTTGGTGAGCGGACGGTCGGGGTAGACGTTGATCCACACCTTGCCGCCACGCTTGATGTGGCGGGTCATGGCGATACGGGCGCTCTCGATCTGCCGGTTGGTCAGGTACGAGGACTCCAATGCCTGGATGCCGTAGTCGCCGAAAGCCAGCTTGGTGCCGCCCTTGGCTGCGCCACTCCGGTTCGGGTGGTGCTGCTTACGGTGCTTGAGTCTGCGGGGAATCAACATGGTCAGGCTCCTACGTTCTCGACAGCCTCGGGCGCAGCAGCGCTGGATGGGGCTGCGTCAGCGGCGACACCTTCGGCGCGACGCCGTCCGCCACGCTCGTTGCGGTCGTTCCGGCCGGCGGGCGCGCCATCACGACGCGGGCCACGGGCGGGACGACGCTGGCCACCGGCAGCCTGCCGAGCGGCCTTCTGGGCGGCGCGTTCGGCGCGGTTGCCGGAAACGTCACCCTTGTAGATCCAGACCTTCACGCCGATCCGGCCGAAGGTCGTACGAGCCTCGTAGAAGCCGTAGTCGATGTCCGCACGCAGGGTGTGCAGCGGCACGCGTCCCTCGCGGTAGAACTCCGAACGGCTCATCTCAGCGCCGCCCAGACGACCGGAGCACTGGATCCGGATGCCGAGGGCACCAGCGCGCATCGCGCTCTGCTGCGCCTTGCGCATCGCGCGGCGGAAGGCCACGCGGGCGCCGAGCTGCTCGGCCACGCCCTGAGCGACCAGCTGGGCATCGGTCTCGGGGTTCTTCACCTCGAGGATGTTCAGCTGCACCTGCTTGCCGGTGAGCTTCTCCAGCTCGGCGCGGACGCGCTCCGCCTCGGCACCGTTACGGCCGATGACGATGCCCGGACGCGCGGCGTACAGGAAGATGGTCACCCGCTCGCTGCGACGCTCGATCTCCACGCTGGAGATACCGGCCCGCTCGAGGGTCTTGGCCAGGTAGCGGCGGATCTTCACGTCCTCCGCGACCAGGTCGGCGTAGTTCTTGTCCGCGTACCAACGGGTCTTGTGGTCGGTGGTGATCCCGAGGCGGAAGCCATGCGGGTTGATCTTCTGGCCCATGCTCAGACTCCCTTCTCGGTCTTCGGCTCGACGACGACGGTGATGTGGCTGGCGCGCTTGAGGATCCGGCTGGCCGAACCCTTCGCCCGCGGCCGGATGCGGCGCAGGGTCATGCCCTCGTCCACGAACGCTGCCGAGACGTACAGCTCCTCGGCCCGGAGGCCTTCGGTGCTCTCGGCGTTGGCGGTTGCGCTGGCCACGACCTTGTAGACCGGCTCGGACGCCGCCTGCGGGGCGAACTTGAGCACGTCCAGTGCGTCGGTGACCGGAAGGCCACGGACCAGGTCGATGACCCGCCGGACCTTCATCGGGCTCATCCGGACGTGACGCGCGATCGCGTACGAACCAGGACGATCCCCGAGCAGGGCTGCGCGACGGGTGGGTCGCTCTTTGTTGCTCACTTGAATCAATTCCTCTTCTCGCCGGTTCAGCGGCGGCGCGACTTCTTGTCTTCCTTGATGTGCCCGCGGTAGGTGCGGGTTGGGGCGAACTCGCCCAGCTTGTGGCCGATCATCGACTCGGTCACGAACACCGGAACATGCTTGCGACCGTCGTGCACCGCGATGGTGTGGCCGATCATGTCCGGGGTGATCATCGAGCGCCGGGACCAGGTCTTGATGACCTGCTTGGTGCCCAACTCATTCTGCTTGTCGACCTTCTTGACCAGATGGTCATCGACGAAGGGACCCTTTTTCAGGCTGCGTGGCATTTGCTTATCTCACCTTGTCCAATCAGCGCTTCTTGCCGGACTTCCGGCGACGAATGATCAGGCGAGAGCTCGCCTTGTTCTTGTCGCGGGTGCGACCCTCGGGCTTGCCCCACGGCGTCACCGGGTGACGACCACCGGAGGTCTTGCCCTCGCCACCACCGTGCGGGTGGTCGATCGGGTTCATCGCGACACCGCGGACGGTCGGGCGGATGCCCTTCCAGCGGTTGCGGCCGGCCTTGCCCCAGTTGATGTTCGACTGCTCGGCGTTGCCGACCTCGCCGACCGTGGCGCGGCAGCGCACGTCCACCAGGCGCATTTCGCCGGACGGAAGGCGCAGCGTGGCCATCTTGCCCTCGCGGGCCACCAGCTGGATCTTGGCTCCGGCGGAGCGGCCGAGCTTCGCGCCACCGCCGGGACGCAGCTCCACCGCGTGCACCGTGGTGCCCACCGGGATGTTGCGCAGCGGCAGGTTGTTGCCCGGCTTGATGTCGGCGCCTTCACCGGCCTCGACGGCAGCACCCTGCGCGAGGCCGTTCGGCGCGATGATGTAGCGCTTCTCGCCGTCGGCGTAGTGCAGCAGCGCGATCCGCGCGGTGCGGTTCGGGTCGTACTCGATGTGCGCGACCTTGGCCGGCACGCCGTCCTTGTCGTAGCGACGGAAGTCGACCAGGCGGTAGGCCTGCTTGTGGCCGCCACCGATGTGCCGCGTGGTGATGCGTCCGGAGCTGTTCCGTCCGCCCGTCTTCGGCTTCGGCGCCAGCAGGGACTTCTCCGGCGTGGAGCGAGTCAGTTCGACGAAGTCGGCCACGCTCGAGCCGCGACGGCCCGGAGTGGTCGGCTTGTACTTACGGATACCCATGAGTTCGTTTTCCTATTCTCGCACTCAGCTCAGGCCAGGGGCCCGGAGAAGATGTCGATGCGCTGGCCCTCGGCGACGCTCACCACGGCCCGCTTGGTGTCGGGGCGCTTGCCCCAGCCGGCCTTGGTGCGCTTGCGCTTGCCATGGCGGTTGATCGTGTTCACCCCGGTCACCTTGACGCCGAACACCGACTCGACCGCGATCTTGATCTCGGTCTTGTTGGCGCTCGTGGCGACCAGGAACGTGTACTTGTTCTCGTCCAGCAGTCCGTAGCTCTTCTCGCTGACCACGGGGGCCAGCAGGATGTCGCGATGGTCGCGGATCTTCAGGTCGCTCATTCTCCTGCCTCCTCGGACACAGTCTCTTCGGGGTCGTTGGTCGCGATGGTGACCTCGCCCTTGATCGGACCGCCCACGAAGGTGTCCAGGGCGGCGGTGGTGAAGACCACGTCATCGCTGACCAGCACGTCGTAGGCGTTCAACTGGTCGACGGCCAACGCGTGCACGTTCGCAGCGTTTCGCAGGCTCAGCCAGGCCACGTCCTCGTCGCGGTCGAGCACAACCAGCAGCTTGCCGCCGCCGATCTCGGCCAACGCCTTCAGAGCGGCCTTGGTGGACGGGGTCTCACCGGTCACGATGCTGTCGACCACGTGGATGCGGCCATCGCGGGCCCGATCGGAGAGCGCACCGCGGAGCGCGGCGGCGATCATCTTCTTGGGGGTGCGCTGGGCGTAGCTGCGCGGCTGCGGGCCGTGCACGACGCCGCCACCGGTCCACTGCGGGGCGCGACGCGAACCCTGACGGGCGCGGCCGGTGCCCTTCTGGCGCCACGGCTTGGCCCCACCGCCGGAGACTTCGCCCCGAGTCTTGGTGGAGTGGGTGCCCTGGCGGGCCGCGGCCTGCTGTGCCACCACTACCTGGTGGATCAGCGGCACGTTGGTCTGCACGTCGAACAGCTCGGCGGGCAGGTCTGCGGTGGCGGACTTCGAGCCCAGCACCTTCACGGTCTTGGTCTCGCTCATGCCTGGGCTCCCTTCAGGACGTCGCCGTCCTTCTTGGCGGCCGACCGCACCACGACGAGGGCACCCTTGGGGCCGGGCACGGAGCCCTTGACCAGGATCAGCCCGCGCTCGGCGTCGACGGCGTGGATGGTCAGGTTCTGCACGGTCACCTTCTCGACGCCCATGCGTCCGGCCATCCGGGTGCCCTTGAAGACGTGGCCCGGGGTGGCGCAGGCGCCGATGGAGCCCGGCGAGCGGTGCTTGCGGTGCACACCGTGGGAGGCGCGCAGACCGTGGAAACCGTGGCGCTTCATGACACCAGCGGTGCCCTTGCCCTTGGTGACACCGGTCACGTCCACGACCTCGGCGGCCGCGAAGACGTCAGCGGCCAACTCCTGGCCGAGGGTGTAGGTGCTCGCGTCGCCGGTGCGCAGTTCGACGAGGTGCTTGCGCGGGGTGACCCCGGCCTTCTCGAAGTGACCGGCGGCCGGCTTGGTGACGCTCTTGGCCTTGATCGCGCCGAAACCGAGCTGGACGGCGGAGTAGCCGTCGGCGTCAGCGGTGCGGACCTGGGTGACCACGCAGGGACCGGCCTGGATCACGGTGACGGGGACGACGCGGTTGTTCTCGTCCCACACCTGGGTCATGCCGAGCTTGGTGCCCAGCAGCCCCTTCACGTTTCGTTCGCTCATCTCCCCTGACCTCACGGAAGCTTGATCTCGATGTCGACACCGGCCGGAAGGTCGAGCCGCATCAGCGAATCGACGGTCTTCGGCGTCGGGTCGAGAATGTCGATCAGCCGCTTGTGCGTACGCATCTCGAAGTGCTCGCGGCTGTCCTTGTACTTGTGCGGAGAACGGATCACACAGAACACGTTCTTCTCGGTCGGCAGGGGCACTGGCCCCGCGACCTTGGCGCCCGTACGGGTCACGGTGTCGACGATCTTCTTCGCCGACGAGTCAATGACCTCGTGGTCGTAGGCCCGGAGTCGAATCCGGATCTTCTGTCCCGCCACTGGTTAGTCCTTTGCGTTCGTCGTTGCTTGTCGGTGCATCTTCCGATCAAGCTGCTGCTCCGACCCCCGCGGTCGGGCGTGTCGGACCTGTTCTGGGCCGCGCATGACCGATTTGAAATGGGTCGTGGTAGGGCCCGGCACCCGAGCGCCAGACAACCGAGCCGACCGACAGGCGGTGACACCGCGCAGTCGCCCGGTTCGGAGCAACCTGACGATTCTTTCATGGTGGGCGAGAAGATGCCAAATCTGCCCAGTGGGGCAGGATTGCCCAAGTGAGTAGCGCGTCCGCCAGGCCCGAACTGCGGGTTCAGCCTAGCCAGCTGGGCCTCGGCGTGACCCTCGGATTGGCCGCTTCCCTGGCCTTCGCCACCTCGGGCCCGTTCGTCCGTCCGCTGCTCGATGCCGGGTGGACGCCGGGAGCTGCGGTGTTCTGGAGGGTGAGCGCCGCCGCGCTGGTGATGCTGCCGCTGGCGCTGTGGCTGATGCGCGGCCGGCTCGGTGATCTGGTGCGCGAATGGCGCGCGATCGGGGCCTTCGGCGCGCTGGCGGTTGCCACCCCGCAGCTGATGTTCTTCGCTGCGGTCGACCGGATGAGCGTGAGCATCGCGCTGCTGATCGAGTACATGGCACCGGTGCTGCTGGTCGCGGTGGCCTGGGCTCGGACGCGGCGCGCACCGTCCAGGCTGGTGCTTTCCGGCACCGCAGCGAGCGTGCTGGGGCTGCTCTGCGTCCTCGATCTGGCCGGCGCCAGCCCGGACGCGCTGGGTGTGCTGTTCGCCTTTGGCGCGATGTTCGGCGCGGCTGCCTATTTCGTGCTCTCGGCCAGACCTACGACGCTGCACCCGATCGCCCTGGCCGGATTCGGACTGGTGGCCGGCGCGGGAGTGCTGGGACTGGCGATCCTGGTGGGTCTACTCCCCTATTCCTCGCCGCTGGTCGACGTCTCACTGATGGGCGCCGCAGTGCCCTGGTGGGTGCCGCTCGGGGTCGTGGTGCTGGCGGCCACCGCCATCGCGTACGGCCTCGGGGTTGCCGGCATCACCCTGATGGGCGAGCGGCTGGCGTCCTTCGTGAGCCTGTCGGAAGTGCTGTTCGCCGCCTTGCTCGCCGCGGTGATCCTCGGTGAGGTGCCCAGCCCGATCCAACTGCTCGGCGGGGCGCTGATCATCGTCGGGGTGCTGCTGATCCGCTCGGCCAGCGGCAGCCGTCCCGCCGGCCTGCCCACCCTGCCCGACGAACTCGAGGCCCTCGAACCCTAGACCCGCGACCGGAGGGGAACCGCGCGACCTGGCGGCACTACTCCCCACCGGCCTAACCAGAGGACAGAGTGGTCACCCGGCGCCCCTCCCTCATCGAGAGCCACCGTTTCGGTCGAGGGCCCGTGCCCGAGCACAGGCGATGGCGGGACGGGTGGCTCTCAGCGCGGCATCCGGCGCCATAGTCCGCGCGGCACGAACCGGGCCACGGCGAACATCCAGCGCAACTGCCAGGGAATCCACAGCTCGACACCACGTCCGCGCCGGATGCGGCGGACGACCGCGTCCGCGACCTGGTCGGGTGTGGACGAGAACGGCGCCGGTGCCATACCGGCGGTCATCCGGCCGATCACGAAACCGGGACGGGCGATGATCAGGTGCACCCCGGTGCCGTGCAGGGCATCCGCCAGACCGGACGCGAACCCGTCCAGCCCAGCCTTCGCCGAGCCGTAGACGTAGTTCGCTCGGCGCACTCGAACGCCAGCCACTGACGAGAACGCCACCAGCGTGCCCCGGCTGCGGCGGCGCATCCGGTCGGCGAGCACGGTCAGCAGGGCGGCCTGGGCCACGAAATCGGTGCGCAGCACGGCCGCCGCGGCCAGTGAGTCGGCTTCGGCGAGAGCCTGGTTGCCCAGCACGCCGAAGGCCACCACGGCGACGTCGATGGGCCCGACGAGTTCCTCGATCGCCGTCACCACGCCCGGTTGCGCGTCCAGGTCGTCGGCGTCGAAGTCGACGGTCTCCACCCGGTCGGCACCGGCGGCGCGACAGGCCGCCACCACCGAGTTCAGCCCGCCCGGCCGAGCCGCGAGCACGATCGTCGCGCCGGGCGCGAGCCTGGTGGCCACGGCCAACCCGATCTCGCTGCGTCCGCCGAAGATCGCGATGACCGTGCTCACAGCGCCGCGGCCAACCTCTGCAACCGGGCCAGCGACGACTCGCGTCCCAGCAATTCCATCGACTCGAACAATGGCGGCGAAACGTTCGATCCGGTCACAGCCAGGCGTACCGGGCCGAACGCGAACTTGGGCTTCAGCCCGAGACCATCCACCAACGCGTCCCGGAGCGCAGCCTGAATTGCCTCATGGTTCCACTCCGCCACGTCGGTCAGCGCCCGGGTCGCCGCCTCGACCACTGCGGACGCGTCCGCGCCGGCCTTTGCCAGCGCGTCCGGGTCGATCACCAGGTCGGGATCGTGCGTGAACAGGTAGGCCAGCTTGGGCACCGCCTCGCTGAGCAGCACCAGGCGCTCCTGGATCAGCGGCACCGCCCCCCGCAGCAACGCCACATCCGACTCCCTGGGCGCCTCAGGCCATTGGCCCTCGCGAACCGCGAACTCGACGACACGATCGGTGAGCTCGGCCGGCGAGAGCGAGCGGAGGTAGTGACCGTTGAGCCAGTCCAGCTTCTTCAGGTCGAAGATCGGCCCGACGGTGTTCACCTTCGCCCAGTCGAAGTTCGCCACGAACTCGTCGAAACTCGACACCTCATGCTCGGCGTCGGCGGGTGGGTAGCCCAGCAGTTGCAGGAAGTTCAGCAGCGCCTCGGGCAGGTAACCCTGCTCGACGAACCAGGTGAGCCGAGCGGCCGGGTTCTTGCGCTTGGAGATCTTCGACCTGTCGGTGTTCCGCAGCAGCGGCATGTGCGCGAACGCCGGCTCGGCCCAACCCAGCCAGCGATACAGCAGCAGGTGCTTCGGCGTGGACGAGATCCACTCCTCGCCGCGTACGACGTGGGTGATCCCCATCAGGTGGTCGTCGACGACCACGGCCAGATGGTATGTCGGGAACCCGTCCGCCTTCAGGATCACCTGGTCGTCCGGAGGCGGCGCGCTGACCTCACCCCGGATCAGGTCGGTGAAGACCAGTGGGGCGTCCCCCGGAATGAGCATTCGCACGACGGGCGTCTCGCTGAACCCCGGCAGCTTCGCGCGCTCCTCGCGGGTCTTGCCCAGGCACAGCCGGTCGTAGCCGGTCACCGAGACCTTCGCTGCCTGCTGCTCGGCGCGAAGTTCACTCAACCGCTCGGTGGAACACCAGCAGTGGTAGGCGTGCCCGGCTTCGATGAGTTGCTCGACGAACGGACGGTAGGTGTCCAGCCGCTCCGACTGCCGATAGGGGGCGTACGGACCACCGATGTCCGGGCCCTCGTCCCAGTCGAGCCCCAACCAGTGCAACGTGTCGTAGATCTGCTGCTCCGAACTCGCGACGTACCTGGCCCGGTCGGTGTCCTCGATCCGGAGCACGAACGACCCACCCGTCGCGCGGGCATAGGCGAGGTTGAACAGGGACATGTACGCCGTGCCGACGTGCGGATCGCCGGTGGGCGAAGGCGCGACGCGCAGGCGGGCAGGAGAGTTCGTCATGGCCGGCCAAGCCTACCGTCTGGCCTCTGGCCCCGACATCGAGAGACCGGCTCCGACATCGAGAGCCGGCGTCCTTCTTCGAGGGCCAGTTCCAGTGGGGGGCCCTCGGTGAGGGAGGCTGGTACTCGCCGAGGTTGGGCGAGTTGCCGGCGAACACCACAACGGGAGGGGAGGCTCGGCAATGGTAGTTTTTCGGCCATGACCGAGCCTGTTGCCGCCAACGATTTCATCCGCGACATCATCAGGCGCGATCTTGAGCAGGGCACCTACGGCGGACGCGTCCAGACCCGGTTTCCGCCGGAGCCGAACGGTTACCTGCACATCGGGCACGCCAAGGCGATCACGGTCGCCTTCGGCACCGCGGAGGAGTTCGGCGGCATCTGCAACCTGCGCCTGGACGACACCAATCCCGAGGTCGAAGAGACCGAGTACGTCGACTCGATCGTGGCCGACATCGAGTGGCTGGGCTTCCATCCGAACGCGCTGCTCCACGCGTCCGACTACTTCGGACAGCTCTACGAGTGGGCCGAGCACTTGGTGAACCAGGGTCTCGCCTACGTCGACGACCAGGACACCGAGGCCATCTCGACCCAGCGCGGCGGCTTCGGCAAGCCCGGCGTCGACAGCCCTTACCGCAACCGCGGCATCGAGGAGAACCTCGACCTGCTCCGCCGGATGCGAGCCGGAGAATTCCCGGACGGGGCCAGGGTGCTCCGGGCGAGGATCGACATGAGCCACGAGAACATGGCCCTGCGCGATCCCGTCATGTACCGCATTCGGCACAGCCACCACTTCCGCACCGGCGACGACTGGTGCATCTACCCCACCTACGACTGGGCGCACGGGCAGTCCGACGCGATCGAGCGCGTCACCCATTCGATCTGCACCCTGGAGTTCGACACTCATCGTCCGCTCTACGACTGGTACCTGGAGCACCTGCCCCTACCGGCGGAGAAGCCGAAGCAGATCGAGTTCGCCCGGCTGGAGTTCACTCACACGGTCACGAGCAAGCGCCGGCTGCTGAAGTTGGTCAACGACGGCACCGTGGACGGGTGGGACGACGCCCGCATGCCCACCCTGCGCGGGCTGCGTCGCCGCGGCTACCCGGCCCGCGCGATCCGCGCGTTCTGCACCGAGATCGGCACCACCCGCACCAACAGCCGCCAGTCGATCGAGGCGCTGGAGGCGTACGTACGCCGTGAGCTGAACGCCACCGCCCAGCGCCGCATGGCCGTCGTCCACCCGCTTCGCCTGGTCATCGACAACTGGCCCACCGACGCGTCCGGCGAACCGGTGACCGAGCACTTCGAGGTCGCCAACAACCCCGAGAACCCGTCGGACGGCACCCGTCTGGTCGCCTTCAGCGGTGAACTGTTCATTGAGCAGGACGACTTCGCCGAAGTGCCGCCGCCCAAGTTCTTCCGGCTCACCGTCGGCCGCGAGGTACGGCTGCGCGGCGCCTACCTGGTCACTGCCACCTCGATCGAGAAGGACGCGGACGGGACTGTCACCTGTGTCCATGCGACCTACGACCCCGCCACGCGCGGCGGGGACGCTCCGGACGGACGCAAGGTGAAGTCGACGATGCACTGGGTGGCCGCCGAGCACGCGGTCGACATCACCGTCGCCCTCTACCAGCGGCTGTTCACCGCCCAGGTCCCCGGCGAGGCCACCGGTGAGCCACTCGACGACCTGAACCCCGAGTCCCGCGAGCTGGTGCAGGGAAAGGCCGAGACCACCCTCGCAGCCACCGCCCCCGGCCAGGTCGTGCAGTTCGAACGCCTCGGCTACTTCGCGCTCGACCCGGAGCACCCGACCCTCTTCCATCGCACCGTGGGCCTGCGCGACGAGTGGGCCGCGATCCAGAAGCGCAAGGGCTGAGTGGGCATGGCTGACCGTCGCACGGTGGCCGATCGGCTGCCGAGTCTGCCGCTGCCCGACCTGACCGGTCGGCGCGCCGTCGTCACGGGTGCCAGCAACGGCATCGGGTTCGAGGTCGCCCGCTCGCTCTCCGGGGCCGGCGCGGAGGTCGTACTCGGCGTCCGCAACGCCGCAAGAGGCGCGAGCGCGGCCGATCGTATCCGCGAAGCACACCCCGGAGCGGCGGTGACGGTCGAGTTGGTCGAACTGGGATCGCTGGCCAGCATCGCCGACTTCGCGTCGCTGGTAGGGGCGAAACCGGTGGACCTGCTGGTGAGCAATGCTGGGCTGAGCACGGCGGACGCGGCCGCGCGCACCGAGGACGGCTTCGACCTGCAGATCGGGGTCAACTACCTCGGTTCGTTCGCGTTGGTGGCTGGTCTGTGGCCGGCGCTGCTCGAAGCACCCGGTGCTCGCGTGGTGACCCTCGGCTCGCTGATGGCCCGACGCGGCCGGATCGAGGCCGATTTCGGACAACCCGGCGGTTCGACCTACCGCTCCTACTCGGACTCGAAACTGGCCCAGGTGGTGTTCGCCGGCGAGTTGCACCGGCGCAGCAATGCGTCCGGCGCCAGGGTGGAAGCCGTGGCAGCGCATCCCGGGTGGGCTCAGACCGCCATCTTCGACACTGCGGGACCGCCCGCCTACGTCGAGGTCATCGGCAACCTGATCGGTGCCCTGCAATCGCCGGCGGACGGCGCTCAGCCCATCCTGCTCGCCGCCACCCAGGCGCGTCCGGCGCCCTATTACGGCGCCACCCGGCGATTCGGGGCGGCTGGCCCCGCGGGAGAGTCCGCCCTGCCGAAGGGAGCGCTGGAGCCCGGCGTCGGCGAGCGGCTCTGGCAGCTGTCCACCGAGCTCACCGGGGTCTCGTTCGAGCCATAAGGTAAGGCCCATGAACACCGCAGTCACCGTCGTCGGCGAGGCTCTGATCGACATCGTCGTGCCCGTGTCCGGCCAACCCAGCGAACACGTCGGCGGCAGCCCGGCGAACGTCGCGATCGGGCTTTCGCGGCTCGGCCACCCCACCCGCCTGGCCACGCACATCGGCACTGACGCGCGCGGCCGCCGGATCGCCGACCTGATGGCCGCGGAGGCCGTTGAGCTGACCGCGGGCAGCACCGACGCCGAGCGGACGCCCACCGCCACCGCCAACCTCGACGGCGCCGGGGTCGCCACCTACCAGTTCGACCTCGAATGGACGCTGGACCCGACCACGGTCGACCTCGCCGATGGCGGACACCTGCACACCGGCTCGATCGCGGCCACGCTCTCCCCCGGCGGCGATGCCGTGCTGGAGATCGTGCAGCGCGCACGTGAGCACGCGACCATCTCCTACGACCCGAACGCGCGTCCGACGCTCATGGGCTCACCCGACGAGGCGCGACCGATCATCGAACGGCTGATCCGCCTCAGTGACGTGGTCAAGGCGTCCGAGGAGGACGTGGCCTGGCTCTACGGCGGTGCACCGGTGACCCACGTGCTCGCCGAATGGGCCGCGATGGGCCCGGCGATCTGCGCGGTCACGCAGGGCGGGGACGAGGTCGTCATCCTCGCCGCCGGTGAGCTGCAGCACTTCCCGACCCTACCCACGAAGGTCGCCGACACCGTCGGCGCCGGCGACTCGTTCATGGCCGGCCTGATCTCCGGCCTGCTGGACGCCGGCCTCCTCGGCGGCCCCGAAGCCCGCGAACGTCTGCGTTTCGCCGAGTGGCCGGTGCTGGAGGCGGCGGTCAGCCGCGCCCTTGCGTGCGCGGCGATCACAGTCTCCCGGGTCGGCGCCAACCCGCCCACGCGCACCGAGTTGGTCCCCGATCTCACCTAGTAGCCCGAGGCTTCGTCAAGCTCAGCCACCGTCCCTCCAGAAGCCCAAGTCCGAAGCTTCGTCAAGCTCAGCCACCGTACCTCCAGGAGACCCGGTCCGAAGCCTCGCCAAGCTCAGCCACCGTCCCTCCAGGAGACCAAGTCCGAAGCTTCGCCAAGCTCAGCCAGCGTCGCGCGGGACCTGGCGGTAACGTCCGCGGTAGTGCACCAGTGGCTCGGCCTCGCCGGTGATGCTCAGCTGGACCAGGGCACAAGTCACGAGTTGCGACCACCCAACGTCCTGGGTTCGCTCCAGGCGCACCCCGGCCCACACGGACGCGTCCGCGGGCACCGGACCCCACTCGGTATCGACGAACGAAGACTCCCGGAACTGCCCGCCGGGCGCCGGCACCTGACCGGCGAACACTTCGGCCAGCCGCTGTTGTTCGGAGTTCAGGACGCTCACCGCCGCCGTCCCCGATGCCGCCAACGCCTCAGCGAGGTCGGACAGCGGGTCGAGTAGGGCGAGCACTCGCGGCTGTTCGCCGTTGGCGATCAGCACCGACGACACGGTCAACCCGGCCGGCTGCCGAACCCCCATCGACGTCCACAGGGTGACGCCGACCGCCAACCGCCCGCGAAGCAGACGACCCGCGTCCCGATTGGGGTCGGCGAACGGATGCGTGTGGTGGATCGTCACCTTGGCACGATACCCAAAGCGGCCCGGGACGCAGACGGCCCGGGACGCAGAACGGCCCCCGCTTTCGCGGGGGCCGAACTGATCGATCGGTCAGTGAACCAGGTTCACTTGATGATCTTGGTCACGCGGCCGGCGCCGACGGTGCGACCACCCTCGCGGATGGCGAACTTCAGTCCGTCCTCCATGGCGATGGGCTTGTTCAGGTGCACGGTCATGTCGGTGTTGTCACCGGGCATCACCATGTCGGTGCCCTCGGGCAGCGCGACGATGCCGGTCACATCGGTGGTGCGGAAGTAGAACTGCGGGCTGTAGTTCGAGAAGAACGGCTTGTGACGGCCACCCTCCTCCTTCGTCAGCACGTAGACGTTGGCGTCGAAGTCGGTGTGCGGGGTGGTCGAACCCGGCTTGATCACGACCATGCCGCGCTCGACATCGTCCTTCTTCGTACCGCGAAGCAGCAGGCCGACGTTCTCGCCCGCGCGACCCTCGTCGAGGATCTTGCGGAACATCTCGACGCCGGTGATGGTCGAGGTCTGCTTCTTGTCCGCGATGCCGATGATGTCGACGGTCTCGCCGGTCTTCACGATGCCACGCTCGATCCGGCCGGTCACCACGGTGCCGCGACCGGTGATGGTGAACACGTCCTCGATCGGCATCAGGAACGGCTTCTCGGTCTCGCGCTCCGGCTGCGGGATGTACTCGTCCACCGCGTCCATGAGCTCGAGGATGCTCTCGCTCCACTTCGCGTCGCCCTGCATGGCCGGGAAGGCCGCAACGCGAACGATGGGGCAATTGTCGCCGTCGAACTCCTGAGCGGACAGCAGCTCACGAACCTCGAGCTCGACGAGCTCGATGAGCTCCTCGTCGTCGACCATGTCGCACTTGTTCAGCGCGACCACGATCGCCGGCACGCCGACCTGGCGGGCGAGCAGCACGTGCTCGCGGGTCTGCGGCATCGGGCCGTCGGTGGCCGCGACCACCAGGATCGCGCCGTCCATCTGCGCGGCACCGGTGATCATGTTCTTCACGTAGTCAGCGTGACCGGGGCAGTCGACGTGCGCGTAGTGGCGCTTCTCGGTCTGGTACTCGACGTGCGCGATCGAGATCGTGATACCGCGCTGGCGCTCTTCGGGCGCCTTGTCGATCTGGTCGAACGCCGACACCGCGTTGAGATCGGGGTACTTGTCGTGGAGCACCTTCGTAATCGCCGCGGTGAGCGTGGTCTTGCCGTGGTCGATATGCCCGATGGTGCCGATGTTACAGTGCGGCTTGGTCCGCTCGAACTTGGCCTTTGCCACTTGGGCTCCTTTTCGGAATTGTCGCCACGCGCTGCTCGCGGGGCGTTACTGATTGATTGCCATACTTTGTGCACTGCATGGTCGTGGTCCGCGCCAGGGCGGACCACGCCAAGTTTTCTCTACTGTCGCACGTGAGTCAAACTCAGGCGCCGCCGCGACCCTTGGCGATGATCTCGTCGGCCACCGACCGCGGGCACTCCCCGTAGGAGTCGAACTCCATCGAGTAGGACGCCTGGCCGGAGGTCTTGGAGCGAAGGTCGCCGACGTAGCCGAACATCTCACTCAGCGGCACCAGCGCCTTCACGACCTGGTTGCCGTGGTGCTCCTCCATCGACTGGACGTGACCGCGACGACTGTTGATGTCGCCGATGACCGTACCCAGGTAGTCGTCCGGAGTGGTCACCTCGACCGCCATCAGCGGCTCCAGGAGTGCCGGGTCGGCCTTGCGGGCCGCTTCCTTGAACACCATCGAGCCGGCGATCTTGAAGGCCAGCTCTGAGGAGTCGACGTCGTGGTAGGCGCCATCGAGCAGCGTCACCTTGATGTCCTCGACCGGGTAGCCGGCCAACGGCCCGAAGGCCAGGGCCTCCTTGACACCGTGGTCGACCGCCGGGATGTACTCCTTCGGGATGCGACCACCGGTGACCGCGTTCACGAACTCGTAGCCGGTACCGGGGGCAGTGGGCTCGAGCGCGATCAGCACCTTGGCGTACTGGCCCGAACCACCCGACTGCTTCTTGTGGGTGTATTCGGCCTTCTCCACCGGTCGACGCAGGGTCTCGCGGTAAGCGACCTGGGGCTTGCCGATGTTGGCCTCGACCTTGAACTCGCGCTTCATGCGGTCGATCATCACTTCGAGGTGGAGCTCGCCCATGCCGGCGATGATGGTCTGACCGGTCTCCTCGTCGGTGTGGACGCGGAAAGTCGGGTCCTCCTCAGCGAGCCGCTGGATCGCGATCCCCAGCTTCTCCTGGTCGGACTTCGTCTTGGGCTCGATCGCCTGCTCGATCACCGGCGCGGGGAAGTCCATCGACTCCAGCACCACGGGGTTCGCCGGGTCGCAGAGGGTCTCACCGGTAGTGGTGTCCTTCAGACCCATCACCGCGATGATCATGCCGGCGCCGATCTCGTCGATCTCCTGACGCTTGTTGGCGTGCATCTGGTAGATCTTGCCGATCCGCTCCTTGCGTCCCTTGGTCGAGTTCAGCACCTGCTGACCCGCCTTGAGCACGCCCGAGTAGATGCGGATGTAGGTCAGCTTGCCCAGGTGCGGGTCGGCCGCGATCTTGAATGCCAGCATCGCCAACGGCTCTTCGTTGGAGGTGTGCTTCTCGATGATCACGTCGGGATGGCCGGGCTTGAAGCCCTCGATCGCCGGGATCTCCAGGGGCGAGGGCAGGTAGTCGATGACGGCGTCCAGCATCGGCTGCACGCCCTTGTTCTTGAAGGAGGTGCCACAGATCACCGCGGTGATCTTGTTCGCGATCACGGCCCGCCGGATGGCCGGCTTGATCTGGGCTGCGGTCAGCGGAACGCCGGTCTCCTCAGCCTCCAGCCAGAGCTCGGCGAACTCGTCGTCGTTGTCGGCGAGCACGTGGATCAGTTCCTCACGAGCCGTCTCCGCGGCCGCGAGCATGTCGGCCGGGATCTCCTCGACGACGTAGTCCTCGCCGATGGCGGTCTCGCCGCGCCACATCAGCGCGCGCATGCCGACCAGGTCGATGACTCCCTGGAACTTCGACTCGGCGCCCACCGGCAACTGCAGCACGGCGGCGATGGTGTGCAGGCGCTCGCGGATGGTCTTCACGCAGTAGTCGAACGAAGCGCCGGTGCGGTCGAGCTTGTTCACGTAGCAGATTCGCGGCACGCCGTAGCGGGTCGCCTGGCGCCACACGGTCTGGGACTGGGGTTCCACGCCGGCCACCCCGTCGAAGACGCAGACCGCGCCGTCGAGGACACGCAGCGAGCGCTCGACCTCGATCGTGAAGTCGACGTGCCCGGGGGTGTCGATGATGTTGATCTGGGTGTCTTTCCAGAAACAGGTCGTCGCAGCGGACGTGATCGTGATGCCGCGCTCCTGCTCCTGCTCCATCCAGTCCATCGTCGCGGCGCCGTCGTGCACCTCGCCGATCTTGTAGTTGATGCCCGTGTAGAACAGGATCCGCTCGGTGGTGGTGGTCTTGCCGGCGTCGATGTGGGCCATGATGCCGATATTGCGGACCTTGGCCAGGTCCTGCTTCAAGTCAATGGCCACTGGGGCTCAACCTTCCGTTCGTCAGCGCCCCGTCTTGGTCAGGGCACAGGGCACGGTGGTCAGACCGTGCCCTGCATTGGGTTCAGATCGTGCTGGGGATCACCAGCGGTAATGGGCGAAGGCGCGGTTGGCCTCGGCCATCTTGTGGGTGTCCTCGCGACGCTTCACCGAGGCGCCCAGACCGTTGGACGCGTCCAGCAGTTCGTTCATCAGGCGCTCGGTCATGGTCTTCTCACGACGCTGCCGGGAGAAGCTGACCAGCCAGCGAAGCGCGAGCGTGTTGGCCCGAGCCGGCTTCACCTCGATCGGCACCTGGTAGGTGGCGCCACCGACACGGCGGCTCTTCACCTCCAGCGCGGGACGGATGTTGTCCAGAGCCTTCTTCAGGGTCTGCACCGGGTCGACGCCGGTCTTGGCCCTGGTGCCCTCGAGGGCGTCGTAGACGATGCTCTGTGCGGTGGTCTTCTTGCCGTCCAGCAGGATCTTGCTGACGAGCTGCGAGACGACCGGCGAACCGTAAACCGGGTCGACGACGACCGGGCGCTTCGGGGCGGGACCCTTACGAGGCATTACTTCTCCTTCTTCGCGCCGTAGCGGCTACGAGCCTGCTTGCGGTTCTTCACGCCCTGGGTGTCGAGCGATCCACGGATGATCTTGTAGCGGACGCCGGGCAGGTCCTTCACACGACCGCCGCGGACCAGCACCATCGAGTGCTCCTGCAGGTTGTGGCCAACGCCCGGGATGTAGGCAGTGACCTCAACACCCGAGGACAACCGGACGCGAGCGACCTTGCGCAGCGCGGAGTTCGGTTTCTTCGGGGTGGTGGTGTACACCCGGGTGCAAACGCCGCGACGCTGGGGCGAACCCTTCAGCGCAGGGGTCTTGTTCTTGCTGACCTTGTCAGTGCGGCCCTTGCGGACCAACTGCTGGATAGTGGGCACCGGCTGGTATCTCTTTCCTTGAAGTTTGACGTGGCGCGCACCGCGCGCCACCAACCTCACCGCTTCAGACTCGAATGCTCAACAGAGCTTGCCGAAGGGCGGGCCGGACGCGGCGCACGCACGCATGGTTCGGTCACCCGAACACAGCGCTCAAGGTTACTTGATGCCGCCGTGCCGGGTCAAAACACCGCTCGCCCGCCCTGGCCACCGTGACAGCACGGCGAAGGACGGGCACGGACCAGTGCGGGCCTGACGGACGATTGGTCCGCCGGGCCCGCACGCGAGCGTTGGGCAGTCAGCTGCGCCGGCGGGCGATGCTGGTGCCCAACAGAGTGAGGCCGCCGACTGCGGCCAGGCCGGAGAGCACACCCAGGCCGGCGGTGAGCTCGGTGTGGTCGCCCACAAAGCCCACGACCAACGCCTCGCCGAGGGTGTCGGCAGGATTCGTCAGCTCGCCCGCTCCCGCCGGCTCTGTCGGGTCAGCCGCGGCCAGAACCACACCGGACTCGGTAGGGTCCGCGGAACTCGCCGCGGGAGTCGGTTCAGCCGAAGGCGACGTAGTCGGTTCTGCGGACTTGGTGACGGCTGCCTTCTCAGTGGCCTCAGCAGCGGCGGTGGCGGACGCCGCCTTCGTGGCGGAGGCGGTGGCCGAGGCTTTGGCCGTGGCGGACGCCTTGGCGGTGGACTTCGCCTTGGCTGTGGCCTTCGCCTTCGCGGTTGCCGTCGACTTGGCCTTCGCCGTCGCTGCGCCTGCGGTCGCATTCGACGCTTCGGACTTCTCCGCAGCAGCCTTCTCCGCAGCAGCCTTCTCAGCGGCGGCCTTCTCCGCCGCCGCCTTTTCTGCAGCAGCGTCCTCGGCCGCGGCCTGCTTCTTGCCGGTCTGCGATGTCTCGGAGGGGCCCGACGGGGTGTCGCCCTTGGTTCCGTCGAAGCCGGGCCAAGGCACCTTCGCGCCAGTGTGGTCGTCGTAACCGTCCCAGTCGCAGTCCTCCCAGAGCGAGTAGTCGTCGGCGGCATGGGCGAACCCGGCGGACAGCGGAAGCACGCCACCGATTCCTATGGCCAAGCTCGCCGCCACGACGGCGAGGGCGGAACCGAGGCGAGCGCGGGTGTTCTTCTTGGATTGCATCGTGATCTCCTTAGGCGTGGGCCGGGATTCCGGCGGGTTGTGGATCGAGACGACGGGCGTGGGGTCGTCCGAAGACGTCCCGGTCGAGTTCGCGTTCGGAGTGCGCGACGATGGTCGATGCCACCATCGCGCCGGTGACGTTGGTCGCGGTGCGTCCGGTGTCGGCGATCGCCGAGATCGGGATCGTGAGCACCATCACCTCCAGCGGTAGACCGACTGCGGTCAGGACACTGGCCGTAACCACGGTCGCCGTCCCGGGTACTCCGGCCGTGCCGAGCGAGACGAACAGAGCCATCACGGCAAGGACGAGGTACTCGCGCACGCCGTAGTTGATGCCCAGTCCGTGGACGCCGTAGATGGCCGTGAGCACCGGCCAGATGCCGGCGCAGCCGGGCATGCCGATGGTGGTGCCCAGCGGTGCGGTGAAGTTGGCCACCTCCGGGCTCACCCCCACCCGCTCGGTGAGGATGCGCGTGGTCACGGGCAACGTGCCCGTGCTCGACTGGGTCGAGAATGCGACCACCTGCGCCGGGACGATCTTGCGGAAGAACGCCAACGGTGCCACGTTGGCGAAGGACTTCAGCAGGACCGCATTCACCGCCCAGGTGTCGATGGCGAAGGCGATGAAGGACACCGCCAGCAGCACCAGCAGCGACCAGATGATGCCGGTGTTCGTGAACCCGCGGGACGACTGGACGGCGACCAGCGACACCACGGCGTACGGGGTGAGTTCGATGATGAACGTCACGGCCTTGAAGATGATCGCCTTGACCGCTTCGACCAGATCCTTGAACGGGGCGACGAGCGCCCGGTCGCGACTTGCGACCAGAACGTAGGCCACCGCGATCAGGACCGTGAACAGGATCACCGGGATGATGTGGTCGTTGGCAGCGTCGTAGAAGATGTTGCGCGGGAAGAACCCGATCAGCACCTCCGAGAAGGAGACCGTGCTGCCTTCGAAGTTCGTCGCGTCGACGCCCTCGATGACGAGGTTGGAGTTCTTGCCCACCCCGAACACCAGGCCGAGCCCGATCGCGAGCACGATCGCCACTGCGTTCGTGACCATCAACCAGAGCACCGACTTCAGCCCGATGCCCTTCAGTTGGCGAATCGATCCCAGCGAGGTCACGCTGCTCAGGATGGAGACAGCGATCAGTGGGATCACGATGGCGGCAAGGACGGTCACGTAGATCTTGCCGAAAGGCAGTACCCAGTCGGTATGGCCCTGGAAGGCGAAACCGACTAGACCGCCGGCCAACAGACAGCCGAGGATCGTCAAGGTGAAGTCGGCCTTGCGCCGACGGAGCACGAAGATCCCGACGTAGATCGCGAGGACGACCGCGAGCGCGGCCGCCGACAGGAAGTCGAATGACATGGCTTGTTACCTCCGCCGTGTCCCGCCCGGGTGCGCCGGGCGGGACACGAATCGTGGATGGGACTACTTGACCGGTTTGGTTGCCTTGGCGACCTTGCTGGCGCTCGCATAGCCCAACTTGGCCGCGGACACCCTGACGGTGATCCTCTTGCCCGACTGCGCCGCGGTGAGAGTCAGCTTGGCGGTGATCGCGCCATCGATCGCCACACCCTGGGCGAACCACTGGTAGCTGAACACCGTCCCGGCCTTCGGCGACCAGGCGCCGGCCTTGGCGGTCAGCACCTTGCCCACCACCGCGCTACCGGAGACCTTCGGCTTCCCCTTCTTGAAGGGCAGCGCCGGCACCGCCTTGGTGGCTACGGACGTCTTCGCGGTGCTGGCGAAGCCCGGCTTGGCGCCGGTCACCGTAACCGTGATCTTCTTGCCCACCTGGGCGGGCTGCAGCTTGAAAGTCGCCTTCCGTGCACCGCCGATCGGCGCACCGTCGGCGTTCCATTGGTAGCTCAGCGAGGCAGCCGGCTTCCACGTATCGGGCACAGCCTTCAGGGTCTTCCCGATCTTGACTGTGCCCTTCACCTTCGGGGTCGGTGCCGTCGTGAACGCCGTGCCCGGGTTGGCCGGGGTCGGAGTGGGCGTCGCGGTGGGAGTCGCCGTCTGGGTGGCTGGCGCCGGGATGGCGAGGGCGGCAGACACCTTGGTGACCGACGCGTAGTTCGGACGCGAGCCGGTCAGGGCGAAGGTGATCTGTTTGCCTGCGTCCGCGTCGGTCACCGTGTAGGTGTCGGAGGTTGCCCCGGCGATCGGCTGGCCGTCCGCCTGCCACTGGAAGGTCAGGTTCGCATTGTGGCTCCAGGCATCCCAGAATCCCTCCAGCTTGCTTCCCGCCGCAGCCGTACCTGTGACCGTGGGAGCCGGGGTGGTCGTGAACTGGTGGGTCACCGACGTGTTGGCCTTCAGCACGTTGTCCAGTGCCGCCACGGCTTCAGCCGCGAACTCGACCTTGGTCAGGCCGTCCCGGCCCGTGCTGCGTCCCGCGTCGGCCAAGGCGGGCGCGGTCTGCCGCACCCAGGCCAGTTCCAGCATGTACTCGGTGTAGGTCTGGCTGACCCCCGACGCGACCTTGTCGGCGTGCAGCCAGTGACCCACCACCGGGTTGCCGGCGTCCTTGTTGTACCGGACGATCGTCGGCACCTGCAGTCGGGTGGCGTTCGCCTTGTCACCGGCGGCGGCCGCGTAGCCGGCCGCGAAGGTGTTGACCGTCGAGGCCTCACCGAGCACTGCGTTGGGGTAGTAGGCCACCGAGTTGCTCTTCTTGGACGAGTTCTCGGTGATCCAGTTCGGCCCGAAATACTCCGCGACCTTGCCGTACAGGTAGGAGTAGCCGTAGCGGTAGGGGGACGTCGTGGCGAGCGCGGCGCTGCCCGAGCGGACCCAGAGGCCACCCGTAGCGCTGTTCGCGGAGGCCACGTCGATGCTCTCACCGGTGCCGAACTTCACGTTGGAGTCCAACGCCAGATCGACGACGTAGACGACCGGGAGGTCCAGTTCCTTGGCCCGCTTGGCCACCGAACCGATGATCGCCTGGGTGTTGTGGCAGCCTTGCCCGGCGAACAGGATCGGTACCTCGCCCGGCGAGTTCAGCAGGTTGTAGAGCTCCTTGAGGTCGATCGACTTCAGCCGGAAGTCCGACTCGGCGGGGTAGTCCGCCTTCGCGAAGACCTCCACAGCCCCGCCGATGCGATCGGCGCTGGCGGTGCCGCCCTCGGTCTTGGTGGCGCTGGCGTTGTAGAGCCGCTCGAAGAACTGCCACTGGCTGCGAACCGCCGAGGACTTGCCGTCGAAGGCTGAGCCGAGCGCCGTCGCCGTGGCGGTCCTCACGCCGGCAGTGTCGGCCGCGAAGTCGGCTGCCTCGGCAGCGGTTACCTGGGCCAACTTGGTGACGACCTTGCCGCTTTCGACATTCTTGCGGTCGCTGATGTTCACGTTGAGCAACGTTGCGGTGTCGCCGGTGTAGCCGGCCAGGGCCCCGCCCGCCGCGACGGTGGAGGCCGGGAGCAGGTTGGTGATCAGCTTCCAGACGTCGCTGAGCTTCGCGGTGCCACCGAAGTTGACCGAGGTGCCGCCGGTGACGTCGTCGACTCCGCCCGGAGTGGTGGTGACGTCCAGCTGGTAACCGTCCACATAGGGATCGAAGTGGTAGATCTTCGTGATCCCCTTGGCTTTGGCCTGTGCGTTGATCGTTTCCAGCAGGGCCTGGCTGGCCGGGTGCTCCGGACCGGCGAAGACGATGTAATAGTTGCCATTACTGCTCAGGATGTCGAGCAGCCGGTCGGTGGTGACGTTCTCGAAGACGTGATCGGCACCGACCTCGTTGTAGACGTCGGCGATGTAGTTGTTGGTTGCCGCCACCTGGCTCCAGGGATAGGTGACTGGCACGGCGTGCGCCGGCGTGGCCGCGACGGTTGCCGTGACAACGAGGCCGGACGCTGCCACGGCGGCAGCCGTGACCAGCGCGGTCCAGCGCCGCGGCGCTGGTCTGGCTATTGTGAAATGCATTATTGCCTTTCTGGGCGCGCGAAATAGCACCTGGGAGAATCCGTGTATTTGGCGCACAAAGGCGCTCGGAGTCACGGATTTGAAGAAAGATGATCAAATGAATCGCATCATTTGATCAGGACATGAAAAAGCCCGCCGGTTCGGCGGCTCCACCTAGGTGCGGACGGGACGCGCACCCCAAGGGTGAGCGCGTGCGTCTAGCTAGGGAGCCAGGGAACTAGCAGGCAGGCATACATCGACGGGCGATCGACGGGCGCACGGTCGGCGTCATGTCACTACCCTTCGGTTGCGTTTACCCCGAGATCTGGGGCATGCGAAACAAGTTAGCGAATAATCCCCGACGTTCGCAAACCAATCTCAATAGTCGAGAAATGCGCCCTCCCCGACCGGCCCAGACGCCCCATTCGGCCACGTCCGGAGAAACCGGAGCAATGTGTGCTCAGACCGCGACGAAGTTGCTCAAAGGGCTGACACGACGGTCGCGCTGTGAGAGAATGTGCTTACAAAGTCGGCGGATCGGCCGACACTGTCTCAACGAGGAGGCAACCATGCAGGAGCTCACCGACTCCATGGTGATCACGGTCGACGGGCGACAGGTCGAAGTGGCCGGCGGCCAGACCATCCTCACCGCCGTTCAGGCCACCGGCGTGGACATTCCGGCGCTCTGCCACGACGTCCGCCTCGAACGCGCGAACGGCAACTGCGGCCTGTGCGTGGTCGAGGTCGGGGAAGACCGGCGCGAGGTCAAGAGCTGCATCACGCCGGTGAGCGCGGGCATGGTGATTCACACCCGCTCCGACACCGTCGACGCCTACCGCAAGGTACGGGTCGAGCAGCTGCTGTGCGACCACAACGCCGACTGCGAACCGCCCTGCCAGCAGACCTGTCCCGCGCACATCGACATCCAGCGTTACCTGGCTCTGGTCACCGACGGCAACTTCGAGGCCGCGGTCCGGGTGATCAAGGACCGCAACCCGTTCCCGTCCGCCTGCGGCCGGGTCTGCCCGCACTCCTGCGAGGCGCAGTGTCGGCGCAGCCTCGTGGACGCTCCGGTGGCCATCAACCATGTGAAGCGATTCGCCGCCGACTGGGACCTGGAACGTCAGCATCCCTGGGTCCCCACCCTTTCGCCGGCCACCGGAAAGCGCATCGCGGTCGTGGGCGCCGGTCCGTCCGGGCTGAGTGCGGCGTTCTACGCCGCGGCAGCCGGGCACCAGGTGACCGTCTTCGAGCGGCAACCGGAGCCGGGCGGCATGATGCGCTACGGCATTCCCGAGTACCGGCTGCCGAAGGCCGTGCTGGACGCCGAGATCGCCACCATCACCGCTCTTGGCGTGCAGTTGCAGTGCGGCAAGTCGCTGGGAACCCATCTGCGCCTTGAGGACCTACAGGCCGATTTCGACGCCGTCTACCTGGCCATCGGCTGCTGGATCCCAACTCCCATGAACATCGAAGGCGAGAACTCCGAGGGCGTCTGGACCGGGATCCGCTACCTGGAACAGGTGGCCAAGGGCAAGGATCCCGAGCCCACCGGCACCGTCGTGGTGGTGGGTGGCGGCAACACCGCGATCGACTGCGCGCGCACTGCGTTGCGCCGCGGGGCCGAGCGGGTGGTCCTGCTGTACCGGCGCACCCGCGACGAGATGCCGGCTGAGCCGCACGAGGTCACCGACGCCGAGGAAGAGGGCGTGGAGCTCCGCTTCCTGGCAGCGCCGACAGCCGTCCGGACCGAGCGCGGCGGGCTGGTGCTGCGCTGCCTGGAGATGACGCTGGGCGAGCCCGACCGCTCCGGACGCCGCCGGCCGATCCCGGTCGACGGCAGCGACTTCGAACTCCCGGCAGGGATGGTCATCGGAGCCATCGGCCAGAGCACCAACACCCAGTTCCTCTACAACGACCTGCCGGTGCGCTTGAACAACTGGGGCGACATCGAGGTGGACGGCTCCACGATGACCGCGTCCGAAGCCAAGATCTTCGCCGGCGGCGACTGCGTCACCGGTCCGGCCACCGTGATCGAGGCCGTCGCCGCCGGACGCCGGGCGGCGTGGGCGATGGACCAGTTCGTGACGAAGGGTTACGTCCGCGGCGAGCCCGCCGCCTACAACTGCAGCCGCGGTTCGTTGGAAGACCTGCCGCGGGACGAGTTCGAGTCCCGGCCGAAGCTGGTCCGCCACCCGATGCCTGCGGCGCCGGTGGCCGACCGCCTCGCCGGCTTCGGTCAGGTGGAGACCGGCTACACCGAAGCGGACGCGCGCGCCGAGGCCGCCCGGTGTCTGCGCTGCGGCTGCAAGGCGCGGTTCGTCTGCGACCTGCGCAAGGTGGCCACCAGGCAGTCGGTCGCCTACACCGAACCGCTACACCTGCGGCCGCGGATCCCGATCGTCCGCGACCACCCGTTCATCATTCGCGACCACAACAAGTGCATCTCGTGCGGACGCTGCGTCGCAGCCTGCGCTGAGATCGAGGGGCCGGCCGTGCTGGCCTTCCAGTTCCGCAGCGGGCACCTCACTGTGGGCACGCACGACGGGCGCCCACTCATCGAGACCGACTGCGTCTCCTGCGGACAGTGCGTCACCGCCTGCCCATGCGGCGCGTTGGATTACGTTCGCGAACGCCCCAGTGTCTTCGCAGCCATCAACGACCCGTCCAAGGTCGTCGTGGGTTTCGTCGCACCGGCCCCGCGGAGCGTACTGGCGGCGAAGTACGGCAAGTCGGCCACCGAGGCGTCACCGTTCGTCGCCGGGCTGATGCGAGCGATCGGCTTCGATCGCATCTTCGACTTCTCCTTCGCCGCCGACCTCACGATCATGGAGGAGACCACCGAGTTCCTGAACCGGGTCGCCACCGGCGGCGTGATGCCGCAGTTCACGTCCTGCTGTCCCGGCTGGGTGAACCTGGTGGAGAAGCGGTATCCCGAACTCATCCCGCACCTGTCCAGCTGCAAGTCACCGCAGCAGATGATGGGCGCCACCGTGAAGTCGCACTTCGCCAGTGCCTATGGCATCTCGCTGGACGACCTGTACGTGGTTTCGATCGTGCCCTGCCTGGCCAAGAAGTACGAGGCCGCCCGACCCGAGTTCGCCCCGGACGGCATCCGCGACGTCGATGCCGTGCTCACCACCACCGAATTCATGGAAATGATGGAGATGGTCCGGCTCGATCCGGCCACCGTCACCCCGGACGCCTTCGACGAGCCCTACTCCCGGGTCACCGGGGCCGGAGTCATTTTCGGGGCATCCGGCGGCGTGGCCGAGGCCGCCCTGCGGATGGCGGTGGCGAAGCTGACCGGAGAGAAGCTCAGCGAGCGGTTGCGCTTCGAGCCGGTGGCTGGGCAACCCGGCGTCCGGGACGCCAGGATCGACGCCGGCGGTACCGAGGTCAGGGTCGCGGTCGCGTCCGGTCTGGGCAATGCCGAACCCCTGATCAAGCGGGTGATCGCCGGCGAGGACGTGGGTTACGACCTGATCGAGATCATGGCCTGCCCGGGTGGCTGCATCGACGGAGCTGGAAACCCGGCACCGGCGAAGGTTGGTGAACTCAGGGAGCGCACGGAAGTGCTGTTCTCGATCGACCGCACCAGCAAGTACCGCCGCTCGCAGGAGAATCCCGACATCCTGCGCCTCTACGACGACTTCTACGGCGAGCCGAACTCAGCGAAGGCCCACCACCTGCTGCACACCAGCTACCAGCCGTTCACCGAACAGACCGTCACCCCGGCGACGATGCCGATCAACTAGCGGGTCGGCTGGCTCCCCGGGGCCCGGACCACGCGCAGCGGGGGTCCGGCCAACCGGACGACCGTGGCCGCCACCGCTGTCGCCTGATCAGGCAGGTGGGTGACCAGAACGACCAGCCTGCCGGTGGCGTCGGCCCGAATCCGGTCGGCGGCAGCCTGCCAGGCGCCTTCGTCCAGCCCGGTGAACGGCTCATCGAGCAGCAGCAGGTCGTGCGGCGCAGCCAGCGCGCGGGCGATGGCGACGCGCCGCTTCATGCCGCCGCTCAGCTCCTCGGGGTAGCGGGACGCGTCCGAACCCAGACCCAGTGCGGCCAGTTCGGCCACCGCATCTTCGCCAGCATCAGGCGAACCGGTGGCGTTCTGCGCCGCGGTCTCCCAGGGCAGCAACCGGTCCTCCTGGAAGACCATCGCCACTCTGCGGTCGCCGACCCCGACGACACCTCCGGCAAGGGGCCGCTCGAGTCCGGCCAGCAGCCGCAGCAGGGTGGTCTTGCCGCAGCCCGACGGCCCCAGCAGCGCAACCACCCCGGTCTCGGGCAGGGCTAGATCGAAGGACCGCAACAACTCGTGGCCCGGGTGGTAGCCGAAGTCGACACCCTCAAAGCCCGGCATCTTCGCCCCGCTCCCCCGCGACCGGAACGCCGGGACGGGACGGACGCCGCTGCCAGCGGGCCAGCCAGCGGCGCAGGAGTTGCTCAAGCACCAGGCTGAGCGCCACCGCCGTGATGGTCCACGCGAAAACCGCGGGGGTGTCCAGATGCAGCTTCGCGTCCTGAAGCTCGCCGCCGATCGACAGGTCCGGCCGGCTGATCACTTCAGCCGCGATCCCCGACTTCCAGGCGAGTCCCATCCCGGTGGCGACAGCGGCGGCGAAGAACGGCAGCAGCGAGGGGATCCGGATGCGGCGCAGAGTCTGCCACCAGCCGAACCTGAAGACCGCAGCCATCTCGAGCAATTCCCGGTCCTGCGCGCGCATCCCCTGCACCATGTTGTCCCAGACCACCGGCACCACCATGGCGAAGGCGATGAACGCGGGCAACCGTCCGGTGGGTAACCAGACCAGCGCGAGGATGATGAAGGATGCGACCGGCGCTGCCCGCACTACGCGCAGGACCGGAGAGAGCAACACGTCCGCCGCCCGGAATCGCGTGGTCAGCATCGCGGCCAGGCAGCCGACCAGCACGCCGGCGATGAAACCGAGGGCGATCCGCAGCAGGGACCAGCCCGTCACCACCCAGAACTCCGCGGTGCCCAGCAGTTCCGCCAATCTGCCCAGGACAAGCGCCGGCGCCGGCACCAGAAGTTCCTGCCCCACCAGCATGCTGATCAGCTGCCAGGCCAGCAGCCAGAACAGGACGGCCGCGAGCGCGTACAGCAGTCGGCCCTGGGGCTCACTTCGCCGGGTAGTAGAAACCGGCATCAGGGATCGCTCCTCCGATGGATCTGGCGTCCGCAGCATAGAGCACCTGGAAGTAGCCCTGACTGGCTGCCCGGAGTTCCGCGCCGGCCAGGTAGGTGAGGTTCAGCCGAGGGATGGCCTGCTTGGCGACGGCGGCACTGGGAATGATCCCGAACTTCGCGCACAACTCGGCGGTGGCGTCCACCTCCGACTCCGCCGCCGCAATCGACTGCTCGTACTCCTCCAGGAATGCCGTCACCGCGTCCGGATTCCTGGCGATGAAGTCCCGGCGGGCGATCACGGCGCCGGTCAGCAACTGACTGCCGTCGGTCACCGCCTTCGCCCACTCCTTCGTCAGGTCGAGCGCGATCCGTGCCTTGGGGTTCTTCGCCTGCGCCGTGGTCACGAAGGGCTCGGGCAGCAGTGCGAGTTCGACCTGCCCGGTGGCCACGAGGGTGGCCAGTTCTTCGTGCTGACTGGAGAACACCAGCTTCACGTCGGCGCCCGGATCCAAGCCGTTGCGTCGCAGCAGAAAGCGGAGCACGTACTCCGGGTTCGAACCCTGCCCGGTGAGGTGGATGGTGCGACCCTTGAGATCGGCCATGGAGACGATCTCGTCGTCGGTCTCCAGGATCGACATCACCCCGAGGGTGTTCACCGCCAGCATTTGCACCGCACCGGAGGTCTTGGCATACAGGGCTGCGGCCAGGTTGGTGGGCACCGCAGCCACGTCCACCTCACCGTTGGCGACCTTGACAACCACTTCCTCTGGCGCCGCGGAGAGGACGAACTGGTAGTCGTTGGCGGTGGTGCCGTTCGCCTGTGCGTTCATCAGGTGGACCATGCCCACCCCCGTCGGACCCTTCAGGGCAGCTATCCGGACGGGCGGACGGGCGGCGGATGGTTGGCTAGCCGACGGTTGGGTCGCAACGGGTGCGGACGCGCAGGCGGCGAACATCGCCAGCCCGATCGCTGCCGCCGACAACCAGCCCACCAGGCCCCGAGCAGCTCTGCCCGACTTTGTCCTCACAAAGTCATCCTAAGCCAGCGAAGCATCGAGGGCCAGCCTCCTTGCGCGAGCGCCTCCCAGAGTGGGAGGCCCTCGAGGCAGGTGCTTGGCCCTCGGCGTGAAAGCAATCGGGTTAAGGCGAGCTCAGTGGTCCGGGTTCTCGATCATGGCCACCCTGCGGGCGTGCCGTCCGCCTTCGAACTCGGCGGCCAGGAAGTCGGCCACGATCTGACGGGCAAGGCCTGAGCCGACCACGCGTGCTCCGACGGCGAGGATATTGGCATTGTTGTGCTGGCGGGCCAGCCGAGCGGTGTACGGCTCGGAGCACACCACCGCTCGCGCGCCTCGGATCTTGTTGGCCGCCAGCGAGATGCCCACTCCGGTGCCGCAGACCAGTAGCCCTAGGTCGTATTCACCGCCGGCCACCAGGCGTCCGACCTTGGCCCCGTTCACGGGGTAGTCCAAAGACTCCCCGGGAGCGGGACCAAGGTCGACGACCTCGTGGCCCAGCGATCGCGCCTCATCGGCCATCTCCTGGCGGAGGTCCACCCCGGCATGGTCGGACGCGATCACGATCTTCATCTCAGCGCAGCTCTCCGGTGTCGTACTCGTCGAGCCCGACCGGCGACCCGCCGACCGACAGGTCGTAGTCGTACGGGTCGTAGGAGAGGTCGTAGGCAGCCGCCCGCGCTTCCGCGGTGGGCTCCACCCGGATGTTTCGGTACCGCTCCAGGCCGGTGCCGGCCGGGATCAGCTTGCCCAGGATGACGTTCTCCTTCAGACCGACCAGGGAGTCGGACTTCGCGTTGATGGCAGCGTCGGTGAGCACCTTGGTGGTCTCCTGGAACGATGCCGCGGAAAGCCACGACTCCGTCGCCAGCGAGGCCTTGGTGATCCCCATCAGCACCGGACGGCCCTGGGCCGGGGTACTGCCCTCGGTCACCATCTGCCGGTTCTGCGCCTCGAACGACTTCCGGTCGACAAGCTCGCCCGGCAGCATCGTGGTGTCACCCGACTCGATCACCGTGATCCGGCGAAGCATCTGCCGGATGATGATCTCGATATGCTTGTCGTGGATCGGCGCACCCTGCGTCCGGTACACGGCCTGCACCTCTTCGACCAGGTGTTCCTGCACCTTGCGCAGGCCGGACACGCGGAGCACGTCCTGCGGGTCGGGCGTGCCGGCGTACAGCTGCTGCCCGGCCACCACATGGTCGCCGTCCCCGACGGAGTGCCGGACGCCGGTTGCGTCCTCCCACTCCAGGCGGACGCGCCGCGGCAGCGGGTACTCAAGGTCGGGCTCGCCATCGTCGCGGACGAGGACCAGCTTGCGCAGCCGCTCACCCTCCTCGATCCGCACGCGGCCCGACGCCTCAGCGATCGGCGCCTTGCCCTTGGGCTGCCGGGCCTCGAAGAGCTCGACCACACGGGGCAGACCCTGGGTGATGTCGTCGCCGGCCACACCACCGGTGTGGAAGGTACGCATCGTCAGCTGGGTGCCGGGCTCACCGATGGACTGCGCCGCGACGATACCCACCGCCTCACCGACGTCCACGAGCTTGCCGGTTGCCAGCGAACGGCCGTAGCACATCGCGCAGGTTCCGGTGGCGGCCTCGCAGGTGAGGACGGAACGCACCTTGACCTCGGTGATGCCGTTCTTCAGCAGCTTCTTGATGTTGACGTCGCCCAGGTCGACCCCGGCCTTGACCAGCACCTTCCCGGCCGCGGTGACCACATCGGTGGCCAGCGTCCGGGCGTACACCGCGGTCTCCACGTTGCGCGCCGCAACCAGCTTTCCGCCCTTGCTCTCGGCCGCGATCGCCTTGGGGAGGCCACGCTCGGTCTGGCAGTCCTCCTCGCGAATGATCACGTCCTGCGACACGTCCACCAGGCGCCGGGTGAGGTACCCGGAGTCAGCGGTGCGCAGGGCGGTGTCGGCCTGTCCCTTCCGGCCACCGTGCGTGGAGATGAAGTACTCCAGCACGCTCAGACCTTCGCGGAAGTTCGACTTGATCGGCCGGGCGATGATCTCGCCCTTCGGGTTCGCCACCAGACCGCGCATGGCTGCGATCTGGCGCATCTGGGTCATGTTCCCTCGGGCGCCGGAGTGAACCATCATGACGATCGGGTTCGACTTGGTGAAGTTGGCCTCCATCGCGGCGGTCAGCTCGGCAGTCGCGTCCGTCCACAGCTGGATCAGCTCCTGGTGGCGCTCTTCCTCGGTCACCTTGCCACGCTCGTACTGCTTGGTGATCTTGTTGGCGCGCGCCTCGTAAGCGGCCAGGATCTCCGGCTTGTTCGGCGGGGTCTGCACGTCGGAGATCGACACCGTCACGCCGGAACGCGTGGCCCACTTGAAGCCGAGCGCCTTCAGCTTGTCGAGGGTCACCGCGACCTCGACCTTCGGGTACCGCTCGGCGAGGTCGTTGACGATCTGGCCGAGCTTCTTCTTGCCCACCTCGACGTTCACGAACGGGTAGTCCGACGGCAGCGCCTCGTTGAACAGCGCCCGGCCAAGGGTGGTGTCCATCAGGATGGAGCCGTCCGGACGCAGTTCGAGCCCCGCGGGAGGAACCACGCCGGAGAGCCGGATGCGGCACGGCGAGCCGATCGCCAGTTCGTGGCGGTCGAAGGCCATGTACGCCTCGGCGACCGAGGAGAACGACCGGCCGGCTCCCGCTAGTCCCTCACGCTCGATGGTGAGGAAGTAGTGGCCGATGACCATGTCCTGGGTGGGCAGAGTGACCGGACGGCCGTCCGCGGGCTTCAGGATGTTGTTGGTGGACAGCATCAGGATGCGCGCCTCGGCCTGCGCCTCCGCGCTCAGCGGCAGGTGCACGGCCATCTGGTCGCCGTCGAAGTCGGCATTGAAGGCGGTGCAGACCAGCGGGTGCAGCTGGATCGCCTTGCCCTCGATCAACTGGGGCTCGAACGCCTGGATGCCCAACCGGTGCAGGGTAGGTGCGCGGTTCAGCAGCACCGGGTGCTCGGCGATGACCTCTTCCAGCACATCCCACACGACCGGACGCTGACGCTCGACCATGCGCTTGGCGCTCTTGATGTTCTGCGCGAGGTTCAGGTCGTCGAGCCGCTTCATGACGAACGGCTTGAACAGCTCGAGGGCCATGTTCTTGGGCAGGCCGCACTGGTGCAGCTTCAGCTGCGGGCCGACCACGATGACCGAACGGCCGGAGTAATCGACGCGCTTGCCCAGCAGGTTCTGGCGGAACCGGCCCTGCTTGCCCTTCAGCATGTCCGAGATGGACTTAAGCGGACGGTTGCCCGGGCCGGTCACCGGACGGCCGCGACGGCCGTTGTCGAACAGCGAGTCGACGGCCTCCTGGAGCATCCGCTTCTCGTTGTTGACGATGATCTCCGGCGCACCCAGGTCGAGCAGGCGCTTGAGCCGGTTGTTGCGGTTGATCACGCGGCGGTACAGGTCGTTCAGGTCGGAGGTCGCGAAGCGGCCACCGTCCAGCTGCACCATCGGACGCAGGTCCGGCGGGATCACCGGGACGGCGTCCAGCACCATGCCGAGCGGGGAGTTGACCGTGTTCAGGAACGCAGCGACGACCTTCAGCCGCTTCAGGGCGCGGGTCTTGCGCTGGCCCTTGCCGGTCTGGATGATCTCGCGCAGCGACTCGGATTCGGCCTGCAGGTCGAAGGTGGCGAGGCGGTTCTTGATCGCCTCGGCACCCATGTAGCCCTCGAAGTACCGGCCGAACCGGCTCTTCATCTCGCGGTAGAGGATCTCGTCGCCCTCAAGGTCTTGGACCTTCAGGCCCTTGAACCGCGCCCAGACCGCGTCCAGGCGGTCGAGGTCGCGCTGCGCACGGTCGCGAAGCTGCTTGGCCTCACGCTCGCCCCCCTCGCGAACGCGCTTCTTGATGTCGGCTTTGGCGCCCTCGGCCTCGAGCTGGGCGAGGTCCTCCTCGAGCTTGCGCATGCGGGTCTCGATGTCGGCGTCGCGACGGGCCTCGAGCTGCTTGCGCTCCACCTCGACCTTGGCTTCGAGCGAGGACAGGTCGCGGTGCCGCGCCTCCTCGTCCACCGCGGTGATCATGTACGCCGCGAAGTAGATGACCTTCTCCAGGTCCTTCGGGGCGATGTCGAGCAGGTAGCCCAACCGGCTCGGCACACCCTTGAAGTACCAGATGTGGGTGACCGGCGCGGCCAGCTCGATGTGACCCATCCGCTCGCGGCGGACGTTGGAGCGGGTGACCTCGACGCCACAGCGCTCACAGATGATGCCCTTGAAGCGCACCCGCTTGTACTTGCCGCAGTAGCACTCCCAGTCCCGGGTGGGACCGAAGATCTTCTCGCAGAACAAGCCGTCGCGCTCAGGCTTGAGGGTGCGGTAGTTGATCGTCTCCGGCTTCTTGACCTCGCCGTGCGACCACTCCCGAATCTGGTCGGCCGTAGCCAGCCCGATGCGCAGCTCGTCGTAGAAGTTCACGTCCAGCACGTTGCTTCTCTTTCCCCCCGCGCGCCTGCGCAGGAACCAGTGTCTGAGTTGTCAGTGACTGAGTTGGCGAACTCAGACTTCGTCCAGCGAGCGGAACGAATCCGCACCCGGACGCCGGGACAGGTCGATGCCGAACTCCTCGCTTGCGCGGAAGTCGTCCTCGGAGTCGCGAAGCTCCACCACCGTGCCGTCACTGGAGAGGACCTCCACGTTCAGGCACAGCGACTTCATCTCTTTGACCAGCACCTTGAAGGACTCCGGGATACCGGGCTCGGGGATGTTCTCGCCCTTGACGATCGCCTCGTACACCTTCACGCGGCCGGGCACGTCGTCGGACTTGATGGTGAGCAGTTCCTGCAGCGCCCAGGCGGCGCCATAGGCCTCCAGTGCCCACACCTCCATCTCACCGAAGCGCTGGCCACCGAACTGCGCCTTGCCGCCCAGCGGCTGCTGGGTGATCATCGAGTACGGGCCCGTCGAACGCGCGTGGATCTTGTCGTCGACGAGGTGGTGCAGCTTCAGCATGTAGATGTAGCCGACGCCTACCGGGTCGGGGTAGGGCTCACCGGAGCGGCCGTCGAACAGTCGCGCCTTGCCACCCGCGTCCACGAGCTTGAGACCGTCGCGCTGCGGCAGACCGTGCTCGAGCAGTCCGGCGATCTCGTGCTCGTTGGCACCGTCGAACACCGGGGTCGCCAGGCGGGACTCGCCGGCAACCTTCTCCAGGCCCACGGTCCGCAGGCGGTTGGCCCACGGCTCGTCCACACCGGTGATGTCCCAGCCGGTCTTGGCGACCCAACCCAGGTGGGTCTCCAGAACCTGTCCGATGTTCATTCGGGAAGGCACGCCGAGCGGGTTCAGCACGATGTCGACCGGGGTGCCGTCCTCCATGAACGGCATGTCCTCGACCGGCAGGATCTTGGAGATGACGCCCTTGTTGCCGTGGCGGCCGGCGAGCTTGTCGCCGTTCGAGATCTTCCGCTTCTGGGCGACGTAGACCCGCACCATCTGGTTCACACCGGGGGGAAGTTCGTCGTCGTCCTCGCGATCGAAGACCCGGACGCCGATGACGGTGCCGGTCTCGCCGTGGGGCACCTTCATCGAGGTGTCGCGGACCTCACGGGCCTTCTCGCCGAAGATGGCGCGCAGCAGGCGCTCCTCGGGCGTGAGCTCGGTCTCACCCTTCGGCGTGACCTTGCCGACCAGGATGTCGCCGGTGCCGACCTCGGCGCCGATGCGGATGATGCCGCGCTCGTCGAGGTTGGCGAGCATGTCCTCACCGATGTTGGGGATGTCGCGGGTGATCTCCTCGGCGCCCAGCTTGGTGTCGCGGGCATCGATCTCGTGTTCCTCGATGTGGATCGAAGTGAGCACGTCGTCCTGCACGAGACGCTGGGAGAGGATGATCGCGTCCTCGTAGTTGTGGCCTTCCCACGGCATGAACGCAACCAGCAGGTTGCGGCCGAGAGCCATCTCGCCACCGTCGGTGCAGGCACCGTCGGCGAGCGGGGTGCCCACCTCGACCCGGTCACCGGACGCCACCAGCGGACGCTGGTTGATGCAGGTCGCCTGGTTGGACCGGCGGAACTTGGCCATCCGGTAGCTGGTGTAGGTGCCGTCGTCGTTGGCCACGTCCACCAGGTCGGCGCTCACCGAGGTCACCACGCCGGCCTTGTTGGCCACCGTGACGTCGCCGGCGTCCACCGCACCGCGGTACTCCATGCCGGTGCCCACGAAGGGCGCCTCGTTGCGGATCAGCGGCACCGCCTGGCGCTGCATGTTGGCGCCCATCAGTGCGCGGGACGCATCGTCGTGCTCGAGGAACGGGATCAACGCGGTTGCGACCGACACCATCTGGCGCGGGGAGACGTCCATGTACTGCACGTTCTCCGGCGGGACGGTGTCGACGTCGCCGTGCTTGATCCGCACCAGGACGCGGTCCTCGGCGAACCGGCCGTTGCTCGCCACGGCCGCGTTGGCCTGGGCGATGACGTACCGGTCCTCCTCATCAGCGGTGAGGTAGTCGATCTGGTCGGTGACGAAGCCGTTCTCGACCTTGCGGTAGGGCGTCTCGATGAAGCCGAAGGCGTTCACCCGCGCGAAGGATGCCAGCGAGCCGATCAGGCCGATGTTCGGGCCTTCCGGGGTCTCGATCGGGCACATGCGGCCGTAGTGGCTGTGGTGGACGTCGCGCACCTCCATGCCGGCGCGGTCACGGGACAGACCTCCCGGGCCCAGGGCGGAGAGCCGGCGCTTGTGCGTCAGCCCGGCGACCGGGTTGGTCTGGTCCATGAACTGCGACAGCTGCGAGGTACCGAAGAACTCCTTCAGCGCGGCAGAGACCGGACGGATATTGATCAGGGTCTGCGGCGTGATCGCTTCGATGTCCTGGGTGGTCATCCGGTCGCGGACCGTGCGCTCGAGCCGGCCGAGGCCGATCCGGAGCTGGTTCTGGATCAGTTCACCGACGGTGCGCAGGCGACGGTTGCCGAAGTGGTCGATGTCGTCGGTCTCGACGATCATCTCGCCCAGCTCGGTGCGTCCCTCGTGCAGCGCGACGATGTAGCGAATAGCCGCCACGATGTCGTCGATCGTGAGCACCTGGGTGTCGAACGGCAGGCCGGTCTGCAGCTTCTTGTTGATCTTGTAGCGGCCGACCTTGGCCAGGTCGTAGCGCTTGGAGTTGAAGTAGTAGTTCTCCAGCATCTGCTGCGCGGCCTCACGCGTGGGCGGCTCGCCCGGACGCAGCTTGCGGTAGATGTCGAGCAGGGCCTCGTCCGTGTTGGCGGTGTGGTCCTTTTCCAGGGTGAGGCGCATCGACTCGTACTCGCCGAACTCGGCCAGGATCTGCTCGTTGGTCCAGCCCAGTGCCTTGAGCAGCACGGTGACGTTCTGCTTGCGCTTGCGGTCGACGCGGACGCCCACCATGTCGCGCTTGTCGATCTCGAACTCCAGCCACGCACCGCGAGACGGGATCATCTTGCAGGTGAAGATGTCCTTGTCCGACGTCTTGTCGGCGGTCTGCTCGAAGTAGACGCCAGGAGAGCGGACGAGCTGGGACACGACCACACGCTCAGTGCCGTTGATGATGAAGGTGCCCTTGTCCGTCATCAGCGGGAAGTCGCCCATGAAGACCGTCTGGCTCTTGATCTCGCCGGTGTCGTTGTTCATGAACTCCGCGGTGACGAACAGCGGGGCGGCATAGGTGAAGTCCTGGTCCTTGCACTCCTCGACGGTGTGCTTGGGCTCCTCGAAGCGGTTGTCCCGGAACGACAGGGACATCGTCTGCGACAGGTCCTCGATCGGCGAGATCTCCTCGAAGATCTCCTCCAGGCCGGACTTGGTGTTGATGTCGGTACGACCCTCGGCCTGGGCGGCGGCGACGCGGCTCTGCCAGGCGTCGTTGCCGATCAGCCAGTCGAAGGACTCGACCTGGAGATCCAGCAGATTGGGAACCTCTAGCGGCTCGTGGATCTTCGCGAAGGAGATCCGACCGCTGGGTGAGACAACATTGGTGTTCTTCGACGCAGTGCGCGAGACGGCCAAGGTGGAGTCCTTCCGCAAAGCCCGGTGGTCACCGGGTTCGTTGCACGCAGAACGGCCCGAGTCAAGTGCACGGGTCGTCGATGGCAATGGGCAAAGCGTTAGCTTACCTGAGGGGACGCCCTGCGGCAAATGCGCCCAGCACACGCCGGGCCGGCGACGACCGTCGTTGGTCGAAGCGATCTGAACCGGCACTGGCCCGCTTGAGCCATCCGGTGGCTGCATCTTTGCAAACACACCATGGACGCCACAAGGCCGGTGGCCACAGCAAGGCAAGGGGAGGGGAGCCAATCGCTGCAGCACACCGGCCTAAGTGGTGTACTCATTTCGACGCATTGGGGGGACGTCGATGAGTTAAGTCAAACAGACTTGACCAACCATGTCAACCCTGGGTCAAGAAAGAATTCGAAGTCTTTTCTCCGACGCTGCGACGCCAAGCATCAACGGCAGCCCGGAAACGACCTTCGACCTCGAATTGCATAGCCGCCAGCTGGAATCGAGTCCTTGCGCTCTCCTCTCGGCCGAGGGCCGAAAAGGCGTGCGCAAGGATCAACTCCGAGCCACCGCGGGACATGCCCTCAGCGCCGAGAGCCGGGTCGTCGAGTACCTCCGACATGATGCGCGCGGCCTCGATCGCGTCGCCCTGACGAAGCGCGTACATGGCTTCGACCTGACGGAGTTCAACGATGTCGTAGCTGTTGCCCAGGAACGCCAGGCCCGTCGAGGCGGTCTGGATGAGATCTTCCACCCCATCCATGAGCCCGAAGTTCAGGCGCCAGCGCGCAGATGTGCTGTGGTACCGGAACCAGAGCCTCAGGTCGCGTTGAGGATCCAGCAACTGCTTCGCCCTGTCGAACTGGCGCAGGAACTCGTCGACGTCGTTCGCAACGAAGGCCGCTGTGCCGAGAGTCCAAGCGATGATGCCGCGAGAGTGATCGGACGACAGCCGCGGCTCCAGTGCCTGCAGACGGCGCAGATAGGGAGTGCTCTCTGCGGAAGAGTGCCCCGCTTCGGACATCGCGCTCACAAGCGACATCAGCGCCTCGGACAGGATCACGGGCGGAGCGGCTGAAGCCGCCTCCACCGCCCGAGCGCCGTAGGCAACCGCCCACCCGAGTCGATCCGACGCGCGGTACCCGATCGAAGCGAGGCTCAACGCCTGGGCCCTGGCCACCGCAAACTTCCGCGCGGTCTCGTGCTCGGAAAGCTCCTCAGCCAGGGTCGCTGCCTCCAGAAAGTGACCCGAGGCGAACTCTGCTTGCGCCAGCACGTACAGCGACTCCCAGTGGCGCGCCATATCGCCGGTGGCGAGAGCGGTCTGCGCCGCCTGCTTCGCATGGGTCGTGGCCGCTACCCAGTCGTGATCGGAACGCGCACGCTCCGCGACCAGGAGATCCTCGATCATGTCATTCCCGGACGTCGTCTTCGGGGACTCCTCGACTGGGGGAATCCCCCACTCGAGCAGTGACACGCCGAGCCGCCGCGAGAGGAACTCGACGGCTTCCGCGTTCGGCACCCGCCTGCCGCTCTCCAAGTGGGAGATGTAGCTACCGGAGTACTTGCCGCCGCCGAGCTCGGCCTGGGAGA
>Ga0209477_1000084_pt1 | contig 47064 bp, 43 predicted proteins | sample KloWWTupernatant_FD_187180 | JGI IMG/M metagenome (GOLD analysis project Ga0209477, IMG submission 187180) | Active sludge microbial communities from Klosterneuburg, Austria, studying microevolution and ecology of nitrifiers - Klosterneuburg... | ecosystem: Engineered > WWTP > Aerobic digester >...
GCCGACAACATCATGAACATCACCTTCGCCGAGAACGAAGGCTCGTTCCTCGTCGGTGCGGCTGCCGCGCTGAAGTCGGAGTCGGGCACCATCGGCTTCGTCGGTGGCGTCGAGACCGACCTGATCAAGAAGTTCGAGGCCGGCTTCGTGGCCGGCGCCAAGGCCGCCAAGGCCGACATCAAGATCAAGTCCAAGTACCTCACCCAGCCGCCGGACTTCAGTGGCTTCGCCTCGGTCGACAAGGGCAAGGCTGCCGCTGAGGGCATGTACCAGGACGGTGCGGACATCGTCTACCACGCAGCGGGCGGTTCCGGCGGTGGCGTGTTCACCGCGGCCAAGGACGCCAAGAAGTGGGCCATCGGCGTCGACTCCGACCAGGCGCTGACCGCTGCCGAGGACGTTCGCGATGTCATCCTGACCTCGATGATCAAGCGCGTCGACGTGGGCGTTTACACCTTCATCAAGTCGGTGCACGAGGGCAGCTTCAAGGCTGGCAACAGCGTCTTCGACCTGAAGGCTGACGGCGTGGGCTACTCCACCACCAACGGTCACATCGACGACATCAAGGACAAGCTGGAGGCTTACAAGGCTGACATCATCGCCGGTACGATCACCGTCCCGGCGAAGTGATTCCAGCTGACTTCAGCTGATTCATCCCGGCGGCCCGGGCACACCCCAGCGGTGTGTCCGGGCCGCCGGTTTTACTAATAGAGTGCCGTCGAGGTCACGGGGCAGGGACGCGCTGCGGCCGGGGAAGCTGACAAGGAGACCGCCCATGTCGAGTGCCGTGGAGATCGATACGCCGCCGCCGGTGGCCAGTACAGAACTTGCGGTGGAACTACAGGGGATCACCAAGCGGTTCCCGGGCGTGGTCGCCAACCGCGACATCAGTCTGAGCGTCCGCAGGGGCACCATCCACGCCATCGTGGGCGAGAACGGCGCCGGCAAGTCGACGCTGATGAAGATCCTCTACGGCGTGCAGCTGCCTGACGAGGGCACCATCGCGATCAACGGCGAGCCGGTGGTGCTGAAGAGCCCGACCGAGGCGATCCGGGTGGGGATCGGCATGGTCTTCCAGCACTTCATGCTCGCCGACAACCTCACCGTGCTGGAGAACGTCGCGCTCGGCGCGGAGAAGCTCTACGGCATCGGCGACCGCGCCCGCGACAAGATTCGCGAGATCTCCAGCGAGTACGGCCTGCGGGTGGAGCCCGACTCGTTGGTCGCCGACCTCGGGGTGGGGGACCGGCAGCGCATCGAGATCCTGAAGGTTCTCTACCGCGGGGCGAAGATCCTGATCCTGGACGAGCCCACCGCGGTGCTGGTGCCGCAGGAGGTCACCGAACTCTTCGATCACCTGCGCGAGCTCAAGGCCGAAGGCCTCACCGTGATCTTCATCTCGCACAAGCTTGACGAGGTGCTCTCGGTGGCCGATGATATCACCGTTATCCGGCGCGGGACGACCGTGGCCGCGGTCGATCCGAAGAAGGTCAACGCCCGCCAACTCGCCGAGCTTATGGTCGGCTCCGAACTGCCGTCCCCGCAGACTGAGGAGTCGACGGTCACCGACGACCCCAGGCTGACCCTGCGCGGCGTCGCGTTGGCCGGCGGCGCAGGCTCGCACCGCCTGGTACTGGAGGACATCGACCTGGTCATCCACGCGGGCGAGATCCTGGGCATCGCAGGGGTCGAGGGCAACGGCCAGGCTGAACTGGTCGAGGTGATCATGGGCATGCGGCGGCCCTCCGCGGGACAGGTGATCCTCGGCGACGCAGACATCACCCAGGCCGGCGTCCGCGAGATCCGCGAGGCGGGCGTCGGTTACATCCCCGAGGACCGCCACCGCCACGGCCTGCTGCTCGAGGCGCCGCTGTGGGAGAACATGATCCTCGGTCACCAGACCCAGGCGCCCAATGTGAAGGGCGCCCTGATCGACGCGAAGGCCGCCAAGGCCGACACCCAGCGAGTCGTGGACGAGTTCGACGTGCGCACCCCGTCCATCTTCGTCACGGCGGGGTCGCTCTCTGGCGGCAACCAGCAGAAGCTGATCGTCGGCCGCGAGATGAGCCACCGTCCTCGGGTGCTGGTGGCCGCCCACCCCACGCGTGGCGTGGACGTCGGTGCCCAGGCCGCGATCTGGGACCTGATCAAGGACGCCCGCCGCGAGGGCTTGGGGGTGCTGCTCATCTCAGCCGACCTCGAGGAGTTGGTCGGCCTGTCGGACACCATCCGGGTGATCCTGCGCGGACGGCTCTCCGGTGAGTTCGACCCGGACGTCGTGACCCGTGAGGAACTCGGTGCAGCCATGACCGGCGCCGGTGCCGCCGCTGAGGAGGATGTGCGATGAGATTCGACTACCGCAAGGTGGGCCTCGCCGTGGCCGCGCCCGCGCTCGCGATCGTGGTGGCGCTGATCCTCACTTCGGTGATCCTGCTGGTGGCAGGTGACCCGGTGCTGGCCGTTTGGCAGGTGATGTTCCGGGCGCCGCTGCCGCGCCAGATCGTCGCGATCCTGAACGAGGCCACCGTCTTGTACCTGTCGGCCGTGGCCGTGGCGATCGGGTTCAAGATGAACCTGTTCAACATCGGCGTGGACGGCCAGTACCGCATCGCGTCCTTCGCCGCCGCAGTGTTCGCCGGCGCGAACCTGCTACCCGGCTGGCTGAACATCGCAGTCGCGATCCTGATCGCCATGGTCACCGGCGCGGCCTGGGCTGCCATCGCAGGCCTGCTGAAGGTCGGACGCGGGGTGTCGGAGGTGATCAGCACGATCATGTTGAACTACATCGCCACCTATCTGGTCGCCTATCTGCTCAAGGGCGCGGCGGTGAAGGTGGAGGGTTCGAACGCCACCAGTACGCGCGAGATCGCTGAAGGTTCGCGGGTGCCCGGCATCAGCGTGGAGGCCCTGCTCGGCACCGGACGCGAGATCTACGGCCTGATCTTCCTTGCCATCGCGGTCGGCATCCTGTTCTGGTTCGGCCTGTCGAAGACGCGGTTCGGCTTCGACCTGCGAGCCACGGGGCAGTCCGAGAGCGCGGCCATCGCCAGCGGCGTGAACGTGAAGAAGATGGTGGTCACTTCGATGATCCTGTCCGGCGCGGTCGCCGGCCTGGTCGGAATGCCGCTGCTCTTCGGCCAGGACTACGCCTACGGCGACACCGTCCAGGCGGGTCTGGGCTTCGCCGGCATGTCGGTCGCACTGCTCGGACGTAACCACCCGATCGGCATGGCCGTCGCCGCGCTGCTGTGGGGCTACCTGAACCAGCTGAGCAACGGGTTGCAGATCAGCGCCGGGGTCTCGGACAAGCTGGTGCTGATCATCCAGGGGATCATCGTGCTCTCCGTGGTGATCGCCTACGAGGTGGTCCGTAGGGCCGGCCTGCGAATGGAGCAACGCCGGGTGGCGCGCGAACTGGCCGCCCAACCCAAGCCGACGACCGAGGAGGTGGCGGCATGAGCGCCCAGGTGACGACCAAGCCCGAGCCGCTGCGCGCCGCGATCAGGTCCGGGCGTCCGGCTTGGTACTGGCCGGCCATCATCGGTGGTGCCTTCCTGGTGATCTCCACGATCCGCGTGCTCACCGGGGCGAACGACATCGACTCGTCCGGCGCACTGGCCGCAGCCATCGGCCTGGCGATGCCCCTGGCCCTGGCCGGCCTCGGCGGCCTCTGGTCGGAGCGGGCCGGTGTGGTCAACATCGGCCTGGAAGGCATGATGATCCTCGGCACGTGGGGTGCCGCCTTCTTCGGCTTCCACTACGGGCCGTGGGTGGGCATCCTCGGCGCGGTGATGATGGGCGTCCTCGGCGGGGCGGTCCACGCTCTTGCGACGGTGATCTTCGGTGTCGACCACATCGTCTCCGGTGTCGCGGTGAACCTACTCGGTGCCGGTGCTGGCGCCTACCTCGCCGTGCGTACGTTCACCGGATTGCCCGGCGGTGGGCCGACCCAGTCCCCGCCGCTGCAGAAGCTGCCGTCCATCTCGGTTCCCGGGCTGGGCGACTGGCTGCTCGGCCTGGAACAGTCCCGCACCTGGTTGGTGGCCGACCTTGCGTCCGTCCTGCGCACGCTGACCACCGACCTGAACGTGCTCAGCGTCATCGCGGTCGGGCTGCTGGTCTTCTCGTGGTGGCTGCTCTGGCGGACGCCGTTCGGGCTGCGGCTGCGTTCCTGTGGTGAGGCGCCGCACGCCGCGGAGACCCTCGGCGTCAACGTGATCCGGCTGAAGTTCCTCGCGGTGCTCGTCTCCGGCGCGCTGGCCGGGCTGGCCGGTGGCTTCCTGGTGCTGGTCGCGTCCAACCTCTACCGCGACGGCCAGACCGGCGGACGCGGCTACATCGGCCTGGCCGCGATGATCTTCGGCAACTGGCGCCCCGGCGGGCTGGCCGCTGGCGCGATGCTCTTCGGCTATGCGGACGCGATCCAGTTGCGCGGACGCGGTGACGTGATCCACGCCTACCTGCTGCCGATCGGCCTACTGCTGCTGGCGTGGGGCATCTGGCAACTCGTCCGGCGTCGCTCCGGCAAGTCGGTGGGCGCGCTGGTGCGGGTGGCACTGGCCCTCGCGGTTCTGGCCTGGTACTGGTTCACCGACGAGGTGCCGGCGGAGTTCACCAACATGACCCCGTACATCGCAACGCTGCTCGTGCTGGCGTTCTCGGCGCAGCGATTGCGGATGCCCGCCGCGGACGGCCAGGTCTATCGGAAGGGTGAGGCGAATTAGCGGGTGCGACTTCGACGTCCTGCGCGCCCGCGCCAGCGGCATGCTCTCGCGGGCTTACGTGCCCTACTCGCATTTCCCCGTGGGGGCGGCGGCGCTGGTGGACGACGGCCGGATCGTCACGGGCTGCAACGTGGAGAACGCCGCCTACGGCGTTGCGTTGTGTGCCGAGTGCGGACTGATCTCGCAGTTGGTCGCGACCGGCGGCGGACGCCTGGTGGCGTTCTCCTGCTGCAACGCGAACGGTGACCTGCTGATGCCATGCGGGCGCTGCCGCCAACTGCTCTGGGAGCATGGCGGCCCCGAACTGTTGGTGGACACCCCGCTCGGAGTGCTGACCATGGCCGAGGTGCTGCCGCAGGCCTTCGGACCGGAGGAGATCGCCAAGGTGGTCTCGCCGACGAGGACTGCGGTGGCTGAGCTTGACGAAGCTGGGGGCGACCCTTCGTCAGGCTCAGGGATCGTTGGGGGCTCAGGGCTCGTTGGGGGCTCAGGGCTCGTTGGGGACTCGCTGACGAGGACTGCGGTGGCTGAGCTTGACGAAGCTGGGGACGACCCTTCGTCAGGCTCAGGGATCGTTGGGGGCTCGGGGATCGTTGGGGACGGCCGATGAGCGTCCCGATCGAGATCTGCCGGGCCGTGCCCAAGGTGGCGTTGCATGACCATCTGGACGGCGGGCTGCGTCCGGCCACGATCATCGAGGAAGCAGCCCGGGTGGGGCACGTTTTACCCACCGCTGATCCCGTCGAGCTGGGCGAGTGGTTCTTCCAGGCCGCCGACTCCGGCTCGCTGGTGCGCTACCTGGAGACCTTCGACCACACCATCGCGGTGATGCAGACCGGCGCACAGCTGCGCAGGGTGGCCGCAGAGTGGGTCGAGGACCAGGCTGCGGACGGCGTCGTCTACGCCGAGGCGCGCTGGGCGCCCGAGCAGCACCTCACCGGCGGGCTGACCCTGAGCGAGGCGGTCGAAGCGGTACGAGACGGGCTGGCGGACGGGGTGGAGGCGAGCGCTGCCGCAGGGCGCCCGATGACCGCCAGGCAGATCCTGACGTCCATGCGCCACGGTCGGCCGACCACAGAGATCGCCGAGTTGGCCGTCGCCTACCGGCACGACTCGGTGGCTGGGTTCGACATCGCCGGCGCCGAGGACGGCTTCCCGCCCAGTCGTTTCAGCGAGGCCTTCGACTACCTGCGCAGGCAGAACTTCCAGTTCACCATCCACGCCGGCGAGGCGTTCGGATTGCCGTCCATCTGGGAGGCCGTGCAGCTGTGCGGCGCGTCCCGGCTCGGCCACGGCGTTCGGCTCGTCGAGGACATCGCGCCGGACGGGACGCTGGGCGACCTGGCCGCCTACATCCGCGACCGGCGCATCCCGTTGGAGCTGTGCCCGTCCTCGAACCTGCAGACCGGCATCTGTTCCCGCATCGAGGACCACCCGTTCGGCCGGCTGGCCGAGCTCCGGTTCCGGGTGACGGTGAGCTGCGACAACCGGCTGATGAGCCGGACCACGTTGAGCCGGGAATTCGCCCTTCTCAGCGACGCCTTCGACTACGACCTGGCGGATCTTCGCCGCTTCACCATCAACGCTGCCAAGAGCGCCTTCCTGCCCTTCGACCAGCGCCTGGCACTGATCGAGAACGTGATCAAACCGGGCTTCGACGCAGCGGTTTCGGCGCCCTAGGAGTTATCGAAGCGTTCACCGGGTCGTGGACTGTCGTTGCGCAGCTGGGCAACCGGCCTACCTAGGTTGCTGGTGTGACCTACAAGCAGCTGCGGGGACGCCGGATCGCCGTCCTCGCCGATACCGACAGCCGCTGGAAGTGGGCCGCTCAGGTGGCCAATCGGCTGCACTCGGCGACCCCGGTGGCTGGCTACCAGTTGTCCCACAGTGAACTGCCCAGTCGTCGCCAACTGCTCGACGCGGGCATGGTTCCCGAGCAGGTGCGAACGGTTGATCCGGCCGAGTTGGTGGCCGCGTTGCGAGCCGAACCACCGGACGTTCTCGTGGTCGCCCTTCCCGGCGGGGGCGTCCAGGCGACTCTTCACCTGCTGGCTGCGGCCGAACTGGCCGAGCGTCCGCTCGTGCTCACGGGCTACGTCGGCGTGGTCTACGAGCGCGTGGTCGAGGGCCTGCTGCTGCGCGCAGGGGCGGACGTGATCGCGGCCAACAGCCCGAGTGACCACGACCGGTTCCGCGGCATCCTGACCGGCGCGAAGATCGATCCGGACTGCCTGGCGCTGACCCGCCTGCCGTTCCTCGGCGCGCCGGACGGGCGGGGCCGACTGAGCGTGGCCGGTCAGCATGCGTCGGGTCGCTTCACGGTCACGTTCGCCGGCCAGCCGGGGGTGCCGGCGTCCCGGCGGGACCGGCGCCACCTTGTGGATCGCCTGGCCGGGCACGCTCGCCTGCACCCCGAACGAGATGTGGTGGTCAAGCTTCGCTCGCTCCCCGGCGAGCGGGTCACCCACACCGAGCCTCACCCCTATGCCGACCTGGTTCGTGCGCTGGGGGCGTCGCGTCCGCCGAACCTCAAGGTCGCCGTCGGCGACATGGGCAGCGCACTGGATCGCACCGATCTGCTGGTCACAGTGAGTTCCACTGCCGCAGCGGAGTCGATTCGACGAGGCGTGCCGACTGCGATTCTCACCGACTTCGGCATCCGCGAGTCGCTGGGCAACGCCTACTTCCTCGGCTCGGGTTGCCTCGCGGCATTCGACGACCTCGACGCCGGCCTGCAGCCGGCGGCCGATCCGCGCTGGGCCCGCCGACACGGCTTGGGCATCGGGATCGACGAACTCCCCGGACGCGTGGCACAGCTTCTGGCGTCCCGGCCGCTGCCGCCACTGCGTCCGTTCTACACCGTGGCCAACGCCCCGGCGATGCTGCCCGGCCTGCTGGCCAGGTACGGACTGGCAGCTGACGGACGTCCGCTCGTCCAGAGCGAGGGAGTGCCTGACCTCGTCCGAACCGCGGTGCGCACCAGCGCCCGGAAGCTGTACCGGCATGGTGCCGACGTGGTTGCGCCGGCGCTACGGAAGCTGGCCACACTGTGACCGGCGACGTGCTCGTGGTGGTTCCCGCCCGCGGCGGGTCGAAGGGTGTCCCGGGCAAGAACCTGGCGCGAGTCGGCGGCGTCCCGTTGGTCGTGCGGGCCGTGCGAGCGGCAATGGGTGCTTCGCGAGTGACCGCCGTAGCCGTCTCCACCGACGATCCGGGTATCGCAGCGGCGGCCACTGCCGCGGGAGCGATCGCAATCGAGCGTCCCGCCGACCTGGCCGGCGACACCGCCAGCAGTGAGACCGCGCTTCGGCACGCAGTCGAGACGTTGTACGGCTCACGAGCGGAAGCGCTGGGCGTGCTGGTCATGGTGCAGTGCACCAGTCCCTTCGTCACTGCCGACGACGTGGACGGGGTGGTCGCAGCGGTGCTGGACGAAGGTGCGGACTCCGCCTTCAGCGCTGCGTCTGCCCATGGCTTCCTCTGGCGAGGCACGCACGCGGCCACCGGGGTGAATCACGATGCCGCCCAGCGCCTGCGGCGCCAGGATCGGGAGCCGGAGTGGCTGGAGACCGGAGCCGTCTACGCCATGCGCGCGGACGGGTTCCTGAGCACCCACCACCGCTTCTTCGGTCGGATCACGGCCGTGCCCACCGATCCGGCGCGGGTGCTGGAGATCGACGAACCCGCTGATCTGGACCGGGCGAGGGCGCTGGCGCCGCTGCTCGATGTGGTCACTCGGCCGCGTCCAGGAGACGTGGACGCGGTGGTGCTCGACTTCGACGGCACCCAGACCGACGACCGGGCCTGGCTGGCCGCCGACGGCACCGAAAGGGTGGCCGTGCATCGCGGCGACGGTATGGGCGTCGCCGCGATGCGCCGGGCGGGCCTGCCGGTGCTGATCCTCTCGACCGAGACCAACCCGGTGGTGGCGGCGAGGGCGGCGAAGCTCGGCGTGGAGTGCCGCCACGGCATCGTCGCGAAGGGCGAGGAACTCGCCACCTGGCTCGCCCAACGCCGGCTGGCCTCGGGTCGCGTCCTGTACCTGGGCAACGACCACAACGACCTGCCCTGCTTCGAGCGGGTCGGCTGGCCGGTGGCGGTCGCGTCCGCCCATCCCCGCGTCCGGGCTGCCGCCCGGGCCGTCACCACCGTGCCGGGAGGCCACGGTGCCGTCCGCGAGATCGCCTCGTGGATCCTTGGAGAGGACCAATTGTGAACGACACCTTCGCGAGACTGCGCCGCATCGGCGACCGCCTGGTCGGCCCTGGCCAACCCGTCTACGTCATCGGCGAGATCGGCATCAACCACAACGGCGACCTGCGCACCGCGCTGGCGCTGATCGACGCAGCCAAAGCCGCCGGCATGGACGCGGTGAAGTTCCAGAAGCGGACGCCCGAGGTCTGCACGCCGCGCGACCAATGGGACGTCGAGCGCGACACACCCTGGGGTCGCATGACCTACCTGGAGTACCGACACCGCGTGGAGTTCGGCGCCGAGGAGTACCGCCAGATCGACGACTACTGCCGCGAGGTCGGGATCGACTGGTTCGCCTCGCCGTGGGACATCGAGAGCGTCGACTTCCTCGGCGCCTACGCTCCGCCTGCCTACAAGGTCGCCTCGGCGAGCCTCACCGACGACGCCCTGTTGCGGGCTCTGCGGGCCACCGGACGGACGGTGATCCTGTCCACTGGAATGTCGACCGCCGCGCAGATCCGTCATGCCGTCGAGGTGCTGGGCAGCCGCAACGTGGTGCTCTGCCACGCGACGAGCGTCTACCCCGCACCTGCGGAACAGCTCAACCTGCGCATGATCCATACCCTGGCGGCCGAGTACCCCAACGTGCCGATCGGCTACTCCGGTCACGAGGTCGGACTGCAGACCACCCTTTGCGCGGTGGCGCTGGGCGCGGCCATGGTCGAGCGGCACATCACCCTCGACCGCGCGATGTGGGGATCGGACCAGGCCGCGTCCGTCGAGCCCGAGGGCATGCGGCGGCTCGTCCGCGACATCCGGGTGCTGGAGGCGTCCCTCGGTGACGGCGTGAAGCAGGTCTACGCCGGTGAGCTCAGCGCGATGCGGAAACTGCGCCGGGTTGCGGGCGTGGTCGCCGAGGCCGAGAGCCGCTCGGGCCCGGAGCGGGTGGCGTGAAGTCCACTTCCGGCCGGGACACACTCGCGCTGGTGGAGAGCCCGGCCCAACTGCTGCACCTGCTGGAGTGGTGCCACGCCGAGGGCACCGCGGACCGGACCGCGTTGGCACTGCTCACCCCCAACGACAGCAGCACGCGCGCCCAGCTGCGGTCGATGGTCGACTATGCCGAGGAGGAGGGCATCGCCACCTGCTGGTACGAGCCCAGGGCATCGTTGCGTGCGGCTCTGCACGCTTTCGGCGAGCTTCGCTCTCAGGTGGCGGACGCGCGCACCCTGGTGATCGGCGACCCGTTCTCTGGTGTTGTCCAGGCCCTGCTGCCGCACTCGGGCGCCCGGGAAGCGGTGATCGTGGACGACGGCACTGCAACGCTTGAGTTCGCCGCGCAACTGGCCGCTGGCGAGCCACTGCGGCGCTGGCACGCCGGCGGGGTGGACCCGCTGCGGGGGCTGCTGGCCCGAGCTGCCCGCGACTTCTTCCGGACGCGACGGACGCGGCTGTTCACCGTGATGACGGTGACCGGCGTTCCAGGCAGCCGGGTGGAGCGGCACAGCTACGAATGGACCCGGCGGCGGTTCGGTCCGGTGCGGACTGCTCCCGGCCTGGACGTGATCGGCTCATCGCTGGTCGAGACCGGCGTGGTGCGCCCGGAGGCCTATCTCGAGGCGGTCGTGGCGCTGGGCGCGACCAGCAGGGGCGGACGGTACTTCGCCCACCGCAGGGAGGATCCGGCGAAGCTCGACCGGCTGGCCGGGTTGAGCGGGCTGCGGGTCGTCCGTCCGTCAGTGCCGCTCGAGGTGGAACTGCGTCGCGGCCCGGTGGCCAGACGCCTGGCGAGCTTTCCGTCCTCGGTCGGGTACACGCTCCCGCTGGTGCTTGCCGGCAGCGAGGTACGGATCACCGTCCAGCCATTGCCCGAAGCGATGTTCACCGCGAACGCCACTCACCGGGCGCGCAGTTTCCTCGCGAAGGTCGGGGAGGACGTCCGAGTGGCTGCCGCGGGACTGGCCGGCCCGGGCCCGACCGCGGACCTGACTACTTCGAGGTGAAGACGGGCATGATCCCGTCGAATGTGATCGTCATGCCGAAGCCGTGAGCGACGATGTAGCTGATACCGAGGACCACCGAGAGCACGACGAAGGCGAACAACAGGTAGGCGACCACGCGACCGAGCAGGCGCGGTTTGGCCGGCTCGCCCGCATTGCTGAGCTGGGCGTCACCGCCTGTGCCCCACGCGAGGGCTCGGATGCCGAAGGCATAGACGGTGGGGAGGCCGGCGCCGAGCACCAGGCCGACGAGGAGCACGCGCCAGGACGCGTCCAGGGCTGCGAAGAGCTGATCCATCAGTGCACTCCTCCGGTGACCGGCACCTTGTCGGGGTCGGGCTGGGGGGATTCGCCGTCCCATTCGTCGTTGACGTTGTGGTGGCCGATGGGGTCCTTCTTCGAATGCCAGCGCATGTAGAGCGCGGCGGCGCACATGATCACGAAGATCGTGACCGAGCCGAGCCAACCACCGATGATGTGCCCGATGAACCACATCGCCGCGCCGGCGAGGGCGGCCAGGGGGAGTGTCGTCAGCCAGGCCAGGCCCATCCGTCCGGCGACGCCCCAGCGCACCTTGGCGCCCTTGCGGCCCAGACCGGAGCCGAGGATCGAGCCGGTGCACACGTGGGTGGTCGAGAGCGCGAAGCCGAGCTGACTGGAGGTGAGGATGACCGCGGCCGACGAACTCTCGGCGGCCATGCCCTGTGGCGAGGAGATCTCGACGAGACCCTTGCCCATGGTGCGGATGATCCGCCAGCCGCCGATGTAGGTGCCGGACGCGATCGCCAGGGCGCAGGCGACCTTCACCCAGAGCGGAACCTCGTGGGTGGCCGTCCAATGCCCGGACGCGATGAGCGCGAGCGTGATCACGCCCATGGTCTTCTGTGCGTCATTGGTGCCGTGGGAGAGCGAGAGCAGGGAAGCCGTGCCGATCTGGCCCCAGCGGAAACCAGACTCCTGGTAGCGCTCGGCAACCCCGCGGGTGACCCAGAAGACGAGTCTGGTGCCCACCATGGCCACGATGATCGCGATCGCCGGCGACATCAGGGCTGGTAGCACCACCTTGCCGATCACGCCGTCGAGCTTGGCGCCCTCACCGATCCACTTCACGCCGCCCCAGCCCATGCCGGCGATCGTCGCGCCGACGAGTCCGCCGAAGAGTGCGTGTGATGAACTGGACGGCAATCCCCACAGCCAGGTGAGGATGTTCCAGATGATCGCGCCGGCGAGGCCGGCCATCAGGATCAGCAGCAGCCCGTGGCCGCCGTCCGCCATCAACTCAGGCTTCGGAGTACCGTCCGGGTTCTGGATCCGGATCACCGCGTTGGTGACCGTGATTGCGACCTCCACCGAGAGGAACGCTCCGACCAGGTTCAGGATCGCCGAAAGGGTCACCGCCGCCTTCGGGGTCAGCGCCTTGGTGGCGATCGAAGTGGCCATGGCATTTGCCGTGTCATGGAAGCCGTTGGTGAAGTCGAAGGCCAACGCCGTTACAACGACAAGCGACAGGAGTAGAAACTCGGGGGTCACTTCTTCATGGTAGGGCTAACTTGTCCAGAAGTGGAAAGCCGCCGGCTTGACCCAGGAACCTCCCAGCCCACGCACAGGTTCACCGGGGACGGTTCCGAATCCGGTCCAGTTCGCTGGGGACCACATCGGGGACCAAGTCGGGGACGGTTCCTAATCCGGTCCACGGTTCCCGCGCCCGGGATCGTTGGGACGTTCCTCTCCCGGCGTACCACCCGCGTCCGCCTGCGGGGGCCAGGTCGCCTAGGATGAGCGATTGTGAGTTCTCGCATCCTGGCAGCCGTCGCCTGGCCCTACGCCAACGGCCCGCGGCACATCGGCCACGTCTCCGGCTTCGGCGTCCCGTCCGACGTTTTCTCCCGGTACCAGCGAATGGCCGGTAACCAGGTGCTGATGGTGTCCGGCACGGACGAGCACGGCACCGCCATCCAGGTGCAGGCCGACAAGGAGGGACTCACCCCGCAGCAGACGGCCGACAAGTATCACCGGGTGATCGCCGAGGACCTGCAGGCACTCGGCTGTTCCTACGACCTGTACACCCGCACCACCACGCTTAACCACCGCGCGGTCGTCCAGGAGCTGTTCCGGGCGTTGCACGCGAACGGCTACGTGACCGCCAAGGTGCAGCAGGGCGCGATCTCCCCGTCCACCGGACGGACGCTGCCCGACCGCTACATCGAGGGCACCTGCCCGGTCTGCGGCTATGACGGCGCGCGCGGCGACCAGTGCGACAACTGCGGACGCCAACTCGACCCGATCGACCTGATCAACCCGAAGTCGAAGATCAACGGCGAGGTACCCGACTTCGTCGAGACCGAGCACTTCTTCCTCGATCTGCCGTCGTTGGCAGGTGCGCTGGGCGAGTGGCTGGCCACCCGGACGGACTGGCGTCCGAACGTGATGAAGTTCAGCGTCAACCTGCTCAAGGAACTGCGTCCGCGGGCGATCACCCGCGACCTCGACTGGGGGGTGCCGATCCCGCTGGAGGGCTGGTCGGACGCGTCCATGAAGCGCATCTACGTGTGGTTCGACGCGGTGATCGGCTACCTCTCGGCAGCCGTGGAGTGGGCGCGGCGCTCGGGCGATCCGGACGCGTGGAAGCTGTGGTGGCAGGCCGAGGACGCGAAGTCGTTCTACTTCATGGGCAAGGACAACATCACCTTCCACTCGGTGATCTGGCCAGGCATCCTGTTGGGCGCCAACGGCCAGGGTGACCTGGGCGGGGTCGGGTCGGCGTTCTCGCCGCTGAACCTGCCCACCGAGGTGGTCTCCTCGGAGTATCTGACCATGTCGGGCTCGAAACTGGCGTCCTCGCGCGGGCACGTGATCTACGTCCGCGACTTCCTGGCCGAATTCGGGCCGGACTCCTTGCGCTACTTCATCGCCGTCGCCGGGCCGGAGAACCAGGACACCGACTTCACCTGGGACGAGTTCGTCCGGCGCAACAACTTCGAGTTGGCCAACGAGTGGGGCAACCTGGTCAACCGCTCGATCTCGATGGCGCACAAGAACGTGGGGGCGGTTCCTTCGGCCGGGGCTTTGACCGCCGCCGATGCCGAGTTGCTGGCGGCATCGAAGGCCGCGTTCGACGTGGTCGGTGACCTGTGGGGACGCTGCAAGTTCAAGCAGGCGACGTCCGAGGCGATGCGCGTAGTCGGTCTGGCCAACAAGTACATCTCCGACCAAGAGCCGTGGAAGCTCAAGGACGACCCCGTCCGGCGCGACACCGTGCTGCACGTGGCCCTGCAGGTGGTCTCAGACTGCAACACGCTGCTCACGCCCTTGCTGCCGCATGCCTCTCAGAAGGTTTTCGAGGCTCTCGGCGGGGTGGGCGTGTGGGCCGCCCAGCCCGAACTGAAGCTGGTTACTGAGGAAGGCGGCGCTGAGTATCCAGTGCTGACCGGCGACTACGCGTCCCAGCAGGCCGTGTGGGCGTCCCGTCCGATCGAGGTCGGCCGTCCCCTGGTCAAGCCGACCCCGTTGTTCGTCAAGCTCGACGAGACCCTCGGTCAGACCGGCCCCAATTGGGCCCCGATCGCCTGACCCAACCCACCCTTCGCTGCCCCACCCACCTCCACCTCCGCTTCTCGCAAACTGGACGGTTGCGCCCCGTCCCGGGACGCAACTGTCCAGCTTGTTGGGCGCGGGTAGTGGCCGGGTTTCCCCTGGTGTCGCAAGCTGGACGGTTTGGTCCCGTCGTGGGACGTATGTGTCCAGCTTGTTGCAGGGCGACTGGTAGCTGTGGCCATGGGCAGGTTCCGCTGGTGTCGCAAGCTGGACGGTTTCGTCCCGTCTTGGGACGGATGTGTCCAGCTTGTTGAAGGCCACGGGTGGTAGCGACGGGCATGATGGACGCCGGAGATTAGGGGGACGCCCGGAGGCTCCTTTGCGAGTGCGCCCCGCTGGGGCATCGCGGGCACGGGCTGAAGGGCTCTTGCCAGCCTCGAAGACGCATCGCCAGCCACACCTGATGAGCCACCTCGCATGGCTGGCCACGGACGTCGGCGCTCCCGTAACGAAGAGTCCGATACTCCTTGAGGACGTGGGCGTTGTCGCGGCGGAAGTCGCGGAAGGCGGAGGTCGAGTCCTCGTGGCCCAACCGGCCGTCCAGTTCGACGAGGAGAGCCTGCTCGTCATAGGTCACGTCGGTTCGGGTGCCGGCCGACAGCGTGTCCTGTCGGTAAGCCGGCGGCAATGCGTGGGCGCGCTCCACGTCCTCGCGGTAGACGTACTCGAGATTGCTCTCGATGCCGGTCAGGTCGTCGAGGATGTCCTTGAAATCTGCTCGGTGACGAACCCGGCGGCGTCGATCCAGGGTCTGGCGAACCCGGGGAAGGGTGGTCAGCCGCAGTCGGGCCGCGTCCGACAGGATGCCGACCAGCCCTTCGATGTCGAGTTGCTGACCGACATCGACCAATGCGTCCTCAATCCGGATTCTCGCAGGGTACCCACGTCCGCTTTCGACCCTCCCCAGGTGGTCGCGTCGAATGATGGCCGAGGTAGGTGGACGTGGCCGGCGATCATCGGGCACCCAGACGACGATTCGCTCCACCCGACGATCGAGCCCGTGGAGTCGGAGCGCGGCCTCACCCCCGATCGCATACGGCTCACCCGCTTGAAGCGCCGCGGCCCACACGTCCCTTTCGAACGACTCGTGGCCGGGCGCGCTGTCATAGAGCCCGTTCTGGCGCCGTTCCCAATAGCCGTCCCGGACCGCTCGGGCAAGCGTCTTGCGGCTGAGACCGCTGCCGAGCGCCTGCTGTGTGGTGATCAGGTCGGATTGATCGAAAGCCAGGATCCGCAGCTCACGCGGCAGTCGTCCAGATGAATTCACTCATTGATGGTGCTGCCCCGAGTCCGCAGAAGAAACAGCGGACGGGAATCTGTGGATAGTCGGTTTCGTTATCCACAATCTCGCGATTCAGTGACGCGCTCCCGTCAGGGGCGAGTTCTCCCAAGCTGGACACGTTCGTCCCGTGACGGGGCTTGACTGTCCAGTTTGCGGAGGTGGGGCGCATCAGTGTTCGGCCGAGAACCACAAGCTGGACACTTTCGTCCCTGGAAGGGGCGCAACTGTCCAGCTTGCGATTGAGGGGGGCGCGAGTGGGACGGGGCGCGACTGTCCAGCTTGCGATTGAAGGGGCGCGGCGAGCGAGTGGGGCGGGGTGGCTCAGCGACGGGTCAGCGCGGCGATGCCACCGCTCATGCTCATCGGGGTGAAGCCGGCGGCGATCGCTGTGCGCTTCAAGGTTGATTGGGCGCGGCACAGGGCGATGCCGCGCTGGAACAGGATGTGCGGCGCCTTGCGCTTCTTAGCCAGATCTCGGCGTAGACGTAGCCAGAACACCACCAGCGCCGGGCGGTCGAGGTAGATCGCCTCGGGGTCGAGGCCCGCCGCGCGGCAGTGGGCCAGGAACTCGATCGCGAAGATGCCCTCGGCCGTGAGGCAGGCCGAGTTGCCCAGAAGCACCTCGTGCGAGCCCACTCGCCGGCTCTCGGAGATCGAGTACGCCGGTGCCACCAGCCGTCCGGTGGCCAGCAGTTCCTGCAGGCCGGCGACGGCGCCGGCCGCGTCCCAGCAGCGCGGATCGTCCCAGTCGATGATGCCGTAGTCGGTCTTCGGCAGGTCGGGGTGGTCGGCGTCGAAGTAGTAGTCGTCCAGGCGCAGGGACGGCACCCCGGCCGCGTGCGCCAGCCGCGACTTGCCCGACCCGGACGGCCCGGCGATCAGCACCAGCCGGACGGGACCAGTCCCGCTCACAGGCCGAGCGCGGCAGCCATGTCCAGCCGAGCCGCAGCCATCACCTCCGCCGCCTTCGCTCGCGCCCCAGGCAGGCCGTCACTACCCACAGCCGGCAGCTTCACCTGCAGGTAGCACTTGAGTTTCGGCTCCGTCCCGGACGGACGCACCACCACCCGCACCGTCTCGCCTTCGAACAGCATCCCGTCCGTCGGCGGCAGCTCTGGCGACCCCGCCGCCAGGTCGAGTGCCGAGACCGCTTCCCCGGCCAACACGGACGGCGGCGCGGAACGCACCCGGGCCATCGCGTCCGAGATCAGCGAGAGGTCCGAGACCCGGAACGACAACTGTGAGGTCAAGTGAACGCCGTAGCGGGCCGCGATCTCGTCCAGCCGGTCGGCGATGATCGCACCGGACGCCTTCAGCTCGGCCACCAGGGTCAGTACCCGCACCAGCGTGGTGATCCCGTCCTTGTCGGGTACCGCGGCCGAATCGGTGCAGTAGCCGATCGCCTCCTCGTAACCGAAGGCCAGCCCGGGCACCCGTCCGATCCATTTGAAGCCAGTGAGCGTGGTCACGAACGGCTGCCCGTACGCAGCGGCCATCGTCGCGAGCAGGGTCGAGGACACCACCGAACACGCGTAGGTGCCGCGCACACCTCGGCGCAGCAGGTCGTCGGCCAGCAGCGCGCCCAACTCGTCACCGGTCAGCATCCGCCACGAACCGTCGATCACAGCCGCGATCGCGCAGCGGTCTGCGTCCGGATCGTTGGCGATCGCCACATCTGCGTCCACCTCGCGCGCCAGGGCCAGTGCCAGGTCGATCGCGCCCGGCTCCTCAGGGTTCGGGAACGCCACGGTCGGGAACGCCGGGTCGGGTGCGATCTGCTCAGCCACCCGCGCCGGCTCGCCGAATCCACAGGCGGCCACCACCTCGTCCACGACCGCCGCGCCCACGCCGTGCATGGCGGTGTACACCCAGCTCAGCTCCCGGGGCGCATCGGAGGCCACCAGGGACGCCGCCCGCTCGACATAGGAGGCCACGAGTTCGTCGCCGACAATCGGGTAGTCGTCGCTGCGCGCGATGTCGGCGAGCGGACGCGAAGCCACGTCGGCAATCTGCGCCGCGATCAACGAATCGGACGGCGGGACGATCTGTGACCCGTCACCGAGATAGACCTTGTAGCCATTGTCCTGCGGCGGGTTGTGGGACGCGGTCACGACGACGCCGGCCACGCAGTCGAAGTGCCGAATCCCGAAAGCCACCACCGGGGTCGGCAGCGCCCGGGAGCACAGCAGCGGCAGCAGTCCGGCGCCGGCGAGGATCTCGGCAGTATCGCGAGCGAAGACCTCGGAGTTGTAGCGGGCGTCATAGCCGACGATCACCCGTCCGCCGTCGAGCCCCTGCGCGATCAGATGGGCGGCCAGCCCAGCGGCAGCCTGGCTCACCACGACCCGGTTCATCCGTGCCGGTCCAGGGCCCAGCGGCCCGCGCAGCCCGGCGGTGCCGAAGGCCAGCGGTCCGGCGAAGGCATCGACCAGTTCGGCCGTAGCGGGAGCATCGCCGGCATCGGCCTTGGCCAGCAGGTCATCCAGGGCCGCTGCGGTGGCCACGTCCGGGTCCTGCTCCCGCCAGGACGCGATTCGCCCGCGCAGATTCTCGTCCATCAGCAACTCCCTAAAGGCGTTCGAGGAGCCCGGCGAGCAGTCCTCGCAGGCGTGGTTCGGCAGCCTTGCCCGCGGCGATCACCTCGGCATGCTCGAGCGGTGTCGGCGAGATCCCGGCGGCGGCGTTGGTCACCAGCGAGATGCCCAGCACCTCCAGGCCGGCCTCGCGCGCGGCGATCGTCTCCAGCGTTGTGGACATTCCCACCAGGTCGCCGCCGAGCACCTTGGCCATCCGCACCTCGGCCGGGGTCTCGTACTGCGGCCCCCGGAACTGCACGTAGACGCCTTCGGCAAGGGTCGGGTCGACCTCGTGCGCCAGTTCGCGCAGCCGGACGGAGTACGCCTCGGTCAGGTCGATGAAGGTCGCCCCGGCCAGCGGGGACGCGCCCGTGAGGTTGATGTGGTCGCTGATCAGCACCGGGGTTCCCGGCGTCCAGTCGGGGTTCAGGCCGCCACAACCATTGGTCAGCACGATCGCCTTCGCGCCGGCCGCGGCTGCCGTCCGCACTCCGTGGACGACCGGCTCGACTCCGCGTCCCTCGTAGAAATGGGTGCGACCGGTGAACAGCGCCGCCGTCTTGCCTGCGGGAGTGCGGATCAGCTTGAGCGCCCCGCCGTGGCCGGCAACCACCGGCTTGGCGAACCCGGGCAGTTCCGCGAGTTCGCACTCGCCCAGCGCAACGCCCAAGCCGAGCGCGGCACCCGACCAGCCCGAACCCAGCACCAGGGCCAGGTCGACGGCGTCGATTGCGAAGCGCTCCAGCAGGGCGGACGCGGCCGTCTTGGCGAGCGTCTTCGGGTCGGTGTCAGTCACCTGCACGACTATAACGACGCGTCCTCTTCCGCGGTGGTGTCGTCGGCGGGTTCGTCGCTGAGTTCGTATCGCACGAGGCGGCGCTTGGGCTGGCGGCGCACCATCACGAGCAGCGCGGCGAACAGACCGATCCAGATCAGCACCTGTCCGGTGTGGACGGCCCCGCGCGGCCCGACCAGGTAGGCCCACACGATCAGCGCGATGCCGAGCAGCAGGAACCCGGCGCCGGTCAGCAGCGCGACCCGCGACCTCGGGCCCAGCGGACGGCCGGCGCTCAGGTGCAGCATGCCGATGCCCGCCGCGACCGAAACCGACAGCGGCAGAGCGCTCAGCTCCAGGAGCACAGTCTGGACGGCGTTCGCCTCGGGCAGGCCGAGCACGACCATGGCGACGCTGACGATCACGCCGGCGAAGGCGAGGGACGCGAGCAGGATGCGGGGCACCGGTCGAGCCTAACCGTCCGGCCGTTCCCGGCTCGGCTGCGCGCGCGGCGGGTTGGGTTTGCGGCCGGTTGCCGTGGCCCCTGTCGTGGCGTGCGAGAATTCGCGCGTGACGGACGTGGTGATCATCGGTGGCGGGCCTGGCGGCTACGAAGCGGCGCTGGTGGCGCGGCAATTGGGCGGTGACGTCACCCTGGTGGAGCGGCGTGGCATGGGCGGCTCGGCGGTGCTCACCGACGTGGTGCCGTCGAAGACCCTGATCGCGGCCGCCGAGGTGATGACCAAGATTCGCCGGGCCGAGGAACTCGGGCTGAAGCTGATCGATGACGACCGCCACCTCGACACCGCCGTCGGCGTCGACCTCGGTCGCGTCCACTCCCGAATCCGCGAGCTCGCCCAGGCCCAGTCCAACGACATCGCTGAGCGGCTGCGGGCTGAGGGCGTTCGGATCATCAACGGCACCGGACGGCTGGCCGGAACCCAGCGGGTGATCGCCGAAACCACCGAGGGCAGCGAAGAACTGGCCGCCGACATCGTGCTGGTCGCCACCGGTGCGCACCCGCGTGAACTGGACGCGGCCAAGCCGGACGGGCGCCGGATCTTCACCTGGACCCAGATCTACGACATCGAGGAGGTGCCCGAGCACCTGATCATCGTGGGCTCGGGCGTCACCGGAGCCGAGTTCGCCAGCGCCTACCAGGCCCTCGGTGTGAAGGTGACCCTGATCAGCTCACGCGACAAGGTGCTGCCCGGCCAGGACCTGGACGCCGCCACGGTGATCCAGGACGTCTTCGAGATCAGCGGCATGACCGTGCTGAACAACGTCCGGGCGGTGGGGGCGAAGGTCCGCGGGGACGAGGTGGTGGTCACCCTCGCGGACGGCGCCGAGGTGGTCGGCTCGCACTGCCTGATGGCTGTGGGCGGCATTCCGAACACCATCGGCATCGGCCTGCGGGAGGCCGGGGTCGAGGTGAATGCGTCCGGCTACATCGGGGTCGACCGGGTGTCGCGTACCTCCGCGCGCGGGGTGTATGCGGCCGGCGACTGCACCGGGGTGTTTGCGCTGGCTTCGGTGGCCGCGATGCAGGGACGGATCGCGATGTGGCATGCACTAGGGGATTCGGTGGCGCCGCTGGACCTGCGCACGGTGTCGTCCAATGTGTTCACCGCGCCCGAGATCGCCACCGTCGGAGTGAGCCAGGCCGACATCGAGTCCGGACGCCTGGCCGCGCTGATCATGACCCTGCCGCTGAAGTCGAATGCCCGCGCCAAGATGCAGGCGCTGGAGGACGGGTTCGTCAAGGTGTTCTGCCTACCGACGACCCGGATCGTGGTCGGCGGGGTGGTGGTGTCGCCGTCCGCCTCGGAGCTGATCCACACGCTGTCGATCGCCGTGCGGCACAAGCTCACTGTCGACCAACTGGCCGAAGCGTTCACGGTCTACCCGTCGCTCTCCGGCTCCTTGGCCGAAGCTGCCCGCCGCCTGCACGGCCACTCCTCCGAACAGGTCATCATCTACTGAGTTGTCAGAATCTCACGGCGCTATGGCGCCGTGAGATTCTGACAAGTCGGGCGAGAGTCAGCGGGCGACCGACGCGGGGTCGTCCAGGAGGGTTGAGAAAGCCAGGCCGGCAGCACCCACCATCAGTAGGTTCTCGCCCAGTTCGGCGGGGGTGATCCTCGCGCCTTCGATGGACGGGGGGAGCGCGGACGCCTTCACTGTCTGCTCAAGTAGTTCACCGTCGTACGCGGCGAGCGTGGCCAGGAAGCCGCCGAGCGCAACCACCTGTGGGTTGAGCACGTTGATGGCTGCTGCGATCGCGGTACCGAGGTGGCCGAGCTGCCGCCGGACCACCGCTGCCACACGATCGCTGCGGTCGGCAAGCAGGGCGGCGCTGAACTCGCCCGGGGTGACCCGCTCCAAACCCAGGGTGGCGCGGAGTTCCTCACGGGTGACCTCCGCCTCGAGGGTGCCGGCGATCCCGGCCGAGTCGACGACCGTTGAACTCGACACCCGCACGTGACCGATCTCGCCCGCATAACCGGCACTTCCGCCCAACAGCCGCCCCCCGGCGATGACACCGCCGCCGATCCCGGACGCGCCGCCGTTGAGATAGACCAGACTCTCCTTGCCGCGTCCGGCGCCGAAGGTGTGCTCGGCCAATGCCCCCAAAGCGGCGTCGTTCGCCACGCGGACGCGGTACCCGGTGGCCTGGGCGAGCGGTTCGGCGAACGGTTCGTCGCGCCAGCCCAAGTGGGGAGCGTTGCGCACCAGCCCGTCCAGGACGCGCACCTGGCCGGGCACGGCCACCCCGATGCCGGTGACCAGCAGCCCGTCCAACTCGACCTGCATGCCCGCCAGCACCGTCGAGGTGATGCTGAGCATCTCCCCGGCGGTGGGAATGCGGTCGTACTCATGCCGGATCACCCGGCGCACGTTTCCGTCCAAGCCGACCAGACCGATGGTCAGCGCGTCGATCTCGGGGTTGACCGCGATCGCGGTGACTTCGGCACGGATGCTCACCACCGGGCTGGGCCGGCCCACCTGGCCGATCGGGTCGGGGTCGTTCTCCTGCACCAGGCCCATCTCGACCAGGTCGGTGACCAGGCTCGCGATGGTCGAGCGGTTGCGTCCGGTGCGCTTGCTCAGCGCCGCCCTGGACGCCGGACCGTGGCGGTACAGGATATCAAGGATCGCCGACAGGTTGCTCTGGCGCACACCTTCGGTGGTGGCTACCGACATCTGAGCTCCTGTCTGAGCGGCGGTTTGTGATGGCCTTCAACATAATGCCCGGATGGCCGGACGGATCACCAACATACCGGCCTCCGTGCGGTGAGTTGGGTCGCACGCAGCCTAGACATCGAACCGACGCTAGGATAAGTTGTGAACAACAACATTCACTCACCGCTGAGAGATTGGATCAACCAATGACTCCCACTCCGTCCCCATCGGACAAGTTCACCTTCGGCCTCTGGACGGTCGGCTACAACGGCACCGATCCCTTCGGCGGCCCCACTCGCGCACCGCTCGACGTGGTGCACGTGATCGAGAAGCTGGCCTCCTACGGCGCCTATGGCCTCACCTTCCATGACGACGACCTGTTCGCCTTCGGTTCGACCGACGCCGAGCGCCGCAATCAGATCGATCGGCTCAAGGCCGCCTGCGCGGCGACCGGGCTGAAGGTGCCGATGATCACCACGAACCTGTTCAGCGCGCCGGTGTTCAAGGATGGCGGGTTCACGTCCAACGACCGCTCCGTCCGCCGCTTTGCTCTGCGCAAGGTGCTGCGCAACATCGACCTGGCCAACGAGGTCGGCGCAAAGACCTTCGTCATGTGGGGCGGACGCGAGGGCGCGGAGTACGACGCAGCCAAGGACATTCGTTCGGCCCTCGAGCGCTACCGCGAGGCCGTCAACCTGCTCGCCCAGTACGTGCTCGACAACGGCTACGACCTCAAGTTCGCGATCGAGCCGAAGCCGAACGAGCCCCGCGGCGACATCCTGTTGCCGACCCTCGGCCACGCGCTGGCGTTCATCGAGACCCTCGAGCACCCCGAGATGGTTGGCCTGAACCCCGAGGTGGGGCACGAGCAGATGGCGGGCCTGAACTTCCAGGCCGGCATCGCGCAGGCGCTGTACCACGGCAAGCTCTTCCACATCGACCTCAACGGCCAGCGGGGCATCAAGTACGACCAGGATCTGGTCTTCGGCCACGGCGACCTGCATAACGCGTTCGCCCTCGTCGACCTGCTGGAGAACGGCGGCCCCAACGGTGGCCCGGCCTACGACGGCATGCGGCACTTCGACTACAAGCCCTCGCGCACCGAGGACGAGACCGGCGTCTGGGATTCGGTGCAGGCCAACATGCGCACCTACCTGCTCCTCAAGGAGCGCGCCGCGGCCTTCCGCGCCGACCCCGAGGTGCAGCAGGCGCTGGCGGACGCGAAGGTCGCCGAGCTGTCCGTCCCGACCCTCGCTGAGGGTGAGGGCTACGCCGAGCTGCTCGCGGACGCGTCCGCCTATGAAGAGTTCGAAACGGGCGCCTACTACAACGGCCACGGCTTCGGCTTCGTCCGGCTGCAGCAGCTGGCCACCGAGCACCTCCTGGGTGCCCGCTGAATCCCACGTCCCCCCACCGACTTGTCAGAACTTCACGGTGCTATAACGCCGTGAAGTTCTGACAAGTCGGGAAGAGTGAAGAGGTTTTCCAATGGCGCGCGTGATTGGGGTCGACTCTTCGACCCAGAGTTGCAAGGTCGTCGTCCGCGACGCCGACACCGGTGAGCTCCTCGGATCCGGCCGGGCGCTGCACCCGGCCGGGTCCGAGGTCGACCCGACGCACTGGTGGACGGCGCTGACCGCGGCACTCTCCCAGGCGGGCGGCCTGGACGGCGTCGCCGCGATCAGTGTCGCCGGACAGCAGCACGGCATGGTGGCCCTCGATGCGGACGGACGCGTGATCCGTCCGGCGCTGTTGTGGAATGACACCCGTTCGGCGGACGCGGCGGACGACCTGATCGAAGAGGTCGGACGCGACGAGTTCGTCCGGCGGACAGGCTTGGTGCCGGTGGCCTCGTTCACCATCACCAAGCTGCGCTGGCTGCGAGATGCCGAGCCCGACAACGCTGCCCGCGTCGCTGCCGTGGCGCTGCCGCACGATTGGCTCACCTGGCGGTTGCGCGGGTACGGCCCGGCGGGGGAGTCCGAACTCGGCCCCGACCTGGACGAGCTGGTCACCGACCGATCGGACGCCTCGGGCACGGGCTACTGGTCACCCGCCGACGAGGCGTATGACCGCGACCTGCTGGTGCGGGCGCTCGGCCACGATGCGGTGCTGCCGCGCGTGCTCGGCCCCGCGGAGAGTGTGCCCGGTCCGGGCTTCATCGTTGGCCCGGGCGCTGGCGACAACGCCGGGGCGGCCCTCGGGTTGGGGGCACGCGCCGGTGATGTGGTGGTTTCGCTGGGTACCAGCGGGACGGTGTTCGCCGCGGCCGACGTGCCGGCAGCGGACCGCTCCGGCGCGGTCGCCGGGTTCGCGGACGCCACCGGCGGCTTCCTGCCACTGGTCTGCACCCTGAACGCCGCCCGCGTGTTGGACGTCGTGGCAAACCTGCTCGGTGTCGACCACGACGAGCTGAGCCGGCTCGCACTGGAAGCCGAGCCAGGAGCGGGCGGGGTCGTGCTGGTGCCCTACTTCGAGGGCGAACGCACCCCCAACCTGCCGGACGCCACGGCGACCCTGTCCGGGCTCACCCTGGCCAACACGTCCCGGGCGAATCTGGCCCGCGCAGCGGTCGAGGGCATGCTCGGTGGGCTCGGAGCCGGCCTGGACGCCGTCCGCGCACAGGGCGCGAGAGTCGATCGGGTGCTGCTGATCGGTGGTGCCGCGGCCAGTCCGGCGGTGCAGGCGATCGCCGCGCAGCTGTTCGACGCCCCCGTCCAGATGCCCTCCCCGGGGGAGTACGTCGCCGACGGCGCAGCCCGGCAGGCCGCCTGGGCCCTCACCGGCGTCGCCCCGGCCTGGCCCGTCGAGTTGATCGGCTCCCCCGAGCCCGACCCGCGTCCGCTGATCGCCGAGCAGTATGCCGCGGCGGCGTCCCGCTACTTGTAGCAGTTTGGCGACTGATCGGCTCGTGCCCGACGGCCCTTCGTGACGTCGACTCAGGGACGGTTTCAGGGATGCGTCGGACGGCCCTTCGTGACGTCTCCAGGTTCGTTCCTCACCTGGAGACTCCTCAGGGACCGTTTCGGGGCTGCGCCTGGTCAGGACGCCGAGCCGCCGGCCTCCTGCGGGTGATCAGGTCGGGTCGATGATCTCCAGGAGCACCTGGCCCGAGGACACCGACTCGCCCACGGACGCGGCCAGGTTCGCCACGATTCCGGCGCGGTGCGCGGTGATCGGCTGCTCCATCTTCATCGCCTCCAGCACGACGATCAGGTCGCCCTCGGCGACCTCGTCCCCGTTCACGACCGAGACCTTGACGATGGTGCCCTGCATCGGTGCCGACAGCTCGTTGGACGACGGCGCCTTGGCCCTCGCCCCGCCGGTGCTCCGCTTGACCGGACGCTTGGCGGTCGCCTGCTTGACCACCGGCGCGGACAGCGAACTGGGCAGCCGCACTTCGAGCCGGCGTCCGTTCACCTCGACCACGTAGGTGTTCCGCTCGGCCGGTTCACTCTCGCCCATGTCACCGACGTACGGGTCGATCTCGTTGACGAACTCGGTCTCGATCCAGCGGGTGTGCACCGCGAAATTGCCGTCCGCGGCCACGTACGCCGGCTCGTTCAGGACGGCCTTGTGGAAGGGGATGACGGACGGCATACCTTCGAGCGTCGTCTCGGCCAGCGCCCGCCGCGCTCGCGCGATGGCCTGCGCCCGGTCGGCACCGGTGACGATGATCTTCGCCACCAGCGAGTCGAACGAACCCGGTACGGCCATCCCGGCGAGGTAGCCAGCGTCCACGCGGACGCCGGGGCCGGACGGGGGCACCCAAGCGGTGAGAGTGCCGGGCGCCGGCATGAAGTTGCGGCCGGCATCCTCAGCGTTGATGCGGAACTCCAGTGAGTGCCCGCGCAGCGGCGGGTCGGTGTAGCCGAGTTCCTCGCCGTTGGCGATCCGGAACATCTCCAGCACCAGATCGATCCCGGTCACCTCCTCCGACACCGGGTGCTCGACCTGCAGTCGGGTGTTCACCTCGAGGAACGAGATGGTGCCGTCCTGGCCCACCAGGAACTCGCACGTGCCCGCACCGACGTAGCCGGCCTCCTTCAGGATCGCCTTGCTCGATTGGTAGAGCCGCCCCAGCTGGTCGTCGGTGAGGAACGGTGCGGGGGCCTCCTCCAGCAGCTTCTGGTGACGCCGCTGCAGCGAGCAGTCGCGGGTCGAAACCACCACGACGTTGCCGTGCGAATCGGCCAGGCACTGCGTCTCGACGTGCCTTGGACGGTCCAGGTAGCGCTCCACGAAGCACTCGCCCCGGCCGAAGGCGGTGACCGCCTCGCGGGTGGCCGACTCGAACAGTTCGGGCACCTCCTCGAGCGTGCGGGCCACCTTCAGGCCGCGTCCGCCACCGCCGAAAGCCGCCTTGATCGCGATCGGCAGGCCATGATCCCTCGCGAAAGCGACGACCTCGTCCGCGCCGGCCACCGGATCGGAAGTGCCGGGCACCAGCGGGGCGCCCACTTTCTGGGCGATGTGGCGAGCCTTGACCTTGTCGCCGAGGGATTCGATGGCCGCTGGCGGCGGCCCGATCCAGATCAGGCCGGCGTCGATCACGGCTTGGGCGAACATCGCGTTCTCGGCGAGGAAGCCGTAGCCGGGATGGATCGCGTCCGCCCCTGAGCGGGCCGCCACTTCGAGGATCTTGGGCACGTCGAGATAGGTCTCGGCAGGGGTCTGGCCGTTCAGCGCGAACGCCTCGTCCGCGAGCTTGACGAACAGTGAATCGGCATCGGGATCGGCATAGACCGCGACACTGCCCAGGCCTGCGTCGCGGGCTGCCCGGATGACCCGGACGGCGATCTCGCCACGGTTGGCCACCAGCACCTTGGTGATCGGCATTGACTCCTCCTCGGGCCCTGTACAGGGGACTGTTGCGGAGTCTAGTGACCGGACAGTCGCCACGTGGAGGTATCGGCCGAGCGACTTGCCAAGTGGACGCGGCATTGGCGGCAGTGAGCGGTTTCCTCACGGGCCGGGAGTGCGGGCCGCTTCCGGTGCGGTTACGTCGTGCGGGCGGCGCGCGGTGCCATGCTGAGCGGGTGAGCAACAGCCATAGCCGGGTCTGGCGGGACGGCGTCGAACTGGCGGCCGACTTTCCACTGGCCGACCTGGACCATTGGCTGGCGACTCCTGGCGTGCTGATCTGGTTCGACCTGCTGGCGCCCGACCCGGCGGTGCTGGACGCGCTCGCGCTCGAACTCAACCTCGACCCGCTGGCGGTGGAGGACGCGATGGAGCCGCGCGAACGTCCGAAGGCGACGGTGCACGCGTCCCACATCTTCCTGACCTGCTATTCGACCGACTTCCCCGAGCTCACCGACGCCGGCGCTCGGCTGGAGGTGGGACGGATCTCGGCGTTCGTGCTGCCGAACGCGCTGATCACAGTGCGGCCGGACGTCCGCGTCGACATCTCGGCCATCCTCGCTCGATGGACGGGCGACGGACTGTTGGGCAACGGCGTGGCCGCGCTCCTTCACGGCATGCTGGACCACCTCGTGGACGGGCATTTCGACACCATCGAGCGCATGGATGACGTGCTGGAGAACCTGGAGGACCTGCTCTTCGATCCGGCGATGAACACCCGCGAGATCCAGCAGCGCGTGTTCGGCCTGCGAAAGGCGCTGGTGCAGTTGCGCCGGGTGGTGCTGCCGATGCGTGAGGTGGTCACCGCGGTGATGCGCTTCCGGACCGACGGTACGCGCACGATGTCGACCGAGATGGACGGTCATTTCAACGACCTCTACGACCACGTGATCCGAGCGGCGGAGTGGACTGAGAGCCTGCGCGACATGGTCTCCGGTGTGTTCGAGACCAACTTGTCGCTGCAGGACGCCCGCCTGAACGAGGTGATGAAGAAGCTCGCCTCCTGGGCCGCGATCATCGCGGTGCCGACCGCGGTGACCGGTTGGTTCGGGCAGAACATCCCCTACCCCGGATACATGGCCGACTGGGGGCTCCTGCAGAGCGTGGCACTGATGCTCATCGGCACGGTCGGTCTCTACATCCTGTTCCGCAAGGTCGACTGGATCTAGCCCGAAAACGTTCCCCGAGCCTGTCGAGGGGTGAGCCGCTTACGTTCCCCGAGCTTGTCGAGGGGCCATGCCCTACCATTCGGCAATGACGCTCGCCCAATCCCTGCTCGGCTTCGCCCTGTTGGCCGCGGTGGTGACCATCACTCCCGGCCTCGACACCGTCCTGGTGCTGCGGCAGGCGTTGCGCGGTCGCCGGAGCAGCGCGTTCGCGGCGGCCGTCGGCATCTGCTTCGGCACGCTCGTCTGGGGAGTGGCCGCGGCGACCGGACTGGGCGCGCTGTTCGTGGCATCCGAGACCGCGCACACGGTACTGAAGTGGGCCGGTGTGGCGTTCCTGCTCTACCTGGCCTACAGCTACCTACGCTCGGCGATCCGCGGGGACGCGCACTACGACTACTCCGCAGGCACCCCCGACAGCGCCCGGGACGCGTTCACCAAAGGTCTCCTCACGAACCTGCTGAACCCCAAGATCGCGATCTTCTACGTGACTGTGCTGCCGCTGTTCCTTCCGGCCGGCTACCCGCCGGCCCTGGTCGGCGCGATGCTGGCGGGCATTCATGCGGTGCTTGGGATCGCCTGGTTCACCCTGGTGATCCTGAGTGCCCACGCCCTGCGCGGCTTCCTCACCTCCGGACGGGGTCCGCGGATCATCGACGGTGCAGCGGGTACGGCCATGCTCGGGTTCTCGTTGGTCCTCGGTCTGGAGCGATGACCGTCCATCGTGACCGCGCCGGTCGCTCAGATCGAGGTGGGGCTTCGCCCTGTGGAAAACCTGAACGAGAAGGAACCGTCCCTGCTTGTTCAGGCCGGGTTGATCCGGACGGCGTCGAGCGAAGCGTCCGGTAGGTCCACGGCGAGGCGAACCGCGTGGGCGACGGCCGCGGGGTCGAGATGTACCTCCGGGCGGTACTCGCGGCCTTCCATCGCGGCCAGCTGAGCCTGCATGTCGGTGGCCACCCGTCCGGGATGCAGTGAGGTGACCCGGACGCGTCCGTGTTCCTCCGCGCGCAACGAGTCGGCGAGTGCGGTCAGTGCGAACTTCGAGGCGGAGTACAGGGAGAAGCCCTTGTTCGCGGTCAGTCCGGCACCTGAATTGATGAACACCACCAGTCCGTTCGCCGCCCGCAGCGCCGGCAGCAGCAGCCGGGTGAGGGCAGCCGGAGCGATCACGTTCAGTTCCAGCAGCGAGCGCCACTCGGCGGTGCTCGAATCGGCCAAGGGGCCGAAGGCGACCAACCCGGCGGAGTGCACCAGGACGTCCACCCGATCGATGCCGGCCACGGCAGCGCCCAGGCCGACCTCGTCGGTGAGGTCGACAACGAACGGTTCGGCCGAATCCAACGATGCGACCACCTCGGCCACCGCGGCGGCGTCGCGGCCGCCGACCAGCACGTGGTGGGTAGGGGAGAGGGCCTCGGCGATCTTCCGTCCGATGCCCCTGGAGGCGCCGGTGACCAGCGCAACGGGTCGGTTCATGCGTGGCTCTGATGGGGTGTTCATGGGGTGCTCATGCGAACACTGCGATCGCCAGCGGGATCACCCACACCACGGCCAGCACCTGGAGGATGCGGTCGCCGAGCACGACCTCCTCGGGCTCGCCGGCCAAGCCCTGGTCGATCTTCATCGCGTAGCGGAGCACGGCGAGGGTGAACGGGGCGATCGAGATGGCCGCCCACGGCACCCCCCAGGCCGACCCGCCCTGCTGCTCGAAGGCCCACAGGCTGTAGGACATGATCACGACCGCGATCGAGACCGACCACACTTCACGCAGGTAGGACGGCGTGTAGCGCTCCAGGCTCGCCCGCGTGCCCGCCTCGTGGCCCAACTCACTGAGCTCTGAATAGCGCTTGCCGGCCACCATGAACAGCGAGCCGAAGGACGCCACCAGGAGGAACCACTGGGAGAGCGCGAGGCCGGAAGCCACGCCACCGGCGACCGCACGCAGCAGGAAGCCCGCCGCGACCATGAACAGGTCGATGATCGGCTGGTGTTTCAGGAACAGGGAGTAAAGCACCTGCAGTACCCAGTAGACGGCGAGAGTGACGCCGAGCATGGGCGCGACCCAGAATCCGAGCGCAAACGCAGCGGCCGCGGTGATTGCGGCCAGCACGTAGGCGACGTTGGACGTGAGTTCGCCGGCCGCGATCGGACGGAACCGCTTGGTCGGGTGCAATCGGTCGGCCTCGATGTCACGGCTGTCGTTGATCAGGTAGATGGACGCACTGACCAGGCTGAACCCGACGAACGCCCAAAGCGTGGCGACCAACACCGCCGGTTCGAAGAGGCGTCCGGCGGCGACGGGTGCGGCCAGCACCAGGACGTTCTTCACCCACTGCTTCGGCCGCATGGCACGCAGCCAAGCCGGGAGCAACGCGGGCTTCGGAGCAACTTCGGGCAGGTTCGCAGGATTCGACATAGCGCAGGTAAGGCTACCGGTCGTCGCCGACAATGCTGCTGCCGCTGGCTGCAGGCGCCCAGAGGCTGTGCCAAGGGATGCCGAGTCCTTCGAACAACTGGCGCAACAACGGCAGGCTGATGCCGACCACGTTGTGGGGGTCGCCGGTGATCGAGGTGACGAACGCCCCGCCCAGTCCGTCGATGGTGAACGCGCCGGCGACCTGTTGCGGCTCCCCGGTGGCCACGTACGCCTCGATCTCGGCGTCCGAGAGCTCGGCGAAGGTCACCCCGGTGGTCGCCACTGCGGACGCCACGCGTAGGTCGCCGCCCAGGCGCCCGATCACGTGGTGGCCGGTGTGCAGGTGACCGGTCCGGCCGCGCATCTCCTGCCAGCGGCGGACGGCCTCGGCCGGCGTGGTGGGCTTCCCGAGCGGACGGCCGTCCAGCTCCAGCAGGGAGTCGCAGGCGACCAGCAGGACGTCCCCACCAGGCGGCAGCACGCTCGCGACCGCCTCGGCTTTGGCTTTCGCCAGTACCGCGACCAACTCGGTCACCTCGGCCGCGGTGAACGCGTCCTCGTCCACCGCCGAGACGATCACCTGCGGACGCAGCCCGGCCCTGGTGAGGGTCTCCAACCTCGCGGGCGAAGCGGAGGCCAGCACCAGGGCCGGACGAGGGTCAGCGACCAAGGATCTGCCCGAGCAGGTCACCGAGGATGTCGCCACCCTGCTGCTGTTGCTGTTGCGGGGGCTGCTCATAGGTCTGGGTCGCGGCGTTGGTGTCGATCTGCAGCGAGCCGTCCGGAGCGTTGAAGACCTGGCCGCTGGTGTCGATCCCGCCGCCGGCCGGCACGGTCGCCGGCTCGGCCTGGCCGCCCAGCACCTGGCCGAGGATGTCGCCCAGACCGCCACCGCCGGAAGCCTGGCCGGAGCCGCCGCCGAGGATCGAACCGAGCAGGTCACCCAGGCCGCCGCCGGAGGACTGCTGCGCGGCGCCGCCACCGAGGAGGCCGCCGAGCAGATCGCCGAGGATGTTGCCCGATCCGGACGATGCGCCGCCACCCAGGAGCTTCTTCGAGAGGTAGCTCATCACGATCGGAGCCAGCAGCGGCAGCAGCTTGCTGAGCAGCCCGCCGCCGAAACCGCCGAGGGCCTGCAACCGCTGTGGGTCGTCGGCCAGGGCGTGCGCCACGATCTTGCGGCCGTCTTCGGTGTCGACGTTGCCGAGGTCGACCTGATCACCGAACAGGTCGTTCGAGTGCTGGCCGAGGGCCGCCAGCAGGCTGGACTCACCGTCGGGAGAGGTCGCGTTCGCCTGGAGGCTGTTGATCAGTGTCGGGATCGCCGCAGCGGCCGCGTCCATCGCGGTCTGCTGGTCGGTGCCGACGGCCGCGGCCAACTGCTCCGGGTTGATACTGCTGAGGATTTCGTCGATGACACCCATGTCGATCCTTTCTACGCGACGGGCTTCCTTGCCCGCCGGCTTCAACTTCGGAAACTACTCCGCCAGGCCTCACGGCCGGGCAGCAGAGGGTTGCGCACGGTGTGCCAGTACGAACGCCATCCGCCGGCAAGGGTACCCGTCACCGGGGCGTGCGGCTCTGGACGTGCTCGCCGCAGCGCGACGATGACCGCGCCGAGGGCCGCCATCTCCTCATCGCTGGGGTTGCCGGTGACGACCTGCAGCAGTCGCTCGGCCTGGGGCGTGCTCATAGTGGGATGTTCCCGTGCTTCTTCGGGGGCAGTTGCTGGCGCTTGGTACGCAGCAACCGCAGGACGCGGATCACCTGGGCCCGGGTCTCATGCGGGTAGATGACCTTGTCGACGTAGCCGCGTTCGGCCGCGACGTAAGGGTTGGCCAGTTCGTCGTTGTACTCGTCGATCAGTTCGGTGCGCCGGCTGGCCGGATCGTCCGCCGCGGCGAGTTCGCGCTTGTAGAGGATGTTCACCGCGCCCTCCGCACCCATCACCGCGATCTGTGCGGTCGGCCAGGCCAGGTTCACGTCCGCGCCCAGCGGCTTGGAGCCCATCACGCAGTAGGCGCCACCGTAGGCCTTGCGGGTGATCACGGTGAGCAGCGGGACGGTCGCCTCGGCGTAGGCGTAGATCAGCTTGGCGCCGCGCCGGATGATCCCGTCCCATTCCTGGTCGGTGCCGGGCAGGAAGCCGGGCACGTCGACGAAGGTCAGGATCGGGATGTTGAACGCGTCACAGGTGCGGACGAACCGCGCGGCCTTCTCGGACGCCTTGATGTCCAGGCAGCCGGCGAAGACCATCGGCTGGTTCGCGATCACGCCGATCGAGCGGCCCTCCACGCGTCCGAAGCCGCAGATGATGTTCTGCGCGTACAGGGCGTGTACCTCGAGGAACTCGTCGTCGTCGAGCACGCACCGAATGACGTCATGCATGTCGTAGGGCTGGTTGGGTGAATCCGGGATGATCGTGTCGAGCTTGAGGTCGTGCTCGGTGATGGTGAGGTCGGCCTCCTCCTCTTCGAAGACCGGTGCGTCCTCCAGGTTGTTCTGCGGCAGGTAGGTGATCAGCTGCCGTACGTACTCGAGCGCGTCGTTCTCGTCCGCGGCCAGGTAGTGGGAGTTGCCCGACTTGGTCGAGTGCGTCCGGCCGCCGCCGAGATCCTCCATGGAGACGTCCTCGCCGGTGACCGTCTTGATCACGGCTGGACCGGTGATGAACATCTGCGAGGTCTGGTCGACCATGATCACGAAGTCGGTGAGCGCGGGGGAGTAGACGTGACCGCCGGCCGCCGCGCCCATGATCAGCGAGATCTGCGGGATGACCCCGGACGCGAGGGTGTTGCGGCGGAAGATCTGGCTGTACAGGTCGAGGGAGACCACGCCCTCCTGGATGCGTGCGCCGCCGCCCTCGTTGATGCCGATGATCGGGCAGCCCGTCTTGATGGCGAAGTCGATGATCTTGACGATCTTCTCGCCGTACACCTCGCCGAGGGCGCCGCCGAAGATGGTCACGTCCTGGCTGAACACACAGACCGGACGGCCGTGGATCGAACCCACGCCCGTGATCACGCCGTCGGTGTAGGGCCGCTTCTCCTGCAGCCCGAACATGCTTGAACGGTGTCGCGAGAACTCGTCGAACTCGGTGAAGCTGCCTTCGTCCAGCAATTGCAGGACGCGTTCGCGAGCGGTCATCTTGCCTTGGGCATGGACCTTCTCGACCGAGGCCTGCGGCGAGGGGTTCTTCGCCTGCTCGATGCGCTCGCCGAGCTGGGCGATCTTGCCGCGGGTCGTGTGAATCTCGAGCTCCATGAGCAGACGATAGCGTTGCGGGTATGTCCGCGGCAGAAGGTCTGGGTGGGAATCCCAGCGTTGACGCCGAATGGCTCGCCCGGCGTGTGGTGCGGGGAGGGGCACCCTGGACGGCGGTGAGTGCCGTAGCCACCACCGGATCGACCAATGCCGACCTCACCGTGGCCGCTCGGGCCGGGGCTGGGTCGGGCCTCGTGCGGGTCGCTGACCACCAGAGCGCCGGACGCGGCCGCTTCACCCGCGTGTGGGAGGCGCCGCCGGGCACTTCGCTGGCGATCTCTGCGCTGCTGCGTCCACCGGCTGCGGTGCCGCTGCGCCGCTGGCTCTGGCTGCCGCTGCTCACCGGTCTCGCTGTTGCGGATGGCTTGCGCGCGGCCTGCGGTGTGGACGCCGAACTGAAGTGGCCCAACGATGTGCTGATCGGCGGCCGGAAGGTCTGCGGCATCCTGACCGAGCGGGTCGAGGACGTGGTCATCATCGGGATGGGCATCAACACAACCTTGGGCGAGAACCAGCTCCCGGTGCCGACCGCCACCTCGCTGGCACTCGCGGGCGCTGACGTCGAAACCGGGGTGGTAGCGGCGTCCGTGCTCTCGGCGTTGGGAGATTGGTACCAACGTTGGCTCGGCGGCGTGGACCTGCGGGAGGCGTACGCCCAGCGGTGCACGTCGGTGGGTCGTGAGGTGCGGGTGCAGCTGTCGGCCACTGATTCGGTCACCGGATGGGCTACCGGCATCGACCCGAACGGCTGCCTGCTGGTCGAAGTGGCCGGCCGCGAGCGCGCCTTCGCCGCCGGCGACGTGGTGCACCTGCGCTGAGTGAGGTGACGATCCCTGAGGGTTTCGCCGCCGGCGACGTGGTGCACCTGCGCTGAGTGAGGTGACGATCCCTGAGGGTTTTCGTCGCCGGCGACGTGGTGCGCCTGTGCTGCGTTGGGGTATCGGTCCCTGAGGGTTTCGCCGGCGGCGACGTGGTGCGTCTGTGCTGAGTTGGGGTATCGGTCCCTGAGGAGCCTTCGTGAGGAACGAACGAAGGCGTCACGAAGGGCGCCGCCGCCGGCTGAGTTTTGGTCTCACGTCGGCTGAGCTGCCCTCCCCGTTGGCTGAGCCGGTCGAAGCCCTGAGCCCTGATCCACCGTTCGGCTGGTCGAGCTTGTCGAGACCGGGCTCGCAGCTATGTCCATGCCGTATGTCAGGATTGCGCCATGGGATTGCCGGCTGACCAATTGGGCAGGGACGAGGTGCAGGTGCTGCACCTGCGCACGCACGTGAAGGCACTGATCATGCCTGCGATGCTGCTGCTGTTGACGGCGGTGGTGAGCGGCTTCCTGTTCGCGCTGCTGCCGTCGACCTGGCAGCCGTGGGCGACGTGGGCGGTGCTGCTCATCATGCTGGTCGTGCTCGCGATCTGGGTGATCGCGCCGTTCCTGACCTGGTTCACCACGACCTACACGTTCACCAACCGGCGGATCATCACTCGAAGCGGCATCCTGGTCAAGAAGGGCCACGACCTGCCGTTGGCCAGGATCAACAACGTCTCCTACCGCCGTGGTCCGATCGACCAGATGCTTGGTTGCGGCACCCTGGTGATGACGACCGCCGCCGAGCAGCCGGTGACGCTGAACGACATCCCCGACGTCGAGAAGGTCCACGTGGTGATGACCGAACTCCTGTTCGGCGGCGAGGATCCGATCGAGCGTCCCGTCCTGAAGGACGAGTGACCCGCCCGGTGACGGACGCCGATCCTGGAACAGACCGCCTCGACCTGCGCACCCAGTTAGTGCGCTTCGTGATCTCCGGCGGGCTGTCGGCCGTCGTCGACTTCGGTCTGTTGGTGGCGCTGATGAACCTCGCCGGCCTGGAGCACACCCCCGCCAAGGCGCTGTCGTTCATCGCCGGCACGACGACCGCTTACCTGATCAATCGCCGCTGGACTTTCCAGGCCGATCCCTCCAAGCGCAGATTCGCCGCGGTGGTCGGCCTCTACGCGGTGACCTTCGCCGTGCAGGTGGGCCTGTTCGCCTGGCTGTTCCCTCTGGTGGTGGCCTGGACGGCGAGCCAGACGGCAGCCCAGGTGGTCGGCTTCGTGATCGCCCAGGGCGTAGCCACGACCGTGAACTTCATCGTCCAGCGAGGCCTGATCTTTCGCTGAGCCTGGACCGCCTCCACCGGTCCCTGAGCCCCTTGATCCACGAGTGAGCGCGGTCTCGACAGGCTCGACCAGCCGATCGGTGGATCCGGGCTGCTGAGGAGGCTTGCGAGAAACGAGTGAGCGCACCTAACCGGTCCCTGAGGAGGCTTGCGAGGAACGAGCAAGCCGTCACGAAGGGCCGCCGCCACCCCGCGAACCGGTCCGGCCGTGCGTCCGATACCTAGAGGATGGTCATCTGCTGGGGCTCGACCAGCACGCCGGAGGCGGTAGGGAGGTCGGAGGGCATCACGCGGTACACGCGCTTCCCGCGGGCCTCGCTGATGAAGTGGGTGGGTTTGCCGTCCACGTAGTGAATGCCGGCGCCGTCGTCGGCGCCGTAGCCGCCTGGCAGCCCGCCGGTGGCGATCGCGTCGGTGTAGGTGGGCGCGCGTTCGGCTTCGCCGTCGAAGTGCGGGCAGAAGCTGCCCGGCACCAGGCCGAGCCCGCCGCGCCACGGACGGAAGTCGCCGAACGAATCGGTGATGCACCCCTCGTACCAGCACGAGCCGCCGGCCGACACCCCGGCCAGCACCACATCACCGGCCTCGTAGCGCGCCTTGATGGCCCGATCGACACCGTGGGCCTGCCACAGCGCGAGCAGGTTGACCGTGTGGCCGCCGCCCACCAGCACCAGGTCGGCATTGGCGATTCGGGCCACCGACCCGGCCGAGCCACCCTCCCAGAGGGTCAGGATCATCGTCCGCACGCCGAGGGTGCCGTACGCCAGCAGGAACCGGTTGATGTACTGCGGATCGTCCGCCGACGCGGTCGGTGCGAAGCACACCAGCGGGGACGCCTTGCCGGTCAGTTCGACCAGGTAGCGATCGAGATTGGTGGGGGCGCCCATGGGCGACATCGAGAAGCCGCCGCCACCCATTGCGACGATGTGCGCAGTCATGGGCTCATCTTGGCAGAAGGATCCGCCCTGCGTGGGGGCTCCCCGTTCCAATAGGCTCGCCCGGGTGAAGACTCCCGCGCACAGCATCGGCGTGATCGGCGGGGGCCAGTTGGCCCGCATGATGCACACCGCTTCGATCGGCCTGGGGCTGAACCTCAAGCTGCTGGCCGAGGGCCCCGGCGTCTCGGCGGCCCAGGTGGTTCACGACGTCACCGTTGGCGACTACACCGACCTCGACGCCGTCCTTGCCTTCGCAGCGGACTGCGACGTGGTGACCTTCGACCACGAGCATGTGCCGCCCCACATCCTGCATGCGCTCATGGATCGCGGCATCGCCGTCCGTCCCGGCCCGGACGCGTTGCTGCACGCCCAGGACAAGGTCGTGATGCGCCGGCGCCTGACCGAACTCGGCGTGCCCTGCCCCGCCTTCGAGGTGGTGCCGGACGCAGCGGCGCTGGCCGCGTTCGCCGAACGTCACGGCTGGCCCGTGATCGCGAAGACCTCCCGCGGCGGATACGACGGCAAGGGTGTCTTCAAGCTGGACGGCCCAGCGGACGCGACCCTGCCATTCGACGGCCTGCGTCCCGGAGTGCAGATCATCGCCGAGGAGTTCATCGACTTCACCCGCGAGCTCAGCGCGATCGTTGCGCGCCGTCCAGGAGGGGAGATGGTGGGCTACACCATCACCGAGACCGTGCAGACCGACGGCATCTGCACCGAGACCACCACCCCGGCCTGGTTCGCGGACGGCCAGCAGGCGCTCGAACTCATCGAGATCGCCGAGCTGATCGCCACCGAACTCGACGTGGTCGGCATCCTCGCTGTCGAGCTGATGCAGGCCCGAGACGGCCGGGTCGTCGTGAACGAGCTCGCGATGCGGCCGCACAACACCGGTCACTGGACGATCGACGGCGCCGCGACCTCACAGTTCGAGAACCACCTTCGCGCGGTCGCCGACCTGCCGCTGGGTTCGCCCGCGCACGACCCGCGCTGGACGGTGATGGTGAACGTACTCGGCGGATCGCGGACCGACCTCGTCGCGGGGCTCGGGCACGTCCTTTCCCGCGATGCGGGCCTGCGTCCCCAGCTCTACGGGAAGACCGTCGTGGCCGGACGCAAAGTCGGCCACGTCACCGTCCTCGACGACGACTTGGCCGTTGCCCGGCGGCGCGCGCATGCCGCCGCCGACTATCTGATGGGAGTGACCGATGAGTGAGCAGCCGCTGGTTGGCATCGTGATGGGCTCGGACTCCGACTGGCCGGTGATGTCCGCCGCCGGGCAGGCGTGCGCCGAGTTCGGCGTCCCCTTTGAAGCGGACGTGGTCTCGGCGCATCGCATGCCTGAGGACATGGTGCGCTACGGCCGCGAGGCCCACACCCGCGGGCTGAAGGTGATCATCGCCGGCGCGGGCGGGGCCGCACACCTTCCCGGAATGCTCGCCGCGCTCACCCCGCTGCCGGTGATCGGCGTCCCGGTGCCCTTGAAGTATTTGGACGGCATGGACTCGCTCCTTTCGATCGTGCAGATGCCGGCCGGCGTCCCGGTGGCGACGGTCGCGATCGGCAACGCCCGCAACGCCGGCCTGCTGGCCGTCCGCATCCTGGCCGCGTCCGATCCTGCGCTGACCGAGCAGATGCTCGCCTTCCAGACGTCCCTACGCGACACCGCGCTGGCGAAGGGCGCCGCAATCCGAGCCAACGCTCCCTGAGCCTGACGAAGGGTCCTGAGCCTGACGAAGGGTCCTGAGCCTGACGAAGGGTCTAGAACGTTCCCTGAGCTTGTCGAAGGGTCAGTGCTGCTCAGCTGACCCGAACCGGATCGGAAGCTATGGTGAGCGTCTTGTAGGCCACTTTCCGTCCAGTGATCCGCACGCTGATGCTGTGCCCGGAGTCCTTGCCCTTGAGCTGATAGCTCTTGGCGGTCGCCTTCGCGACCGGGCGCCCGTCGCGATACCAGCGGTAGGAGTACTTGATCAGCCAGCCCGGCTTCCAGTTGCCAGTTTTCGCCTTGAGCTTGTGGCCGACCGACGGGGTCCCGGTGATCAGGACCGGGCGGGCGCCGAGGGTGCCTTTGGCGATCTTGAGTGTGGCCGAGGTCTCGGTGGCGGTCGGGTAGCCGTCTCTTCGGGCGGTCACCTTGACCGTGATCCGCGCGCCCAGGTGGCCGGAGTTCAGAGCGAAATGGGAGTTGGTGCCAGCCCACGCCGCCTTGCCGTTGCGGTACCACCGGTACTGCAACTTGGTATCCGCAGGTGCGGTGACAGACGCTTGGAGCGTTTGGCCGACCGCCCCCACGCCGGTGATTCTTGGCGCCAGCGCGAATCTGGCCTGTACCGGGACGACCGGTGTCGAGGATCGGGTCACCGGCTCGTAGCCGGGGCGACTGCCGGTGACTGAAAGTTCGATGCTCTTCCCGATGTCCTCGGACCGGATGTCGAACGTCGGGCCGCCGGCGACCGTGACCGGGCCGTTCTTCCATGCGTACTGCAGGGTTACGCCTTCGTCCCACACTCCTGGGACGGCGGTGAGAGTGCCGGTCGGGTCAAGTGGCCCGTTGACCTGAATGGTCGGAGTGGGGGTGGAGCGGAGCTTGGCGAGCGGAACGAGGACGACATTGGACCGCCTCACTTCGGAGACGTAGCTCGTGCGTCGCCCGGTCACCTCCAGCCATAGGCCCTTGCCGACATCGTCCATGGTGGGGGTGTAGGTCGTCGTTGTCGCACCCGCGATCGGGGAGCCGCTGCGGAACCACTGGTAGCTGAGATGCTCCGGTACCGGGCTCCAACCGCCGATGCCGGCTTCCAGCGGGACGCCGATCTCGGGAGCCGTTGCGATCTGCGGTTCGGGTGTCGAATCGAGAGCCGAGGCCGTGACCCGCTGGGTGATTCGGACGCTGACGCGGGAGTCCTCGCCGGGGGCGGCGTCTCGGTAGAGGCAGCCCCGCAGGGCCGACGTTGTAGCTGCCGGCCCATAGCTGAGGTGGCCCCCGGAGTAGGTCGCGCAGCTTGGGTCGTTCGGTTGAAGGTCGTCCCCTTCGGCATCGCGAAGGTCGAACCCCAGCGAGAAGGGCACCTCCGCCACTGCGTCGGGCAAGCTGATCTGTTGGTAGTTCGCGCTCAAGGTGCCAGTCCACCCGGCCAGCGGTGAGAAGTCGGGGATGCGGTTGCCGTAGAGGTTGAGGCTGGCGCCGTCCGGCACATCGGCCAGGGGAGAGATATCAGTGAGCTGGTTGTGAGTGACGGTGAGATTGGTGAGCACGGCGTTGCCGCGCAGTGCCTCCAACGAGTCGAGATCCCCACCGCTCACCGTCAGGTTCTTCAAGGTCGGCAACGAGCCGGTTGGGCCGAGATCGATCGTTTGCTTGGTGTAGAGCGAAAGGAACCCCAGGTTCGGCAACCCGGCCACGACGGAGACATCGGCTAGATCGGGAGCCGTCAGCCGCAGCGTCTTGAGCTCGCGCATGGCGGCGAGATCATCGACGCTGACGAGACTCGCGGCGTCTATCGTCAGCGCTTGCAGCTGCGTGTTCGCGGATAGTCCGTCCAGGCTCGCCAAGCGTCCCAAGCCATACAGGAACATCTGCTTGGCGGTTGATCCGGCCAACCCGGAGAGATCGACCACCGGGGCCTTCTGGACATAGAGCACGTTGACCCTGGCCGCGGCGATTCCGTTGAGGCTGGTCAGTTCCGCGCCTCGAAGCACCAGCACCCGAACGTCCAGACCGGGCAGCGTAGGTAGCCGGGCTCCCAGGGCGTGCAGCTCGAGTTCCCGCAGGTTAAGGCTCGCCAGCGAATCAACCGGAGAGTCAGCGCCGACTTCCAGTTCCAGGTCGATCAGTGCTGGCAGCGAGTGGAGCGGGCTGAAGTCCGCCACCTCGTGACCGTGCAGAATGACCGACTTCACGCCGGGTAGAGCTTCCAGACCGGCCAGGCTCGTGACCGCTGCGTCCGTCTCAGCGCTGCACGACAGCGTGACGAGCTTCGCGTACTCGGTCACACCCAACTCCGCCGCGACGAGGTTGCGCTGCACGCAGGCGCGAAGCGCCAGGTCGGGGAACTGCTCTTCTGCGGCCAGCGCGGCGGGGGCAGAAGTGAAGGCCAGGGCCAGCGCGGCCGATCCTGCGACAAAGGCCCTGCTCAGGTGGTTCACAAGTTCTCATTCTTCACCAATGGGCATTGGCGCGGAACCGACCGGACAAGATCCCTGATGCGGTTTTAGCGGGCAGGCGGTACCCCTCGTCCGGCCTCAGCGGCGTGCCTAGGCCGCGGCTTGGAACCGTCCGGTAATACTGGAAGGCACCTGACGTCTTCCCCGCAGGAGTCCGATGACTGCGTCCGCTCAGCCCGCCGGCTCGGTCCTGCCGTCCCCAAAGCGCCGTAGCCAGGGCATCGCCCTGCGCCGCGGGCTCACCCTGCTGGGCATGTCGGTACTGATTCCGGGCTCGGCACAGTTGGCTGTCGGAAAGCGCAACGTCGGACGGATCGCGCTGCGTGTCTGGCTGACCCTGCTGGCGCTTGTGGTGGTGGCGCTGCTGCTGCTGATCCCGTTCCGCACCCAGGTGATCGGGCTGTACGCGAACCCGATCACACTCACCGTGCTGCGTTGGCTCGTCCTAGCACTCGGCGTCGGCTGGGTGCTGCTCGTGCTCGACGCATGGCTGATCGCCAACCCGGGCTCGATGTCCACCATCGGCAAGCTGGTCTCCGGAGGTGTGGCGCTGGCGTTGATGGTGACCGGCGGGTCGGTCTCCTGGGCGGTCTCTGGACTCTTCGCGGCACAGTCCAAGCTGGTCAGCAACATCTTCACCGGCGGCGGTTCCGCCGAGGTCGAGAACGGACGGCTCAACATCCTGTTGATGGGTGGGGACGCCGGCGCCGACCGGCAGGGCCTGCGTCCGGACTCGATGACCGTGGCCAGTATCGACGCCGACACCGGTCGGACCGTGCTGTTCAGTTTGCCCCGCAACCTGCAGCACGCCCCGTTCCCGGCCGACCACCCGCTGCACGCCAAGTACCCGAACGGCTACTTCTGCCACGTGGAGGACCTCGCCGACGCCTGCCTGCTGAACGGTGTCTACACCCTGGCCGAGCAGAACAAGAAGCTGTTCCCCGGTGTGAAGTACCCAGGCGCTGAGACCACCGCAGCAGTGGTCGGTGAGACCCTTGGACTGAAGATCAACTACTGGGCGATGATCGACCTCAAGGGCTTCCAGCAGCTGATCGATGCCGTTGGCGGTATCCGGCTCGACATCGGCAAGAAGGTCCCGATCGGCAGCCTGCACGGGCCCAAGGGCGTCTATGGCTGGATCCAGCCGGGCAAGAACGTCAAGCTGGACGGCTTCCACGCCCTCTGGTTCGCCAGGTCGCGCGAGTACTCCACCGACTACGAGCGAATGATCCGGCAGAAGTGCGTGATGAACGCGATGCTGAAGCAGCTCAACCCCACCACGGTGCTGACCAAGTTCCAGGACATCGCCGCTGCCGGGGAGCAGATCGTGGCCACCAACCTGCCGTCCGACCAGATCGGCACCGCTCTCGACCTGGCGATGAAGGGCAAGGCGGTGCCGATGGCCTCGGTCAGCTTCACCCCGCCGCTGATCGTGCCCATGGACCCCGACTTCGCCAAGATCCGCACGGTCGTCGCCGACAAGATCGCCGACTCAGAGGCGCTGGACGCTCATCCGGAGTCGACTGCAAGTCCGTCCGGCTCGGCCTCGCCCAAGGCGAAGAAGACCTCCACCCAAACCGATGACCTCGATTCGGTCTGCAAGGTGAGTGCCTGACGCACACGGTGGCTGAGCCTGACGAAGCCACTGCGGTCCGTGAACGCTGAACCGAACGGGACAAACCGGCCAGCAGGCACCCGGAATCGCCGGCGGGCCGCTCGATCCGACCACTGGCGGCAACTTTGTCCCGTTTCGGGAGCAGGCCAATCTGAGTAGACCCTCGGCGTGCTACCGCGAGTCGGGCTACAGCGTGCCCGAGCCCAGGATCGAGAAGACCTGCCGGCCCACCTCGGAGGTGAGTTCGCGGCCGGTCGCGAAGTCGGGTACGCGGGTCATCACGGCCATCCGGTAGTCGCGACCCGCCCCGGCCACCGTTCCCATCGAGTTCACCGCCCATAGGCCGTCGCTCGATTTGAACTGCACCCAACCGTTCTTCAGGTGCACTGCCACCGCGCTCGACTTCGGGGCGCCGACGCCCCAGGTCTGGTCGTCCTGCACCTTGCCCATCAGGTCGTAGACGAAGGTGGCCTCGGCCGGGGTGAAGGCGTCGGTGCCGCCGTCGACGAGGTGGTTCAGCAGGACAACCTGGTCCGACGGACTGGTCCAGGTCCAGCTCCAATCGTCGCGTCCGGTCTCGCGGCGGGTGTGAGTCATCTTCAGCTCGTCGGCCAGTTGTTGATAGGCGTCCGGACCGCCGCCGTAGGCCCACAGTTTCTCGGCCGCATCATTGTCGGACTGGGTGATCATCTTCGTGGTCAGCTCGACATTCTCCTGGCTCAGGGTGCCGCCGTCCGTGCGAGCCTTGCGCTGCACCATCAGGGCGATCATCACCTTCACCATGGACGCGTTCTGACTGGCGTAGTCGCCATTGAAGCTGTAGGTGCCACCACTGCGGACATCCTGGAGATACACACCGAACTTCTCGCTGCCGCTTGAGACGACCTTCAGCACTTCGTCTAGCTGGTCCTTGATCGGCCCGGTCGGCGAAGCGGTCGGCCTCGGGATGGTCGGGGTGCCAGAGCAGGCGGCCAGCAATGCGCCGCCGGCCAGTGCCGTGGCCGAGAGCAACAGTGATCGGCGACTCAGGTGGTTCATGCTGCATGCCCGTCGGTAGTCGGATTGGCCGCTGCCATCATGCCAAAGGGCTGGAGACCCGTTCGGTAAGCGCGATCCGTTCAAGGGTGTCGCCGTCCACCTCACCCTCGACGACCACCGCGGACCCGCCACCCAGCAGCGGGCTGAGCAATGCCGCGACGAGGGTCTCCCAAGCCGTCGTGGGGCGGACGAGGACGCGCGCGGCCTGTGACGGGAGTTCGGCCAGTTGGGCGTGGCTGAGGGTGTGTCCGCCTTCCGACCATGCAGGCGCGGACGCGGCCACGGGCGCGGCCCAGTGAGCGTCCGGCTCAGCCAGGGCCTCGGTGGTGAAGTCAAGGACACCGTCGGGTAGACCGCGCAGGCCGAGTCCAAGCGGGTGCAGGGAGCACGCGATGGTCAGCACACCGGGTGTCGGCTCGGGTCGCTCGGGACCGGTCACCACCAACTCGGCGTCAGCCGCCGTCTCGCCGCGATAGGTCAAGCCGCGCTGCCAGGCCGCGAGCGGCCAGATCAGGCTCATCCAATGGCCGGGGTGCGCCGCGCTCAGCGGTCCGGCGACCAGACCATCCACACCCAGGGTTTCGAGGAGGTTCGCGGTCTTGTCCACCCAGTTCGCGAAGCTCTTCACGCTGAGCTCGGTGCGGTCTCCCTCGGCGGGTCGATACCAGGTGACCAGCGGCTCCGAACCAGCCCTGCGGACGCGAGCCGTCAGCGCGGCGATGATCGGGTTCTCCACCCGCAACATGCTGACGTATGCGCCCGGCGGCGGGCCAGCCCAAGGCCGTTTCGGGACAAACCCGACGCGGAGTGACGCGTTCGGCCCCGACGGCCCGCGGCGAAGGCCACTGGTGGCAACTTTGTCCCGAAACACTGGTCGGCGCCGTTCGGACAGTCTCCGTCCTGCCGTCGGCAGCCGAGCCCGTGAGCTCAGGGAGGCCGTAGGCTCCTGCCATGCGCTACGTGGTGATCATGGCCGGTGGTTCGGGCACACGACTGTGGCCCTTGTCGAGGCAGGGCACGCCGAAGCAGTTGCTGCCGCTGGTGAACGGCAAGAGCCTGTTGCGGTTGGCCTTCGAGCGGGCGCTCGCGTCCGTGCCTGCCGAGCGGGTCTGGGTGGTGACCGGTGCCGCCTACGCCGACGCTGTGGCAGCCGACCTGCCCGAGGTGCCGGCGCGCAACATCCTTGGCGAACCTGTGGGTCGCGATTCCCTGAACGCGGTGGCGTGGCCGGCCGCGGTGCTGGCTCGCCAGGACCCGGACGCCGTGATCGCGCAGGTGACCGCCGACCATGTGATCGAGCCGGTCGAAGTGTTCGCCGAGTGCCTGGAGACCGCCTACGCCTTGGCCGAGGCGGACGCGTCCGCGCTGGTCACGCTGGGCGTCGTGCCCACTACCCCGCACACCGGCTACGGCTACCTGCACCGAGGTGGAGGCATCGACGGCTTTCCGGGCGCTCATCGGGTGGTGCAATTCGCCGAGAAGCCGGCGCTTGAGGTGGCCGAGGGCTACCTGGCGTCGGGGGAGTACTGGTGGAACGCCGGGATGTTCGTCTGGCGGGCCGCGACCTTGCTGGACCAGTTGCGCCTGCTGCTGCCCGCCACTCACGCATCGGTCACCGAGTTGGCCGAACATCCGGAGCGACTCGCTGACATCTTCCCCGGTCTTGCCAAGACCTCGGTCGACTACGGGGTGATGGAGCCGGTATCGCTCGGCCATGGCAGCGGTCATGTCGTCGCGGTCTCGCTGCCCATCAAGTGGCGTGACGTCGGCGGTTACGCCAGTCTTGCCGAAATTCTGCACTCGGACGCATCCGGCAATGCCATCTCAGGCCTGAGCGTCGCCCTGGACTCGACCGACAACATCATCGTGAACGACGATGACGACTCGGTCATCGGCCTGCTCGGGGTGACTGGACTCGTGGTCGTCAGGACGCCGCGGGCCACCCTTGTCGCCAGAACAGAGGACGCGGAGCGCATCAAGGAACTGGTTGCGGCCGTCACCGAGCAGGCCGGTCCGCAGTTCGCCTGATGCGGCGGCGCTAGATGAAAATGATCTGCGCGCCCTCGGAGAGCTCCATGAAGTCGGTCGCGCTGATCACCGCTTCGACGCCTTCGTAGAGGTCGGCCTCGTTGAGCTGCATCATGTCGAAGGACATCCGGCAGGCCCACATGTGACCGCCCATCTCGTGGATCTGCTCCAGCATCTCCGGGACAGTCGGGATCTCCAGGTCGGCGATCTGCTTCTGCATCATCTTCGTCGCCATCCGCGTCATGCCCGGCAGGGTGCCGAGCATCGCCGGGATGGGCATGCCGGGCGCTTGGGTCAGGTGCATTGCCGTGTTTCCGAGCATCGTGAACTTGAGGTCGTCCATGCGTCCCTTGGTGATCATGTCGAAGCCCCAGAACGTGAAGAACAGGTGGGTCTCGATCCCCTCACCGAGCGCCGCCGAGCCCAGGATCAGCCCGGGGTAGGCCATGTCGAGGTTGCCCTTCGAGCAGATGATCACCAGCTTGCGCTGAGCAGGGGCAGTGGGCGGGCAGTCCGGTCCGCTGAAATCGGGGACGAGCGGTGCGTCCGTCGTATCGGTCATTTTCGTTCTCCTTCGGGTGAGTCGATGGACGGCTAGACGCAGCCTTTGGGCTTGGGCAGCCCGGACACGTAGGCCATCTTCTTGGCGGGCTTGCCCGGGAAGAGCTCGAACAGCTCCTTGATCGGGAAGCCCCCGACCGTGCTGGCCCGCCGCAGCGTCGCGGTCTCGTTGCGAGCGGGGTAGTCAGCGCGCAGGAACCGGACGACGGCCCAGTGCGCGTCGGTGAGTTCCAGGCCGATCAGCTTGGCCAGTTCGGCGCCCAGCTTCTCGTCCCACTGGTCGTACGCGACCAGGAAGCCCTCTTCGTTCACGTCGATCGGACGACCGGCGATCATGGTGGTTGGCATCGTGCTCCTCAGAACTTCGGGATGATCGGGTCAGGCAGAACGGTGGCCGGGTCTGCCGTCGAATCCACGCCGGGACGGTCGACGTAGCCGCCGCCAGGGACGGGGTTCGGCTTGGTCGCGGACGGGGTCGCAGCAGCCTTCGGCTTGGCAATTGGGGCGGCCTTGGGACGCGCCGGCGC
>Ga0209477_1000089_pt1 | contig 45737 bp, 43 predicted proteins | sample KloWWTupernatant_FD_187180 | JGI IMG/M metagenome (GOLD analysis project Ga0209477, IMG submission 187180) | Active sludge microbial communities from Klosterneuburg, Austria, studying microevolution and ecology of nitrifiers - Klosterneuburg... | ecosystem: Engineered > WWTP > Aerobic digester >...
AGCCGGGCGCAAAGTGCTGGTGTGCATTGACGAGGCGCAGGCCATTCCCGTGCGTACCGTCGAGAGCCTGCGGTTGCTGTCGAACCTCGAAACCGAGAAACGCAAGCTGCTGCAGCTGGTGCTGCTGGGGCAACCCGATCTGGACGACAAACTGGCCCGCCCGGAAATACGCCAGTTGCTGCAACGCATTACCTTCAGCGAATACCTGGGCCCCATGCTGGCCAAGCGGGTGCCTGCGTACCTGGAACACCGCATTGCCCGGGCCGCCACCGATAGCACCGTGGACACGCGCCTCTTCAAGCCCCGGGCAGCGATTGCCATCGCGCACTACAGCGGTGGCGTGCCGCGCCTGATCAACGTCATGGCCAACAAATGCCTGATGCTGGCCTATGGCGAAGATGCGCAGCGTGTGACGGTGGAGCATGTCCACCTTGCGGCCAAAGACACCCCCGGTGTGGTCGCACGTCGTCCGTGGTGGCTGTGGATGCGGCCGGCGCTGGACTTGCGCAAGGCGCCACCCAAGCCGCGACGCCCGGCGCCGGACCGGAAAGGGCGTGCCACATGAGTGTGATCAACAAGGTGTTGCGGGACCTGGACAAGCGCCAGGGCACCCCGCAGGCCCGCGCCACTTCGGAAGATCTGGGTGCGCGCATCGGCACGTCGAGCGTGGATGCTCTGGAACTGCCACAGCGCCCGAAGCCCAGGGCCCATACCCGCTGGGCAACCGTGGTGGTGCCAGGTGTCCTCCTGGCCGCGCTGGTCGCAGGTGGGGCGCTCTGGCAAAACGGGTTGCTTGATGGATTGCTGCCTGCGCCTGTTGCCACCACAGCAGTGTCGGCGACCTTGCGACCCCCTGCCGCCGCACCGACCGTGGTAGCGGCTCCGGCAGCAGAGGTTCTGGCCTCACCAGCCGAGCTGGCAGCCAGCGCGCCCGAGTCACCTGCCATCGAACTGGCTCCGGCCGGGCGGTTTGAATCGACTTTGACACTGCCGAAAGATCTGCAACCGGCTGAGCCAGCCAAAGTACCAGCCAACCCGGTCAAGGCACCTGTCGCACCAGTGGCAACGCGCTCCATGGCATCGCCACCTGCGCCCGCACAGGCCGTGGCGCCCGCGCCGGTGGCAGTGCCCAAACCGGCAGTGGCGCCGGCACCCGCAGCCGCAGAGTTGGCCCAGCGCCAGCAACAGGCGGGCCGTGATGCCCTGGCCCATGCGCAATCCCTGTGGAACGCCGGTTCACGCGAGTCGGCGATAGAGTTGCTGCAGCAGGCGGTGGCCTCCACCGAGCGGGCTGCCACCAGCGCGCCCGGCCCTGCCACCACGCAAACACTGGTGCTGCTGGTGCGGGAATTGGGGCGCATGCAGCTCAGTGACGGGCGGCCGGGCGCCGTGTGGGAAACGCTGACCCGGCTGGAGCCCCTGCTGCGCAACGAACCCGAGATGTGGGCATTGCGCGCCAACGCCGCGCAGCGTCTGGGGCGCCACCAGGACAGCGTGTACGCCTACATGACTGCACTGCAATCGCGCCCGGCTGAACAGCGCTGGCTGCTGGGGGCTGCCGTGTCGCTCGCTGCGCTGGGCCAGATTGCCAGTTCCGCCGAGATGGCCGAGAAGGCGCGCGCTGCGGGACCGATCAGCAAAGAGGTGCAGGCCTACCTGCGGCAGATGGGTGTTCCACTCAAGGATTAGGATGAAATCGGGCCCTAGCCCCCGGATTCATTGCGCAGACAGCTATCTATTTTGTAGCATTTTGGTGGTGTGTCGAGTAACGCTGGGCCAGCGTCAGTGCACCCACACCGGCTACGCTGATGCCCAGCAGCACCCAGAGTCCCGTGGTGTAGCCCGCTTGCGGACTCCACAGGTAACCCAAACCCAGAGGTGCGCCCGCACGTGCAAACGCCAACGGCAAGCCCATGGCACCGTTGAGCGAAGCCACGTGGTCGCGGTCGACATACTGGGCAATCGCGGTGCCCTTGACGATGGTCAGCATGCCGTTGCCTACTCCCCAGACCAGCACGAACAGCAATACCAGGGCGCCATGGGTGGCTTCCATCCAGGGCGCTGCAATCAGGGCGAGCAACCCCAGGGGAATGAGGGCGGGAATCAGCCGGTTGGCCAGGTGCAGGTCGAAATGGCGCTCAAAGAAATACAGCAGCAGGCGCCCCAGCACCTGGATGACGCCAATGCTCGCCGGTATCGCAATCACCCAGGCCTCGGACAGGTTGTGCTCACGCAGCAGGCTCACCATGTGGGCTGGTAATGCAACGGTCACCGCCATCATCAACACGATGAAGGTCGCGACCAGCAGGAACGGTGCGCTCAGCATATGGTGCGACAGGGTCTTGCCTGGCACACCGGCGCTAGGGCCACTGGCGGTGCGGCGCCCGGGAGCACACCGCAGCAGCCGATAGTGCATGGGGGCGCACACCAGCAGATGCAACGCGGCAAGACACCAGAGCGCGTGCCGCCAGCCCAGGGCGGACATCAGCCATGCGGTTAACGGGATGAACACGGTACTGGCCAGCCCGCCCAGAAAGGTCATGGTGATGATGGCGCGGCGAAAGTCGTTGGGGAAACGGCGCGTGACCACGGCAAAGACCGGCGTGTACAGCGTGGCCGCCATGGACACCCCCAGAACCATCCACACCGCATAAAACTGCGTGGCCGTGGTCACCAGCCCGTGCAGCAGCAGGCAGGTGCCGGCCAGCAGGGAGCCTGCGGTCATGACCCTGCGCTCGTAGCCGCGGTCAATCCAGCGGCCCACCGGGTAGGCCATGAGGCCCTCGGCCAGCAGCGCCAGACTGAATGCGAGCGACGACTGCACACGGCTCAAGTCCAGCTCCTGCTCCACCGGCCCCATGAGCAGGGTGAAGGTATAGAACAGGCTGCCCCAACTGATGAGTTGCGCCAGCGACAGCCACCCGATCCAGGATGCAGAGTAGACGGCAGGGGCGGATGGGGTGCGGTGAGTCACCGGGTGATTATGGCTAGGGAGCGACCGCGCGCTGCAGTGCCCGCCGGTACTGCATGGCTTCTGCCACATGCGTGAGCTGGGTGGACTCGGAGTCGGCCAGGTCCGCAATCGTGCGGGCAATTTTCAGCACCCGGTGGGTCCCGCGGGCGGACCATCCCAGTTGTGCCGATGCCGACTGCAGGAACTTGAGCGCGGCAGGATCCAGCCGGGCATGGGCATCGATCTCCTGGCCGGCCAGTGCCTGGTTGGTCTTGCCCTGGCGCCGTGCGGCGCGCTCCCGGGCCGCGTGGCAACGCTGCTGGATATGGGCAGTGGATTCGCCGCTGGGGGCATTGAGCAGATCGCTGGCGGGCAGGGCGGGGACTTCCACATGCAGGTCAATGCGGTCCATCAACGGCCCGCTGAGTTTGGACTGGTAGCGGTGCACCTGGTCGGGCGTGCAGCGGCAGGCATGGGTGGTGGAGCCCAGGTAGCCACACGGGCAGGGGTTCATGGCGCCTATGAGCTGGAAGCGCGCCGGAAATTCGGCACGCCGCGCCGCCCGCGAGATGGTGATGCTCCCGGTCTCCAGCGGCTCGCGCAGGGCTTCCAGGGCTGCTCTTGGAAATTCGGGCAATTCGTCAAGAAAGAGGACGCCGTGGTGCGCGAGGGATATTTCTCCGGGCCGCGGCGGCGAGCCCCCACCCACCAGCGCGACGGCACTGGCCGAGTGGTGTGGGCTGCAGGTCGGTCGCTGGCCCCAGCGCTCCAGCGAAAAACGGCCGTTGAGGCTGCCGATGGCGGCACTTTGCAGGGCTTCATCCGTTGTCATCTCGGGCAGCAGCCCGGCAAAACGCTGGGCCAGCATGGATTTGCCCGAGCCTGGAGGCCCCACCAACAAAACGCTGTGCCCTCCTGCGGCAGCAATTTCCAGGGCACGCCGGGCGCCGGCCTGGCCTTTCACATCCGCCATGTCTGCGATCCTGGCCGACGCCGTGGGTGCAGCGGCATGGACGCGCGCCCAGCCGTCGTCACTCGCAGCCGTGGCACTATCCTGGCCCTCCAGGGCGGGTGAACCGGGCGGAGCAAAGTGCCGCACCACGTCCAGCAGATGCCGCGCCCGGTACACCTGTGCACCGGGCACCAGTGCAGCCTCTTCGGCGCTTCCCGGTGGCAGCACCAGTTTGGCGCTGACCTGGCCGGTGTGCAATGCCAGCGCAGTGGCCAGTGCCCCGCGCACCGGACGCAGTTCGCCCGAGAGCGACAGTTCCCCGGCAAACTCGTACTCTGCGAGCCGGGCAGCGTCGATTTGCCCACTGGCCGCCAGAATGCCCAGGGCAATCGGCAGGTCCAGCCGCCCGGAGTCCTTGGGCAAATCCGCCGGGGCCAGATTGACGGTGATGCGTTTGTTCGTCGGGAATTCCAGATTGGCGTTCTGGATGGCGCAACGCACCCGTTCGCGCGCTTCTTTCACCTCCACATCCGCCAAACCGACCAGGGTAAAACTGGGCAAACCGTTGGCCAGGTGCACCTCTACGGTGACCTTGGCCGCCTCCAGACCCAGCAGAGCACGGCTCTGCACCAAAGACAAGCTCATTTCCCATCCTCCCATTTCAGTGCGCAACATTGCGGTGCGCTGCAAAATTCCGCACCCAACTGGTGCATGCTGGTTATTTATACAGTATGGTAGCGCATATCGCGTGAACACGGTGCACCGCACGCGATGAAATGGGCCAACGAGCGGTTGGCACGGGTTCTGCTTAGAGGAGTTGTCTCCTGACTCCTGGAGAAGCAGGGCAGCACTTTTCTGTGACTGCAACCCATTGTTATTAAGTTGAGGTGAACATATGAAACTCGTAACGGCCATCATCAAACCGTTCAAGCTCGATGAGGTGCGAGAAGCCTTGTCCAGTATTGGCGTACAGGGCATCACCGTCACTGAAGTCAAGGGCTTCGGGCGTCAAAAAGGACACACCGAACTCTACCGCGGCGCAGAGTACGTGGTGGACTTTCTGCCCAAGGTGAAGATTGAAGCAGCCATCGACGACGCTCTGGTCGAGCGCGTGATCGAAGCCATCGAAGGTGCAGCACGCACCGGAAAGATCGGCGACGGCAAGATTTTTGTCTACGACGTCGAACAGGTCGTGCGCATTCGTACCGGCGAAACCGGCAAAGAAGCGCTGTAACCAGAAAGAGAGCCCAAAAATGAAAAAACTGCTTGTATCCCTCGCGCTGGGCATCGGTCTGTTGACCGGTGGTACGTTTGCGCTGGCCCAGACCGCTGCCCCCGCGGCTGCTGAGGCCTCTGCTCCTGTTGCAGCTCCGGCTGCTGCTGCCGACGCTGCCGCACCCGCAGCAGCGCCTGCCGCCGCTGAAGCTGCTGCCCCCGCAGCTGCGCCAGCACCCGTGCCCAACAAGGGCGACACTTCCTGGATGATGGTCTCCACCTTGCTGGTGATCCTGATGACGATCCCTGGTCTGGCCCTGTTCTACGGTGGCCTGGTGCGCAGCAAGAACATGCTGTCCGTGCTGATGCAGGTCATGGTGACGTTCTCGCTGATCGTGGTGCTGTGGTTCATCTACGGCTACAGCCTGGCGTTTACCGAGGGCAATGCCTTCATTGGTGGCTTTGACCGCCTGTTCATGAAGGGCGTCTGGGACAACGCAGCCGGCACCTTTGCCAATGCAGCGACCTTCAGCAAGGGTGTCTATATCCCTGAAATCGTGTTTGCCGCCTTCCAGGCGACCTTCGCCGGTATCACGGGTGCACTGATTGTGGGCGCGTTTGCCGAGCGCATGAAGTTCTCTGCCGTGCTGGCCTTCATGGTGCTGTGGTTCACTTTCTCTTACGCTCCTATCGCCCACATGGTGTGGTTCTGGATGGGTCCTGATGCGTACTCTGCCGCTGCGGTGGTGGACGAGATGAACGGCAAGGCCGGTTACCTGTGGCAAATGGGCGCGCTGGACTTCGCTGGCGGTACCGTGGTGCACATCAACGCTGCTGTGGCTGGCCTGGTCGGTGCTTTCATGGTTGGCAAGCGTATCGGTTACGGCAAGGAAGCCATGGCGCCTCACAGCCTGACATTGACCATGGTCGGTGCCGCCCTGCTGTGGGTGGGCTGGTTCGGCTTCAACGCCGGCTCCGCGCTGGAAGCCAACGGCTTCGCCGCCCTGGCCTTCATCAACACCCTGGGTGCAACCGCCGCTGCTGTGCTGGCCTGGTCCCTGGGTGAGTCGCTGATGCGTGGCAAGGCTTCCATGCTGGGCGCTGCGTCCGGTGCGGTGGCCGGCCTGGTGGCCATTACCCCTGCTGCCGGTAACGTCGGCATCGGCGGTGCGCTGATCATCGGTCTGCTGTCCGGCTTTGCTGGCCTGTGGGGTGTGAATGGTCTGAAGAAAATGCTGGGTGCAGACGACTCGCTGGATGTGTTCGGCGTGCACGGTGTTTGCGGCATTCTGGGTGCGATCCTGACCGGCGTGTTCAACTCGCCTAACCTGGGTGGCCCGAGCCTGGTCGCTGACTGGACTACGGTGGCCATGGTGACTGCTGACGCATACACCATTGCCGGCCAGGTCTGGACACAAACCAAGGCCGTGCTGATCACGGTGGCATGGTCTGGTATTGTTTCCGTCATCGCCTTCAAGCTGGTGGACCTGACCATTGGTCTGCGTGTCAGCGAGGAAGACGAGCGCGAAGGTCTGGACATCACCAGCCACGGCGAAACGGCTTACAACCGCTAAACAGACAAACAAGCTGTCACGCTCCAGCAGTCTCCAGAGGATGGAGGCTGCGGCCCGGAAAGGCTTCGGTAACCCCGAAGTTCCTCCGGGCCATTTTTTTGGGCGATTGCGGTGCACAATTTGCCTATGAATACCACGCCGTCCCCTGTGTCCTTGCGCTGCGACGCGCTGCGCTGTGAAATCAAACCCGAACTGGGGGGCTGCATCGCCGGCCTGTGGTTGGGGGATATACCGGTGTTGCGCTCCACGCCAGCGCAAGGTCTGCATTCCGTGCGGCAATCGGCGAGCTATCCGCTGGTGCCGTTTTCCAACCGGGTGGGCCACGCCAGCCTGCAGTGGCAGGGCACAGACCATCCGCTGGTGAAGAACTTCGAGCCCGAGCCGCATGCCATCCATGGTGTGGGCTGGGAGCGGCCCTGGGCCGTGCTGGAAGCCAGCGATACCTTTGCCCTGCTGTCCTATGAGCACAAGGCGGATGCGGCGTGGCCGTTCGACTTTGACAGCTCCCAGGCTTTCAAGCTGAATGCCCATGCGCTGGAGATGACGCTGAGCATCACCAACCAGTCCAAAGTGTCCGCGCCGGTGGGGCTGGGCTGGCACCCCTACTTCGTCAAGCGGCCTGGCAGCAGGGTCACGTTTTCAACACTGGGCCGCTGGGAAATGGGCAACGACAAGCTGCCGACCCACCGCACCGACAGTGCCGGTCTGGACGACGACTGCGCAGCGCTTGCGGTGGACCACTGCTTTGATGGCTGGCGGGGGGAGTTGCATTTGCGCGATGCGCTGCTGCATACGCGGGTCAGTTCCAGCCTGACGCGCCTGGTGGTATTCACCCAACCCGGGCGCGACAGCATCGCCATCGAGCCGGTGAGCCACGTGAACAACGCCGTCCACCTGATGGTCGCCGGCATTGCCACGGCCGAAGAGCTGGGCCTGGTCATCCTGAAACCGGGCGAAACCTTTTCCTGCGAAATGCGCATGGACGTGGAGCGCGTGGCGTGAGCTGGCAGGCACTGACAGCGCAGACCTGTGCGCTGGGCGAGTCGCCGTTCTGGCATCCCCATGAGCAGATGCTGTACTGGGTCGATATTCCCGGCAGGCAGCTCCTGCGCGCCAATATTTACATGGGCACGGTGCAGGCCTGGGACATGCCCAGTGAGCCGGGGTGTATCGCTCCCGCTGCCAGTGGTGGGCTGGTGGTGGCGCTGCGCGATGGTGTTTTTCGTGCCCGCGAGTGGGGCGGCGCACTGGAGCGAATCACTACCCTGCCGTATGACACGGCGGTGGTGCGTGCCAACGACGGCAAATGCGATCCCGCCGGCCGGTTCTGGGTCGGTACGATCGATGAGGCCAAGAAGGCCCATGCCGCCCAGCTCTTTTCCATCGACTGCCGTCAAGGTGCCCCCGTGGTTGAGTGCAAAGCCGGCAACGCGCTGACGGCGAATGGCCTGGCCTGGAGCCCTGACGCCCAAACCCTGTATTGGGCGGATACGTCCAGCCACGTGGTGCATGCCTGGGATTACAACCTCGCCAGCAATGCGATGACGGCCCATCGTGTTCACCTGACATTCACGCCCAAACCGGAAGGCTGGAGCTTTGGGCAAGGGGGCTATGGCGGCCGCCCGGATGGTGCGGCGGTAGATGTGGACGGCAACTACTTCGTGGCCATGTACGAGGGCGCGCGCATCTGCCAATTTGCGCCGGACGGTACGTTGCTGGCCGAGTTTCCGACCCCGGCACAGTGCCCCACCATGCCCTGTTTGGGCGGTGAAGACCTGCGTACCCTGTATGTCACCACGGGCCGGCATGGCCGCAGTGCCGCCGAGCTGGAGCAGTATCCGCAGTCGGGCTGCGTGTTTTCCATGCGGGTCGATACACCGGGCTTGCCGGTCAATTTTTTTGCAGAATAGTTTTTTGAACCCGGGTGTTTCAAAAAATTCACGCCCACAGCGCTGACGGGCATTTACCATCGCTGCCATGCAATCCATGGAATACGCACTCGCCGCAGTCACCGACCGCATTCGGACCGCCCTGGCCGGAGGGGGCCCGCTGCGCATCCGGGGCGGAGGCAGCAAAGATTTTTATGCCCAGCCGCTGACTGGCGAGGTGCTGGACACCACTGGCCTGCGCGGCGTGGTGAGCTACGAGCCCAGCGAACTGGTGGTCACGGTCGGCGCGGGGACTCCGCTGGTGGAGCTGGAAGCCCTGCTGGCAGAGCAGGGGCAATGCCTGCCGTTTGAGCCTCCGCACTATGCCTGGTCCCAGCCCGACGGCGCATCCCGGGCCACTGTGGGTGGCATGGTGGCTGCAGGCCTGGCCGGCCCGGCCCGCGCCAGTGTGGGCGGTGTGCGGGACTATGTGCTGGGCCTCAAGCTCATCAACGGCCAGGCGCAGCACCTGACCTTTGGTGGCCAGGTCATGAAAAATGTGGCGGGCTACGACGTCTCGCGCCTGATGGTGGGTGCCATGGGTACTCTGGGGCTGATCACCGAGGTGTCGCTCAAGGTGCTACCGGTTGCGCCTGCGGAGGCGACGCTGGTGTTTGAGGTGGACCAGGCCGCGGGGCTGGAGCAGTTGCACCGCTGGGGTGGCGAGCCCCTGCCCCTGAATGCCAGTTGCTGGGTGCATGACGATTCCGATCCCGCTGCTGCGCCCAAGGATTTACTGTTTGTGCGCCTGCGTGGCGCCGTGGCTGCGGTGGAGGCTGCGTGCAAGCGCATGCTGTCCGATCTGCCCGGTTCCCGTATGGACAACGCGCAGGCCGGGCCCGACTGGGCGCTGTGCCGGGACCAGAAGCTGCCGTTCTTTCATCGGCCGGCGGATGCTTCGCTGGCCTTGTGGCGCCTGAGCGTGCCGCAGACCGCACCGGTGCTGGACCTGCCTTGGGCGCAGCTCATGGAGTGGCATGGCGGCTTGCGCTGGCTGTGGGCGCCCCACGACGCGGCTGCCCAACTGCAAACTGTAGCCCGTCAAGCAAACGGAAATGCTACTGTTTTTGTAGCTGCTCACGCAAATTCCACGGGGACTGGAGGCAGATTTGGTGTTCATGGACTGGCCGAAGCAGCCATCGAGCGGCGCCTCAAAGCGACATTTGATCCCCACAGTATCTTTAACCCCGGCCTGACTCCCCATGCAAACCACGCTAGCGCCTGAATACCAGAACACCCCGGACGGGCTGGCGGCCGAGGCCATCCTGCGCAAGTGCGTGCACTGCGGCTTTTGTACAGCCACCTGCCCGACCTACCAGTTGTTGGGCGATGAGCTCGACGGCCCGCGCGGCCGCATCTACCTGATGAAGCAGGTGCTGGAAGGGCAGACGCCCACGCGTGCCACCCAGATGCATCTGGACCGCTGCCTGACCTGCCGCAACTGCGAAAGCACTTGCCCCAGCGGCGTGGACTATGGGCACCTGGTGGATATCGGTCGCAAGCTGGTGGATGCCAAAGTACCCCGTCCTGCGACCGAACGCGCAGTGCGTTGGGCCTTGAAGGAAGGCTTGCCGTCGCCCCTGTTTGGCCCCGCGATGAAGCTGGGGCAACTGGTGCGCCCGCTGCTCCCCGCCAGCCTGAAGAACAAGGTGCCTGCCCGTCAGGACGCTGGCGCCTGGCCCCAGCGCAGCCACAGCCGCAAGATGCTGATGCTGGCGGGTTGTGCGCAGCCTTCCATGGGCCCGAACATCAATAGCGCCACCGCCCGCGTGCTGGATGCCGCCGGTGTGGAAGTCGTGGTGGCCCCCAAGGCGGGCTGCTGTGGCGCGGTGAAGTTTCACCTGAACGACCAGGACGGTGGCAAGGCCGAGATGCGCGCCAACATCGACGCCTGGTGGCCCTATGTGGAGCAAGGCGTGGAAGCCCTGGTGATGAACGCGTCGGGCTGTGGTGTCACCGTCAAGGAATACGGCCACATCCTGCGGGATGACCCGGTGTATGCCGCGAAGGCCGCGCGCATCAGCGCACTGACCCTGGACCTGAGTGAGCTGCTGCCCTCACTGGTGCCGGACCTGCGCAACAAGGTTTCGCTGGATGGTCAGCCGGCTTTGGTGTTTCACCCCCCGTGCACACTGCAGCATGGACAGAAGCTCAAGGGGGGCGTGGAGCAGCACCTGGCGGCTTTGGGGTTTGCGGTACGCATTGCCGCCAACGAGGCCCACCTGTGCTGTGGATCGGCGGGAACCTACTCGGTGCTCAACCCGGAGATTGCCTACCAGCTACGCGACCGCAAGTTGCAGAACCTGGATGCGACAGCCACCGAGGTCATCATCAGCGCCAACATCGGCTGCATCACCCACTTGCAAAGCGGAACCGCCACACCGGTGAAGCACTGGATCGAGGTGCTGGATAGGGCGTTGGGAGCAACATCCGGCACTGCCGGCTAATTATTGATATTCGTCAATTTTCTTTGCGCCCAGGATTCTTCGCGCGGCATACACTGAGAGGTATAGGAAATATCTTGTTGGAGCGAACTGCGTGCCAGTGAATCAAACCGATAGTTGGGCCAAGACGGCACCGATCCCTCTCCAGGCAGAAACAGACTCTGCGCGTCCCGCAGCCCGGAACATGGATGAGTTGCGCGTCCTGCTGGATGCCGCGCGCCACGCGCCGATACGGTCGCTGGGCGAGTCGCTACTAGACCTCAAGCTCATCGACATGGACACCCTGGCGAGGTACTGCGAGCATCCGCCGCAAGTGGAGCGCAGCGTCGAGCATTTGCTGACCGAGGCGGGCCTGGTCAAGGAACTGGAAATCGAGCACGCCAGGGCTCACATGCTCAACACTCCCGAGGTGGATGCGGAAAAGTTTGCCGTCGAGCGTGAAGCACTGGACCATCTGGCCTGGAATGTGGCTTTCACCCACCATGTGGTGCCGCTGGGCATGGAGTCGGGCATGCTGTACGTGGCGTCCTCGACGCCCCTGAAGCGCGAACTGGAGGTGGAGTTGAGCGTCTTCGCCAACTGCATGGTGTGCCTGGTGTGGGCCTCGCGCGCACAGATTGTGCGGCGCCTGGCCAAGGAAACACACACCCAGACCAGTCTGGAGGTGGCACTGGCTTCCGGGTTTGACGAGTTGTCCCGCTCCGGTGAGCAGCTGACTGCCGACGTGCACAGCCTGCTGTCGGATGCGATGGGCGAGATGAAGGGCGCGACCGACCCCGAGCAGGTGAGTGCGACCGACGAAAGCTCCAGCGTGATCCGTCTGGTCAACCGCATGATCATGGATGCCTACGAGCAGAAAGCGTCCGACATCCATATCGAGACCAATCCCGGCGACGATGTGTCACGCGTGCGTTTCCGCAAGGACGGTGATCTGGAGGACTACCTGGTCCTGCCGTTTCTGCTGCGGGCAGCTGTGGTATCGCGCATCAAGATCATGAGCCGGCTCGACATTTCGGAGCGGCGTCGGCCCCAGGATGGAAAGATCAATTTCCATGATTTTGCCGATATCAAGCTCGAATTGCGTGTGGCCATCCTGCCCACGCACGACAACCTGGAAGATGTGGTCATGCGCTTGCTGGCCACGTCCAAGCCGATTCCGCTACAGCAACTGGGCTTCTCGGCACGCGATGACAAGATCATCAAGCGGCTGACCGAGCGGCAGTTCGGCTTGATCCTGGCCTGTGGTCCGACCGGTTCGGGCAAGACCACCACCCTGCACTCGCTGCTGGCACATATCAATACCGACAGCCGCAAGATCTGGACGGCGGAAGACCCGATTGAAATCACCCAGAAAGGCTTGCGCCAGCTGCAGGTCAATCCCAAGATCGGGGTGACCTTTGCGTCCGCCATGCGCGCGTTCCTGCGCGCGGACCCGGACGTCATCATGATCGGCGAAGTCCGGGACGAGGAAACCGCCAGTGTGTGTATTGAAGCGTCGCTGACCGGGCACCTGGTGCTGTCCACGCTGCACACCAACAGTGCGGCCGAGAGCGTGATCCGCCTGCTGGACCTCGGGATGGACCCGATGAACTTCGGCGACTCCCTTATCGGCATCGTGGCCCAGCGTCTGGTGCGTGCGCTGTGCAAGCACTGTGCGGTGCCGAAGGTGCTGACCGGAGCCGAGCTGGAAGCCCTGGCACAGGAGTACATGGAAGGCACCAGCCTGAAGATGGAAGAGGCCAGCCAGCGCCTGCTGGAAGCGGCGGCGCTGGCTTCGGGCGACCGCGAAGCGCCCGTGCGCATGTACCACCCGGTCGGGTGCGAGCGTTGCGGCGGGCGGGGCTACAAGGGCCGTATGGGCATCTACGAGCTGCTCGAAAACACGGGTGGCATGAAGCAGAAGATCCAGTCGCGCGCGGCCACGTCGGACATCTTCCAGGAGGCTACCCGGGCCGGCATGCGCACCCTGCGCCAGGATGCGATTGAAAAAGTCCTGGCGGGGTACATCGATCTGGCGCAATCCCGCCTGGTCTAGACCAGGCGCTCAGGCGGCCAGCGCGCGTTCGATATCCCCGGCCAGGCTCTTGGGTGTGTCGGTGGGGGCGTAGCGTTTCAACACGGATCCGTCCTTGCCGATCAGGAACTTGGTGAAGTTCCATTTGATGGCCTTGCTGCCCAGTAGCCCGGGGGCTTCCTTGGTCAGGTACTGGTACAGCGGGTGGGCGCCGGAGCCGTTGACATCGATCTTGGCCATCATGGGAAAGCTCACCCCATAGTTCAGCTGGCAGAATTCCGCGATTTCGTCGTTGCTGCCCTTGTCCTGCGAACCAAACTGGTTGCACGGAAACCCGAGCACCACCAGACCCTTGTCACCATAGGCTTTGTGCAACTCTTCCAGTCCGGCAAATTGCGGCGTGAATCCGCAGGCACTTGCGGTGTTGACGATCAACATGGCCTTGCCCTGGTATTGCTTCAAGGGGACGGATGTGCCGCTGATCTGCAGGGCTTCGAAGTCGTAAATGGATGGCATGGTGGGCTGGTTCATGGAAGGAGTGGCGGACGATAGCACCGATCAATACCACTTGCAGCGGTAGGACTAGGCGTTAGCCGTGGGTGCTCCTGGGCGACGTGTGCAGGGCGCTCAGAATCGCCGCGGCCAGAATCATGGCGCCACCCAGCAGGATGCGCGGAGTCACGGTGGATGCTCCCAGCAGGACTGCCGATGTGCTGGCGAAGACCACTTCAGACAGCATGATGATCGAGGTCGCGTTGGCACTCAGGCGTGCAGCACCGTACTGCAGCCCCAGGTTGCCCGCAAGAATCAGCAGACTCAATCCGCTCACCCACAGCAGCCACTCTGTGTGAACGCCGGGCAGGGATGGAACGATCCCCAGGCCCAGTCCAAGCAGCGCAGTACCCAAAGTCATCGCCGCACTTCCACCAAACATCGCGAACATGGTTGCAGACTGAGGCGTATGGTTGAACTTGCGCAGGAAGATGTTGGTCAGTGCGAAGGCCGCGCCACCCATCAGCGCCAGCCAGTCTGGCAGGGACTCCGGCCAGGGCCAGGCCACCTCCGGCGTCTTGAGCACGACGATGACGCCCGCCAGCGCAAGGGCCAGCCGGAACATCGAAGCCCGATGGGGCCGCTCGCCCAGGAGAGGCCAGGCCAGCAGGACCACCCAGCCCGGCATCAGGTAGAACAACAGGACCACACGGACAACATCGCCCTGCGTTACGGCCCAGTTAAAACCCACATTGGTCAGTCCGGCGGCAAGTGCCAGAAGCCACAGACCCGGAAAGCGCAGCATGCCGCGCCAGGCATCGGGTTGGGCAAGCAGCAAAAACACGAGGGCAACCAGGTACACCATGGCCGTAGCCCACAGCGGGTGCACGCCCAGATCCTCCAGTTGCCGAAAAGGCCACCAGGAAACCCCCCAGGCAAAGGCGTTGACGGTCAGGGCCAGGGCGGCCCGGACATTACCCATGCACGTTGTCGCTGCGCGCTATTTCCAGCAGATTCTCGAGTTCGACTGTGTGATTGCGGCAGTTGCGCTCATGCCAGCGCTTGATGAGCCACATGACACCGGCAATGACCACGCCAAATGCCGTGATGGCGCCAAAGGTGGGCATGCCCAGTCCGGTAGACAGGCTGTAGGCGGCGCCCAGGAGCAGAATGCAAGCCTGCTCATTGAAATTTTGTACTGCAATGGAACGTCCGGCACCCATCAGGTTGTGTCCACGGTGCTGGAGCAAGGCGTTCATTGGCACCACCAGAAAGCCGCCCAAAGCCCCGAGCAGGATCAGGAAAGGCGCGGCAACCCAGACGTTGTCAATGAAGATCAGCATGACGATCAGCAGGCCCATGCCGATGCCCAGAGGAATGACGCGCGGACCATCTTCCAGCCGCATGCGCATCGAGGCCACCACGGCGCCCACGGCCATGCCAATGGCAACCACGCCCTGCAGGGCCGAGGCCTGTGTCACGCTGTAGCCCAATGCAGCCGCTGCCCAGGCCAGCACGATAAACCGCAGGTTACCCGCAACGCCCCAGATGAGGGTGGTGGCCGCCAGTGAAATCTGCCCCAGTTTGTCGCGCCACAGACGGGTGTTGCAGTGCCAGAAATCCGGCAGCAGAGTGACCAGGTTTCGGGGCAACGCGCGGATGGGCACACCGGTGAGCGGAATCTTGGTGTTGAACCAGGCCGCCAGCAGGTAAACAAAAATCAGAACGCTGATGGCCGCTTCGGGGGCCGTATCAACGCTGGTCGTGAGGAGTGGAAAGTCCAGCGCCAGCAGTTTGGTGGAGATCACCGTACCCACGAGTTGTCCGCCGAGCAGAACGCCCAGAATGATGGAGGCGATGGTCAGGCCCTCGATCCAGCCGTTGGCCTTGACCAGTTGGGAGGCCGGCAGCAGCTCGGTGAGGATGCCGTACTTGGCTGGCGAATAGGCCGCCGCGCCCAATCCGACGATGGCATAGGCCATGAGCGGGTGGGTGCCAAAGAGCATCAGCAGGCAGCCCACCACCTTGATGGAGTTGCTGATGAGCATGACTTTGCCCTTGGGCAGGGCGTCCGCAAAGGCGCCGACGAAAGGGGCCAGCACCACATAGAACAGCGCAAACATCGGGACCAGCGCGGCCTGTTGCCACTCGGGGGCACCGCCGGTTCGCAGTAGCTGCACTGCTGCCACAAACAGTGCGTTGTCGGCCAGCGAGCTGAAAAACTGCGCTGACATGATGGTGAAAAAACCGCGTTTCATGTATCGGGATGGCGGGCATCAGGACATCCGATGCCGATTGTTTTGTAGAGTGTCTCCAAACGTGTCGAGGTTATAGCACGCCGGGCAGTGTCAGAATCCTGCCTATTCCGATTGACAATGCCACCATGCCCCGCCCGATCCAAGCCACCATCCATACCCAGGCCTTTGTCAACAACCTGGCCGTTGCGCGCAGGGCAGCCCCCGATGCACGGGTGTGGGCCGTCGTCAAGGCCAATGCCTACGGGCATGGCATCGAGCGCGTGTTTGACGGCCTGCGCGGTGCCGACGGCTTTGCGCTGCTCGATCTGGCCGAGGCGCAGCGCGTGCGCGACCTGGGCTGGCGCGGCCCGATCCTGCTGCTCGAAGGCGTGTTCGAGCTGCGCGACCTGGAGCTGTGTTCGCGGCTGGACCTCTGGCACACGGTGCACTGCGATGCGCAGATCGACATGCTGGCGGCGCACAAGACCAATGTGCCGCACCGGGTGTTCCTGAAGATGAATTCCGGCATGAACCGTCTGGGTTTTGCGCCCGACCAGTACCGCTCGGCCTGGACCCGCCTGAACGCCTTGCCGCAGGTGGATGAGATTTCCCTGATGACCCACTTTGGCAACGCGGACGGTCCACTGGGTATCGCCGATGCGATGGCGGTATTTGCCGCGGTGACCAGCGATCTGCCCGGCGAGCGCACGCTGAGCAACAGCGCAGCCACCCTGCGCCACCCGGATGCGGTCCAGGTGTCCGACTGGGTGCGGCCCGGCATCGCCATCTATGGCAGCGCGCCGGACTATCCCGAGCACACGGCCGCGCACTGGGGCCTGCAGCCGACCATGACGCTTGCTGCAAAAATCATAGCTGTTCAGGCAATATCCGCGGGGGCTGGAGTCGGATATGGCTCTAACTTTGTGGCGCAGGAGGCGATGCGTATCGGCGTGGTGGCGTGTGGCTATGCCGACGGTTACCCGCGCATCTGCCCCACCGGCACACCGGTGCTGGTCGACGGCGTACGCAGCCGCACGCTGGGGCGGGTGAGCATGGACATGCTGGCGGTGGATCTGACGCCCGTGCCCGATGCCGGGCAGGGCAGTGAAGTCACGCTGTGGGGCCGTGCGGCCAACGGTGCCGTGCTGCCCATCGATGAAGTGGCCCGGCAGGCGCAGACCGTAGGTTATGAGTTGATGTGTGCACTGGCGCAGCGCGTTCCTGTGGTGGTGGCAGAGTGAAATACGTTCCCATTCCCGTGGCGATGCTCGAAGTGGGCAAGCCACTGCCCGTCAATGTGGTCAGCGATACCGGACAGCTGCTGTTACGCAAGGGCCAGCCCATCGTGTCGGAGCAGCACCGCGACAAGCTGCATGCCTTCAATGCCTCGACCTCGCCCAGTGATGCCCAGGCCTGGCAGCGTGCCTACGAGCGCATGGTCCATGAGCTGCTGCGCAGCGGTGTGGATGTGCAGGAGATTGCACGCATGCCCATGCCAGCCGAGATCCGCGAGAGCGACTATGTGGTGGGACGCCAGTTGCACGGCGGCTGGCTGGACCTGCAGGAGGTGCTGCGTGGCATCCTGTACCAGGGCGGTCTGGCCATCAACCCCCTGCAGCGGCTGGCGGACATCCAGAAAAAAGCCATGTCCCTGCTGCATGCCGACGCGGATGACAGCCTGTTTTGCCTGTACCAGGCGCTGGCCGATGACTCGCTGGGCTACTGTGCCACCCATGCACTGCTGTGTGCGGTGATGTGTGAGCTGACCGCCACCAAGCTGGGCATCGATGCGGCGCACCGCCATTCGCTGGTGGCAGCTGCGCTGACCATGAACATCGGCATGGCGCGCGACCAGGACAGCATGGCGCGCCAGAGTTCGGACATCACCGAGTGGCAGCGCACGCTGATTGCCGAACACCCCGCGCGCGGAGCGGACATCCTCGCCGGGTTTGGGGTCGATGACGTGGACCAGCTCGACATCGTGCGCTGGCACCACGCGCCCGACCATGCGAATGCCTATCCAGCCAACCATGCCGCCAGGCGCCTGCTGGCGCTGGCCGACAGTTTTGTGGCCCGCACGACGGCCCGCAAGACCCGTGCATCGCAATCTGCCGTCAAGGCGGTCAAGGCCATGGTTCTCAAGGCCCAGGGTGACGAGCTCGGCGTGGGGTCAGCCATGGCGCAGGCGGTCGGGTTTTACCCTCCGGGCAGCTACGTGCAGCTGGTGACGGGCGAAATGGCGATCTCGGTCATGCGTGGCCAGCGTGCCAATATGCCGTGGGTCATCACCATTGCCGACAAGGATGGCATACCGGCGGTGAAGTACCAGTGCAAGGACACTTCGGACCCGGCGCTGGCCATTGCGGCACCGGTGAACTACGAAAAGGTCAAGGTCGCCGTCAGTGCCGACAAGGTGCGTCGGGCACGCGAGCGCATCCCGCGCTAACTGCGGCTGCGCTTGACCAGCGCAAACCACAGCACGCTCATGGCACCCATGGCGATGGCCAGCAACAGGTCGCTCCCGTTTAGCGCTTCAAAATGGAAGAGCCCGGACAGCCAGGGCACATAGACCGCCATCACCATCATGCCCAGCGTCACGGCGCTGACAATCCACAGCGTGCGATTGGGCACCCGCAACATGGCCCACAGGGAGCCGGTACCGGAGCGGTTGGAGAAGATCAATGCCAGATTGCCCGCGACCAGCGTCACAAATACAAAGGCGCGCAAGGCGTCTTCGCTGAGCCAGGTGCCGCCCCACAGGAAAGCACCGCACGCCACCAGCAAGACCCCCAGCCCCTGCAAGAGGGCCATCACCAGCGTCATGCCGCAAAACAGCATGGCCTGGGGATCGCGCGGTGGCCGTTGCATGGCGTCTGCCTCCAGCGGCTCGTTCTCGAACACCATCGAGCAGGCCGGGTCAATGACCAGTTCCAGAAACGCAATGTGCAGCGGGTACAGCATCACCGGCCAACCGAACAGAACCGGCAGCAGGGCCATGCCTGCGATGGGAACATGCACGGCCAGGATGTAGGACATCGATTTGCGCAGGTTGTCGAAAATGCGCCGTCCCAGCTGCACTGCCCCCACGATGGATGCAAAGTTGTCGTCCAGCAGCACCAGTGCTGCTGCCTCGCGGGCCACATCGGTCCCCCGGCCGCCCATGGCCACGCCCACGTGGGCGGCCTTGAGCGCCGGCGCATCGTTGACGCCATCGCCCGTCATGGCGACGACCGCACCGCGCGCCTGCAGCGCCTGCACAATGCGCAGCTTTTGCTCGGGCGCCACCCGGGCGCACACGCTGACTGTCTGCATGTGCTCCTGCAGTGCAGCATCGCTGAGGCCGGCGATGGCATCGCCTGTCAAGACGCTGCATTCGCCCTCCACGCGCAAACCCGCCTTCACGGCGATGGCGCTGGCGGTGGCAGGGTAGTCCCCGGTGATCATGATGACGCGGATACCCGCGGTATGGCACTGCGCAACGGCCGCAGGAATTTCTGCCCGCAACGGATCGGCCAGCCCCAGCAGACCCAAAAACGCAAAGTCAAAGTCGTGTTCCTGTGCGGGCCACGCTTCACCCGCAAACCGTGCACTGGCCACGCCCAGTACCCGCAGGCCCTGCGCTGCCATGGTGTTGATGGCCTGCTCAATACGGGCCTGGGTGGGGGCGTCCAGGTGGCATAAATCCATCACCGCTTCGGGGGCGCCCTTGGCGGCCACCACGTGGTCTTCGCCCTGCACGGCGCGCCATACGTGGGACATGGCCCGCAGCTGGGGGGTCAGCCCGTACTCCTGCACCAGGGTCCAATCCCGGTGCAGGTGTTCGGTGCCCTGCAGGAAGTGCTGCCCGAGCCGGTGAAACGCCTTCTCCATCGGGTCGAAGGGCTCGGCCATGCTGGCCAGAATGGAGTACTCCACCAAAGCATGGAACTCTTCCGCCAGCTCGGCCGGTGCACTGTAGTCAATGTCCAGGGTCTGCGGGCCGACAATGCCTTGGTCGACATGCAACTGGGCCACCGTCATGCGGTTTTCGGTCAGGGTGCCAGTCTTGTCCACGCACAGCACCGATGCGGCCCCCAGCGTTTCGATGGCGGCGATGCGCCGGGTCAGGACGTTTTGCTTCGACAGACGCCAGGCACCCATCGCGGGAATGACCGTCAGGACCACAGCAAATTCTTCGGGCAGCAAAGCCATGGCCAGCGCAATGCCGGCCAGCAGTGCGCCGAGCCAGTCGCCCCGCATCACGCCGAACACCACCACCAGGGACAGACTGGCGCCCAGGGCAACCATCACCAGCACCCGGATAAGCCTGGCCGTCTGTTTTTTCAGCGGCGAAGCCTCTGCAGTAAGGGAGTCGAGTGCTGAGCCGATACGACCGATCTCGCTGCGTGCACCGGTGGCGGTTACGCGGGCGAGTCCGTGGCCCCGCACGATCAGCGTGCCCGAATACAGCCACGGCAGGTTGTCGCCACCCGGGCGTTCGGCAACGGGCGCCACCCCGGTGGTGCCCGGGATTTTGCTCACCGGCGCAGCCTCACCAGTCAAAAGCGATTCATCCACTTGCAGTTCGTTGCCCGAAACCAGCAGCGCATCCGCAGGCACGCGGTCGCCTTCGGAGAGGATCAGCAGGTCGCCCACCACCACATCGGTGCCTGCAATACGCACCGGCACACCGTCCCGAACCACCTGTGCCCGGGGGCTGGTCAGGTCGCGCAGGGATTCCAGCGCCCGCTCGGTCTTGCCTTCCTGGTAGATCGTGAGTGCCAGCACCATCAGCACAAACCCAAAGAGGATCAGGCCTTCCTGCAGGTCTCCCAGCAGCAGATACAGCAAGCCGGCCGCCAGCAGCAGAAGGAACATGGGCTCACGCATCGTCTCGCGGACCACGCTCAGCACGCCACGGCGCTGCTCCGATGGCAGGGCGTTGGGTCCGTCAGTGCGCAGGCGCTGAGCGGCCTCGGTGGCGCTCAGGCCTGCTTCAGACGGTGGTACCGGCATGGTGGGGCTCCTTCAGCCTCGATGATAGATGGATTTGAAGCAAAAACAGGCCGTAGCCACCGTGAATTGTGCGTGGATAGCTATAAATAGCATAGCATGCTCATTCTGGAAAAATGGGCGAACTCATGTAAATATATACAGTATTATTGGCCCATGGCCAAAGACAAAACCATTTTTACCTGCAACGAATGCGGCGGCATCAGCCCCAAGTGGCTGGGCAAGTGCCCCCACTGCAACGCCTGGAACACGCTGGTCGAGTCCGTGGCCCATGCCGAGGTGGGCACCAAAAACCGCTTTGCCTCCCTGGCCAGGACGGCCGAAATTGCGGTGCTCAGCGAGATTGAGGCCTCCGATGTGGACCGCACCCCCACCGGCCATGAAGAGCTGGACCGGGTGCTGGGCGGTGGCATCGTCGAAGGCGGCGTGGTGCTGATCGGGGGCGACCCCGGCATTGGCAAATCCACGCTCTTGCTGCAGGCGCTGGATTCGCTGCAGCGCAGCGGCAAAAACACACTGTATGTGACCGGTGAAGAAAGCGGTGCACAGGTGGCTCTGCGGTCGCGCCGCCTGGGGCTGGACCACTCGCAGGTGAAGGTGCTGGCCGAGATCCAGCTGGAGAAAATCCTCGCCACCCTGGATGCCACGCAGCCCGATGTGGCAGTGATCGACTCCATCCAGACCGTGTATTCCGACCAGCTCACCAGCGCCCCGGGCTCGGTGGCGCAAGTGCGCGAATGTGCGGCGCATCTCACGCGTGCGGCCAAGGCCAGTGGGACCGCCATCGTGCTGGTGGGCCACGTGACCAAGGAGGGTGCGCTGGCGGGTCCGCGCGTGCTCGAACACATGGTGGACACGGTGCTGTACTTTGAGGGTGACACGCATAGCCAGTTCCGCCTGGTGCGCGCCATCAAGAACCGCTTTGGTGCGGTCAACGAAATCGGTGTGTTTGCCATGACGGAGAAAGGTCTCAAGGGCGTGTCCAACCCCAGCGCCATTTTTCTGAGCCAGCATGCCGAGCCGGTGCCCGGCAGTTGCGTGATGGTGACGCTGGAGGGCACGCGCCCGATGCTGGTCGAAATTCAGGCGCTGGTCGACAGTGGTGGCCCCAGCCCGCGCCGCTTGAGCGTGGGCCTGGACAAAGACCGTCTGGCCATGCTGCTGGCGGTGTTGCACCGCCATGCGGGGGTCGCTTGCATGGACCAGGACGTGTTTGTGAATGCGGTGGGCGGTGTGCGCATCAGCGAGCCGGCCGCCGATCTGGCGGTGATGTTGTCCATTACCTCCAGCCTGCGCGGCAAGCCCCTGCCCAAAGGCTTCATTGCCTTTGGTGAAGTGGGGCTGGCCGGCGAGGTGCGCCCGGCGCCGCGGGGCCAGGAACGCCTGAAAGAAGCCGCCAAGCTGGGCTTCAGCGTGGCCGTGGTGCCCAAGGCCAATGCGCCCAAGAAGCCGATAGAGGGCCTGACCATCCATGCGGTGGAGCGGGTAGAGCAGGCCATGGAGGTGGTGCGCTCCCTGACCTGAGTCAGTTCGACACTTGCGGGTTGTCTTTGCGTAAAGGGAGGGCCGTGGTTACCATGATCCTCTGAATGGAGATACGTACATGAAATTGAGCAATATGTCACTGGCAGCCAAACTCTGGCTGGCCCTGGGGGTGGTGGTTGGCCTGCTGGTATTTATTCTGGTGGTGTCTGGCGCGCGCGGTGCGGCCCTGAGTGCGAGGCTGGATGCCGATGCGGCCGAGCGCGTCATCAAGGCGCGGGAGTTTTCGCGCTGGGTCGGGTTGACAGAAACCAGTACCACCCGCACGACGGCATCGCTGATGAGTGCCGACCCTGCAGTGACCGTTTTTTACAAGGACTCGATCGCAGCGGGCTTGCAGGAGATCAGCGACCTGCGCAAGAAGATTCTGGAAATGAACAACTCCGAGGCAACAAAAGCGTTGATTGCCCGGTCTGTGGAGGAGGGCGGCGCCGTTCGGGCATCGATCATCAAGGCCACACAGACCAAAGCTGCGGGTGACCAGGAAGGTGCACTCAAGGAGTTGAATGGGGTGCTGGTCCCGGCGGTCAACAAGTACATGGCCACTTTGCGCGAAATGATTGCGTTGCAAGCCAAGGAATTCGAAGAGGCCAAGCTGGAGTATGCGAAACAGCGTGACGACGCGGCCTTATTTGCCCGGCTGATGGTTGCGGTGCTGGTACTGGTTTTGATTGGTGGCACGCTGCTCCTGATCAAGCAGATCCGCCAGCCCCTGCACGATGCCATCGCGGTGGCCGAGACCATTGCCTCGGGTGACCTGACAGCGAAAGTCGACACCACGCGCGGCGACGAATTCGGCCAGATGATGCGCGCCATCGCCCATATGCAGGACCGGCTGGTCCATCTGGTCGCGGATGTACGTCGGGGTACCGACAGCATGGCCAGTGTGAGCGAAGAGATCGCCGCGGGCAACAACGACCTGTCCCAGCGCACCGAGCAGTCGGCGGCCAGCCTGGAAGAAACGGCGTCCAGCATGCAGCAGCTCACTGCCACCGTCAAACAGTCTGCCGACTCGGCACGCCAGGCGAACCAGCTGGCCGCTTCTGCCGCCCAGGTGGCGCAGCGCGGTGGTCAGGTGGTGGGTCAGGTGGTCAGCACCATGGACGACATCAACGCCAGTTCACGCAAAATTTCCGACATCATCAGCGTGATCGACGGTATCGCGTTCCAGACCAATATTCTGGCGTTGAACGCTGCCGTGGAGGCTGCCCGCGCAGGCGAACAGGGCCGGGGCTTCGCTGTGGTGGCCAGTGAGGTGCGTAGCCTGGCCGGACGCTCGGCCGATGCGGCCAAGGAAATCAAGCTGCTGATCAATACCAGCGTCGAGAAGGTCGAAGGCGGATCCGCATTGGTGGCACAAGCGGGTGAAACCATGACCGAGATCGTGTCGTCCGTGCAGCGTGTGACCGACATCATGGGTGAGATTACAGCCGCCGCTTCCGAGCAGTCCGATGGTATTGCCCAGGTCAACAGTGCGATTGGTCACCTGGACCAGATGACGCAGCAGAACGCGGCATTGGTGGAAGAGTCGGCCGCAGCGGCCAGCAGCATGAAAGACCAGGTCCAGCGCTTGGCCCAGGTGGTGGCTACTTTCAAGCTGGATGGCAGCGTGGTCTCCACCTTCCAGACTGCGTCGAGCCAGCCAGTGCGCAAACCCCTGCCGAGGCCGGTGCAACGCAGTGCGTTGTCGGCCCCTGCCAAGGTCAGCAAACCGGCGCTTGCCGCCCAGCGTCCTGCGACACTGTCGAAACCTGCAGCAGCACCCGCAGCCAAGCCCAAAGCCATCAGTGCACCCGCTGCCAAGCCAGCGGCCAACAAGGCGGACGAAGAGTGGGAAACCTTCTGATCCTGGCTCCGGCGCGCCCTTAAGGCGCGCTTAATGTGTGCTGCCTACCATGCGTGCATGGAGGTTTTATGCACACAGTGACATCAGTACTACGCGCCCTGGCCTTGGGCGCACTCGTCTTTTCGGCCCAGGCCCAGGCCGTTACGCCAGCAGAGCAACTGGGGGGCTACACGTCCAAAGCCGGCAGCCCCGCACAGGTGGCGCGGGGCCAGGCGTTTTTCACCAGCAAACACGGCAAGGACTGGAGCTGCGCCTCCTGCCACAACGCGCCGCCCACGACAGAAGGCAAGCACGCCAGCACCGGCAAGCGTATTGACACCCTGGCACCGGCCTTCAACCCCAAGGGCTTTACCGATGCGGCCAAGACCGAGAAATGGTTTCGTCGCAACTGCAATGACGTGATCGGCCGCGAATGCAGCGCCAGCGAGAAAGCCGATGTGCTGGCCTGGCTCATGACCTTCAAACCCTGAAAACGCGAGAATATCTATGAAAAATATGCCTCTGGCCCCCGTGAAATATAAGCATGTTGCTATAAAAACAATAGCATTTTCTCTGTTGGCAGCAGCCTGGGTGCTGGGCGCTGGCCCCGCGCTGGCTGACTACACCGCCCCGCGCGTGCCACCCCTGCCCAAATACACCCAGGAGTGCGCCGCCTGCCACGTGGCTTACCCGGCAGGCATGTTGCCTGCGGCTTCCTGGCAACGCATGATGGGAACGCTGAACAAGCACTACGGCACCGATGCCTCCCTTGACGAAGCCAGCGTGCGCGAAATAAGCACCTGGCTCAAGGCCAATGCAGGCACCTACCGCAAGGTGCGCGAGGAACCGCCACAAGACCGCATTAGCCAGTCCGCCTGGTTCGTGCGCGAGCACCGGGAGGTCAGCGCCGAGGTGTGGAAACACAAGGCAGTCAGGAGCGCTGCCAACTGCGCCGCCTGCCATACCAGGGCCGACGCAGGTGACTACAGCGAACGCAACATTACCTACCCCGCCGGGCTGGGTGAAAAGTACCGCCACGGCTGGAATGACTGAACCATTTCAGGAGAATTCAATGAACATGAGCAACCCCTCGCCCTCAGTGTCTGGCGCAGCACCAGCTTCCAGTGGAGCGACCGCCAGCACCCCCAAGAGCCGCCGAATCGTGGACGCGCCCACACGCATGTTCCACTGGCTGTTTGCGTTGAGCTTCCTGGGCGCTTACCTCACGGGCGACGGCGAACGCCTGCGCCTGTTGCACGTGGTGCTGGGCTACACCATGGCCGGTTTGCTTGCCTTTCGGGTGCTGAACGGACTCATGGGTCCCAAGTACGCGCGCCTGTCGCTGTTGTGGCGCAAGTTGGCCGGCTGGCCGCAGTGGCTCAGGTCGTTTGCGCAGGGCGACGCCACGGCGTCCGTCAACTGGCGTCAGGGCCAGAACCTGATCATGGCTCTGGCCGTGGCGGCACTTCTGGTGCTGGTGATTCCGCTCACGCTCTCTGGCTACGCTGCCTACAACGAATGGGGTGATTTTCTGGGTGGTGACTGGGTGGCCGAGCTGCACGAAGCTGTGGGTAAAGTTTTCCTGATGGTGGTGCTGGGTCATTTGGCCCTGATTGCAGCCTTGAGTGTTCTTCGCCGCAAAAACCAGGCGTTGCCCATGCTCACGGGCCGCACACCAGGCCCGGGTCCCGACCTGGTGCGCAACAACCAATTGGGCCTGGCTTCACTTATTCTGGTGGTGGTACTCAGTTACTGGACCTGGGAGTGGCAGCAGTCGCCCAGCGGGCTGATTTCGGTTCAGGCCCTGAGCGATATGGCAAGCGGACGCGAAGACGATGATGACTGAGCAGCGCGTGGTACAAAATCAGCGTTTGTAGTGATTTAGGCGGAGCAACCCCGGTGCGCATACTTTTGGCCGAAGACGATTCCATGCTGGGCGATGGCCTGCGTGCGGGGCTGCGCCAGCTGGGCTTTCAGGTGGATTGGGTGCGCGATGGCCTGGCGGCCGAGCGCGAGCTGGGTTCGGGGGTGTACGCGGCGGGCGTGCTCGATCTGGGGCTGCCGCTCAAGGATGGCCTCGATGTGCTGCAGGCCCTGCGTGTCCGCCAGATCCAGACCCCGGTCCTGGTGCTGACAGCACGCGACGCCATTCCGGACCGGGTGCGGGGCCTCGACCTGGGCGCTGACGACTATGTCGTCAAGCCGGTCGATTTGCATGAGCTGGCGGCGCGTTTGCGTTCCCTGGTCCGGCGGGCCCACGGGCAAATGCAGGATGTGCTGACCTGCGACCGCGTGGTGCTGGACCCTTCGGCGCGCCAGGTGCGCCTGGATGGTCAGCCGGTGACCTTGTCCACCCGCGAATTTGATTTGCTGCACGCGCTGATGCGCAACGCCGGGCGTGTGCTGTCGCGCGAACAGCTGGAGCAGCAGATGTACAGCTGGGGGCACGAGGTGGAAAGCAACACGATTGAAGTGCACATCCACCATCTGCGGCGCAAACTGCACCCGGAGGCTATCCAGACGGTGCGGGGCGTGGGCTACACCATGCTCAAAGCGATCGTGTCGCCATGACCGCGCCCCAACCCCCGCGTTCGCTGCAAGCGCGTGTGCTCACGCTGGTGGTGGGGCTGGTGACACTGGTGTGGCTGGCCGCCGCGCTGTTTACGTGGATCGATGCCAGCCACGAACTGGACGAACTGCTCGACGGACACCTTGCGCAGGCGGCCGGCCTGTTGGTGGTGCAGCAGTCGGAATCCGAAGGCGATGACGATGGTGTGCTGGACGCTCCGTCGCTGCACAAATATGCGCCCAAGGTGGCGTTTCAGGTATTCCATGAGGGCATCCTGATTACCCGCACGACCAATGCCAGCGAGCAGCCGATGTCGGACAAGACGACCGGCTTCAGCACCCGAAAACTCGGCGATGGCAAGGAGTGGCGGGTATTCGGCGCCCGTGGCGCAGAGCGCGATGTACAGGTGTTTGTGGGGGAGCGTACCGAATCACGCAATGACATTCTCTGGGCGGTGATGCGCGGTTTGCTGTTGCCACTGGTGCTGGCGTTGCCCTTGCTGGCTGCGGCCTTGTGGTGGTCGGTCCGGGCCGGGCTTTCCCCCTTGCGTGCACTCAGTGAAGCGTTGGCGCAGCGGGCTCCGCAAACACTCGAACCTGTGGTGCTGGACGACTGTCCTGAAGAAATGCGCCCGCTGGTGGGTGCCCTCAACGAGTTGCTGGAACGCATCGGGCGCATGGTGGTGTCCGAGCGGCGCTTCACCGCAGACGCGGCCCACGAGTTGCGCACCCCGATTGCCGCCATCCGGGCCCAGGCCCAGGTCGCTTTGGGTGCCGGGGACGATGTGGCTGAGCGCCAGCATGCCTTGCAGGCCACGCTGGCAGGCTGTGACCGGGCCACGCGGCTGGTCGAGCAACTGCTGATGCTGGCACGCCTGGAGACGAATCCGGTGCGGCCTGCACTGCCGGTCAACCTCACGGCGGTGGTCCGGCGCGTGGCGGCCGATCTGGCGCCGGCTGCCCTGGGTCGCTCCCAGGTGCTGGAGCTGGAAGCCGAGGAAGGCTGCGCGGTGGCCGCCGATGAAATCCTGCTGGGGGTTCTGGTGCGCAACCTGGTAGACAACGCCTTGCGTTACAGCCCTGCCGGCGCGCGGGTCCTGGTGGTGGTGAAGAAGGGCCCCGAGGGCGTCTGCCTGTGTGTGCAGGACAGCGGTCCCGGCATGGCGCCCGAAGCCATCCAGCGTCTGGGCGAGCGGTTCTTTCGCGTACTGGGCACCGACCAGCCTGGCAGTGGCCTGGGCTGGTCCATCGTGAAGCGTCTGGTCGACGCATTCGGTGCGCGTGTGCAGATCCGCCGATCCGAGGCGCTGGGAGGGCTGTCTGTTCAGGTGGAGTGGCCGACCTGACAAAATCGGGCGCATGCAATTTCAGAAAATCCTGATTCCGATTGCCAGCGTCGTGCTGGTGGTGGCCGCCTACCGCGCCTATGGCTGGGCCGGTGTGGCAGCGGCCGTGGGTGCGCTGGTGATGTGGATGCTGCTGCATTTCACCCGCATGCTGCAAATCCTCAAGCGTGCTGCCAACCGCCCTGTGGGCTATGTCGAAAGTGCCGTGATGCTGAATGCCAAATTGCAGTCCGGGGCGACACTCTTGCACGTGGTGGCCATGACCCGCTCCCTGGGTGAGCTACTGTCGCCCAAAGACACCCAGCCCGAGCGTTTTCGCTGGACCGATGCGTCGCAGTCCCACGTAACCTGCGAGTTCGTGGCTGGCCGGCTCAAGGCGTGGGAATTACACCGCCCGGCCCCGTAAAATCGGACATTCGCACTATTTGCAACTGAATCCCTTTAAGGACACCTTCGATGAGCGCAATTCCTCCCTCCATGTCTGACCGCGACGGAAAAATCTGGATGGATGGCCAGATGGTGGACTGGCGTGACGCCAAGATCCATGTGCTGACCCACACCCTGCATTACGGTTGTGGTGCCTTCGAAGGCGTGCGCGCGTACAAGGGCGATAGCGGCGTGACTTCCATCTTCCGTCTGGAAGAGCACACCGACCGCCTGTTCAACAGCGCCAAGATCTTGCGCATGAAGATCCCGTTCACCAAGGAGCAGGTGAACGAAGCGCAAAAAGCCGTCATTCGCGAGAACAAGCTGGAGTCAGGCTACCTGCGTCCCCTGACCTGGGTGGGTGACCGCAAGCTGGGTGTTTCTCCCAAGGGCAACACCATCCACCTGATGGTCGCCGCCTGGCCCTGGGGTGCGTACCTGGGCGAAGAAGGCATGAAGCGCGGTATCCGCGTCAAAATTTCCAGCTACACCCGCCACCATGTGAACATCACCATGACCCAGGCCAAGGCGGTCAGCAACTACACCAACTCGATCCTGGCCAATATGGAAGCCACCGATGACGGTTACGACGAAGCCATCCTGCTCGACGCCAGCGGCTTTGTGTCCGAAGGTGCAGGCGAGAACATTTTTGTGATCAAGGACGGCGTGGTCTACACCCCCGACCTGTCCGCAGGCGCCCTCAACGGCATCACCCGCAATACCGTGCTGCACATCTGCAAGGACCTGGGGCTGGAGCTGGTGCAAAAGCGCATTACCCGCGACGAGCTGTACATCTCCGACGAAGTGTTCTTCACCGGAACCGCCGCTGAAGTGACCCCCATCCGCGAAGTGGACCGCATTGAAATCGGCAGCGGTTCGCGCGGCCCGATCACCGAAAAAATCCAGGCAGCGTTCTTTGACATCGTCAATGGTCGCAATCCCAAGTACGCCCACTGGCTATCCAAGGTCTGAACACCGCACCGAGAACGCATATGAGTACCTCTGTCATTGAATTGCTGGCCCAAGACCTCAACCACCAAGGTGGCGTGTTCTGCCCCAGTCCGCTGGCCAAAATGGAAACCTGGAACACCCACCCCAAGGTGTACCTGGATGTCGCCCACACCGGCGAAGCCAAGTGCCCCTATTGCGGCACGGTGTACAAACTGAAGGATGGCGAGCACTTCGCCGGTGGGCACTGAGTCTTTCGTCATCGCGCCCCAATGGATTGGGGACGCGGTGATGACGGAACCGCTGTTGCGCCGTCTGCACGCGCGCGGTGAACAGCTGACGGTGGGTGCATTGCCCTGGGTGGCACCGGTGTACCGGGCCATGCCGCAGGTGTCCAAGGTCATCGAGTTTCCCTTTACCCACGGCGGGCTGCAGTGGAGCGCGCGACGTGCCCTGGCGCAGCAGTTGCGCGGCCGCTTTGATACTGCCTACATTTGTCCCAATTCCCTCAAGAGTGCACTGTTGCCCTGGTGGGCCCATATTGCCCGCCGGGTGGGGTACCGGGGTGAGTCGCGCACGCTGCTCCTCACACAAGCGTTGCCCAATCCCACCAAAGGTGCCCGGCCGCCCATGGTGGCGTTTTATTCGGCGTTGAGTGGCGAGGCCGGGCTGGAGACGGACCGTCCCTCCCTGCACATGGAACCAGCAGCGGCAGACGCTGCGTTGACGGCTCTGTCGCTGCAGCGCGGTGCTTATTACGTGTTCGCGCCGGGGGCCGAGTACGGTCCGGCCAAGCGCTGGCCGGCGGCCCACTTTGCCGCACTGGCGCAGCAGCTGCCTTTGCCGGTGGTGTTGCTGGGGTCGTCCAAGGAGTCCGGACTGTGCCGCGAGATCGCCACCGCAGCGAATGCCACGCGTCCGGGGCAGTGTCTGGATTTCTCCGGCAAGACCTCACTGGACCAGGCGCTCGCCGTGATTGCCGCAGCGCGTGCCATGGTGAGCAACGATTCCGGGCTGATGCATGTGGCCGCGGCTTTTGGCGTACCGCAAGTGGCGCTGTTTGGTTCGTCCAGCCCACTGCACACCCCGCCTTTGAGTGACCGGGCCCATGTGATTTGGCTCAAGAGTGACGCCAGCTACCAGCCTGCGCTGGATTGCGCTCCGTGCTTTGCGCGCACCTGCCCGCTGGGCCACACGCGGTGCCTGGTGGACATCACACCGGAACAGGTCCTGCGGTATTTGTGATCGCGGGTTAGCGCGCCTGGTGCAGGCTGGCTGCAGTGTCGCGTTCGAATTGGGCAATTGCAGCGAGCGTCAGTGCGTCGCCCGACCAGGCCACCAGGCTGGCAGGCGGCAACGTCGCTGCGGCGGCGCCACAGGCCATCAATCGCGCAAGTACGTCGGCACTTTTGATGCTCGCCGCCAGCAGGCCCGGGCCGTGGTCCTGCCCCGCCACGCAGGCTTCCATCAGGGGCCATACGTCCCGTCCATCTGTTGCAAGGCGCCCCACATACGGCGCAACCCAGGTAGCTCCCAGGGACTGCGCCCACAGCAGCTGTACCGCGTTGGACAATCCGGTGAGCAGGAAGGCCTGCTGTGCCCGTTGCATCTCGGCAATGCAGGGCAGCCAATCGGGGTGGCAGGGCAGTTTGATGGTGAGTGCAATCCCTGCGTTGGTCGACAGCTGGTGCAGGCGCTCCTGCCAGGCGCGTGCCTGTGCAGCATCGGGGCTGGGCAATTGCAGCATCACCTCAGCCATGCCGTGGTCGGCCGCGGCACGAATCAGGGCTTCGTAGGAATCCAGGGAGACGCGCAACCCCGCCTGGTGGACCAATGTGGGATTGGTGGTGACACCACACACGGGCGGGCAGCCCGGTGGCAGTGCCCAGGTGCTGACCTGCGCAGAATCGAGATACAACTTCATGCCAGATCTTCCTTGAGAAAGATGTCCTTGATGGGGAAAAATTGGGTGTGCAGGGGCAGCAGCGAGCCACCCAGTGCCCGTGCATGGGCACCCACCGTTCCCGCCATGACGGTGGGTGGTTGCAAACCGTCCAGGTTGTAGTGCTGCATGCGTTCACGTGTTGCGCGGATCAGCGCATCAATGAGCGTGCGGCCCAGGGAGCCGTCGATGATCACTGCGTCCAGATCCAGCAGTGCAGTTGCACTGACGGCGGTCATGGCCAGCGCCTGACCTGCCTGGGCCAGCCAGGGCGTGACAAAGGCGGCATAGGCTGGGTCCATGATGGCGTCCTGGTGCACCAGCTGGGCGTCGAATCCTGCCTGTTCCAGTGTCTGTTCGAGTTGCCAGCCAGAGGCCAGTTGCAGCAATTGGGGGGGCTTGTCCGATGCACTGCCCATGCCCATGGGAAGTGACCCGATGGCGCCCGCATTGGACCGCTGCCCGGCCATGATGTGTCCGGACATGACCAGCCCGCCGCCCACAAAGGTGCCGACAAACACGTAGAGGAAGTTGTCCACCAGGCGCCCATGCCCTTGCAGCATCTCGGCAATGCAGGCGGCCGTGGTGTCTTTGGCAAACTCGACGGGCAGGTCCGTGAATTCCTGCACCTTGGCCAGCAGGTCAATGTTCTCCCAGCGTTCCAGCGCTTTTCCAGCCGCGCCGCCCATCAGGTTGGACCAGCGGTGCATCGACAGCGGCGCAGTCAGTCCGATGCCCACGGTGCGTGTCCAGTTGTCGCCCATCAGCGCCTGCATGTCTGCCAGACCCTTCTGGATGTTGGGCAGAACCACGTCCGGGTCGGGGTAGGGGTAATGGAATTGCAGGCGGTGGCGGGGCTGCCCCAGAAAGTCCGACACCAGCACTTCCAGGCTGCGACGCCCCACCTGCAGGCCCAGGCTGTAGGCCCCATCGGGATTGATCGACAGGGGTACGGACGGTTGTCCGATTTTTCCGCGCACCCGGTCCTGCTTGATCAGCAGGCCGTCATCGATCAGGCGCGCGACGATGATGGCCACCGTCTGGGTGGAGAGCTGTGTCAGGCGGGCGATATCGGCCTTGGCGATGGCGCCGTTGTGGCGGATGGCCTGCAACACGATGCGCTCGTTGAACTGGCGCATCCCGGTGTGGTTGGACCCCCGCATCTGGCGCGGGTCCCGGATAAAAGCAGGTTGGGGGTTCAAGGGGATGGCGGTAGGGTTAGTTCAGGATGACGCCTTTGCAGAACATGGCATTGCCATACGCCGTGGCCTCGCCGCTCTGCACAATCAGGCTTGCACCCTTGATCTTGTCATAAAACGCAAAGCGCTCCACCGGCTCCACGCGTGCTTGCGCCAGGCCGTGCTCCGACACCAGATCCACGATGGCCTGCTGGGCGGATGTGCGGTGGTCCATCGGGTGGTTGCATGCGTGCATGTAGGCTGCAGGTTGTTGCACGTCGTCCGCCAGCGGAAACACGGAAAGGACGGCCCGCGACACGCGCTCCAGACTCAGGCCGGGTAGTCGCACCACGGGCTTGCCCTGGCTCAGGAAATCGGCAGTGAAGTTGGCGTCCACCACGGCCACCCATTCGCCATGGCCCATGGCGCACAGGCGCATCAGCAACTCGGGCGTCAGGATTGGGTCGATTCCTTTCAGCATGCTGCTGCCTCCTCGGCCTGCAGTCTGGCCGGATCAATGGCGCCGGTGATCAGGCCCACGATTTCTTCGGGGCTGGTTTGCCGGGTCAGGCGGCTGCAGATGATGCGACCCTGGCGGAATACCCAGATGCGGTCCACCAGATCAAACACCTGGCGCAGGTTGTGGCTGATGATGATCAGCGGGATGCCCTGCTGCTTGAGTCCCTTGATGATCTGCTCCACGCGGGCGGTCTCGGCTACGCCCAATGCGGCGGTGGGCTCGTCCAGGATGATGAGTTTTTTGGCAAAGCCAGCGGCACGTGCAATGGCCACGCACTGGCGCTGACCGCCAGACATGCCGCGCAGGCTCTCGGACATGTCCTGGATCTTCACGCCAGTGGTGGAGAGCATGGTGGCAGATTGCTCACGCATCGCCTTGTGGTTGAGGATGGACAAAGGGCCCAGGTTCAGGCGGGTGAGCTCCCGGCCCAGAAAGATGTTGGCAGGCACATCCAGGTCTTCGGCGAGCGCCAGCGTCTGGTACACGGTTTCGATGCCTTGCTCGCGCGCATCCAGTGGTGACTCAAAGTTGACCTTCTGGCCGTCCAGGCTGATGTCGCCGTCGTTGGGTTGCTCGGCTCCGGTAATCAGGCGGACAAACGTGCTTTTACCGGCACCGTTGTCCCCCACGATGGCTGCGTGCTCACCGGGCAGGAGCTGGAAATGGGCGTCCGTCAGGGCTTTGACGCCGCCGTAGTGCTTGGTCAGGCCGCTGATGCGCAGCACGGGCTCAATGGTTGTCATGGCAGTCTCTTTCGCAAAAGTAGCAGCAAGGATGGCACAGGTCCGGGTGCAATCATATTAGTAAAACTACTAGGTTTATTTAGTCGGAAAGTCTGCTGTAATCCATTCCCAGCAAGCAATGGGGCACTTCCAGCGCTGCTAACCTCAACTTATATATTGGAGATATTCCTATGAGCATGAAGCGCATGATCGGCCGCCTGGCCATTGCAATGGCCGCCGCAGGCATGATGACCGCCGCCTTGGCCGACACCACCATTGCCTACATCACCAACGGAAATACCAACGAAGGCTGGACCCTGATCAACGGCGGCGCCAAGAAGGCAGGCCAGAAGCCCGGCGTCAAATTCATCGAGCTGGCCGCCGAAAAGGGCGAGCTGTCCAAGCAACTGGCTATCGTGGAAGACATGATTACCCGCAAGGTCAACGCTATCGCCATCGCCCCGGTCGATAGCAAGGGCATTGCACCGGCCATCAACAAGGCGCTGGCCGCGGGCATCAAGGTGGTGGCCGTAGATACCGGCATCACTGGCGCAGCGATCACTTCTTATGTGGCGACCGACAACATCAAGGCCGCCATGGTGCAGGGCAACTGGGCCGCAGAACAGGTCAAAGACGGCGACACGGTGATCTACATCACTGGTGATCTGGGCCAATCCACGGGCCAGGAGCGCAAAAAGGGCTTCCTCGACGGCCTGAATGCCAAGCGCAAGAATGTCAAAGTGGTGGAGGTTCCCACAACCTGGGACCAGACCATGGCGCAAAACGGTGTGGAAACCGCACTGCGTGCCAATCCCACAGCCAAGGTGATTGCCTGCGCATGGGACGGTGGTGCACTGGGTGCCAAGGCTGCCCTGATGGCCGCTGGCAAAAAGGCGGGTGATGTGAAGATTGCCGGCTTTGACGGCTCTCCCGGCGGTCTGGACATGATGAAGCAAGGCTGGCAAAGCGCTAACGCCGCGCAAATGCTGGCAAAAATTGGCCAAGTGGGCGTAGAAACCGCTATCGCCGCTGCTGAAGGCAAGAAAGTGGATGCCCGCATCGACACCGGCTCCTTCCTGGTTCTGCCCTCCAATGTGGACCAGTTTGCCAAGGACTCGGGTGTTGCCCAGTTCATGAAGGTGAAGTAATCCCTGGCCAATGCCAGAAAACAGGGAGCGGTGGCCGCGTGGTCGCCGCTCCCCTGATTGAGGAAAAGAATTCATGAAGTCCATTACCCGGCAAGAGTGGTACGGCGCACTGGTGGCCGTTATGGTCCTGGGGCTGTTGCTGACCTTCGCATCCCCCTACTTTCTGACCACCGGCAACCTGTCCAATATCCTGGTCCAGGCGTCTGTGATTGCCCTGCTCGCGGGTGGACAAACCTTTGTCATCCTGACCGGTGGCGTCGACCTGGCCGTCGGGGCGTTGACTGCTCTGGCCGGGGCAGTGGCTGGCCACATGATGATCAAACTGGGGGTGGACCCGTATGTTGCCATCGCGGCAGCCCTCGCCATTGGCGCCGCTGTGGGCGTATTTAACGGTTATCTGGTCGCATTTGTCGGCATTCCGTCGTTCATTGTTACTTTGGGTGGCCTGACGCTGTGGCGCGGCCTGGCCTTCGAATCCACTGGAGGATTTGACAACTCGGGCATGCCCGACCCCTTGCCGTTCATTGGGTACGGGCAGTTGCTCGGTGTGCCCATGCCCATCTGGATTACCGGCATCTTCTTTGTCGTGATGGCTTTTGTCCTGTCCAGCACCAAGCTGGGTCGCTACGTGTACGCCATGGGCTCGAATGAAATGGGTGCCCGCCAGGTGGGTATCAACATCCGCTGGTACAAGCTGGGCGTCTATGTGGTGTCGGGTCTGAGCTGCGCCATAGGAGCCGTCGTGCTGATGGCGCGGATGGACTCCAGCAGCGGCAAGATGGCGCAAATGTTTGAACTCGACGCCATTGCCGCCGTCATTCTGGGCGGTACCTCACTGTTTGGCGGTCGCGGCAGCATCTGGGGCAGCCTGCTGGGTGCGGTGCTGATCACCATGATCCGCAACGGCATGAACCTGATGGAGATTTCGCAGTTCAAGCAGATGATGGCCATTGGTGCCGTGGTCATCGTGGCCGTGTGGATTGATGTCCTGCGCCGCCAGCACCTGCTGAAACGATGAGCGTTGCTATCTACGTTTTGGGCGAAGCCCTGATGGACTGCGTTGCGCAGCCAGACGGGTCGCTGCGCCCCTACATGGGCGGGAGCCCTTTCAACCTGGCGCGTGCTGCGGCCCTGCGCGGCGCGCAGGTGCATTTTCTGAATCCGTTTTCCACAGACCGTTTCGGGGCGCAGATGGTCGCGCAACTGACCCACGACACGGTGCAATGCACCCAGCCGCCCAGCCGTCTGCCAACCTCGCTGGCGGTAGTGCAGGTCACCGATGGACAACCCAGCTACGGTTTCTACCGCGAGGGCATTGCCGACCGCGACTACACCGTCTCCCAGGTGCTGGAGGCGCTGCACAAAGTCCCGCCCGGTGTCCTGCATACGGGCTCGCTCATGCTGATACCACCGGAGCACCACAAGGTGCTGGAGTTGCTGCAGGGTGCAAAAGCCATGGGCTGGAAGATCAGTGTGGACGTGAACCTGCGCCCCCAACTCGCCGAAGACCTGGACGCCTACCTCGCCGCAGTCCATGCGGTGGCGGCACTGGCCGACTGGATCAAGGCCAGCGACGAAGACCTGGAGCTGCTGGGCTTCCCAGTGGCCACACGCACACAGGCCAGCGAGATTGCACGCTTCTTTCAGGACCAGGGTGCAACCCGCGTCGCTTTGACATTTGGCGCGCAAGGCGCATGGCTGGCCGTAGACGGCATCACCGCCGAGGCGGATGCTCCCCGGATCACACTCGCCGATTCCGTCGGTGCCGGCGACACCTTCTGGGGCAACTGTCTGGCCGACTGGACACTGGAGCCGGACCACGTCCCCCAACGTGTTGCGCGTACCTTGCAGCTGGCCATGGCGGCGGCTGCCATCAACTGCACGCGTACGGGTTGCCAGCCGCCCACCAGTGCCGAGCTGCTGGCGGCAACCACTTCTGCCTGAAGCTGCGCCGGATTCAGGCGACGAACACCCGGGCCTTGCGTGGTGTGAGCACCAGCACTTCGCCATCTTTGTAGGCTTGTTCGCGAAACTGCTGGGCGCCAATCTGGGCTTCAATGATGTCACCGCTCCCGGCCGCTGAAGCATCCAGGGGCAGCAGCTCCAGCCGCGCAATCGGCCCCACCACAATGGCGCGCACCAGCTTGGCGGGAATGCCGCGTTGCTGCTGGTAGCCGTTCAGATGGTTATCTTCACCGGCCTCATAGCGCCGCACGTCCAGGTCGTGTGGGCGCACATAGGCAAACGCCTTGGCGTCCTGCGCGCCGCTGTGCTCGGGGCTGGACAGGCGCACGCCGTGGTGGTCTTCACCGATCCGCATCTCGCCCTCGTGGGCGCGCCCATTGAACAGGTTCACATCCCCCAGAAAACCGTACACGAACGGGCTGGCGGGATGGTCCCACACCTCTTGGGGCGAGCCAATCTGCTCCACCTGGCCGCTGTTCATCAGCACCACGCGGTCTGCCACTTCCAGCGCTTCTTCCTGGTCGTGGGTCACAAAGATGCTGGTCACATGCAGGTCGTCGTGCAGGCGGCGCAGCCAGCGACGCAGTTCCTTGCGCACCTTGGCGTCCAGCGCGCCAAAGGGTTCGTCCAGCAGCAGCACCTTGGGCTCCACGGCCAAGGCACGGGCCAGCGCAATGCGCTGACGCTGGCCGCCCGACAGTTGCGCGGGGTAGCGGTCGGCCAGCCAGTCCAGCTGCACCAGGCCCAGCAGGTCGTGCACTTTCTGCTTGATGACGATTTCAGACGGGCGCGTGGCGCGCGGCTTCATGCGCAGGCCAAAGGCCACGTTGTCAAACACCGTCATGTGGCGGAACAGCGCATAGTGCTGGAACACAAAACCCACGTTGCGCTCGCGCACATGCACGTCGGTGGTGTCTTCACCGCTGAACAGGATGTTGCCTTGGTCGGCGGTTTCCAGCCCGGCAATGATGCGCAGCAGGGTGGTCTTGCCGCAGCCTGAGGGGCCGAGCAAGGCGACGAGTTCTCCGGACTCGATGTCCAGACTGACATCGTTCAGCGCCTTGAAGGTGCCAAATTCTTTGCTGACGTTGCGAATGGCAATGCTCATGGTGTGTCTCGAAAAGATTCAGGGTAGGACCGGGGCCAGGGGCCGCTCGGGCGGCAGTGCTGCAGCGGCCTTCTGGTCACGCTCAAACTGCCATTCCACAAAGGACTTGATGACCAGGGTGACCAGGGCCAGCAGCGCCAGCAACGAGGCAATGGCAAACGCGGCCACCGACTGGTACTCGTTGTACAAAATTTCCACGTGCAGGGGCATGGTGTTGGTCTGGCCACGAATGTGCCCGGACACCACCGACACCGCGCCAAATTCGCCCATGGCACGTGCGTTACACAAGATGACGCCGTAGATGAGGCCCCACTTGATGTTGGGCAGCGTCACATGCCAGAAGGTCTGCCAGCCACTGGCGCCCAGCACTTGGGCGGCTTGTTCTTCGTCGGTGCCCTGCGCCTGCATCAGGGGGATCAACTCGCGTGCGATGAAGGGGAAGGTCACAAAGATGGTGGCCAGCACGATGCCGGGAACGGCAAACACGATCTTGATGTCATGTGCCTGCAGCCACGGGCCAAACCAGCCGTGCGCGCCAAACATCAGCACATAGATCAGACCAGCCACCACGGGCGACACCGAGAAGGGCAGGTCCACCAGCGTGGTGAGGAAGGCCTTGCCACGGAACTCGTACTTGGCGATGGCCCAAGCGGCGGCCACACCAAACACCAGGTTCAGCGGAACAGCAATGGCGGCGGTGATGAGGGTGAGGCGGATGGCGCTCCAGGCGTCGGGTTCCTTGAAGGCTTCCAAAAACGCATCGGCGCCCTTGCGCAGCGCTTCGGTAAACACGGCCGCCAGCGGCAACACCAGGAACAAAAAGATAAAGCCCAGTGCGATGGCAATTAGCGTCCACTTGACCCATGCGGGTTCGGTGGTGCCGGCTTTGGCGCGGCGGACATCCCGTGCCCCCACGCTTGTCGCTGCGCGTACTGCGCTGCCCCCCGAGGGGGCGCTCACACCTTGGGACGGCCCGGCGGTGTTCGGTCGGGAGTTACTCATGGTCAGCCTCCCGAACGTTTACGCTGCCATGACTGCAGGGCGTTGATGACCAGCAGCATGAAGAAGGAGGCCAGCAGCATCACAGTGGCCACGGCGGTGGCACCGGCGTAGTCGTACTGCTCCAGCTTGCCGATGATGATGAGCGGCGTGATCTCCGACAGCATGGGCATGTTGCCGGCAATGAAGATGACGGAGCCGTACTCCCCGACACCGCGAGCAAATGCCATGGCAAAACCGGTGAGCAGGGCGGGGCCAATGGTGGGGAAAATCACGTAGCGAAAGGTCTGCCAGCGCGTGGCGCCCAGACAGGTGGCGGCTTCTTCCAGTTCCTTCTCGGCGTCCTCCAGCACCGGTTGCACGGTGCGCACCACAAAGGGCAGGCCAATGAAGATGAGGGCGATCACCACGCCATTGCGGTTGAACGCGAGCTGGATGCCATAAGGCTCCAGCACGCTGCCGACCCAGCCATTGCTGGCCAATAGCGCGGTGAGCGAGATGCCGGCCACGGCAGTGGGCAGTGCAAAAGGCAGGTCCACCAAGGCATCAATGATTTTTTTGCCCGGAAAGCTGTAGCGCACCAGCACCCACGCCACCAGCAGGCCAAACACCGCGTTGACCAAGGCCGCCAGAAACGAGGCACCAAAGGTGAGCTGGTAGGACGCGATGACGCGCGGGCTGCTCACGGCGCTGACGAACTGCTCCCAGCTCAGCGTGAAGGTTTTGAACACCAATGCTGAGAGCGGGATCAGCACGATCAGCGCCAGGTAAAACAGCGTAAATCCGAGCGTCAGGCGAAAGCCCGGTAGCACCCGCTTGGGTGCGCGCTTTGCAACCGTCATTTACTTGACGGTGTAGAGCTTGTCGAACTGGCCACCGTCGTTGAAGTGCACTTTTTGCGCTTCAGCGAACGAACCAAAGTAGTCTTCAGCGCGGAACAGGGCAATCGGCTTGAAGGTGCTGGCGTACTTCTTCAGGATCGCCTGGTTGGTCGGACGAATGGCGTGCTTGGCCGCAATCTCCTGGCCTTCGTCGCTGTACAGAAAGTTCAGGTAGGCCTTGGCTTGTTCAACCGTACCTTTTTTGGCCACGGTGCGTTCCACCACGGCCACGGGGTTCTCTGCCACGATGGAACTGCTGGGGTGGATGGCGTCGACCTTGCCGGCACCAAACTCCTTGTCCACCGATACCACTTCCGATTCAAACGTGATCAGCACGTCGCCAATGTTGCGTTGCAAGAAGATGCTGGTCGCATCGCGGCCACCCTTGGCCAGCACGGGCACGTTTTTGTAGAGCTTGCTCACAAACTCGGCGGCTTGGGCGTCGGTGCCGCCCTTCTTGCGCACCTGGCCCCAGGCAGCCAGATAGGCCATGCGGCCATTGCCACCGGTTTTGGGGTTGACCACGATCACTTGCACGCCAGGTTTGATGATGTCGTCCCAATCCTTGATGCCCTTGGGGTTGCCGTTGCGCACCAGGAACAGCATGGTCGAGCTGGTGGGGGCGGCGTTGTTGGGGAATTTCTTGGCCCAGTCTTTGGCCACCACACCGGTGCCGGCCAGAAAGTCCACGTCGGTGGTGGTGTTCATGGTCACCACATCGGCGTCCAGGCCATCGTTCACGGCGCGCGCCTGGGCGCTAGAGCCCGCGTGGGACTGGTCAATCTTGATGTCCTTGCCGGTGGTTTTCTTGTGGCTGGCAATGAACGCGGTGTTGATGTCTTTGTAAAACTCGCGTGCCACGTCGTAGGAGACGTTCAGCAGTGTGGTCTGGGCTGCTACTAAATTGCTAGCTGTCAGCGCAATGGTGGCGAGGGCTAGAGTGGCTTTTTGCTTGAAATTCATGGCGGGCATCCGGTGAAAGTGTCTGGGAAGAACCTGGAGCCGCCATTCTGGGGAAACTGACTTAGAACAACAACGAATTATTTGTTGTTTGTTTATTCCAATTGAAATCTAATGATCTCCCCCATAGGTCTGCAGGGCGGAAGACACCAGCAGGCGCGTCTGCTCGCTCAGGTACTCCAGAAACACCCGTGTACGCTGGGGCAGAAATTGCCGGCTGGGCAGCGCCGCATACACCGTGAGCTGCCCCGTGATCCAGGGCGACAGCACCCGGACCAGGGTGCCACTGGCCAGCTGGGACGCCACCAGACCCACCGTGGTAGCCGTCACGCCTGCGCCATCAATGGCGGCGCGCAGCAGTGTGTCCGGGTGGTTGGCCCAGATCAGGGGTTCCAGTTCCAGGTCCACCTGCAGCTCGGGCCGCGCGGTCTGGAACAGGTGCAGCACGCGCGTGGGTGCGCCGGGTGTCTTCATGCGGAGAAAATCGTGTCTTGCCAGATCGGCTGGCACCTGCGGCGTTCCCCTGCGTTGCAGGTACGCGGGCGATGCCACCAGAATGACCTCGGTGGAAATGATGTTGCGCGCAATCACATCGCCATCGAACGCCGCATCGGTGGCCATGAGTGTGATGTCGTAGTCCTCAATCGACGGCTGCTTGAAGGACTCCACCTCAATGTCGAGCCCGATTTTCGGGTAGCGCTGGCAAAAGCCCGACAGCAACGGCGCCAGCACGTGGGTGGCCAGCACTGGCGGCGCCAGTATGCGCAGCACGCCCGCGAGTTCGTGGGTCAGGGAGCTGACCATGACGTCGGCTTCGTCAATGTCCTGCAGGATGGCGCGCACCCGGCTGAGGTAGCGCTCGCCAGCCTCGCTGAGCGACAGTCGCCGTGTGGTGCGGTGCAGGAGCCGGGTGCCCAAGTGCTCTTCCAAGTCTGCCACCAGCCGGGTCACCACTGCGGGGGACATGTCCAGTGCACGGGCGGCGGCGGCAAAGCCCCCTTCGTCGATGACCTTTTGAAACACGCGCAGTGACATCAACCGGTCCATGGAACCTCCAGCAACAAATTCAAGGCCTCATTATTTCGTATTTGGCAACGCATCAATGACAGGGTGGGTATTTTTCTCCTGAAACAGAAACTTTAAAGTTCACCCATCGACGAGACGCACCCGTAGTCGCCCCTTCGATGCAGACCAGATGGCAATCCGCCACCCGGCCAGGATCTTCAACTTTGAAAGGAAACGCATCATGAAAAACATTTACGCAGCCACCATCGCTATCGCTCTCTCCGCACTGGCCTCCGGTCAGGTCATGGCCGCCGACGCTGGCGACACCATCGAGCCGACCACCGGCATGACCATGCGCGAAATCAACCCCGCCTACTACAGTGGTGCTACCGCCCTGCCAGGCAAGACCCGCCAGCAGGTCAGTGACGAACTGGCTACTGCTGTTCGCAACAGCGACGCTGGCGACACCGTTGAACCCACCACTGGTCTGACCATGCGCGAAATCAACCCCAGCCGCTTTGCCGCCAAAGACGCAGCACCTGGAAAGACCCGTGCAGAAGTGCGCGCCGAAGTGGTGAAAGCCCACAGCACGCACGACGCTGGCGACACTGTCGAGCCCACCACCGGCCTGACCATGCGTGAAATCAACCCCGCACGTTTTGCGAAGTCCGCGAGCTAATCTGTAGCTTCGTTAGCCTGTAAGAAAGGCCGGATGTCGAGAGACATCCGGCCTTTTGCTATTAGGTCGTGTTCAGGCCATCAGCGGACATTGGTCGGCATCCCAAGGAATCTACCGAAATGGCCTAAGCTGCCGGTCGGTTTCGCCGGAAGCAGACATTCATTTTTGACACCCGAATCTCGGGACCGGTCATTCAACGGTGAAAATCATATTTTTCAGCTGGCGGGCAGCAGTGCAGCGTAACCAGCCGGTCGCGAGCGACGGGTTACCGGGAGTCCACTGAGGTGCCGGTCAGCAGGCGGTCGTAGACTTCATGTTTGCCGCGACAGCGGCTATTGGGCTTGAGACCGCGAATGACTCTTCCTGCCTATGGAGCCGACGTTCAGTCGCGAAACCGGTAGGGCTTCAGCAGGCACAAAGCGGGTATGCAGCATGTTGTTCAGAAGTGGCTCCGCAAATTTGAACAGCTGAGATAGAGACAGACTCCGGGCATATTGCCTGGCCGACAATGGCCAAGCGGAAGGAGTTTGTGATGAACAAGAAATCGTCTGGACGGCGCTCACGCCGTTCCCACAGTCCGGCATTCAAAGCCAAGGTTGCATTGGCGGCGTTGCGCGACGACAAGACCATGGCACAGCTGTGCAAGGAATTCGAGCTGCACCCCACCCAGATCAACGACTGGAAGCGCCAGTTGCTGGATGGGGCTGCCGATGTATTTGGATCCACTGCCCGCGAAGAGCCGGTTGACCTGGCCCCGCTGCACGCCAAGATTGGGCAGCTGGCACTGGAGAATGATTTTTTAGAAAGCGCGCTCACCAAGGCGGGATTGCTGAGCGCAAAGCGATGATTGACCGAGAGCACCCCTTGAGCCTGGTGCGCCAGGCCCGGCTGCTGGAAATCAGTCGCGGTGCTGTGTATTACCAACCGCGTCCGACCAGTGAAGTCGATCTGGCACTCATGCGTCGTATTGACGAGCTGCATCTGGAGCACCCGTTCATGGGTGCACGCATGATGCGCCGGCAACTGCAGCGCCAAGGCATCCATGCTGGCCGGCGCCACTTGAGTACGCTGATGGACCGCATGGGCATCCAGGCTCTGTGTCAGCAGCCTGGCACCAGTAAGCGCCACCCGCAGCACAAGATCTATCCATACCTGCTGCGTAAGGTGGCAATACGTCGGGCCAACCAGGTTTGGGCGCTGGATACGACCTACATTCCGATGGCGCGGGGCTTCGTCTACCTGACGGCCGTGGTGGATGTGGCCAGTCGCATGGTCCTGGCACACAAGGTGGCCATTACGCTGGAGGCCTGCCACGCCAGGGAGATCATTGAGCAAGCGTTCGCACGCTACGGGTTGCCGCAAATCGTGAACACCGATCAGGGCAGCCAATTCACCGCCGACGAATTCACCAATGCAGTTCTGAGCCGTGGTTGCAAGTTATCCATGGATGGCAAAGGTGCGTGGCGGGACAACGTGTTCGTCGAACGCTTGTGGCGCTCGGTCAAATATGAGCGGGTTTACCTACGGGCCTACGCTGCAGTGAGCGAGGCCAGGAGTGACATGGCCCAATATATTGACTGGTACAACCGCGAACGGGTTCATTCCAGCATCGAGGACAGGCCACCAGAGCAAGCCTATTGGGAGTTACTACCCAAGATGGCCCAGGCTGCATAAAATGAAAATACCTGATGCGCCCCGAGTTGCCCTGGGCTGTCGCCGAGGACAAATCTGTATCAATTCAACCCGCCCGCAGTCTCTTTATCTCTTGGGGTAAAACTGTTCAGACAAACGGAGCCACTTCTTTCTGCTCATTTGTTGAGCCGCCATTCTCTTTGGCAGCTGGGAAGTCTAAATACTGCGTCGACCCCGCTCGGTGGTTCCTGGTTTTGAACTACACTGAAATCATAAATTAGGGGAGTCGTATGTCATCACGGGACTATGTGTGGGAGAAGGTTTCCGTAGCAATAAGTTGCATGTGCGGAGACGGGACTTTTGATAGTCGCCTGGAAAACGCCACCATTTCCGCTCTCAGTAGACTCAATCACGACGACTTGAACGGCATATCAAGCCTTCAGCAAATTGAGAGTCTGAAATTTGTGCTGGACTGGAGCAAAGAAAACGTTGTGGGAGGTGTCATTCAAAAACCGCTCGACAACACCCAAAAGTCAAATTTCATAGAACGGCTCATTAGCCTGACGAATATATGAAGCGACTATTTTCATTCGCAATTTTTTCAGCAATGTTGCTCAGTTTCGCAACTGCAAATGCTGGATTGTTTGACGTGTTCAAAACGAAGGACCCACACTATCAAGCTGATGTTGCCGCTTGTTGGAGTAGAGTAAGTTCAACAATTTCTCAACAAAATCGGAAAATTGACAACTTCCGTATCGAGCACAAGGGGCCAAATCCAAAGACGGGATACCGTACTGTAATGTTTTCTCATCAGCAAGCCATCGACACGCGTGGTTGCATTATTGATAGCGCCGGTACAATTAACTATGTAATGCAATAGCAATTAAAATGACCAACGGTCAGGTGACGCCAACTTATCCTTGACGGGTTGTTGACCACAAAACAGGGGGGGGTCATTGATAACGCACTTACTAGGACAGTCCTTCAGCTTCTGGCGATTTACATAATCTTTGCGATAGTGAAGTGTGTCATAGGACTGTTTAGAAAGGAATAGCCTCCATGAGTCAGCCTACGTCCCCCCAGTTTCAGTTGCATTAGGACTTTGGAATCCGGAGGTTAATTTAACTGCTTTTGAATAAGTGTCTTGGCGTAGTCAGTCGGGGTATGCCCAAATTGGCGTAGATTCCCAGTTGACAAAATAAACGAATACCCCAAAGCTTCAATCATCAGGAGTCTCCCCGATAGCCGCCGAAGGAAAGATAGTCAGAACATACAATTAAAAGGGGGAGGGAAGTATGCTATCAAACGTCCTTGTGGCTATTGCACTACTCACGCAATGCATATTTGCTTTTTCCCAGGTTGGCTCAGACAGCCAACTCTCTGTCGAGGAAGAGGCTAAAAGATTGGCGTGGGCTGACGGGGTAAAAAATGGCATCCCAAGAAAAATATCTCAGGAATTCAACCTAATCAAAGTCGAAGCGGTTGGGAAGAAATTCATCAAAACATATGAATTTGCTTATCAGATTTCTCCAGTAAGCGAGC
>Ga0209477_1000090_pt1 | contig 45677 bp, 29 predicted proteins | sample KloWWTupernatant_FD_187180 | JGI IMG/M metagenome (GOLD analysis project Ga0209477, IMG submission 187180) | Active sludge microbial communities from Klosterneuburg, Austria, studying microevolution and ecology of nitrifiers - Klosterneuburg... | ecosystem: Engineered > WWTP > Aerobic digester >...
GGCTGAAGCGTCCGTGATCGCGGGCAGCACGCGCGGGCAGCACGGATTGATCGACGAGGGCTTCGCACGCCGACGCGCGATTATACTCGACGGGCGACCCGCATTCCGCCATGCCCGAACTGAACCCACACGCCGCTGCCGTCCTCGCGTTCACGCTCGTGGCATTCGGGCTCTTCACGGTCCGCAGGATCCCGGTGGTCGTCACCAGCCTGCTGGTGCTGGTCGCGCTGCCGCTCGGTTTCGTGCTGTTTCCGTACCGCAGCGGCGGCACCGGCGTCGACCCGCGAGATTTCTACCTCGGCTTCGGTCACGAGGCGCTGGTGGCGATCTGCGGGCTGCTGGTCCTCGGCCAGGGCCTGGTCGAGACCGGCGCGTTGAACCCGGTCACGCGGCAACTGGCGGCGCTGTGGAAACGGTTCGGCGACGGGGCAGGCATGCTGGTCGTCCTCGTCGCATGCCTGGCGCTGAGCGGCGTGGTCAACGACACGCCGATCGTCGTGCTGCTGATTCCGGTGCTGATCGCGCTCGCGCGCCAGACCGGCGGTTCCGCGGCGCGCAAGCTGATGCCGATGAACTTCGCGGTGCTGATCGGCGGCATGGCGACCACCATCGGCACGTCGACGAACCTGCTCGTGACGTCGATCTCCGCGCGCATGGATGCCGCGCATTTCGGCATTTTCGACTTCACGCCGCTCGTCGCGGTCGCGGCCGTCGTGGCGCTGCCTTACCTGTGGCTGGTCGCTCCGCGCCTGCTGCCCGCTGGCGAACAGGTCGGGGCGGAACCGGCCGAGCGATTGTTCGATGCGGTGCTGCACGTGCCGGAGGATTCCCCGCTGGTCGGCGCCACGCTCGAGGAACTCTTCGAGCGCTCGAAGCGCGAACTGCGCGTCAAGGCGCTGCATCGCGGCGCGGGCCTGAGCCTGGTGCGGCTGCCGAACCTGAAGCTGGCGGCCGGCGATCGCCTCGTCGTCAGCGACACCGCGACCCGGCTCAAGGTCTTCGAGCGCGAGCTCGGGTTGAAGCTCTACAACGTCGACGACGTCGAGCACCCGGTCGACGACGAGCACCCGCTGCACGGCGACGACGCCGCGCTCGCCGAGGTGATCCTGCTGCCGGGCTCCAAACTGGTCGGCTGGACGATCCGCGAGCAGCGTTTCGCCGACCTTCGCGACGTCGTCGTACTCGGCGCGTTCCGATCGACCGGCAGCGCCATGCAACGCCAGCGCGACGTCGGCGACATCCGGCTGGCGGCCGGCGACGTGCTGCTCGTGCAGGGCGCGCCCGACAAGCTGGCGGCGCTGCGCGCCGATCACGGGCTGGTCGTGGCCGACGGCGCGATCGAATCCGGCGGCAGCGGACGCGGTGGCGTCGCCGCCGCGATCATGGCGGCGGTCGTGGCGCTTGCGGCCGGCAAGATCCTGCCGATGTACCTGGCGGCGCTCGCGGGCGTGCTGGCGATGTTCGCGACCCGCTGCCTGAAGCCCGACGCGATCGGCCGCGCGCTGAAGGCCGACGTGATCCTGCTGGTCGCGGCGAGTCTCGCGCTCGGCAAGGCGCTGCTCGACACCGGCGCCGCGAGTGCGCTGGCGCAGGCATTCACCGCGCTCGTCGCGGGCTGGCCACCGATCGCAGTGCTCGGGTCGATGATGATGTTCGTCGCGTTGCTGACCAATTTCGTGTCGAACAACGCGGCGGCCGCGATCGGCACGCCGATCGCGGTCGAAACCGCACGCAGCCTGGGCGCGCCGGTCGAGGCTTTCGTGCTGGCGATCATGTTCGGCTGCAACCTCTGTTACGCGACGCCGATCGGCTACCAGACCAACCTGCTGGTGATGAGCGCTGCGCGCTACCGATTTGCCGACTTCGTCCGGGTCGGCGGGCCGCTGCTGCTGCTGATGGGGGGCACGCTGACCGCGCTGCTCGGGTGGCGTCACGCACTCTGGTAGGCAGCGGGGCGCGCCCGCGAGCCGGCGGTCGATGGTGCAACGCACCAATAGAGGCCAGCGTCTAACCGGGCGGATCGGTCGTCGCAGCGGCGCGGCGAGTCGGGTACGCTTCCAAAAAAGCACGATCGTGCGGAGAATAGTCGGATGGCAACTTCAACCAGCACGCGCGGCGAAACGGCGGGCGCCGCCCGGCGGCGGCCCGCGGGGGCGCTGCGCAAGGGCGAGCAGACGCGTGCGGCCATCGTCGACACGGCGCTCGAGCTGGCGGCCCGCGACGGCCTCGAGGGTCTGACGATCGGGTCGCTCGCCGAGCGCATGAAGATGTCCAAGAGCGGCGTGTTCGCGCACTTCGGCTCGCGCGAGGACCTGCAGATCGCGGTGCTCAAGGCGTACGAGCGGCGCTTCGTCGACGACGTGCTCGTCCCCGCGCTGAAGGAGAAGCGCGGGCTGCCACGGCTTCGCGAGATCTTCGATCGCTGGCTGGAACGGACCGCCATCGAGGCCGCGCGCGGCTGCATCTGGATCTCGGGCGCCGCCGAGTACGACGACCGGCCGGGTTCCGTGCGCGAGGAACTCGTTGCGATGGTGCGATCGTGGCAACGCGAGCTGTCGCGCGCGATCCAGCAGGCAGTCGATTCGCGCGACCTGCCCGCCGACCTCGACGTGCAGGAACTCGTGTTCCAGATGTACGGCGTCATCCTGGTGCTGCACCACGATGGCCGCCTGCTGAACAGTCCGGACGCGGTCGACCGCGCGCGTCGCAGCTTCGATCGCGTGATCGATTCGTATCGCCGGACGATGCGCGCCGGGTCGCCGGAAAAACGCACGAACGTTCGGTCTGTAAGGACCGGATCCTGACCCCGTCCCCAACCTTCACGACCCTCTTTCCCGATTCCGGAGTAGCAGACATGGCCCGATACACCCCGCCCCTTCGCGACATCCAGTTCGTGATGCACGAGCTGCTCGATGTCGAGGGCACCCTGAAGGCGTTGCCGCGATACGCCGAGACCAGCCGCGAACTGATCGACCAGGTCGTCGAGGAAGGCGGCAAGTTCTGCGCGGAGGAGCTGTTTCCGTTGAACCGCCCCGGCGACGAGGAGGGCTGCAGCTGGTCCGAAGGCGGCGTGGTCACGACGCCGAAGGGCTTCAGGCAGGCGTGGGAGCGGTTCAAGGCCGGTGGCTGGCCGACACTGACCTGCGACCCCGAGTACGGCGGGCAGGGCCTGCCCGTGGCGGTCGGCATCGCGTTCCAGGAGATGATGAACTCGGGCAGCCAGGCCTGGGCGATGTACCCGGGTCTCACGCACGGCGCGTACGACTGCCTGCACGAGCACGGCACGCCCGGGCAGAAAGCGCTGTACATCCCGAAGCTCGTCTCCGGCGAATGGACCGGGACGATGTGCCTGACCGAGCCGCACTGCGGCACCGACCTCGGCCTGTTGCGCACGAAGGCCGAGCCGCAGGCCGACGGCAGCCATCGAATCACCGGCACCAAGATCTTCATCTCGTCGGGCGAGCACGACCTCGCCGACAACATCGTGCACCTGGTGCTCGCGCGCCTGCCCGGGGCGCCGTCGGGCACCAAGGGCATCTCGCTGTTCATCGTGCCGAAGTTCGTTCCCAACCCCGATGGCACGCTCGGGGCGCGCAACGGCGTGAAGTGCGCGCGGCTCGAGGAGAAGATGGGCATCCACGCGAACGCCACCTGCGTGATCGACCTCGACGGCGCCGCCGGCTGGCTGGTCGGCGAGCCGAACAAGGGCCTGAACGCGATGTTCGTGATGATGAACGCCGCGCGAATCGGCGTCGGCATGCAGTCGCTCGGGCTGATGGAGGTCGCGTACCAGAACTCGCTCGACTATGCCAAGGAGCGGCTGCAGATGCGTTCGCTGTCGGGGCCGAAGGCGCCCGACAAGCCGGCCGACCCGATCATCGTGCACCCGGACGTGCGCCGGATGCTGCTCACGCAGAAGGCCTATGCCGAGGGCTCGCGGGCGTTCGCCTACTGGACCGCGCTGCAGGCGGACGTCGCGACGGCGCATCCGGATGCCGAGGCCCGCAAGGAGGCCGAGGACATGCTGGCGCTGCTCACGCCGGTCGTGAAGGCCTTCATCACCGACAACGGCTTCGCGTGCACGAACCTGGCGATGCAGGTCTACGGCGGCCACGGCTACATCCGCGAGTGGGGCATGGAGCAGTACGTGCGCGACGCCCGCATCAACATGATCTACGAGGGCACGAACACGATCCAGTCGCTCGACCTGCTCGGCCGCAAGGTGCTCGGCGACAACGGTGCGAAGCTGCGCAAGTTCGGCAAGCTGGTCAGCGCGCTGGTCGAGGCCGAGGGCACCAACGAGGAGATGGCCGAGTTCGTCAATCCGCTGGCCGACCTCGGCCAGAAGGTCGAGAAGCTGACGATGGAGATCGGCATGAAGGCCTTCGGCAACGCCGACGAGGCCGGAGCGGCCGCGGTCGACTACCTGCGGGTCATCGGCCACCTGGTGCTGGGCTACTTCTGGGCGCGGATGGCGCGCATCGCGCTCGATCGCGCGGACTCGGGCGATCCGGTCTATCGTTCGAAACTGGCGACCGCGCGGTTCTACTTCGCGAAGCTGTTCCCGGAAACCGCCTCGCTGATCCGCACTGCGCGGGCCGGCGCGGCGCCGCTGATGAACGTCGAGGTCGAGCTGTTCTAGCGCGATCGCACCCTGACACGGAGGAATCCACGATGACAACGATCCGCTTCCCGCTGCGCGCCGTCGGCGCGCCGCTGCTGGCTGCCGCGCTGCTGGCTCTTGCGGCGCCGGCGCTGCGCGCGCAGGCGCCCGCTTCGCCGGTCGGGCTCTGGAAGAACATCGACGACGAGACGAAGCAGCCGAAGGCGATGATCCGCATCACCGAGAAGGACGGCGTGATCAGCGGGAAGATCGAGAAGATCCTGACCGACAAGACCGACGCGGTCTGCGACAAGTGCACCGACGATCGCAAGGACCAGCCGGTGCAGGGCATGACGATCGTCTCCGGCATCCGGAAGAACGCCGACCAGCCGGACCTGTTCGACGGCGGCAGCATCCTCGACCCGAACAACGGCAAGGTCTACCGCAGCCAGATGCGGCTGACCGAAGGCGGGAAGAAGCTCGAGGTGCGCGGCTACATCGGCCTGCCGCTGCTCGGGCGTACGCAGACCTGGCTACGCGAGGAGTGAGCAAGTGGTCAATTTCGTGGTGAAGAAGGCCGCCGTCCTCGGCGCCGGCGTGATGGGCGCGCAGATCGCCGCGCATCTGGTGAATGCGCAGGTCGACGTCGTGCTGTTCGACCTGCCGGCGAGGGAAGGACCGAAGAACGGCGTCGTCCTGAAGGCGATCGAAGGGCTGAAGAAGCTGAATCCGGCGCCGCTCGGCCACCCCGACCTCGCCGCGTACATCGCAGCGGCGAACTACGACGACGACCTCGGGAAGCTCGCCGACTGCGACCTGGTGATCGAGGCGATCGCCGAGCGGATGGACTGGAAGCACGACCTGTACCGCCGGGTGGCGCCGTTCCTGGGCGCAGACGCGATCTTCGCCACCAACACGTCCGGGCTGTCGATCGGCAAGCTGGCGGAAGGCTTCGATGCGGGGCTGCGCAAGCGCTTCTGCGGCGTCCACTTCTTCAATCCGCCGCGCTACATGCACCTGGTCGAACTGATCGCGACGCCGGACACCGACCCGGCGATCGTCGATCGCCTCGAGACTTTCCTGACGACGACGCTCGGCAAGGGTTGCGTGCGCGCGAAGGACACGCCGAACTTCATCGCCAACCGGATCGGCACCTTCGGCATGTTCGCGACGATGGCCGAGGCCGCGAAGGTCGGGCTCGGCTTCGACGTGGTCGACGACCTGACCGGCGCAAACCTCGGCCGCGCGAAATCGGGCACCTTCCGCACGGCGGACCTGGTCGGTCTCGACACGATCGGCCACGTGATGAAGACGATGCAGGACAACCTGAAGGACGACGCGTTCGCCGCGCAGTACGCGACGCCCGGGCCGCTCGCGACCTTGATCGGCAAGGGTGCGCTGGGCCAGAAGACCGGCGCCGGCTTCTACCGCAAGGACGGCAAGGCGGTGCTGCGCTTCGATCCGGCAAAGGGTGACTACGTGCCGGCCGGCGCGAAGGCCGACGAGACCGTGGTGCGGATTCTCAAGAAGAAGGATCCGGCCGAGCGGCTGAAGCTGCTTCGCGAATCGACCAACCCGCAGGCGCAGTTCGTCTGGGCGATCCTGCGCGACTCCTGGCACTACGCCGCGTGCAAGCTCGAGGAGATCGCCGACACCGCGCGCGACGTCGACCTGGCGATGCGCTTCGGGTTCGCGATGGCGCAGGGCCCGTTCGAGGCCTGGCAGCAGGCCGGCTGGCGACAGGTCGCCGAATGGATCAAGGCCGACATCGATGCCGGCAAGGCGCTCGCCGACGTGCCGTTGCCGAAGTGGGTCTTCGACGGGCCCGTGGCGCAACGCGGCGGCGTGCACCAGCCCGACGGCTCGTGGTCGCCGGCGCGTGGCGAGTTCGTGCCGCGCGCGAAGCATCCGGTCTACCAGCGCCAGCTGTTTCCCGTGACCCTGGCAGGCGAGCACGCGCCCAGCGGCCACTCCGGCGGCAACACGGTGTTCGAGGACGAATCGATCCGGTTGTGGACGCTCGATGGTCGCGGCGTCGACGACGTGCTGGTCGCGTCGATCCGCACCAAGGTTCACGCGATCGGCCCCGGCGTGATCGCCGGGCTTCTGAAGGGTGTCGAGCTCGCCGAGCGCGACTACAAGGGACTGGTGGTCTGGTCGCCCGACGACCCGTTCTCGTACGGCGCGGACCTGCAGGCCATGCTGCCGGTGTTCATGTCCGGCGGCGTCGCGGCGATCGGCGAGGCCGAGAAGGCGCTGCAGGACGCGATGCTTCGCCTTCGCTACGCGCAGGTGCCCACCGTGGCCGCCGTGGCGAACATGGCGCTCGGGGGCGGCTGCGAACTGGCGATGTACTGCGCGCGCCGCGTCGCGCACCTCGAGAGCTACATCGGGCTGGTCGAGGTCGGCGTGGGCCTGGTCCCGGGCGGCGGCGGTCTGGCGTACGGCGCGCGCCGCGCGGCAGAGGAGAACGCGCTCGCGCCGGACGCGAACCTGCTCGACTTCCTGAAGAAGTACGTGCTGGCGGCAGGCACCGCGCAGGTGTCGCGCTCGGCGATCGAGGCGCGCGCGATGGGTTACCTGCAGGCCGAGGATCGCATCGTGTTCCACCGCCAGGAACTCCTGTACGTGGCGATCCGGGAGGCGAAAGCGCTGAGCGACGCCGGCTACCGGCCGCCGCGCAAGTCGACGATCCGGGTCGCCGGACGCACGGGCACGGCCACCGTCGGCGCGCAGATGCTGAACATGCGCGACGGGGGCTTCATCACGGCGCACGACTACCACCTGGGGCGGACGATCGCCGAGGTGATGTGCGGCGGGGATGTCGAGCCGGGCTCGCTGGTCGACGAGGAATGGCTGATGGCGCTCGAGCGCAAGGCCTTCACGAGCCTGCTCACGCATCCGAAGACCCAGGAACGCATCATGGGGATGATGCAGACCGGAAAGCCGGTACGTAACTGAGCGGTACGCAACTGGCGCCGTGCGCGCCGAGCCGCGCCAGCCCGACGAATTCCAGGAGTTGAGAATGAGCAAGCAAGTGCAGGATGCCTACATCGTGGCCGCGACGCGCACGCCGGTCGGCAAGGCGCCGAAGGGCGTGTTCCGCAGCGTCCGCCCCGACGACCTGCTGGTGCACGCGATTCGCTCGGCGCTCGCGCAGGTGCCGGCGCTCGACCCGAAGACGATCGAGGACGCGATCGTCGGCTGCGCGATTCCCGAGGCCGAGCAGGGGCTGAACGTCGCCCGCATCGGCGCGCTGCTGGCCGGACTGCCCGACACCGTCGGCGGCGTCACGGTCAACCGTTTCTGCGCGTCGGGCCTGACCGCGATCGCCATGGCTGCCGACCGGATCCGTGTCGGAGAGGCCGATGTCATGATCGCGGCAGGCACCGAGTCGATGAGCATGGTGCCGATGATGGGCAACAAGCCGTCGATCAATCCGCGCGTCTTCGACGGCGACGAGAACCTCGGCATTGCGTACGGCATGGGGCTGACCGCCGAAAAGGTCGCGCAGCAGTGGGAGGTCGCGCGCGAGGCGCAGGACGCGTTCGCGCTGGCATCCCACCAGAAGGCGATCGCCGCGCAACGCGCCGGCGAGTTCGCCGACGAGATCAGCCCGTTCGAGGTGGTCGAGCGCGTCCCGAACCTGGCCAGTCGCGAGATCGACCTGCGCACGCGTCGCGTCGAACTCGACGAGGGGCCGCGCGCCGACACGACGCTCGAGGCACTGTCGAAGCTTCGGGCGGTATTCGCCGCGCAGCGCGATGCGAACGGCAAGCCGACCGGCATGGGCAGCGTGACCGCGGGCAACAGTTCGCAGACTTCGGACGGCGCGGGCGCGCTGATCCTGGTCTCCGAGCGCGTGCTCAGGCAGTTCGGACTCACGCCGCTGGCCCGCTTCGTGTCGTTCTCGGTGCGCGGCGTGCCGCCGAAGATCATGGGCATCGGGCCGAAGGAGGCGATTCCTGCGGCGCTGAAGGTGGCCGGCCTGAAGCTCGACGACATGGGCTGGATCGAACTGAACGAGGCGTTCGCGGCGCAGGCGCTCGCGGTCATCCAGGACCTGGGCCTGAATCCGGACGTGGTCAATCCGCTCGGTGGCGCGATCGCGCTCGGCCATCCGTTGGGAGCGACCGGTGCGATTCGCGCGGCGACCGTCGTCCACGCGCTGCGCCGACGCCAGCTCAAGTACGGCATGGTCACGATGTGCGTCGGCACCGGGATGGGGGCGGCGGGGATCTTCGAGCGGATCTGACCGCAGGAACGTGAGGGTACGAAGGGCAGGGCCGGCACGGGAAACAGGGCGGACATGGCGCAGGCTTCGGAGGAGTGTTCGCACGGGCGCGCCGAGCGCTGCGAATTGCGAACCGGGGATGGCTCGGTGCTGGTCGCGAACCGGTTCGACGCGCCGCAAGCGCGCGCACAGGTCGTGATCGCGCCGGCGATGGGGGTGCCGCAGGCCTTCTACCGCGACTTCGCCGCCTGGCTCGCGCAGCGCGGCTTCGGCGTGCTGACCTTCGACTACCGCGGTATCGGCGAGTCGGCGCCGCGTTCGCTCAGGCGCTTCCGTGCCAGCATCGACGACTGGATCCGCTTCGACTTCGAGGCGGCGGTCCGCGACGCGCGCGCGCGCGCAGGCGCCCTGCCGCTGTTCGTGGTCGGCCACAGCCTGGGCGCCCAACTGCTCGCGCTGCTGCCTTCGGCCGCCGAAGTGCGCGCGCTGGTCGCGGTGGCGGGTGGCAGCGGCTACTGGCGCGGCTTTCCGGCGCACGTGCGCCCGATGATGCTGCTGATGCTGCACGGCGCCGCGCCGCTGACGATGCCGTTTGCCGGCTACTTCCCGGGACGCCGGCTGCGCATGATCGGCGACCTGCCCGCGGGCGTGATGCGACAGTGGCGGCGCTGGTGCCTCGACGAGGACTACCTGGTGGGCGTCGAGCCGGGCGCGCGCGAAGCGTATGCGCGCGCGCGCTTCGACGTGCTGTCGCTGACCTTCACCGACGACGCGATGATGCCGCAGCGCAACGTCGAAGCGCTGCATGTTCACCTGCGCAACGTGCGGCGCGAATCGCGCCGCATCTCGCCGGCCGACGCGGGCGGCCCGGTCGGTCACGTCGGCTTCTTCCGGCGCCGATATCGCGATACGCTCTGGCCGCTCGCGGCGGACTGGATCGGCGCGCGCGCCTGACCCACGAGGAGAATCGAAGATGGACGTTCTGACCCGCGTCGCCGACGGCATCGCGACGATCGCGATGAACCGCCCGGCGAAGAAGAATGCGCTGACCGCGCCGATGTACCGCGCGATGGCCGACGCGCTGCGCGCCGGCGACGCCGATCCGGCGGTGCGCTGCATCGTGATCCACGGCACGGCCGAAGCGTTCACCGCGGGCAACGACCTCGAGGACTTCCTGAACAATCCGCCACTCGGCGACGACGCGCCGGTGTTCAGCTTCCTGACCGCGCTGCCCGCATGCACGAAGCCTCTGGTCGCGGCCGTGGCGGGTCCGGCGATCGGCGTCGGCACGACGATGCTGCTGCACTGCGACCTGGTCTACGCCGCCGACAATGCCCGATTCGCGCTGCCGTTCTCGCAGCTCGGCCTGTGTCCCGAGGCGGCGTCCAGCCTGCTGCTGCCGATGATCGTCGGCCACCAGCGCGCGGCCGAGAAGCTGATGCTCGGCGAGCCGTTCGCTGCGGACGAGGCGCGCGAGATGGGCCTGGTAAACAGGATCCTGCCGGCGGCCGAGACGATCGGCCACGCGCTCGCGCAGGCCGCGAAGCTCGCGCAGCTGCCGGCGTCGTCGCTGCGGGCGACGAAGCGGCTGATGAAGGCGGGGCTGGGCGCGTCGATCACGCAACGCCTTCACGACGAAGGCGCCGAGTTCCGCGCGATGCTGACGGCGCCGGCAGCGCGCGAGGCGTTCAGCGCGTTCCTCGAGAAGCGCAAGCCCGACTTCACGAAGGCCGGCTGAGCTCCTCGCCGTCCGCCGAATCCCGCAATGCCGTCGCAGGCCGGGCGGGCGGGGCCGGCCGGATCGACGGGTCGAGCTTCATCGCCGACTTGATCAACAGCTGCGCCGAGACCGGGGCGGTCAGGAACAGGAACAGCGTGATCAGGAACTCGTGCACGCTCGGCCTGCCGCTGTCCACCGTGAACCAGATCGACGAGACGATCAGCACGCAGCCGACGCCCAGAGTCGTGGCCTTCGTCGGCCCGTGAAGCCGCTTCAGGAAGTCGGACAGTTTCGCGAGCCCCCAGGACCCGACCAGCGCGAAGAATGCACCGATCAGGAGCAGCGCCGCGAGTAGCGCGTCGAGCCAGAAAGGCAGCGTGGTCATTCGAACCTCCGGATCGGGCGGCCGGGCACCGATCACTCCGCGATGTCGCCGCGCGACAGGTACTTCGACAGCACCACGGTGCCGACGAAGCCGAGCATGCTGATCACCAGCGCCACTTCGAAGTAGAGCGGCGTTTCGTAGTGCAGGCCCGCCAGCACCAGCAGCGCCAGCGAATCGATGTACAGCGTGTCGAGCGCGAGCACGCGGTCCGGCAGCGACGGGCCTCGGAGCAGCCGCCACATCGCCAGCAGCAGGGCCAGCGCGAAGGCAGCGGTCGCGATGGGGAGCGCGAGGGCCATCATCGTTCGAAGATCTCCCGAAGCGGAGTCTCGTAGCGCTCCTTGATCGACGCGACCAGCGCCTGCTCGTCGTCGACGTTGAACGCGTGCACCAGCAGGTACTTCCGGTCGTCGGTCAGGTCGGCCGACAGCGTGCCCGGCGTCATCGTGATGATGCCCGCCAGCGTTGCGATGCCGTGTGCATCGCGAATCGACAGCGGCACCCAGACGAAGCGCGGATGAATGCGCGACTCCGGACCCAGGATGCGGCGCGCCACCTCGACGTTCGACGCGACGATGTCGCCCAGTACGCGAAGGGCCAGGCGAACGACGACGGCGGGCCGGCGGATGCGTGGCGGCTCGACCCTGAAGCCGCCGAAGACCCGCGGCAACGCGATCGCGAACACCGCCGCCAGGACGAGGTTGCCGGCCGAAGCCGACTGGTTCAGCATCAGCCACGACACGAACAGGGTGGCACTGAGCAGCGGCGCGGGCAGCAGGCGCTTCAACGCTGGTCCCCCTTGGGGCCACCGCGCTCGCGCAACTCGCGGCGAATGTCGATCGTCGCGGGAACCGGACGGGCACCGAGCACGGCGGCGACATAAGCGGCGGGCTCGAACAGCTGACGCGACGCAGCGGTGGTGTACGCGTGCAGGGGACCGGCCCACGCTGCGGACGCGGCCATCGCCGCGACGAGCAGGCCGATCGCCGCGAACTGCCACGGCGTCGATCCGGCGGCGTCCGGCGCGCTCGATCCCCGGGTCGTCGCTGCCGGCGGACGCGCGGGGACGGCCGCCACGCCGGCTCGCGCAGTCGGCGTCCGCCAGAACAGCACGCTGCCCGCGCGCGACAGCGCGACGATCGTGCCGAGGCCGGCCAGCAGCACGACCACCCAGGTCGGCACCGCGAGCGGCGACCCGATCGTCGCGTCGAGCAACAGCGCCTTGCCGAGAAAACCGGCGAGCGGCGGCAGGCCGCCCGCGGCCGCCGCACAGAAGAAGAACGCGGCGCCGAGCGTCGCCCGCGACGCCCTCATCGGCGCCGGCTGCAGCCGGTCGCCAGCGTCGCCTCGCAGGCCGGCGACGCGGTCGACGATCAGGAACAGGGCGGCCGCCATGAGCGTGCTGTGCACCAGGTAGAACAAGCCGGCGGAAACCGTCTCGGCGCGCCCGAGCCCGAGCGCCAGCAGCAGCGTGCCCGCCGACGCGACGACCAGATACGCCACGAGGCCGCGAAGCCGCGTGGAAGCCAGCGCGCCGACGGCGCCGAGCGCGAGCGTGCCCAGCGCGAGCCAGGCCAGCCACGGCCAAGCGACGTTGGCCGCCGCGCCGCCGCCTTCGCCGAACACCAGCGTGTAGACGCGCGCGATCGTGTAGACGCCGACCTTGGTCATGATCGCGAAGAGGGCGGCGACCGGTGCAGTCGCCGAACCGTAGGTCTCGGGCAGCCAGAAGTACAACGGCAGCAGCGCGGCCTTCACGCAGAACACGACCAGCAGCAGCAGCGCCGCCGTGCGGATCAGCAGCGCGTCGCCTGCGGGCAGCAGCGGCACGCGCACGGCGAGGTCGGCCATGTTCAGCGTCCCGGTCAGCGCGTACAGCAGCGCGACCGCGATCAGGAACAGCGACGACCCGGCGAGGTTGAAGACCACGTAGTGGATCGACGCCCTCAGCCGTTCCTTGCCGTGGCCGTGCAGCAGCAGGCCGTACGAAGCGATCAGCAGCACTTCGAAGAACACGAAGAGGTTGAACAGGTCTGCGGTCAGGAAGGCGCCGTTCAGGCCCATCAGCTGGAACTGGAACAGCGCGTGGAAGTGCGCTCCGCGCTTCGCGTCGCGGTTGAGCGCGTACAACAGGCTCGCCAGCGCGACCAGCGCGGTGAGCACCAGCATCAGCGCGGCGAGTCGATCGAGCGCCAGCGCGATGCCGTACGGTGCCTGCCAGTTGCCGAGCAGATAGGCCTGTACCGGCCCCTGCGCGGCAACCACGGCCAGCGTCGCGGCGACGGCGAGTTGCGCCAGCACCGACAGCATCGTGATCGCCGGCACGAGCTTCTCCGCGCGGCGCTCGGCCAGCAGCAGAAGAGCGGCGGTCATCAACGGCAGCACCACCGGCAGGATGATCGCGTGCGGCCAGTTCATCGGCGGCCCGGCTGCGTGCGAGCGGCGGCACGGCGCGCGCCGTCCGAAGCCGTCATCGCGAGGCCTCCTCGCGAGCCGGGTCGTCGCGATCGCCGTCGACGTGATCCGATCCGACCTGCAGCGCCGCACGCAGCGCGATGACCAGCAGCAGTGCGGTCATGGCGAAGCCGATGACGATCGCGGTCAGGACCAGCGCCTGCGGCAACGGATCGGCGTAGTGCTGCAGCGTCGGCGGCAGCGCGGGATCGACGATCGGCGGCGCGCCGATCTTCAGCCGGCCCATCGTGAAGATGAACAGGTTGACCGCGTACGACAGCAGCGTCAGGCCGAGGATGACGTCGAAGGTGCGCGCGCGCAGCATCAGCCAGATGCCGCAACCGGTCAGGACGCCGAGCGCCGAGGCGATCAGCAGGTTCATCGTGTCCCCCGCGCCGCGTGGCCGAGCTTCGCGATCGACACGAGCGCGACCATCGTCGCGCCGACCACGGTCAGGTAGACGCCGAGGTCGAACACCGCCGCGCTGGCGAGCGGTACCGCACCGACCACTGGCCACACCGGATAGTCGTAGCTGCTGGTCAGGAAGGGCGCGTCGAAGAACCAGCTCCCGACGCCGGTCCCGCCGGCGATCAGCAGTCCCCACCCGATCCAAGGGCGGAAGTCGGTGCGCATGCGCGCGCCGACGAAGCGCTGGCCGCTGGCCACGAACTGCAGGATCAGCGCGATCGCGAGCACCAGGCCGGCGATGAACCCGCCGCCGGGCAGGTTGTGGCCGCGCAGGAACAAATACGCGGAGACCAGCGCCGCCAGCGGCAGCAGCAGCCGCGAGACGACGGCCAGCATCAGCGGATGGATGTCGCTCTCGGTGGCGGTGCCGGGATCGCGCGTGCGCGGCGCCGGCATGAAACCCGCGAGGAGCGCGTAGATCGCGATGCCGGCAATGCCGAGCACGGTGATCTCGCCCAGCGTGTCGAAGCCCCGGTAGTCGACGAGGATGACGTTGACCACGTTCGAGCCGCCGCCTTGCGGAACGCTCGTTTCGAGAAAGTACGGCGAGATCGAGCGCGACGGGCGTTCGAGGACGGCGAACGCGATCGCGGCGACACCGAGGCCCGCAGCGGCCGCGATCGCCGCGTCGCGCCAGCGACGCAGCCGGTGGCGTTCGGGCGGGCTCTCCTGCGGAAGCCAGTTCAGCGCCAGCATCATCAGCACGATCGTCACGACCTCGACCAGGATCTGCGTCAGCGCCAGGTCTGGAGCCGAGAAGTGCACGAAGGCAAGGCTCACCATCAGGCCGACCGCGCCCAGCGGGACCAGCGCCAGCAGGCGCCGGCGGAAGCCGATCGCGGTGGCGATCGCGGCGCAGACGCCGATCGCCCAGACGATCGCGGAGGCGGCGTCGACCGGCAGCGACGCCTCGACGGCGACTGCCTCCGGCTGCGCGGGCCGGCCCGCCTGCAGCAACGGCAGTGCCCCGGCGGCGAGCGCGAACACGACGAGCAGCGTCAGGTACCGCTGCAGGCTGCCGTTCTGCAGCGCCCAGGTCAGGCTGCGGGCGCCGGCCACCAGCACGGCCAGGGACGCGGCGAACATTTCGCGCCCGCCGCGCGGGAAGTGGATGACCTGGTGCAGGTCGATGCGGCGCTGCAGGCCGAAATACAGCGACAGCCCGCCGACCAGCGCGACTGCGCTCATCGCCAGCGGCAGGTTCAGGCCATGCCAGACCGCCAGGCTGTAATCGGGCAGCGACGTGCCGAGCGTCGCCTGCGCCGCGACCGCGAGCAGCGGGCCGACGACGATCGCCGGCGCGACGCCCACCGCCAGGCACAGAAGCACCAGCAACTCGACCGGGACCCGCATGAATCGCGGCGGCTCGTGCGGGGTCTTCGGCAGGTCGATCGGCTCGCCGTTGAAGAAGGTGTCGTGGACGAAGCGCGCGCTGTACGCGACGCTGAAGATCCCGGCGATCGTCGCCCCCAACGGCAGTCCGATGCCGAGGACCCAGCCGCTGTCGCGCTGCACCGTCTCGGCGAAGAACATCTCCTTCGAAAGGAAGCCGTTGAGCAGAGGCACGCCCGCCATGGATCCGGCGGCGACCATGCCGAGCGCGCCGGTGACCGGCATGGATTTCCACAGGCCGTTCAGGCGGCGCATGTCCCGGCTGCCGGTTTCGTGGTCGATGATGCCGGCCGACATGAACAGCGAAGCCTTGAAGGTCGCGTGGTTGAGGATGTGGAAGACGCCCGCGACGACCGCCATCTTCGTGTCCAGGCCGAAGAGCATCGTCACGAGGCCGAGGTGGCTGATCGTCGAGTAGGCCAGCAGCCCTTTCAGGTCGTGCTCGAAAATGGCCAGATAGGCCCCGACGAGCAGCGTCGCCAGCCCGGTCAGCGTCACGAGCCAGAACCACTCGGGGGTGCTGCCCAGCGCCGGATACAGGCGCGCGAGCAGGAACACGCCGGCCTTCACCATCGTCGCCGAATGCAGGTAGGCCGACACCGGGGTTGGCGCGGCCATCGCGTGCGGTAGCCAGAAATGGAACGGGAACTGCGCCGACTTGGTGAACGCACCGAGCAGCACCAGCAGCAGCGTCGGCAGGTACAGCGGATGTTCGCGGATGACCGGGCCGGCGGCGAGCACGTCGTCGAGCCGGTAGCTGCCGGCGACGTGGCCGAGCAGCAGTACCCCGGCGAGCAGGCACAGCCCGCCGCCGCCGGTGATCGCGAGCGCCATCCGGGCGCCCTGACGCGCGTCGCGGCGATGCGACCAGTAGCCGATCAGCAGGAACGACGCCAGGCTGGTCAGTTCCCAGAAGACCACCAGCAGCACCAGGTTGTCGGCCAGCACGACGCCCAGCATCGCGCCCATGAACAGCATCAGGAACATGAAGAAGCGTGCCGGCGGATCCTCGTGGTGCAGGTAATAGGCCGCGTAGAGCACCACCAGCGCACCGATGCCGAGGATCAGCAGCGCGAACAGCCACGCGAGCCCGTCGATGCGGAAGCCGAGCTCGAGGCCGAGCGTCGGCAGCCACTCGATCGACCAGCGCAGGACCTCGCCGTCGAACACCGGTCCGGCGGTGGCGAACAGCAGGGCGCACCCGGCGAGCGTCGCGAGCCCGGCGATCCACGCGACGAGTCTGCGCGCGCGGTTCGGCAAGCACGCCAGCAGCAGCGACGCTGCGAACGGCAGCGCCGCGAGCAACGGAAGCAGCGTCGCCGACGGTGGCGAGCTCATCGGGCCGCGGTCCGGCGAACCGGATGCCGGATCGTCATCGCGACGAGCGTCACGATCGTGATCGGCAGCACGAACGACAGCATGACGCTGGAGTACGCGGCGAGCGCGTCGTGCTGCTGAGCGGCCAGCACCAGGTACGCCGCGTAGGCTGCGTAGTAGCCGAGGAACACGGCGCCTTCCCAGCGGGCGATCTCGCGGCCCGTGAGCAGCACCGGCAGGCAGGCGACGGCGACCGCCAGCATCACCCACAGGTCGAAGTTCATCACCGCCGGCGCGATCGACAGCGGCGCCGGCGAGACGACGCCGGCCAGCCCGAGGCAGGCCACGATGTTCAGGATGTTGCTGCCGACCACGTTGCCGACCGCGATGTCGCGCTCGCCGCGCCACGCGGCGACGACCGACGCTGCCACCTCGGGCAGCGACGTGCCGGCCGCGACGATGGTCAGTCCGATCACGAGGTCGCTGACGCCTACCGCGCGGGCGAACGTGACCGCCGCGTCGACCAGCAGCTGTGCGCCGAACACGAGCCCGGCCAGCCCGGCCGCGATCAGGCCGGCCTGCGCGGCCCAGTGCGAGTCCCAGCCGCTTCGCGCCGCGCGCGTCAGCGCGTCGGCGGGCGACGCCTGCGCGGCGGCGTCGCGGGCCGGGTCACGCTGCGAGCGAGCGCGCGACTGCCAGAGCAGGAAGCCGACGTAGGCGACGGCCGTCGCGACGAGCAGCGCGGCGTCGAGCCGGCCGAGCTGGCGATCGAGGACCAGCACGGCGAGCAGCAGCGAGCAGCCGATCATGATCGGCACTTCCTGCCGGATCAGCTGCGAATGCACGGCCAGCGGCGTGATCAGCGCCGACACGCCGAGGATGAACAGCACGTTGAAGATGTTGCTGCCGACCACGTTGCCGATCGCGACGTCGGTTTTCCCGCCGAGGACCGCGCCCACCGAGACTGCGATCTCGGGCGAACTGGTGCCGAGCGCGACGATCGTCAGCCCGACGACCAGCGGCGACAGGCCGAACGACACAGCCAGCTTCGACGCGCCGCGAACCAGCAATTCGGCGCCGACGACCAGCGCCACGACGCCGGCCGCGAACAGTACGAGGGTCATGAGCGCTGCGACATCCGCAAGGGAGCCCGAGTCTACCGGCAAGGCGCGGCCGCATCGCGCAAGCCCCACGAAAGCGGGGGGGAAGCGCGCGTCGCCACGGCTCGTCAGGCCGGCGGCAAGGGACGCGGGCGCCGCTGCTCGTCGGTCGCAACGTAGGTCAGCGTGGCTTCCGTGACCTTGACGACCTCGTCGTTCAACTGGTTGCGCTGCGCGAAGACCTCGACGAACACCGTGATCGACGTGCGGCCGACGCGGACGACGTCGGCGTAGAAGCTCAGGACGTCGCCGACGAACACCGGCTGCTTGAACAGGAACGAGTTGACCGCGATCGTGGCGATCCGCCCGTTGGCCCGGCGCATCGCCGGCAGCGCGCCCGCCATGTCGACCTGCGCCATGATCCAGCCGCCGAAGACGTCGCCGTGGACGTTCGCGTCGGCCGGCATCGGCACGACGCGCAGCTCGGGAATTCGGCCCTGCGGCAGCGTGGTCGATGCGGGTTCCATGGGTGTGTCCCGAAGAGGGCGATGATGGCCTCAGAATAGCGGTTTGCCCGCGAAACGCACAATGCGCCGAACCACCGTCCTCGACCCGCCCCCGGCCGCCGGGGCGCCCGCCTTGCGCGGCGACTGGCACACGATCGCGCGGCTGCTCCCGTACGTGTGGGCGTATCGCTGGCGGGTCGGCCTGGCGCTGGCCTGCCTGGTCGCAGCGAAGTTCGCCAACGTCGGCGTGCCGCTGGTGCTCAAGCAGATCGTCGACGCGCTCGACCTGAAGGCGGGCGACTCGCGGGCGGTGCTCGTCGTGCCCGTCGCGCTGCTGGTGGCCTACGGCCTGCTGCGCGTCGCGGTGACCCTGTTCACCGAGCTGCGCGAGGTGATCTTCGCGCGCGTCACGCACGACGCGTCGAGGACGATCACGCTGCAGGTGTTCCGGCACCTGTTCTCGCTGTCGCTGCGCTTCCACCTCGAGCGGCAGATGGGCGGGATGTCGCGCGACATCGAGCGCGGCTCGCAGGGGATCAGCAGCCTGATCTCGTACACGCTGTACAGCATCCTGCCGACGCTGGTCGAGATCGCGCTGGTCATCGGCTACCTGATGCTGAACTACGACGCGTCGTTCGCCTCGATCGCGCTCGCGGCGCTGGTGCTGTACGTCGCCTACACGGTCAGGGTCACCGAGTGGCGCACGCAGTTCCGGCGGCAGATGAACGAGCAGGACTCGCGCGCCAGCACGCGGGCCATCGACGCGCTGATCAACTACGAGACGGTCAAGTACTTCAACAACGAGGACTTCGAGGCGCGCCGCTACAACGAGAACCTGATCGCACGGATGCGCGCCGCGATCCGCGCGCAGACTTCGCTGTCGGTGCTCAACCTCGGCCAGAGCCTGATCATCGGCACGGCGGTCACCTTGCTGGTCTGGCGCGCCACCGCCGGCGTGGTCGCCGGGACGATGAGCCTGGGCGACCTCGTGCTGGTCAACGCGTTCATGATCCAGCTCTACATCCCGCTGAACTTCCTCGGCGTTCTGTACCGGGAGATCAAGCAGGCGCTGACCGACATGGAGCGGATGTTCCGCCTGATGGGCGAGCACCGGGAGGTCGCCGATGCGACGGGCGCGCGGCCCCTGGTCCTGGGGGCGCGCGTGCCGGGGGGCACGACGTCGGCGCCGCAGATCCGTTTCGAGCGGGTCTCGTTCGCGTACGACCCTTCGCGCCCGATCCTGCACGAGGTGGACTTCACGATGGCGCCGGGCACGACCACGGCCGTCGTCGGCGCCAGCGGTGCCGGCAAGTCGACGCTCGCGCGCCTGCTCTTTCGCTTCTACGACGTCGGCGCAGGCCGGATCACGATCGACGGGCAGGACCTTCGCGAGGTGACGCAATCGAGCCTGCGTGCGGCGATCGGCATCGTCCCGCAGGACACGGTGCTGTTCAACGACACGATCCGCTACAACATCGGCTACGGCCGCCCCGGTGCGAGCCAGGACGAGATCGAGGCGGCGGCACGCGCGGCGCAGCTGCACGACTTCATCGCCGCGCTGCCGCAGGGCTACGACAGCAACGTCGGCGAGCGCGGGCTGAAGCTGTCGGGCGGCGAGAAGCAGCGCGTGGCCATCGCGCGCACGCTGCTGAAGGATCCGCCGGTCCTGATCCTGGACGAGGCGACTTCGGCGCTCGACAGCCGCAACGAGCAGGCGATCCAGGACGCGCTGCGCCGGGTCGCACTCGACCGGAGCACGCTGGTGATCGCGCACCGGCTGTCGACGATCGTCGACGCGGACCAGATCCTGGTCATGTCGGCGGGGCGTATCGTCGAGCGCGGCAACCACGACACGCTGCTGGCGGTCGACGGCGAATACGCGAGGCTGTGGGCGATGCAGCAGGCCGACGACGGCTCCGGCGCCAGCGCGTCCGGCGACCGGGCGGCCGACGCGATCGTGCCGGTCGAACCGGGGCCTGGCGAGCAGACGGTCAGCGCGAGGGCTTGACCGGAAGGTCGGTCCCGCCGCTGCGCGGAACGTCGGGCTTGATCTGGCGCTTGCCGCCCGGCAGCAGCCGCCCTGGCACAGACGGCGGCGCAGGAGGACGAGCGCCCGGCGGTGGCGGCGGGCGCGGGCGCCACGACGGCCGCGGATGGCGGGCCGGACCGTCGTACCACCAGTATCCGAAGCTGAACGGTACCCACGGGTACCAGCCATAACCCGGCACGACGGTGACCGGCGCCGGCGAGACCACGACCGGCGGCGGCGCGGCCAGTGACGCCGATTCGTCCTGCACGGCCTCGAGGACCTCGGCGCCGGCGCCGTGCTGGCGCAACAGGTCCAGGTCGGCCGACGTCGCCGGGGCGAACAGGCCGCGCTCGCGAATTCCGTCGGCCAGTTGCGCCTGCGCGTGGCCTGCCTGCAGCCCGGCGACGATGTCGCCGATGCTCAGCGGCGGGGATACGGGCGCGTAGGCGGCGGGCACCGCGCTGACTTCGCCGTATCGCACGCCTTCGGGGGCCGCACAGCCGCCGATGGCCACGAGCGCGAGCGCCGCCGCCGTGGCCCTCACCTGCCGCGAAGTCGATCCGGAGAACATCAATCCAGAACGGACCGACGGGTGTGCGGGTTGACGCCCGGCGGGCCCGCGACCGGGCCGACCGACGCATCGCGCTGGCTCGCGCGGGGCAAGGCACGGATGCGCTCGCGAGTTTGCCGGGCTCCCGGGAGCCAGTCCGACGGCGCGGTCAGCCGTTCGTCGAACGGGTGGTGGTCGTGCGGGTAGAGCGCGCGGATCCGCCGGACGTACGCCATCGTTTCCGCGTAGGGCGGCACGCCCCGATGGCGGTCGACCGCGCCTTCGCCGGCGTTGTAGCCGGCCAGCGCCAGCGCCACGTCGCCGCGGAAGTAGGACAGCAGCCAGCGCAGGTAGCTCATTCCGCCCCGCAGGTTCTCGACGGGGTCGAGCACGTTTCGCACCGCAAAGCGCTCGGCCGTTTCGGGGATCAACTGCATCAGTCCCTGCGCGTTCCTGGGCGAGCGCGCGTCCACGTCGAAGTTCGACTCGGTGCGGATCACCGCGAGCACCAGGCCCGGGTCGAGACGGAACTCGCGCGCCATCGTCGTGACGGTCCGCACCAGTCGCCGGGGCGCGTTCGCCTCGGGTCCCGGTCGAGTCGTCGCGCTTTGCACGATGGCGGGGCGAGGCCCACGGTCGATCGCCGGCGGGGCCGGTTCCGGGTCGTGCTCTGCCACGATCAACGGCCCATAGGGCGTGCGCAGGCATTCGGGCAGCTTGTCGTAGCCGCCGATCACGCCGGCGGCGCGGCGAAACAGCGTGTTCGCGATCGCGTCGTCACGGGGACGGCCGCGGCCTTGCGCGTGCATCCAGCCCATGCGCAGCAGCGCGTCGGCGTGATCGAGGCGAGCCGCCTCGCAGTAGAGCGCGTAGGCCTTCGCGTAGCTGCGGGCCGCGCCCTCGGCCTCCTCGAGCCGGATCGCGCGGTCCGTGAGTTCGCGCGCCCGGTGCGCGGACTCGGCGTCGGCCTGGGCGCTAGCCTGCAGGGCCGGTCCGGAGCCGGCGTGCTCTACGCCCACCGATTCCTTGCGCGGCGCCTCCTGGGCGAGGCCCGGCGCGGCGCCCACCAGCAACGCCGCCGACGCGAAGAGGGGCGCGACGCGCGACCGGCCGCTGCGACCCGCCCGTCGAGGGCGGATCGTCGATCCGATTGTCCAGGCTGCGCTGATCATGACCATTCTCCACAGTCCCAGCATAGCGCAGGAATGCCGGCAGCCGTGCGAATCGCCCCAGTGAGGCCGGGGCGCGGCCCGATCAGCAGCGCCAGGCGCGGACGACGACCTCGCGGCGCGGGCCCGCGTGGACCACGCAGGCCTTGTGCGAATCGTCGATCTCGAGATCGACGAAGCGCCACGGCGTCCCGCGATCGCCCGGGTTGCGGTCGTAGGCGAGCTTCGGCCCTGTCTCGCCTGCGACGATCCCGATGTCGGGGAGCGAACGGCTCAGTCCTTCGCCGAGTGCCTTGACATAGGCTTCCTTGCGGACCCATATCGTTGCGAAGGCCGCCGCGCGCAGCGGTTCGACCGTGGCCAGGGCGAACGCGCGTTCTTCGGGCGACAGGATCCACAGGAAGTCGTCGGGCCTTGCGAAGTCGGGGCGGATCCGTTCGACGTCGACGCCGACCTCGACGTCCGCGACCACGTGCAATACCCAGCGCCCCGAGTGGCTCGAATTGAAGCACGGCGCCCGCCCGAGGTCCGGCCGCAGCCGCGGCTTCCCGTAGCGCCCCTCGTCGAAGACGAGCGCCGAGGGGTCGACGCCGAGTCGCCTGGCCAGCAGCACCCTTCGGGTGCTGCGCGCGATGACGAATCGGTGCCGATCCTCGTCGCGATAGAAGCGCGCCGCGCGTCGGGCCTCGTCCGCGGTCAGCCGGCTGCCATGTTCGGCCAGGCGCGCGATCTCGGCGGCGACGTCGACCGTCCAGACCTCAGGCATCGGCCCCGGCCCCGACCCGTTCCCGGCTGGCGACCGGCTGCGACGACGGCACATCGTCGCGACCGATCGCGTCGGCGAGGATTCGCGCCAGCGACGCGGCGTGCGGCGCGTACAGCATCCGGTTGTGGGCGCAATGCATGCTGCGCACCTCGACGCCTTCGCCGCTGAGCGCTCCCCATCCGAAGGTCGGGTCACCGTCCTCGATCGCACCGACCTGTCGCTCTCCGCTTTCGGCGCGGACCAGCAGCACGCGCCCCGGGTAGAGACGGGGACGGTAGGCCTCCCAGGCGGCGAGCATCCGGCGCGCCGCACGCTCCATGGCGCGCGTGAGCGCCGTCTGTTCGACCTCGTCGCCGTCGAACAGCGCGCGTTCGCGAGGGAACAGGTGCCTGATCATCCATTGCGCGCGACCGGTCAGGTAGGCCAGCATCTGCGCCGGGCTCATGCTGGCCGCCTCGCGCAGGTGCAGCAGCACGCGCATCGGTGCCGAGCGCCGTCGCCGCTTGCCCGACACGTTGCAGTCGAGCAGCGCCAGCAGCGCCACCGTCTCGCCGAGCCGGTGCAACTGTTGCGCGATCTCGTGCACGATCTTTCCGCCCATCGAGTACCCGGCGAGCCGGTACGGCCCCGAAGGCTGCACCTGGCGCATGTCCTCGATCATCCGCTTCGCGACGCTCTCGATCGAGAGGTCGGGGTCGTCGGCGCCGAACGCCCCGGTATCGAGCACGTGCAGCGACTGCCTCGGCCCGAGCGCCTTCGCGAGTTCGTTGAGAATGATCAGCTGACCACCCCATCCGGACACGAAGAACAGCGGTCGGGCACCGTCGCCCGGCTCGATGGTCACGACGCAGCTGCGCGCGTCGCGCGCGGCGTTCTCGCGCAGCAGGGCCGCGAACCGGCGGATCGTCGGCGCCTCGAAGAACGACGCGGTGCGCAGCTGCCTGCCCATCCGCCGATCGATCTCGGCGAGGACGCGCACGGCGAGCATCGAGTGGCCGCCGAGGTCGAAGAAATCGGCATCCAGCGGAATCCCGGAACGCCCGAGCACCGACTCCCATATCGCACGCAGCTCGCGCTCGATCGCGTCGCCGTCATCGTGGCCGACGCCCGCGTCGGTGTCCAGTCCGCCGACCGGCGGCGCCGGCAATGCGGCACGATCCAGCTTGCCGTTCGCGGTCAGCGGGAGCGCGTCGATCGACACGAAGGCCGCCGGAATCATGAACGAGGGCAGCCGCTCCGACAGCGCGGCACGCAGGCTCGCGCCGTCGAGGCGCTCGGCGCCGGCCTTCCAGACGACGTAGCCGGTGAGGCGACGGTCGCCGGGCAGGTCTTCGCGGACGACGACCTCCTGCTGCGCGACGCCGGGCAATGCGGCGATCGCCGCGCGCACCTCGCCGAGTTCGATCCGGAAACCGCGCAGCTTCACCTGTTCGTCGCCGCGGCCGCAGAACACGATCGCGCCGTCCGCAAGGCGCCGGGCGCGGTCGCCGGTTCGGTACAGGCGCTCGCCGGTCGCCTCGTACCGGTCCACGAAGCGTTCGGCGTCGAGGTCCGGCCGACGGAAGTAGCCGCGCGCAAGCCCCGGCCCGCCGATCCACAACTCGCCGGTCACGCCGACCGGTGCGGGTCGCATCGACGCATCCAGCACGTGGCAAGTCGTGTTCGCGATCGGGCGCCCGATCGGGATCGTGTCGGGAACCTTGCCTCGCGCGACCGATGGCGGGACCTCGTGCCAGGTTGCGAAGGTGGTGGTCTCGGTGGGGCCGTAGACGTGCAACAGGCGTCGCGGCGGGCGGTTGCGAAGCACGCGCGCGACCGCCTCGGGACTGACCGCCTCGCCGCCGAACAGCAGGTCGCGCAGGCCGTGGAAGACGTCGGGCGAATGCGCGGCGTGCTCGTTGAACAAGGCGGTGGTGACGAACAGCGTCGTGATCTCGTCGTCGGCGATCTGCCGCTTCAGTTCCGGCGCCGACAGCAGCGTATCGGTGGGAACGATCGCCAGCCGGGCGCCGTTGAGCAGCGCACCCCAGATCTCGAAGGTCGCGGCGTCGAACGACGAATTCGACGCCTGCGCGACGCAGTCCGCCGGGGCGATCCGGACGTAGTCGGTGTTGCACACCAGTCGCGAGACGGCGCGGTGCGGGATCATCACGCCCTTCGGCCGACCGGTCGACCCGGACGTGTAGACGATGTACGCGAGATCGTCGGCGCGCGCCAGCGGTTCGGGATCGAGTTCCGGCCCGTCGGCCGTCGACGCGCCGTTGTCCGCTTCGACGTCGAGCAATTCCGCCGCGACGGCGCCGAGCCGGTCGCGCGTCGCCTGCTGCGCGAGGATGACCGGAGCGCCGGAGTCGGAGACCATGAACGCGATCCGCTCGGCCGGATAGTCCGGGTCGATCGGTACGTAGGCCCCGCCGGCCTTGAGGATGGCCAGCATGGCGACGATCATCCCGGGGCTGCGCTGCATGCACAGCCCGACCGGAACGTTCGGCCCGACGCCGAGTCCGCGCAGGTGGTGCGCGAGCCGGTTCGCACGACGGTTCAGTGCTCCGTACGCCAGGCACGGACGGCCCTCGAACACGACGGCCACTGCCTCCGGCGTGCGCGCCGCCTGCGCTTCGAACAGGCGGTGCACCGTCTCGTTCGCGGGGAAGTCGCGCGCGGTGTCGTTCCACTGCGCGAGGAGCCGATCCGCTTCGCCTTCGTTCATCATCGGCAGGGCCGAGAGCTTCGCGCCCGGATCCGCGGCGATACCGTCGAGCAGGATGCGGAAGTGCCTGGCCATGCGCTCGATCGTCGCATGGTCGAACAGGTCGCGGTTGTAGCCGAACTGGACCTCGAGACGATCGGCGGCTTCGGTCACCGATACCGACAGGTCGAACTTCGCCTGGAGCGACTGGATCGGCACGCTCTCGGCCTGGACGCCGGCCAGCGCGAGCGGCGTTTCGCCCCAGTTCTGCACGGCGAAGCTGACCTGGAAGAGCGGATTGCGGCCGATCTCGCGTGGCGGGTTCAGTTCGGCGACCAGGCGCTCGAACGGAACGTCCTGGTTGGCCCAGGCGTCCAGCGTGTCGCGGCGGACGCGTTCGACGAGCTCGGCGAAGCCGGGATCTCCCGACAGGTCCGTCCGCATCACCAGCATGTTGACGAAATAGCCGAGCACGCCGTCGAGTTCCGGGCGGTCCCGCCCGGCGATGGGCGTGCCGACCGCGACGTCGTTGCCGGCTCCGTAGCGCGCGAGCAGCAGGCGGAACGCCGACATCAGCACCATGTACGACGTCGCTCCGCGGCGTTGCGCCAGTCCGGCGAGCGCGCGGGCCGTGTCCGCCGCGATCGTGACCGAGTGCGCCCCCGCGCCGAGCTTCGCGGTCGTCGAGCGCGGACGGTCGAACGGCAGGTCGTGCGCCTCGATGCCGGCGAGGTGTGCGGCCCAGTACTGCAGCTGCCGCGTGAAGCCGTCCTCGCCGGCGCGTTCCCTGCTCCAGATCGCGTAGTCGAGAAAGCGCACCGGGATTGGCGTCAACGCCGCGTCGGGATCGGCGCCGGCCAGCGCCGCTTCGTACAGCGTGTTCAGCTCACGGTTGAAGATGCCCGACGACCATCCGTCCGAGACGATGTGATGAACGACGACCAGCAGCACGTGGTCGGTCGGCGACCGGCGAAACAGGCGGATCCTCAGCGGGCGTCCGGCGGCCAGGTCGAACGGCTCGTGCGCAGCCACTTGCAGCAGCGGCATGCCCGGGTAGAGGTCGCCGGCCCGATGGTCGCCGGTCCGATCGCTGCTCGCGGCCGCGTCGACGACGACGAAGTCGGGCTCGTCGCTGTCGAGAACGAACTGGGCCGGGACGCCGCGAACCTCGCGGAATGCGGTGCGCAGGACGGCGTGTCGCCGCACGAGCGCGCGCAACGCGCCCCGCAGCGCGTCGACGCGCAACGGGCCGTGCAGCCGCGTCGCGCTCGCGATGTTGTAACGGCTCCCGTTGTCGTCGAGCCGATTGATGAACCACAGCGCTTCCTGCGCCGAGCTGAGCGGTCCCGTCAGTGCGCCGGTCGCCGGAATCGGGGCCGGGGCTGCCGCGGACCGCGAGCGATCCGACTCCGGGATCGCCTCGATGCGCGCGGCCAGTCCGGCGACCGTCGGCGCTTCGAACAGCGTCCGCAGCGGGATGTCGAGATCCAGCGCCCGGCGCGTGCGCGCCATGGCCTGTGTCGCCATCAGCGAATGACCGCCGAGCTCGAAGAAGTCGTCGTGGATGCCCACGCGCTCGCGCCCGAGCACTTCGGCCCAGATTGCGACCAGCGTTGCCTCGATCGGCGTGCGCGCGGCGACCCACGCCGTCGCGGCCTGCGCCGTTTCCGTCGCGGGCGCAGGAAGCGCATGACGATCGATCTTGCCGCTGGCCAGGTGCGGCAGCTTCGCCAGCGGCACGATCGCCGCCGGCACCATGTAGTCGGGAAGGTGCGCCTTCAGCGCCGTCTTCAGCGTGCTCGCATCGACACCGTCGCCCTCGACGTAGGCCACCAGACGCCGATCGCCCGGCCGGTCCTCGCGGACGATCACTGCGCTCTTGCGCACGCCGTCGCAGCTGTCGAGGGTCGCTTCGATCTCGCCCAGCTCGACCCGCTGGCCGCGGATCTTGACCTGGTGATCGCTGCGGCCGACGAAGGCCAGGATGCCGTCGGCGCGCCAGCGCGCCAGGTCGCCGGTGCGGTACAGGCGTTCGCCGGAAACGAAGGGGTTCGCGACGAAGCGTTCCGCGGTGAGTTCGGGACGGTTCAGGTAGCCGCGACCCAGCCCGACGCCGCCGAGACACAACTCCCCGACGACGCCGACGGGCACCGGTCGGAGGTTCGCGTCGAGCACGTACACGCGCGTGTTCGCGATCGGTCGCCCGATCGGCACGGGTCCGGGTCCGGGAACGACCGCGGCCGGGTCCATGCTGGTGCTGACGTCGCTGGCCTCGGTCGCGCCGTAGTAGTGGCCGAGCTCGGCGTCGGGCAGGCAACGTTCGAATTCGCGCACCAGGTCCCAATCGACCGCCTCGCCGCCGGTGACGAAGTGGCGCAGGCTGGTGCATTCGGCGAATTCGGGCTCGAGCAGCAGCGCGCGCAACTCGGTCGGCACCGCGTTGGTGATCGTGATGCCGTAGTGCCGGATCGCGCCGGCGTGGTACGCGGTGTCCTTCTCGCCACCGGGGCGGGCGAGAACGACGGGGCCGCCGACGACCAGCGGCGCCAGGAATTTCCAGACCGAAGCGTCGAACGTCGTGGCGGTCTTCTGGAACAGCCGGTCCGCCGCGGTCAGGCGCAGGTGGTCGATCATCCACAGCACGCGGTTGCAGATGCCGCGGTGGGGGATCATCGCGCCCTTGGGCTTGCCGGTGGAACCCGAGGTGTAGATGACGTAGGCGAGGTGGTCGGGGCCGGCCAGCGGCGCGGGGCGCGTGGCCGGCAGCGTGCCGGCGAAGTCTCGCCAGGCGGGCGAGTCGAGCGCGATCGCATGCGCGGCGGTGCCGGTGTCGCGAATCCGCTCGAGCACGGCCTGCTGCGTCAGCACGACCGGCGCCGCGCTGTCCTCGAGCACGAAGCCGATGCGCTCGACGGGACTGTCCGGGTCGGTCGGGACCCAGGCGCCCCCGGCCTTCATGATCCCGAGGATGGCCACCATCATCTCAAGGCTTCGCTGCATGCACAGCGCGACGACGACGTCGGGGCCGACGCCGAGCGTGCGCAGGTGGTGCGCGAGCCGGTTCGCGTCGCGATCGAGCGTGGCGTAGTCGAGCTGGCGGTCCTCGAAGACGACCGCGCAGGCGTGCGGGGTGCGCGCGGCCTGCTCCTCGAAGAACTGGTACAGGGTCTTGTGCAGCGGGTAGTCGCGGGCGGTGTCGTTCCACTGCACGAGGATCCGGTCGAGCTCACGGGCGTCCATCAGCGGCAGCGCCGAGAGCTTCGCCTGCGGGTTCGCCAGGATGGCGTCGACCAGGTTGTGGAAGTGCCCGGCCATGCGTTCGATCGTCGCGTCGTCGAACAGGTCGGCGGCGTAGCGCAACGACCCGTGCAACTCGCCGTCGCGCTCGACGAACGACAGCCCGAGGTCGAACTTGGCCGTGTCGTTGCGGCTTGCGAGCGGACTGCATTCGACGCCGGGCAGTTCGATCGCGGTGGGCGGCACGTTCTGCATTGCGAACGCCACCTGGAACAGCGGATTGCGGTTGGGCTCCCGATGCGGATTGAGCTCGGCCACGATTCGCTCGAAAGGCAGCTCCTGGTGCGAATAGGCGTCCAGCGCGGTCTGACGGACGCGGCCCAGCAATTCGGCGAAGCCGGGTTCGCCGGAGAGGTCGGCGCGCATCACCAGCATGTTCGCGAACATCCCGAAGATGGCGTCGAGCTCGGCGCGGCCGCGCCCGGCGGCGGGCGTGCCGACCGCGAAGTGCTGCTGCCCGCTGTAGCGCATCAGCAGGGTCTGGAAGGCCGCGAGCAGGACCATGTGCAGCGTGGCGCGGTTCGCGCGGGCCAGTGCGTTCAGGCCGGCTACCTGGGCCGCCGGTATCGTGAACGGCAACGAGCCGCCGCGCAGCGAGCCGATGCGCGGGCGAGGCCGGTCGGTCGGCAGCTCGATCGGCTCGATGCCGGCGAGCTGGCTCTTCCAGTACGCGAGCGCGGCCTGCCCGACGCCGCTCGCCAGTCTCCCGCGCTCCCACAGCGCGTAGTCGGCGAAGTCGACCTCGCCGGCGCCCGCGGCGGGCGCCGGGCGCTCGCCGCGAAGCGCGCGTTCGTAGAGGAGCGGCAACTCTCTGGCGAGGATCCCCATCGACCATCCGTCGGCGACGATATGGTGAACCACGAACACCAGCACGTGATCGGCGCCGGACACGCGGAGCAGCCGGGCCCGGAACAGCGGCGCACGGGCCAGGTCGAAGGGCTCCATCGCGAGCCGGTGGATCTCGTCGTCCAGGGCGACGTCGACCGAAGCGTCGCCGGCCGCCACACGATCCACGACCGGCAGCTGCACGTCGACGCGCGGGAGCACGGCCTGCACCGGGACGCCGTCGACTTCGTCGAAGCCGGTCCTCAGCGCCGCGTGACGGTCGACGAAGGCCTGAAGCGCGAGACGCAGCGCTTCGGCGTCGAGCGACCCTTCGAGCCGGGTCGCCGCGGAGATGTTGTAGAGCCCGCTCGGGCCCGCCAGCCGGTCGATCGTCCACAACGCCTGCTGAGCTGCCGACGCGGGAATCACGTCGGCCCCGGCGGCGCTGCCCCCAACGAGCGGCGGGCCGAGGTCCGGTTCCTCCGTTCGCGCCCCGGGCCGGATCCGCTGCGACAGTCCGGCGACCGTCGGCGACTCGAACAGGGCGTGCAGCGGCAGGTCCGCACCCAGTACCGCCCGGATGCGCGACATCGCCTGCGCGGCGGACAGCGAGTGGCCGCCGAGATCGAAGAAGTCGTCATGGACGCCCACCCGCTCGCGCCCCAATACCTCGGCCCAGATCGCGACCAGCGCCTCCTCGATCGGCGTGCGTGCGGCCACGAAGGACGACGCGGGCTCGCTTCCCGCACCATTCGGGGCGGGCAGCGACTTGCGATCGAGCTTGCCGTTGGACAGGCGCGGCAGGGCGGCCATCGGCACGATGGCGGCGGGCACCATGTACGCGGGCAGGCGCGCGCGCAGTGCCGTCTTGATGGCGTCCGCGTCGACGCCGTCGCCCTCGACGTAGCCGACCAGCCGGCGATCGCCGGGCCGGTCCTCGCGCATCACGACGACGCTCTGGCGGATGCCTGCGCAGGCGTTCAGCGCCGCTTCGATCTCGCCGAGCTCGATGCGCTGGCCGCGCAGCTTGACCTGGTGGTCGGTGCGTCCGACGAATCCGACGACGCCGTCGGGTCGCCAATACACGAGGTCTCCGGTGCGGTAAAGCCGCTCGCCAGGCGCGAACGGGTTCGGTACGAAGCGCTCGGCGGTCAGCTCGGGTCGGTTCAGGTAGCCGCGAGCCAGCCCGACACCGCCGATGTACAGTTCGCCGATCACGCCGATCGGCACCGGCTGCAGCGCGGCGTCGAGGACGTGCACGCGCGCATTGGCGATCGGTCGCCCGATGGGCACCGGGCCGGGCGCTTCGGGCATTCCGGTGACGTCGATGCTGGTCGTGACGTCGCTGGCCTCGGTGGGACCGTAGTAGTTGCCGAGCGTCACGCCGGGCAGGCAGCGCTCGAACTCGCGCACCAGCGCCCAGTCGAGAGGCTCACCGCCGACGCCGACGTATCGCAGCGTCGCGCACGACCGAAGCGATGGCTCGAGCAGCAACGCCCGCAACGCCGAGGGGACCAGCTCGAGGACGGTGATGCCGTGCGCCTCGACCGCTTCGACGAGATAGCCCGCATCCCTTTCGCCCCCGTGGCGGGCGAGCGTCACCGGCGCGCCGATCGCGAGCGGCGAAAAGAACTCCCAGACCGACGCGTCGAACGTGTACGTGGTCTTCTGCAGCAGGTGGTCCCGCGCGGTCATGCCGATGCGATCGACGTTCCAGAGGACGCGGTTGACGATGCCGCGGTGGGGGATCATCGCGCCCTTGGGCTTGCCGGTGGATCCCGAGGTGTAGATGACGTAGGCGAGGTGGTCGGGCCCGGCGAGCGGTTCGGGGCGGCGGGCGGGCAGCGCCGCGGCGAACTCGCGCCACTCGGGCGAGTCGAGCGCGATCGCGTGCGCGCACGTGCCGGTTTCGCGAATCCGGTCGAGCACGGCCTGCTGCGTCAGCACGACCGACGCCGCGCTGTCGTCGAGCACGAAGGCGATGCGCTCGACGGGGTAGTCGGGATCGATCGGCAGGTAGGCGCCGCCTGCCTTGAGGACACCGAGCATGGCGACCACCATCTCCGGGCAGCGCCGCAGGCACAGGGCGACGACCACGTCCGGGCCGACGCCGAGGGTGCGCAGGCGGTGCGCGAGACGGTTGGCCTCGCGCTCGAGGGTGGCGTAGTCGAGCTGGCGGTCCTCGAAGACGACGGCGCAGGCGTGGGGGGCGCGCGCGGCCTGCTCCTCGAAGAGCTGGTGCAGGGTCTTGTGCAGCGGGTAGTCGTGCGCGGTGTCGTTCCACTGGACGAGGATCCGGTCGAGTTCCCGGGCATCCATCAGCGGCAGCGCCGAGAGCTTCGCCTGCGGGTTCGCCAGGATGGCGTCGACCAGGTTGCGGAAGTGCCCCGCCATGCGCTCGACGGTCGCGTGTTCGAAGAGGTCGGTGGCGTACTCGAAGCTCGCGTCGATGCCGGCGTCGTGCTCGGTCATCGTCAGCGACAAGTCGAACTTCGACGTATCGGTGTGGACCGGCTCGAGGCGCGTCGGCACCGTGCCGATCGCCAGCTCGTGGTGCGGCATGTTCTGAAGTGCGAACGACACCTGGAAGAGCGGGTTGCGGTCCAGGGTTCGCTCGGGCGCCACTTGCTGGACCAGCATTTCGAACGGCACGTCCTGGTGCGCATAGGCGCCGAGGCAGGTCCCGCGAACGCGCGCCAGCAGCTCGTCGAAGCCCGGATCTCCGGCGAGGTCGGTGCGCATGACCAGCGTGTTGACGAAGTAGCCGATCAGCTCCTCGACCCCGGCGCTATTGCGTCCCGCGATCGGGGTGCCCACCGCGACGTCGCTCTGTCCGCTGTAACGCATGAGCAGCACGTCGAACGTGGCGAGCAGCGTCATGTACAAGGTCGCGCCCGAGTCGTGCGCAAGCGACTTCAGCCGGTCGACCCGGCCGCGTTCGAGCCTGAAGCCGACAACGCCTCCGCGATGGCTGGACCGGGCGGGGCGCGGGCGGTCTTGTGGCAGTTCGAGCGTTCCGATGCCGGCGAGCTGCTGCCGCCAGTACCCGAGCGAGGAAGGCGACGCGGCGGCACCGGCCGTCTTGCGCTGGCGACGCGCGACGTCGGGGAACTGGCACGGCAACGCCGGCAACGCCGGGTCGGTGCCGTTCAGCTGCGCCGAGTACAGCGCCCCGAGATCGCGCGCGATCACCGCGCGCGACCAGCCGTCGGCGACGATGTGATGAACGACCAGCAGCAGCACGTGCTCGTCCGGTCCCAGGCAATACAGGCGCGCACGGGCCAGCGGCGCTCGGGCGAGGTCGAACGGGACGGATGCCTGCTGCAGCAGGCGCTGCCGCAGCGCCCCCTCGCGTTGCCCGGCGGGCAGGGGGTCGAGTCGCTCGACGGACAGGGCGAGCCTCGCGTCCCGGATCACGCGCTGCACGGGTTGCCCGCTGTCGTCGTCGAACGCGGTGCGCAGCGAATCGTGCCGCTCGACGAGGGCCTGCAGGCTGCGTTCGAGCACGTCGATCCGCAGCGGGCCCGCAAGGCGGGCGCTCATTGCGACGTTGTAGGTGCCGCTGGGCCCTGCAAGGCGGTCGACGAACCACAGCGCCTGCTGCGCCCACGACAGCGGCGCGACGTCGTCGGCGGCGGTCGCGTCCGGTCCCGAACGACGGGTGGCGCCCGTGTGGTTCGCGGCCGCTGCGGCGCCCCCGAGCCGCAGTTCGAGCAGCCGGCGGCGTGCATCTCCCGGGGAGGCCTTGCGGGCGGTGTCGTGCGGCTCGTCGACGTCGTCGGGCCACTGGTGCGGATTCGTAATGGTCATATCACTGGCGAGAGCTGGACGTCTCCGTTCGTCTCGACGTCGATGCAGGTCGGTGAATCGGCGGCGAGCGCAGCGCGCAGAGCGGTGCGCAGCTGTCCCGGGCGTTGCACGCGGATGCCCCGGCCGCCGAGCGCTTCCATGATCCGGTCGTGCCGGATTCCGTCTGTGTAGGCCGCCACCGGTTCGCGGCATTGCGACCCGAAGAACTCCCGCTGGCGGGTCGCGCCGCCGGGCCCACCGTTGTTCGCGACGATCGCCGTGATCGGCACCTTGTGTCGTATTGCGGTCTCGAGTTCGAGTCCGGTCAGGCCGAAGCCGAAATCGCCGCACAGCGCGACGACGGGGCGCTCGGGACAGGCCAGTTTTGCGCCGATCGCGAACGGAATCCCGGTCCCCATGCAGCCGTTGCTGGCCGCGGTGATCCGGCCGAGCGGCGCGTGCACAGGCAGCATGCGTTGCGCAGCGGCCATCACGACGTTGCCGTCGAGAACGGTGATGGCCGACGCGGGCAGCTCCTCGCGTACCTCCCGCAGCCACGCGAACGGCGACATCGGATCGAGTGCGGTTGCGGCCTGCGCGCGAACGGCGTCTTCGCTCGCGCTGCGCAGCGCTTGCAGGCGCGCGATCCAGCCTGTGTCACGGCGTGCGGTTCCGGCGGCCGCGACCTCCGGAGACAGCGAGTCGAGCAGCTGCCGCATCGTGGCGGCAGCGTCACCGTGCAGCGCGATGCCGCGCCCCGGCATCGGGCTCGACTCGTCGGGATCGACGTCGACCCGGATGACCGTGGCTCCGGGCGCGATCTCGATGCCGTAGTGGAAGGTCCAGTTGAACCGGGCGCCGACCATCAGTACCAGGTCCGCGTCGGCCAGCGCCTGTCCTCGGACGTCGCTGACGCACAGCGGGTGGTCGTCGGGCAGGAAGCCGCGCGCCATCGGGGAGGCGGCGAATGGAATCGACAGTCCGTCGACGAATTGCCGCAGCCAGGTCCACTCGCCGGACCAGCGCAGGCCCTTGCCGATCAACAGCACGGGCTTGCGGCAGGCAGCCAGTGCGCTCGCGGCCTCGCGCAGCAAGCCTGCGGCTGCGGCGCCATCCCGCGCGATCGGCACCGATGCGCGGTGGGCCTGCGTTCGGGCCGCGGGCGATCGGGTTCGGCCGGACAGGGCTTCCTCGGCCGCGTCGACGTAGACAGGGCCGGGCGCGCCAAGCATCGCGGCGTGGCAGGCCTCGGCGAGGCAGCCTGCCAGCTCTCCTGTCGTGGACGCCCGGGCAGCGTGTTTCGTGACTGGTGCGAAGAAGCTGCAGCCGTCGAAGCCCTGGAAGGGGCCCGCGCCGCCGGTGCTGGTTCCCCGCTGGCCGCCGATGACCAGCAGCGGCCAGCGATTGTCGTGTGCCACGAGGACTCCGGTGGCGGCGTTGGTGACGGCAGGGCCGGCAGAGACGATGACCGCCGAACGGAGGCCGCCGGCCACGTAGTTGTGCGCGACCGACATCAGCGTCGCGCCCTGCTGGTGACGGGCGCCGATCACGCGGATGCCTTCGCGCAGGCATGCGGCAAGCGTCGCGTCGATCGGACGGCCGGGAACACCGTAGACGTGTGTCACCCCATGCAGCGCGAGGCTGCGCGCAACGACGTCGTGACCGGCCACGGGATCCCGGCGCTGCAGTCTCTCGAGAAGCAGCTGGCGCGCGCGCTCGGCCGCGGCGTCCGTCTCGCCCTCGTCGGGCCTCATCCCGGCTGCCTCGCATCGGCCCCGAGCGAACGCGCGCCTTCGAGCTCCGCCAGGAGGCGCTCGACCTCTTCGTCCGACAGCGCGTCGATTTCCGACTTCAGCAATCTCGCGTGGTCTGCGGCGGCGCGCATCGACGCATCGACTGCCTGCGCGAGTTCGGCGATCGTCGGATATCGGAAGATCGCCGTGACCGGCAGCTCGAGCGACAGCCGCTCGTTGAGGCGGCCGATGACCTGCGATCCGCGCAGCGAATCGCCGCCGGCGGCGAAGAAGTTGGCGTGCGCGCCGAGGGGCCCGCACTTGAGCACCTCGCGGAAGATCGCCTCGATCGTGCGTTCGGCCTCGGTGCACGGGGCGACGAAGGCCGTGGCCAGCGCAGGCGCGAGCTTCTCGTGCAGGCTGGTGCGCTGGACCTTGCCGGTCGGGCCCTTCGGAATCGCGTCGACGAACACGATCCGGCTGGGCACCTTGAACCCGGCGAGCCGCGACAGCAGGAAGCCGCGCAGCTGAGTCTCGTCCGGCGTGCAGCCGCGCTTCGGTACGACCGCCGCCGCCAGGTCCTCGCCCAGCGACGCGTGCGGCACCGCGAACGCGATCGCCTGCGCCACCTCCGGGTGCTCGAGCAGCGCCTCGTCGACTTCGCGCGGCGACACCTTCTCGCCGCCCCGGTTGACGATCTCCTTGAGCCGCCCCGCAATGACCAGGTAGCCGTCGGCGTCCAGCCTGCCCTGGTCGCCGGTGCGGAACCATCCGTGCGTGAAGGCCTTCGCGTTGGCCTCGGGGTTGTTCTCGTAGCCCACGGTCACGCCGGGGCCGCGGATCGCGATCTCGCCGGTCTCGCCCTGCGCCAGTTCGCGCCCCGCGTCGTCGAGGATCGCGATCTCGACGCCGGCGGGCAGCCCGACCGATCCCGGCTTGCGCGCGCGCGGCGGCAACGGGTTCGTGGCCATCTGGTGCGACGCCTCGGTCATCCCGTAGGCCTCGACGACCGGCGCCTCGAGCAGCGACTCCAGCGCCGCGAGCGTGGTCGGCGGCAGCGCGGCCGACGACGAGCGGGCGAAGCGGAAGCGGTGGCTCGGCGCGCGGCTGCGGTAGGCCGCACCGTTGGCGACGATCGCCTGGTGGATCGTCGGCACCGCCGTGTACCAGCTGGGGTCGAATTCGGCGACCCAGTCGAAGAACGCGTGCTCGTCGAAGCCCGGCGTGCAGACGATGCTGCCGCCGCCGGCCAGCGTCGCCAGCAGTGCCCCGACCAGCCCGTGGATGTGGAACAGCGGCATCACGTTCAGGCAGCGATCGTCGGGCGACAGCGACAGGTGCGCGGCGATGCTTCGCGCCGACGCGACCAGGTTGGCCTGCGACAGCGGCACGATCTTCGGGCGCGCGGTCGTGCCCGAGGTGTGCAGGATCAGCGCGACGTCGTCGGGGGACGGCCAGCCCCCGGTCGCTGCCGGCGCGGTGCTGCCGGCAAGGCGCATCGCCGTGCCTGCCGGCCGCAGCTCGAAGCAGCCGGCCGGCGCGGCAGGATCGACGACCATCTCGAGCACCGCGAGGCCGAGTTCGGCGGCGACGTCGCGAATCGGCCCGCGCTCGGCCTCGGGCACGATCACCGCGTCGGCGCGCGCATCCTCGAGGTAGAAGCGGAACTCGCCAGCCTGGTAGGCGGGATTGAGCGGCGCGCAGCTCGCCGACGCGGCCACCGCCAACGCGGCCGCTGCCGCTTCGGGGCCATTGGGCACGCAGACCGCGATCCGTGCCCGATGGTCGAGGCCGGCCTCCCGGATCGTGGCGGCGACGCGATCGACCTGGCGCCACAGATCGGCGCAGGTCGCGGCTCGCCGGTCCGGCGCGAGCAGTGCAGGCGCGTCGGGGCGTCTGGACGACTGCGCTCTAAGGAGCTCGACGATGGTCGACACCTCGGGGTCCTCGCAAGCTTGTTGTTCAAACGGCAACATCGCACCAGTGTCGCAAGGTCGTCGGTGACCGAATTCCCGCCGGCTGGCAATCGGTGCGCTCGCGCCGATCGGTGGCGGGTCACAATGCACAGGCGATCGGCATCCGGCGCGAAGTCGGGGGAGGAACGATGCGGACGAGGTTCATGCGATGGTGACGGCCGGGCGGCTCGCCGGCGGCGCCGCGTGGAGCGCTGGAGGGAAGGCCTTCCAGTTCATCGTCGGCCTGGCGGCGCTGATGCTCGTCGCGCGCTGGGTCGGACCGGAAGCGTACGGGGTGTTCGCGTTGTCCTGGGTCGTGGTGGGGCTGGCCGACATCGCGGTGTCGGCTGCCCCCAGCGACACCCTGGCGCAGCGGCAGGTACTGCGCGCGGGCCACTGCAACGCGACCTTCGTTGGCGCGATGGCGCTGTCACTGGTCGCATGGGCGCTGATCGCGACGGGGGCCGACACGATCGCCGGATGGCTGGGCGGCGGCGCGGCGCTGGCCGCGATCATCCCGCTGCGCGCCGCGACCTTGCCGATGAACGCGGCCGCCGCGGTGCCGACCGCGCTGCTGATGCGCGAGCAGCGCTTCAAGGCGATCGCCGCGGCCGGCGCCGCCGCGGGGGTGCTGGCAAGCCTGACCGGGATCGCAGCCGCGCTGGCAGGCGCAGGCATCTGGAGCCTGGTCGCGATGGAACTGGTGCGGCAGTTCGTCTCGGCGGTACTGATCTTCCGGTTCGCGCGGTGGCGGCCTGGACTGCGCTCGAATCGCGCCGATGCGACCGATCTGCTCGGCTTCAACCTCAGCACCTGGGCTGCGTGGGGGCTGAACTACGCCGATGCGCAACTGCCGAGGGTGCTGATCGCGACCGGCCTGGGCACCGAGGCGCTGGGGCTCTACGCGATGGCGCATCGCGTCTACGACCAGGTGAGCGCGCTGATGCTGGCGCCGACCTACCAGGTGCTGATGCCGGGCATCTCGCGGCTCCAGGCCGATCGCGAAGCGGCGGGACGCCTCGCCGATGCGATCCTGCGCGCCGCTGCGGTCGTCGGCACCCCGTTGTTCCTCGGACTGGCGGCGATTGCAGGCCCGCTGGTGCCGCTGCTGTTCGGCGATCGCTGGCTGGGCGCGGTTCCGGTGGCGCAACTGCTGATGCTGCTCGGCGTGCGCGCGTCGATGTCGACGGTGCAGATCGCGGTCGTGCGCGGCATGGGCCGACCGAACTGGCACCTCGCCGGCGCCGCCTTCGGACTTGCACTGACCGTTGTGCTGACGACGATCGCCATCGAGCACGGGCTGCTGGCGGTCACCGCCGCGGTGGTCGTGAAGGCGTTCCTGCTGTGGGCGCCGTACGCGTGGTTCGTCCGCCGCCTGACCGGCCTGACTGCGACGCAACAGGCGGCGGCGGCCGCCGGGCCGTCGCTCGCGGCATTGACCATGGCGGCGTGCACCTTCGGCTTCGTCGAATGGATCGGCGACCGGATTCCCGCCACGGCCACGCTGGCGCTCGCGATCGGATTCGGGGCGGTGCTCTATCTCGCGGCGCTGGCCGTCTTTGCGCCGGCCGCCGCGGCGTTCGTGCGGGCGGCTCTCGCCACGCTGGCGCGGGGCGACATGAAGGGGCTGCGCGCGCTGTTCGCCGCCGGTTGAGCGCAGCGACCCGTGCGATGATGTCGGCCCGCAGCGCGCCCGCTGCGCGCAGGGCCTGCCCCAACAATCCGTTCGGAGAACCCGATGAGCGCCCACCGGATCGCGGTGATTCCCGGCGACGGGATCGGTAAGGAAGTCATGCCCGAAGGCGTGCGCGCGTTGCAGGCGGCGGCGCGCCGCTTCGGCATTGCGCTGCAGTTCGACCATTTCGACTTCGCGAGCTGCGACTACTACGCGAAGCACGGCGCGATGCTGCCCGACGACTGGAAGGTGCGCATCGGCGAGCATGACGCGATCTACTACGGCGCGGTCGGCTGGCCGGCGACCGTGCCCGACCACGTGTCGCTGTGGGGCTCGCTGCTGCTGTTCAGGCGCGAGTTCGACCAGTACGTCAACCTGCGGCCGGTGCGCCTGATGCCGGGCGTGCCATGCCCGCTGGCGAACCGGGTGCCCGGCGACATCGACTTCTACGTCGTGCGCGAGAACACCGAAGGCGAGTATTCGTCGGTCGGCGGGAAGATGTTCGCGGGCACCGACCGCGAGTTCGTGCTGCAGGAGTCGATCTTCACGCGCACCGGCGTCGACCGGGTGCTGCGCTACGCGTTCGAACTCGCCCGTCGGCGCCCCGCTCGGCACCTCACTTCGGCGACCAAGTCGAACGGCATCTTCATCTCGATGCCGTACTGGGACGAGCGGGTCGCCGAAATGCAGAAGCAGTATCCGGACGTGAATGTCGACAAGTACCACATCGACATCCTCACCGCGCACTTCGTGCGCAACCCGCACTGGTTCGACGTCGTCGTCGCGAGCAACCTGTTCGGCGACATCCTGTCCGACCTCGGGCCCGCTTGCACCGGCACGATCGGCATCGCGCCGTCGGCCAACATCAATCCGGAGCGCCGGTTCCCGTCGCTGTTCGAGCCGGTGCACGGCTCGGCACCCGACATCGCCGGGCAGGGCATCGCCAACCCGATCGGCCAGATCTGGTGCGGCGCGATGATGCTCGAGCACCTCGGCCATCGCGAGGCGCACGACGCGATCGTCGCGGCGATCGAGCGGGTGACGGCGAACGGGCCGCGCACGCGCGACATGGGGGGCAGCGCGTCGACCGTCGAGGTCGGCAAGGCCGTGGCCGACGCTCTGGCCTAGGCTGCCGCGGTCGTTTCGAATGGGGGCATCCTCATGCACAGTGCCAGCGCCATGGACCCGCGCCGACTCCTGTTCGCAAGCTTTCGGGCCGCGGTCGCGGCCGCCGACCCGCTGCAGGTCCTGCCTGCATCGCTGCCGGACGCGGCGACGATCTCGGGTATCCGCCGCACGCTGGCGGTGGGCGCCGGCAAGGCGGCGGCCAGCATGGCGATGGCGGTCGAGCGGCACTGGCCCGCCGAGGCACCGCTCGAAGGGCTTGTCGTCACCCGTTATGCGCACGGGCTGCCGTGCCGCCGCATCGAGGTGATCGAGGCCGGACATCCGGTGCCCGACGAGGCCGGTGAACGCGCGGCTGCGCGCATCCTCGAGCGTGCCGCGACGCTGGGCGACGAGGACCTCCTGGTCGCGCTGGTTTCCGGCGGCGGCTCGAGCCTGCTGAGCCTGCCGGTCGACGCGGTTCCGATGGCCGACCTGAAGGCGGTCACCCGCGCGATGCTCGCCAGCGGTGCGCCGATCCAGGACATGAACGTGGTGCGCAAGCACCTGTCGCGCGTTCAGGGCGGGCGCCTCGCGCAGCGCACGCGGGCACGCGTGCTGGTGCTGATGATCTCGGACGTCGCTGGCGACGATCCGTCGTCGATCGCGAGTGGCCCGTGTTCCCCGGATCCGAGCACCTATGCCGATGCGCTGGCGATCCTCGCGCGCTGGGGCGTCACGACGCCCTCCAGCGTGCGCGAGCACCTGGAGCGCGGCGCGCGCGGCGAGGTCGACGAGACGCCGAAGCCCGGCGACCCGTTGTTCGCGCGCGTCGATGCGCGGATGGTCGCCACCGCGCATGGCAGTCTCGAAGCCGCCGCTGCGGTATTCGCGCAGGCCGACATCCGGCCCGTCGTGCTCGGCGATACGGTGACCGGGGAGGCGCGCGACGTCGCCCACGTGATGGCGGCGATCGCGCGCGAGATCGTCCGCTACGACCAGCCCTTCGCGCGCCCGGTGGCGCTGATCTCGGGCGGCGAATGCACGGTGACGATCCGCGGCCGCGGCCGCGGCGGCCGGTGCACCGAATTCCTGCTCGCGCTGGCGCGCGAGCTCGACGGCGTGCCCGGCGCCTGGGCGATCGCGGCCGACACCGACGGCATCGACGGCTCCGAGGCCAACGCCGGGGCGATCGTGAGCCCGGACTCGATGGCGCGGGCAGCGACGGCCGGACTCGATGCGCGCGCGTTACTCGACGACAATGACGCGTGGCGCTTCTTCGATGCGCTCGGCGACCTGGTGACGACCGGGCCGACGCGAACCAACGTCAACGACTACCGGGCGCTGCTGCTGCTGCCCGGGCCCGCACGCTGAAGACGCCGGCCGCCGAAACGGAGCCCGACTTGGATTCGATCTCGCTGACCCGCCCCGACGACTGGCACCTGCACCTGCGCGACGGCGATGCGCTGCGCGCGGTCGTGGGCGCGAGCGCCGCGCAGTTCGCGCGGGCGATCGTGATGCCGAACCTGCGGCCTCCGGTCGCCACGGTCGAGCAGGCGCTCGCGTACCGGCAGCGCATCGTCGACGCGCTGCCGCCCGGCGCCGACTTCGAGCCGCTGATGACGCTGTACCTGACCGACAATACGTCGGCCGACGAGGTCAGGCGCGCGCAGCAGAGCGGCCGCGTGGTCGCGGTCAAGCTGTATCCCGCCGGCGCGACGACCAATTCGGATGCAGGCGTCACGGACCTGCGCCGGACCTGGCCGGTCCTCGACGCCATGCAGCGCTGCGGCATGCCCTTGCTGGTGCACGGAGAGGTGACCGAACCCGCGGTCGACGTGTTCGATCGCGAGTCGGTGTTCATCGACACCGTGCTCGATCCGCTGCGGCGCGATTTTCCCGCGCTGCGCATCGTCTTCGAGCACATCACCACCCGGCAGGCTGCGCAGTATGTCGCGCAGGCCCGTGGCTCGATCGCCGCGACGATCACCGCGCACCATCTGCTGTACAACCGCAACGCGATTTTCGCCGGCGGCCTGAAGCCGCACTGGTACTGCCTGCCGGTGCTCAAGCGCGAGGAGCACCGTCGCGCGCTGCTCGAGGCGGCCTCGAGCGGCGATGCGCGCTTCTTTCTCGGCACCGACAGCGCGCCGCACGCTGCGCGCCTGAAGGAACACGCCGCCGCCTGCGCAGGCTGCTACACCGCGCCGCACGCGCTCGAACTCTACGCGACCGCGTTCGAGCAGATGGGCGCGCTCGGCCGGCTCGAGGCATTCGCGAGTTTCCACGGCCCCGATTTCTACGGCTTGCCCCGCAACGCGGGGCGGGTCACGCTGCGGCGCGAAGCCTGGGCCGTGCCCGAGTCGATGGCCTTCGGCGGCGACCGCATCGTGCCGCTCGCCGCCGGCGAGACGCTGGCGTGGAAGCTGGTGCGCTGACGGGAGCAGGCGAAGCCTGCGCTGCGGCGCGCGCAGCCGTGGGCGCCCTCGATGCGCCGTGGTTCGAGTCGATTCGGCCGTGGGCGACGCGCAGCGATCCACGTCCCGAGGGACGAATCGACCTCGCGCTGCTGAACCGCTTCGCGGGCGATCGCGGGCTGTGCAACGAGGACGGCCGCCCGCTGAGGTTCGTCGAAGCGGGCCGGGGCCGTGCGCAGCCCTACGAGCGAAGCGTCGGCGACGCGGGAACGGTGCCCACCCGCGTCCACGGACCGGGCATGTTGCACGACTGGTTCAACGCGCTGGCCTGGCTCGCGTTCCCGCGGACCAAGGCGAGGCTGAACCGGCTGCATTGCGACGCGCTCGCCGACGGCCGGCCGGCCCGCGCGGGACGCGGCCCGTTGCGCGACGCCGCGACGCTGCTCGACGAGAGCGGTGCGCTGTTCGTCTGTCGCGATCCGGCGCTGTCCGCCGGCCTGCGCCTTCGCGACTGGCGGGCGCTGTTCGTCGACGGCCGCGATCGTTTCACAGCGGGCGCAGCGGTTCGCGTGCTCGGTCACGGACTGCACGAGAAGCTGCTCGCGCCGTACAAGGCGCTGTGCGCGCACGCGTGGGTCGTCGAACTGGCGCCCGGCTCGACCGTCTCCCCGAGCGGCGACGAACTCGACGCGGCGGTGGCGGCGGCGCTGCGGCCGCAGACGCTCCACGCGACGGCCCTCTGCCCGCTGCCGCTGCTCGGCGTGCCCGGCTGGTGCGAGGCCAACGCCGACCCGGCGTTCTACGACGACCCCGGGGTGTTCAGGCCCGGTCGACGCGCGCGCTGAAAAAAATGCCCGCCGGCACTTGCGTGACGGCGGGCGCAGGCGTTGCGCGCCGACGGTGTCGGCGACGCGTGCCCGCGGATCAGACCACCGGCGCCACGGCCAGGCCGGTGTGAAAACCGTCCATCGTCCAGACCAGCACGCCGGCGGTGAACAGGTCCTCCACCGTGTCGTACTGGCCGGCCTCGGTGCCGAAGGCGACACCCTCGAGCACGACCGAACCGAGCGGCGTCGCCGCGCCGGTGCCGCCTGCCCCGGAAAAGGTCAGCTCGACCGAGCCGGTGCCGTCGTCGTTCACCGTCAGGAACTGGCTTGCGCTGTCCGGCTGGACGAAGTCGCTCAAGCTCAGGTTGGTATCGGCGTCCGTGGTCGCCGTCGGCGAGTCGGTGGCGCCGGGCAGCCGCGAGTCGACCGTGTAGGTGTCGAGCGCGTCGACCAGGATGAGCCGGTCCACGCCCACCTCGAAGTCCTTGATCACGTCGTTGCCGTTGTCGGCGCGCATCGAGTAGACGAACGCGTCCGCATTGCCGTCGGCGGTGGCCGCCGTATCGCCCAGCGCGCCGCCATACAGCGTGTCGTCGCCCGCCTGGCCGAACAGCAGGTCGTTACCCGCGCCACCCGCCAGCGTCTCGGCGCCGTCGGCCGTCGCGGCATCGACCGTGACGCGGTCGATGATGATGCCGTCGCCGTTGTCGCCGGTTGCGCTGTACGCTCGAATCTCCAGCGTCGTGCTGTCGGCGTCGCCCTGCACTGTCCAGGTCAGCGTCTGGCGCGTGGCGCCGGCTGCCGCGGACGTCGGAGGGTTGACGCCGCTCCACGTGGTGCCGTCGAATTCCGCCTGCAGTTCACCGCCCCAGTACACTCGAAGCGACGTGTTGCTCGAGACGTTCGAGACCTGCATCGACAGCGTGTACGACTCGCCGTCGCGCGTGACGACGTCCTGGGAGACGACGGCACCGCCGGAATCGGGGTTGCGGACGGTGTCGAAGTAGAAGCGTCCACCGCCTCCCGTGTCGTCCGGAATCATCACGCCCTGGCTGACGATGTTCATCCCGACGTTCGCACCGCTGGCGGTCACCCGTGCTCCGATCGAGTCGGCCACGTCCACCATGGTCCATCCGGTCTGTGCCAGGGGGCCGAAGGTGAAGGCCGAGCCGTCGTTGTAGAGGACAGACCCCGCATCCGACGTGTTCCAGTACTCGAACTGGTAGTTGCGCACGCCGCCGCCATCGCCGCCGACCAGCACGTCGTCACCGGCGCCGCCGTCGACGAAACCGGTCGTGCCCGCGAGGAACACGCCCGTCGTGTCGACCGTGTAGGTGCCAGCGGTCACGTCGGTGCCGCTGCTGGTGTTGCCGCTGGCGTCGGTCGCCGTCACGGATGCAGTCTCGCCCGAAGCCAGCGTGCCCGCGGCGAACGCGTAGGCACCGGTGGTCGCGTCCGCGGTCGCGGTCGCCGCGCCCATCGTGACGGTGCTGCCCGCTTCGGCGACGCCCGACACCGATCCGTCGACCCCGGCCACCGCAGTAGGCGCGCCCGGCGCCGTGGCGTCGATCGTCACCGGCCTCGAGCCGGCGGTGCTGGCGTTGCCGGCCGCGTCGGTTGCGGTGGCGCTGATCGTCGTGTCGCCGTCGGCGGGCACCTCGCCCGTCGCGAAATCGACGCTCCAGGCGCCAGCGCCGTCGGCGGTCGCGGTCTTGGTCGTCGAGCCCCAGGTCACCGCCACGGTCGAGCCCGCCTCGGCGGTGCCCGAGACGGCGACCCCCGCGGCGGCCTCGGCGGCGTTCACGACGTTGTCGCCGGCGACCGCCGCGACGACTGGCGCGTCAGGTGGCGTGGTATCGGCGACCGAAGTGTCGACGACGACCGCAAGCGTGCCGGCGGTGCTGGTGTTGCCGGCCGCATCGCGCGCGGTGGCGCTGATCGTCGTATTGCCGTCGGCCGGCACCTCGCCCGAGGCGAAGTTGACGCTCCAGGCGCCAGAGGCGTCGGCGGTCGCGGTCTTGGTCGTCGAGCCCCAGGTCACCGCCACGGTCGAGCCCGCCTCGGCGGTGCCCGAGACGGCGACGCCTGCGGCGGCCTCGGCGGCGCTCACGACGTTGTCGCCGGCCACGGCACCGACCACCGGCGCATTCGGTGCGGTCGTGTCGGATGGCGTCGACGACGAATCACCGCCGCCACCGCCGGCGGCAGCGGCCAGACCCACCAATGCCCCGCCTACCAGAGCAGCGGCCGGAAGGCTCGACGACCCAGCCGCCGCCGGCGCTCCGGCAGCCGCGCCGGACGTCGGCCCGTACATCAGCGCCTGGTTGTCGGCCAGCGTCGCGACCGGGGGCGAACTCTGCGTGATCGCGGCGGCCTGCGCACCATCGGCCGGGTCGATCACCAGCGAGCACGGCGTAGCGGGCGAGCAGTCGGTGTAGAACTTCGTCAACTCGACCGTCTTGCCCTCGGGGAGGTTGTCGACGACGAGCGAGTCGCCGACCTTCTTGGCGGTGATCCCGGCGGGCGCCTTGCCCGTCGCGCTGTCGATGATCCGGACCTTCCCGCCGGGCCAGGAGGCGACCTTGGTCGCCTGGGCCTGCAGGGGAGTGCGGGCGACCGAGCCGTCGGCCTTGGTAATCTCGAGCATCAACGCCATTGCCAATGTCCTCTAGG
>Ga0209477_1000091_pt1 | contig 45057 bp, 41 predicted proteins | sample KloWWTupernatant_FD_187180 | JGI IMG/M metagenome (GOLD analysis project Ga0209477, IMG submission 187180) | Active sludge microbial communities from Klosterneuburg, Austria, studying microevolution and ecology of nitrifiers - Klosterneuburg... | ecosystem: Engineered > WWTP > Aerobic digester >...
CTGGATACGAGATCGTCGTCCCCTTCCGTCTCGAGGACGGAGGAGTCGTGCTCGTCGACCGCGGCTGGGTGGAGAATTCGGCCGAGGGTGCAGCAGTGCTGCCGCCCGTTCCGGCTCCCCCTGATGGCACGGTGACGTTGGTCGGTTGGGCGATGCCGGGTGAGCCGAGTCTGGGCCGCTCCCTGCCGAAGGGACAATTGGCCTCGATCAATCTGGCTGAGGCGTCCGCAGCGAGTGGGGAGCAGCTCCTGGGCGGATACGTGCTGATGCAGGAGGAGAAAGCGGCCAACGGGGCGGTGGCTGAGCGGCCCCTGCCGCTGGATCCCCCGGACCGTTCCCTCGGACCACATCAGGCGTACGCCTACCAGTGGTGGCTCTCGATGCCGCTGGGCTTCGTCCTCATCTGGTTCGGGATCCGGCGCGAACTGCGCATGAAGGGCGAGGCCGCCGACCGGGCGGCGGGACGCGCACCGAAACCGGCCAAGCCGAAGAAGACCCGAATCTGGGACGAAGAAGACGCCTGACTCCCAGAGTTGGGTGCGCTCAGGTGGGTCCCAGCCCACCTGAGCGCACCCAACTCTGGGAGTCAGCTGAACTGGGTGCGATAGAGGTCGGCGTAGAGGCCATCGAGCGTCAGCAACTCCGCGTGGGTGCCGCGCTCGACGATGTGGCCCTTGTCGACGACGAGGATCTGGTCCGCGCCCCGCACGGTGGAGAGCCGGTGCGCGATGACGATCGCCGTCCGGTCCTCCAGTGCGACATCGAGGGCCTTCTGCAGCGCGGACTCCGACTCGCTGTCGAGGTGAGCGGTCGCCTCGTCGAGGACGATGAGGCCCGGCCCCTTGAGCAACAGTCGGGCAATGGCCAGTCGCTGCTTCTCTCCGCCCGAGAGACGGTGACCGCGGTCCCCCACCACGGTGTCCAGGCCCGAGGGCAGGGACTCGACCAAGCCTCGCACCTGAGCAGCCCCGAGGGCAGCCCACATCTGCTCCTCGGTCGCGTCGGGGGCGGCATAGCGAAGGTTGGCCCGGATGGTGTCGTGGAAGAGGTGTGCCTCCTGAGTCACGACGCCGACTGTGTCGCTCACCGAGGACAGAGTCGCCTCGCGCAGATCGAGCCCGTTGAGGCGAACGCTGCCGGAGAGAGGGTCGTACAGCCGCGACACGAGACCGGTGAGTGTGGTCTTGCCAGCGCCACTGGGCCCCACGAGGGCCACGAGTTGGCCCGGCTCGACGGAGAAGGTGACATCGCTGAGGACCTCGCCTCCCCCACGCCGATCACCCAGCGCGGCTCCTTCAAGGGACTCCAAGGAGATCTGGTCGGCGGAGGGATATCCGAAGGACACCGCGTCCAGGTCCACCCGCACCGGCCCAGTCGGCACGGGTCGGGCATCGGGTGATTCGGCGACGAGCGGTTTGAGGTCGAGGACTTCGAAGACGCGAGAGAACGAGACCAGCGCGGTCATGATGTCGACACGCACATTCGAGATCGCAGTGAGCGGGCCATAGAGCCGCACGAGCAGGGTCGTGAGCGCGAGCATCGTCCCGATCGTGAGCGTCCCGTTGACGACCTGGACACCACCGAACCCATAGACGATGGCCGTGCCCAAGCTGGCGACCGTCGTGAGGGCAACGAGCAGGACCCCTCGGTTGACCGAGATGCTGGTGCCGATGTCCCTCACCTTGGCGGCCCGTGCGGCGTACTCCTCGTCCTCGACCGCGGGCCGCCCGAAGAGCTTCACGAGCAGGGCTCCAGCCACGTTGAAACGCTCGGTCATCCGACCCGACAATTCGGCGTTCAGGCTCATCTGACGATGGGTCAGGTCGGCCAGACGACGTCCCATGATCCGTGCCGGAATGAGGAAGAGCGGGACGAGCAGCAGCGACGCGATGGTCAACTGCCACGACAGGCTTGCCATGGCCCCGATGATGAGGACCAAGGTGATGACGTTGCTGACCGTGTTGGAGAGCACCGACGTGAAGGCACCTTGGGCCCCGATGACGTCACTACCGAGCCGAGAGACCAGGGAGCCGGTCTGGGTCCGGGTGAAGAAGGCAATGGGCTGTCGCAGGACGTGCCCGAAGACCTGAGTGCGCAGGTCGAAGATGAGCCCCTCCCCGATCCGCGACGACGCGAACCGTTCGAGCAGACTCACCGCAGCGCCGACGAGCGCGATGACGCCGACGGCGATGGCGAGCGTGACCACGAGGGCGCGATCGCCCTTGAGGATGCCGTCGTCCACGAGGGACTTGAGGAGCAACGGGGTCGCGACGACCAGGACGGAGTCGATGACGACCCACAGGAGAAAGAAGGCGATGCGCCCGCGATAGGGCACGGCATACGAAAGGACCCTCCGCGTGGTGCCGGGAGCCAACTCCTGCCCCTTGACGCTGCCGTCCCGCGTCAGGCTGTGCAGTGCCTGCCAGTTGCTCATGCTCACGTGCTGGTCGTCCTCTCGTCGCCGCCAGTCAACCACCGGCGTGCGACAGGCATTCCCGCGCCGCGGCCGGTTTCCCGCGGACTGGACCCGGTGTTCTCATTCGCCGCGCGGTGGGTGACGATGTGCGCGGCCACCCGTCGTGGGCTCGGCTCGCACGTTTCGTCCCGATGAGAGGTATGCCGTGGCACCGGTCCCGCAGCACAAGGTCCTGCTCGATGAGTCGGAAATGCCGACCCGTTGGTACAACATCCTCGCCGACCTGCCCACGCCGCCCCCGCCGCCGCTGCACCCGGGCACCGGTCAGCCCGTCGGCCCCGACGACCTGTCCCCCATCTTCCCGATGGACCTGATCCTCCAGGAGGTGTCGACCGAGCGCTACATCGACATCCCCGAGGAGGTCCAGGACGTCTATCGCCTGTGGCGGCCCTCGCCCCTCTTCCGTGCGCACCGCCTGGAGAAGGCGCTCGGGACGACCGCGAAGATCTACTACAAGTACGAAGGCGTCTCCCCCGCCGGCTCGCACAAGCCGAACACCGCTGTGCCGCAGGCCTACTACAACGCCAAGGCCGGCATCAAGAAGCTGACGACCGAGACCGGCGCCGGCCAGTGGGGCACCTCGCTCGCCTTCGCGTGCGCGCAATACGGCCTCGAGTGCGAGGTGTGGCAGGTCCGCGCCTCTTACGACGGCAAGCCGTATCGCAAGATGATGATCGAGACCTTCGGGGCGACCATCCACCCGTCTCCGTCCGATCTCACCGAGGCCGGGCGTGCAGCGTTGGCGCTCGACCCCAACACCCCGGGCTCGCTGGGGCTGGCCATCTCCGAGGCCGTCGAGGTGGCCGCCCAGGACCCGGACGCCAACTACGCCTTGGGGTCCGTGCTCAACCACGTGCTCCTGCACCAGACGATCATCGGCGAGGAGGCACTGCTCCAACTCGCCAAGATCAACGAGACGGTCGACCTCATCGTCGGCTGCACCGGCGGTGGCTCCAACTTCGGCGGACTCACCTTCCCGTTCATCCGCGAGACCATCCAGAGTGGATCCGGTCCGATCATCCGCGCGGTCGAGCCGGCGTCCTGCCCGACGCTCACCCAGGGCGTCTATGCCTATGACTTCGGTGATGTCGCAGGTCTCACGCCGATGCTGAAGATGCACACCCTCGGCCACGACTTCATGCCAGACCCGATCCACGCCGGTGGGCTGCGCTATCACGGCATGAGCCCGCTCATCTCGCACCTCGTCGAGGAGAAGTACATCGAGGCCGTGGCCAAGACGCAGAAGGACTGCTTCGCCGCGGGTGTCCTCTTTGCCCGCACCGAGGGCATCATCCCGGCGCCGGAGGCCACACACGCGATCGCCGCCGCCATTGACGCCGCCAACGAGGCCACCAAGAACGGCGAGGAGACCGTCATCCTCACCGCGCTCTCCGGTCACGGTCATGTCGACATGGCGGCCTACGACGCCTACCTCTCCGGCAACCTGATCGACCACACCTGGGCCGACAGCGAGCTCCAGGAGTCGGTCGCCAAGGCCCTCACCCGCCTCCCGGAGATCCCGGCCTGACCCGGCCACACGACCCGGCCCAAACCAATGGCGGGGTATGCCGCGGAGTCCGCTCCCGGCATACCCCGCCTTTGGTCTCAGGCGAGGGTGATGAGGTCGCGGTAGTCGCTGTTGTAGAGGTCCTCGACACCATCGGGCAGGAGCAGGATGCGTTCGGGCTCGAGCGCGTCGACTGCACCCTCGTCGTGGGTGACGAGGACGACCGCGCCCTTGTAGGTGGACAGGGCACCGAGGATCTCGGCGCGCGAGGCCGGGTCGAGGTTGTTGGTCGGCTCGTCGAGGAGCAGGACGTTGGCCGAGGAAACGACGAGCAGGGCCAAGGACAGGCGGGTCTTCTCGCCGCCGGAGAGCACGCCCGCGGGCTTGTCGACGTTGTCGCCGGAAAAGAGGAAGGAGCCCAAGACCTTGCGGACCTCGGTCTCGCCGAGCTCGGGAGCCGCGGATTTCATGTTCTCGAGGACCGAGCGCGAGGTGTCGAGGTTCTCGTGCTCCTGCGCGTAGTAACCGATCTTGAGACCGTGCCCTGGCTCCACTTCGCCGGTGTCCGGAGCATCGACCCCCGCCAGGATTCGGAGCAGCGTGGTCTTGCCAGCGCCGTTGAGACCGAGCACGACGACCCGGGAGCCCCGGTCGATGGCCAGGTCGACATCGGTGAAGATCTCCAAGGACCCGTACGAGCGCGAGAGTGCTGAGGCGCGCAGCGGCGTCTTGCCACAGGGTGACGGCTCGGGGAATCGGAGTTTGGCGACCTTGTCATGAGCACGCTCGGTCTCCAGCCCGGCCAGCATGCGCTCGGCCCGCCGCGCCATGTTCTGCGCCGCAACGGTCTTGGTCGCCTTGGCCCGCATCTTGTCGGCCTGCGCCAACAAGACTGCAGCCTTCTTCTCGGTGTTGGCGCGCTCGCGCTTGCGGCGCCGCTCATCGGTCTCGCGCTGGGCAAGATAGGCCTTCCAGCCGAGGTTGTAGATGTCGAGCTCGGCACGGTTGGCGTCGAGGTGGAAGACCTTGTTGACGACGACATCGAGCAGGTCGACGTCGTGCGAGATGACGATGAGACCACCCTTGTAGCCCTTGAGGTGGTCGCGCAGCCAGAGGATCGAGTCGGCGTCGAGGTGGTTGGTCGGCTCATCGAGGAGCAGGGTCTGGGCGCCGGAGAAGAGGATGCGCGACAACTCGATCCGCCGCCTTTGCCCACCGCTGAGGGTCCCCAACTCCTGGTCGAGGTGTCGCTCAGTCAGACCCAGAGCACCCGCGATCGTCGCGGCCTCGGACTGCGCGGCATACCCACCAGCTGCCGTGAACTCCGCGTCGAGACGGGCATAGCGGTTCATCGCCCGCTCCTGCTTGTCCCCGGTCTCGGTCGCCATTGCGTGCTCGGTCTTGCGCAGATCACGGACGATCGAGTCGAGGCCCCGTGCCGAGAGGATGCGGTCGCGGGCCGTGATCGTGAGGTCTCCCGTGCGCGGATCTTGCGGCAGATAGCCGACCTCACCCGAGCGGGTGATCGTCCCGGCCACGGGCATGGTCTCTCCCGCGAGAGCCTTCGTCAGGGTCGTCTTGCCCGCACCGTTTCGGCCGACGAGACCGATCCGGTCGCCCGGCGCCACCCGGAAGGTGGCTTCGTCGAGGAGCAGGTGCGAGCCAGCACGGAGCTCGACGCCGGCGGCGGTGATCATGACAGGACCTCGGGGGTGAAATGGCGGGTATCGACCGGCCCGCAGGGCCCGACCCAGAGCGCGGCAAACCGCCGGGCACGAGAAGGCACGAGAAGGGGATCGACGGATTAGTCTAGGTCCCGCCGCAGCCGCGGCCGCACAAAGGCGTCCAGGAGGCCGTTTCCCATGAGTTTCAACGAAGGCGTCGATCTCGACACCTCACAGGTCGAGTCCGGGGGCGGCGGCGGTGGCCGACCGGGGGGCATGGTCGTCGGCGGTGGGATCGGCGGCATCATCATGCTGATCATCGCCCTGATCTTCGGGATCAACCCGGCGGATCTGCCGACGACCCAAGGGCAGGACACCCCCTCCCAGGTCGACCCGGGGGGCGAACAGAGCGGCGACGCGTTCGCTCGCTGCAAGAGCGGTGACCTTACCAACACCGACACCGAGTGCCGGGTCATCGGCACGGTGAACTCCGTGCAGGCCTTCTGGACTGCGGAACTCCCCCGATACGGCAAGCAGTGGCAGCCCACCAAGACCGTCCTCTACCAGGGCGCAACCCAGAGCCAGTGCGGCACCGCATCCAACCAGGTCGGCCCGTTCTACTGCCCGCTCGACCGCAAGGTCTACATCGACGCCGACTTCTTCTCGATCCTTGAGCAGAAGTTCGGCTCGAGCGGCGGCCCCCTCGCCCAGGAGTACGTCGTCGCCCACGAATACGGGCACGCCCTCCAGGACCAGCTCGGACTCCTCGACCGCGCGCAGCAGGACCCGCAGGGCCCCGAGAGTGGTGCCGTGCGCATCGAGCTCATGGCGGACTGCCTCGGCGGTGTCTGGGCCAAGCACGCGACCGAGACCAAGAACAAGGACGGCGAGACGCTCATGAAGCCGCTCACCGACCAGGACATCAAGGACGCCCTCTCGGCTGCTGCAGCTGTCGGTGACGACCAGATCCAGGAGAAGACCCAAGGGCGGGTCACCCCGGAGAACTGGACGCACGGCTCGGCCGAGGCCCGCCAGCGCTGGTTCCTCCAGGGCTACAAGAGCGGCAACCTCAACCAGTGCGACACCTTCGCGGTCCAGTCGGTCAACTGAGCGAATCGACCACACCGATCAATTCTGCTGGCCACGGGGGTGGACCCCCGAACTCGTAGGTGCTGCCATCGGCGCGCACGACGAACGCGGATCCGCCACACCGCATTTCCCCGCTGGCATCCGTCGGATCGATCACCCACAGGTCTCGGTAGGGGTTCGGCTGCACATTTTCGCGTCGAATGACGTCAGCGGACCCTTCGGCCTCCAGACACCCACGCACCACGTCCACGGCGGCCTCACGACACAGGGTCATCCGGGTGTCGACGAATCGGTCGTCACCGAACAGTTCCTCATCCCGATAGGGCGCCACCTGATCATCAGGTGCAGGATTCAGCATCGTGGCGCCGTCGCGCTGGATCACCCACGCGTCGTGGTCCGTGCCCATGAGCTCCTCGCGGAGTTCCTGCATCGCGCGGAACCAGACCCCCATGTGCAAGCGCCCCAGGGGCACGCGCAGCGCCTCACCGAGCAGCTCGTCATGCTCCGGTGCTGACAGAGGGAAGCGGGCATCACTGATCCGACAGGCCTGCGACCAGCGTCGGGCGCCCAGGTCTCGGGCCTCGGCCTCCCGGCGAGTGGCAGCGGATGCGGGATCAGGGGCGAACACCTCAGGGTCCGTCGCGAGCACTTTCAGCCACAGGTGATCGGGCACGTAGCCCAGCACCGCCTCAAGCACGCCCATCACGAGCGGGTCTGCCAAGCCCTCGAGATCTTCGTGGAAGCGAACCCGCCACGGGTCGAGGGCCGCAGTGCGGTCCCTGCCCAAGGCGCGACGCTCATCCTGGATGCCACGCACCAGTGCCTGCGCAGCCTCGACGCCCATTTCGTCGGCCAGAAAGTCCTCGTCGTCGCTCACGTCACGCCTCCTTGGTGTGTGATGCAATCGTGGCAGGCAGCACCGACAGTCCGGTCACTCCTCGATGGTGACGTGCACCTTCCGGCCCAGCCGGAGGGTTTCGTCCATCACCGCCCGGTTGGGGTCACCGATCCCGTATGCCGTCCGCTGAGGGAGCGCTGACAGGTGCGCCAACCGTGGGTCGGCCAGGATGTCGGCCGCGAGGGCCTTGTCGCCCCCGACGAGCAACCCCGTGGGCGTCGGCTGGTCGGACAGGATCCGCACGAGGTGGTCCTGGACGGCCCCCACCAGGGCATCGGCCTGATTGCCGCGTCGACGGGCGAAGCGCTGCTGGCTCCAGCCGCCGGCGGCTGTGCGGGACTGGACATGGCGCGAACCCACCTTGTGCGCAAGGGGACTCACCCCGTCGACGAGCGCCACGGCATACCCACCGCGACGGATGAGGACCACTGCCAACGGTGAGTGATCGAAACGGTCGAGCCCCACCACGCGTTGCGGGACCCCGCCGGGGTTGTTGGCCTCGAAACGGGCCAGCCACCCGTCGAGTCGCTCGGGATCGACCTCGACGATGCGCCAGCTCACGGGTGCGTTGAGTGGATCAGATGTGGAGGAGCGGATCAGATGTTGAAGCCGAGGGCTCGCAACTGCTCGCGGCCGTCGTCGGTGATCTTGTCCGGGCCCCACGGCGGCATCCAAACCCAGTTGATCCGGTGCGTCTCGACGAGCCCCTCGAGGGACTGCTGGACCTGGTCCTCGATGACATCGGTGAGCGGGCAGGCCGCGGAGGTGAGGGTCATGTCGATGACGGCGTGGTTCTTGGCGTCGACTGTGATGCCGTAGACGAGGCCGAGGTCGACGACATTGATGCCGAGCTCGGGGTCGACCACGTCGCGCATCGCCTCTTCAACGTCGGCGACATTCGTCGGCTTGGTGTCGGTGTCGCTCACGGGTGGTCTCCCTTGTGTGTTTCGTGGTCGCTGTGATCGTGGTGATCACTGATGTCGATGCCCGCCCGTGCCAACGCATCGGTGAAGGCCATCCATCCCAGGAGCGCGCACTTGACCCGGGCAGGGTACTTCGCGACGCCGGCGAGGGCGATGCCATCCCCGATGACCTCCTCGTCACCGGCGTCCTCACCCTTGGAGGTGAGCATGGCCTTCATGGCGTCGTGCGTCTTGAGCGCGTCGGTCAGCGGATGACCGGTGACCTCCTCGGCGAGGATCGACGCGGACGCCACGCTGATCGAGCAGCCCTGGCTGTCGTACGAGATGTCCTCGATGATCCGCTCACCATCGCGGTCGGCGACCTTGACCCGGAGGGTGATCTCGTCGCCACAGGTCGGGTTGACGTGATGGACCTCGGCGTCGAAGGGTTCGCGCAGGCCAGCGCGGACCGGGCGCTTGCTGTGGTCGAGGATCAGTTGCTGATAGAGATCCATGGCTCAGGCCACCTCCAGCCCGAAGACGGCCGGCACGGCGTCGAGGGCGGCCAGGAGGGCGTCAACCTCTTCAGGCATGTTGTATGCCGCGAAGCTGGCTCGCGTGGTCGCCGCCGCCTTCATCTTGCGGTGCAGGGGCCAGGCGCAGTGGTGGCCGACGCGGACGGCAATGCCACGGCTGTCGAGGACCTGCCCGACGTCGTGAGCGTGGACTCCGTCGACGACGAAGCTCACCGCTCCCCCACGATCAGTGAGGTCCGTCGGGCCGACGACCCGCACCCACGGGCGTTGGGCGAGCCCGGCGAGCAGGCGCTCGGTGAGGGCGTGTTCGTGGGCAGCGACCCGCTCCATGCCGATGGCGTCGAGGTAGTCACAGGCGGCCGCGAGGCCGATCGCCTGGGCTGCGTTGGGCACACCGGCCTCGAACTTCTGCGGCACGGGCGCATAGGTCGCGCCCTCCATCGTGACGGTCTCGATCATCGAGCCGCCGGTGAGGAAGACCGGCATGGCGTCGAGGAGTTCGGCGCGGCCCCAGAGGACGCCGATGCCCATGGGCCCGAGCATCTTGTGGCCGGAGAAGGCGAGGAAGTCGACGCCGAGGTCGTGCACGTCGATGGGCAGGTGCGGCACCGACTGGCAGGCATCGAGCACGGTGATCGCACCGACCTCCTTGGCCCGGGCCGCGAGGGTCGCCACCGGGTTGACCGTGCCGAGCACATTGGACTGGTGCGCGAAGGCCAAGACCTTGGTGCGGTCGGTGACGACCTCTTCCAGGCGCGCCAGGTCGAGGCGGCCGTCCTCGGTGACCTCGAGCCATTTCAGGGTCGCACCGGTCCGGCGGCAGAGCTCCTGCCACGGAATGAGATTGGCGTGGTGCTCCATCTCGGTGACGACGACCTCGTCGCCGGGCCCGATCTGGAAGCGTGCCGCCTCGGGCCCCGTGGCTCCCTCGCCTCCGGCCGACGCATTGGAGAAGGCATAGGCGACGAGGTTGAGCGCCTCGGTGGCGTTCTTGGTGAAGACGATCTCGTCCGCCCGGGCCCCGATGAAGCGGGCGATCGTCGCGCGCGCCGACTCGTAGGCCTCCGTGCCCTCCTCGGACAGCGCGTGAGCGCCGCGGTGAGGAGCAGCGTTGAGGCGCTCGTACCAGTCACGCTCGGCATCGAGCACAGGGGTCGGCTTCTGCGAGGTGGCTCCGGAGTCGAGATAGACCAAGGCCTGACCGTCGCGCACCGTGCGCTCCAGGATCGGGAAGTCGGCACGCAGTCGGGCCACCTGCTCAGCCGGGAGGAGCACGGAATCGGAAGCGGATGGCATACGCAAAATCCTTGGGATGGAGGGAGATCCGGCGACGATCAGACCGACGCCGGCTCGGCGTCGGCGAGGAAGCGGTCGTAGCCCTCGGCCTCGAGACGATCGGCGAGTTCCTTGCCACCCTCCTCGGCGATCCGACCGTCGACGAAGACGTGGACGAAGTCGGGCTCGATGTAGCGCAGGATCCGCGTGTAGTGGGTGATGAGCAGGACGCCCGCGTCGGTCGCGTCCTTGGCCCGGTTGACGCCCTCGGAGACGATGCGAAGGGCGTCGACGTCCAGACCAGAGTCGGTCTCGTCGAGGATGGCGAACTTCGGCTTGAGCAACTCCATCTGGAGGATCTCGTGGCGCTTCTTCTCACCGCCGGAGAAGCCCTCGTTGACGTTGCGGTTTGCGAAGTCGGGGTCGATGCGCAACTGACCCATCGCGTCCTTGACCTCCTTGACCCACGTGCGGAGCTTGGGGGCCTCGCCGTCGATGGCGGTCTTGGCCGTGCGCAGGAAGTTGGAGACCGAGACGCCGGGCACCTCGACGGGGTACTGCATGCCGAGGAAGAGGCCGGCGCGGGCGCGCTCGTCGACACTCATCGCGAGGACGTCCTCGCCGTCGAGGGTGACGGTGCCCGAGGTGATCGTGTACTTCGGGTGTCCCGCAATGGAATAGGCGAGCGTGGACTTGCCCGAGCCGTTGGGGCCCATGATCGCGTGGGTCTCGCCAGAGTTGATGGTCAGGTCGACGCCGCGGAGGATCTCCTTGGTGCCCTGGTCGGTGTCGACGCTGACGTGGAGGTCTTTGATCTCAAGGGTGGACATGCTGGTCTCAATCCTTCTTCAGGGCGACGTAGACGTCGTCGCCGTCGATGCTGACGTGGTGGACGGCGACCGGCTCGGTCGCGGGCGGGCCCGAGGGCACGCCGGTGATGACGTCGAAGCGGCTGCCGTGCAGCCAGCACTCGAGCGTGCACCCGTCGAGCTCACCTTCGGCGAGGGAGACGTTGGCGTGGGTGCAGGTGTCGTCGATGCAGTGGAGTTTGCCGTCGTCCGTGCGGATCAGGGTGACGATGCGCCCGTTGATGTCGGCGGCTGCGGCACCGGTCGCGGGGAGTTCGTCGAGACGGCAGACGAGGACAGGCGTTTCGTATGCCGTGGGGCTGGCTTCCGCGCTCAACTCGCCGCCTCTTCCAACTCGCGGTCGATGGCGGCCATGAGGCGCTCCTCGACCTCCGGGACCCCGATGCGGGCGACGACCGAGGCGAAGAAGCCCCGGACGACGAGGCGACGCGCAAGGTCCTCGGAGATGCCGCGGGACATCAGGTAGAAAAGTTGCTGGTCGTCGAACCGCCCTGTGGCAGAGGCGTGTCCAGCGCCGGCGATCTCTCCGGTCTCGATCTCGAGGTTGGGCACCGAGTCGGCACGCGCTCCGTCGGTGAGGATGAGGTTGCGGTTGAGCTCGTAGGTGTCGGTGCCCTCGGCGCTCGCGCGGATGAGGACGTCACCGACCCAGACGGTGTGTGCGGTCTCGCCCTGGAGGGCGCCCTTGTATTCGACGTTGGATCGGCAGTGCGGTGCCTCGTGGTCGACGAAGAGCCGGTGCTCGAGGTGCTGACCGGCGTCGGCGAAGTAGACACCCAAGCCCTCGAACGAACCACCGGGTGCCCGGTAGGTCGCGTTCGTGTTGAGCCGCACCAGGTGGCCACCGAGGGTCACGGCAATGTGCCGGACGTGGGCGTCGCGGCCGATGACAACGTCGTGCTGACCCAAGTGGATCGCGTTGTCGGCCCACTCCTGCAGGCTGACGAAGGTCACCTCCGCGCCGTCAGCGACATCAAGGGTGAGCATTTCCGAGTAGGACGTCGTGCCCGTGTGGCCGACGACGATGGTGGCACGCGCGTGGCGGCCGACCCGGATGAGCAGGTGTCCGTGGACGACTCTGGGGTCATCACCCGAGAAATTGACGCGCACCGGGTCGGTGAGCTCGGCCTCGGCCGGGATGTCGAGGACGGCGACGCCCCCACTGTGGGCGGCCGCAACGACAGCCGCACGATCCGCGGGTTTGGGCGCGCCGCTGGCCTGCCACTCCTCGATCGAGATGGTCGAGAGGGACACTCCCTCAGGGAGTTCCTCGGCCCAGTCGAGGCAGTGGCCGGTGGCCTCGTCCGCGAAGAGCGCGGCCAACTCGGCGACCGGCGTGAAGCGCCAGTCCTCCTCCCGGCCGTGCGGGACGGGGAAGTCGGCCACGGCATACGAAGCCGTTCGTTCAGAGCGGGACTGGTCGGGGACCATGGTCGCGGCCGAATGGGTGTGAGCGCCCTGATCGGTCGGGCCGGAGAGACCGGGATGGATGTCGGAGCGAGGTTCGTTCTTGGTCAGCAGCGACATCTCAGCCGACTGCTCCTTCCATTTGGAGTTCGATGAGGCGGTTGAGTTCGAGGGCGTATTCCATGGGGAGTTCCTTGGCGATCGGCTCGACGAAGCCGCGCACGATCATGGCCATGGCCTCCTCCTCGCTCATCCCGCGGGACATGAGATAGAACATCTGGTCCTCGGACACCTTCGAGACGGTGGCCTCGTGCCCCATCTGGACGTCGTCCTCGCGGATGTCGACATAGGGGTAGGTGTCGGAGCGGCTGATCTGGTCGACGAGCAGGGCGTCGCAGACGACCGACGACTTGGACCCGTGGGCGCCTTCGTTGATCTGGACCAGACCGCGATAGGACGTGCGGCCACCCCCGCGCGCGACCGACTTGGACACGATCGAACTGCTCGTGTTGGGCGCGGCGTGGACCATCTTGGCGCCGGCGTCCTGGTGCTGGCCCTCACCGGCGAAGGCGATCGAGAGGGTCTCACCCTTGGCGTGCTCACCGAGGAGGAAGCACGCGGGGTACTTCATGGTGACCTTGGAGCCGATGTTGCCGTCGACCCACTCCATCGTGCCGCCCTCGGCGACCGTGGTGCGCTTGGTGACGAGGTTGTAGACGTTGTTGGACCAGTTCTGGATCGTCGTGTAGCGGACGCGGGCGTTCTTCTTGACGATGATCTCGACCACGGCCGAGTGCAACGAGTCCGACTTGTAGATCGGCGCGGTGCAGCCCTCGACGTAGTGCACATAGGAGCCCTCGTCGGCGATGATCAGCGTCCGCTCGAACTGGCCCATGTTCTCGGTGTTGATCCGGAAGTAGGCCTGCAGGGGGATGTCGACGTGGACACCCGGCGGGACGTAGATGAAGGAGCCGCCCGACCAGACGGCCGTGTTGAGCGAGGCGAACTTGTTGTCGCCGGCCGGGATGACCGTCGCGAAGTGCTCGCGGAAGAGGCCTTCGTACTCGCGCAGACCGGTGTCCGTGTCGACGAAGATGACGCCCTTCTCCTCCAGGTCCTCACGGATCTGGTGGTAGACGACCTCGGACTCGTACTGCGCGGCCACGCCGGCGACGAGGCGCTGCTTCTCGGCCTCTGGGATGCCGAGGCGGTCATAGGTGTTCTTGATGTCCTCGGGGAGCTCCTCCCAAGAGGTCGCCTGCTTCTCGGTGGACTTCACGAAGTACTTGATGTTCTGAAAGTCGATCCCGGACAGGTCCGAGCCCCATGAGGGCATCGGCTTCTTGTCGAAGAGACGCAACGACTTCAGGCGCAGGTCGAGCATCCACTGCGGCTCGTTCTTGCGCCGTGAGATGTCCTCGACGACCTCGGGGCTCAGCCCGCGCTTCGCCGTCGCGCCAGCGGTGTCACTGTCGGCCCATCCGTATTCATAGGTGCCCAGGCCCTTCAGACCGGGATTGAGATCTTCGATGGTCGGCTCACTGGTCGTCGTCATGATGCGACCCCTCACTGGTGGTGGACTCGGTCTGGTCGGTGGGCGTTCGTGCGGAGATCGGGCTGGTCGTCGGCACGAACGTGGTGCAGACGTGGTCGCCCTGGGCAAGCGTGGCCAGTCGCTGGACATGGACACCGAGCAGGTCGGAGAAGGCCTCGGTCTCGGCGTCACAGAACTCGGGGAACTCGGCGGCGACATGTTGGACCGGACAGTGGCCTTGGCAGAGTTGTATGCCGGTGAGCCCGGTCCGGCTCTCGGCATCGCCGATGGGGCGGGCCGTCGCCGCGAACCCCTCTCTCTGCAAGGCGCTGACGAGACCGGCGGTCCGATCGGCCAGGGACGCCTCTGGCCCGGGCATCGACGTGGCGCAGCGGCTCGTGAGTTCGCGCGCACGATGATCCGCGAACGCGCGCACCGACGCACGGCCCGCATGGTCGGCGAGGAATCGCACGGCATCGGTGGCCAGATCGTCGTAGTCACTCCGCAAGTGCGCGTGGCCACGGGGGCTCACGATCCAGGACTTCGCTGGGCGACCCCGACGGCGACGGTGACCCGCCGACCCGCCCGCCTCATGTGCCTCGATGAGGCCGTCCTGGAGGAGGTTCTCGACGTGCCGCCGCACCGCCGTCTGCGTGACGCCCAGGCGCTCGACCAAGGCCGTCGTCGTGATGGGTCCGAGCGTGCTGATGTCGCGGAGGATGCGGTCTCGGGTCGTGACCTCTCCGTGCGCCGACGGCCCCACGACGGCCTCAGCTGGAGATTCAGCGAGGCCCTCGGTGTTCACCGCGGCAGCATTAAGCACACATTCATGTTAGATAACTCGTCAAGGGACCGCAAAGCAAGGCTGCCCTTACCTGGGTCAAGACGTGGCGGCGTCCTCGACGTGCGAGGTTTCGTCGGCAGGCGCGGCGTCGTCTTCGTGGCACACGTGGGGATCGAGTCCGTCGTCGTCGATGACGCCCAGGAAGACCGAGCGGAGCCGAGCTCGAGGGGGCGCGACCGAGCCGGGGCCCAGAAGCCGCTCTCGGATCGGGGCAGTCAGCACCCCCAACGGTGCCTGCAGGACGTAGAAGTAGGCGATGGCCATCCCGGTGAAGCCCGGCGCGAAGGCGAGCCCGACCGCGATCAGCACGACGACGGCACCGGTGACGACCCACGCCCGCGGTGACGTGGGCGCCAACAAATTGCGGAAGGACCGGAAGCGGATCGTCGTGACCATGAGCAGGGCCGGGATGACGCTCACGGCGATGGGCAGCGCGAAGGTGAGGTCCCACGGACCGACCTTCGGGCTCTCGAGCGCGAAGACCGTGGCCATGACGACCGCCGCTGCCCCGGGGCTGGGAAGGCCGATGAAGTAGCGCTTGTCCGCCGTGGGATCGGTCGTCACGTTGAAACGAGCCAGGCGGAAGGCGGCGCACGCCATCCAGAAGAAGGCCCCCAACCAAGCGAGGACCGGCCATTCCGGCAGCGCCCAGGTGTGGACGAGCACAGCCGGAGCCAGACCGAAGGACACGAGGTCGGCGAGTGAGTCCAACTGGATCCCGAAGGGCGAGGTCGCCCCCACCTTGCGGGCCACGAACCCGTCGGCGATGTCCATGAGGATGCCGAAGGCGATCAGTGCTGCGGCGAACCGGAACTCGCCGCGGAAGGCGAGAAAGACCGACGACAGCCCGGCGATCATGTTGAGCGTGGTGAAGATGCTCGGCGAGACCAGGCGCAGGCGTTCCTTGGGCCGAAGTTGACGCAAGGACACCACGTCGACGCCAGTGGGTGAGACCAGTCGCCAACGGTCGAAGGGTCGTCGACCGTTGCGTCCCAGCAGACGACCCCGTCCCGGGCCGGGGTCGGGGCGCCGGGTGCCGGCGGGAGAGCCTGCCTCGCCCTCGTTCATGCCGCCCCTCCGGGCCACCGACCGAGGACGGTCTCACCGGCGACCACTCGATCACCCTTGGCGACGAGGAGCTCGACGGTCAGCGGCACGAAGACGTCCATGCGCGAGCCGAACTTCATCAGACCGATCCGCTGCCCCGTCGACAGTGAGTCTTCAACCGAGATCCGCGTGACCACGCGCCGAGCCATCAGGCCGACGATCTGCCGGAAGTGGACCCCTCGCACCCGTCCGTCGACCACCTGCTCGACGGTGATGTCCGAGCGCTCGTTCAGATAGGCACTTTCGTGCTTGTAGGCCGCGAGCCACTTACCCGGCCGGTAGGCGACCTCGGTGACCCGGCCACCGTAGGGGGCGCGGTTGATGTGGACATCGAAGGCCGACAGGAAGATCGAGACCTGCTGCCACTCCCCCTCGGGGGCGACATCCTCCTGGCCCGGCCCGGCATACATCACCTTGCCGTCGGCGGGTGAGCGAACCTCGTCGAGAGGGATCTCTTGCGTGTCTGGAGTGCGCTGGGGGTCGCGGAAGAACAGGGCCACCCCCACGGGCAAGACCCCAAGGGCGAGCGCCGCGGCTGGACGGCGCGCCAGCAGCGCCAGGGCTGCTGGCACGGCGGCGACGCCGATCGACGGAAGGGCTTCGCGGTCGATGGTGACCATCGGTGATTGTTCCTCTCGGTGGGTCCCACGACCCTACGGCCTTCGCACGGCTCGGGGCCATCGCTTGCCACCCAGCCGCGCTGCATAGGATCGAGTCATGCCAGCGGTCGAGGTGCACGAGCTCCGCCGTGTCTTCGGGGCGGCGGTCGCTGTGGACGGCACCACGTGGGAGGCGGATCTGGGGCAATTGGTGACGGTGTTGGGACCCAACGGTGCCGGCAAGTCGACCACGATCGAGTGCCTCGAAGGACTCCAGCGGCCCGACGGAGGAAAGGCACGCGTTCTGGGCCGGGACCCTTGGCGCGCCGATGCCGAACACCGAGCCCGAGTTGGCGTCATGTTCCAGGACGGTGGTCTGCCCAATGCTGCCCGCCCGCTTCCCCTGCTGCGTCATCTTGCGAGCATGTATGCCGTGCCTCGCCCGGTGGATGAGCTCACCGCCCGCTTGGGCATCGACGCCTTCGCCGGCACGCCTCTTCGACGGATGTCCGGAGGTCAGAAGCAGCGCGTGGCGCTCGCTGCGGCCCTCATCGGCTCGCCCGACGTGGTCTTCCTCGACGAGCCGACCGCAGGCCTGGACCCGCACGCCCGGCTCGACGTCTGGACGCTCCTCCGGGAGGTCGCCGAGGGAGGCGCCGCGGTCATCGTCACCACCCACTCCTTCGAGGAGACCGAACGCATCGCGGACAGTGCAGTGGTCATGGGGCGCGGTCAGGTCCTGGCCTCGGGAACCGTCACCGAGATCCGCGCCGGGAAGACGCTCGAGGAGCGCTACTTCGAATTGACCGGAGGCCACCGGTGAAAACCCCTGAGCCGATGACACGCGCCGTGGCCGGGGCCCGTCGAGCCGCACCGTCAGCGCGCCGCATCCGCAGCCAAGCCCGTTTCGAGGCGCTCACCCTCCTGCGCAACGGCGAGCAACTGCTGGTCTCGGTCATTCTTCCCGCATTGGCTCTTGTCGGCCTGACCCTGAGCCCCTTCCCGGATCTCGGCAGCCTTCCGCGGGTGGACATCGTCACGCCGGGAGTGCTCGCTCTCGCCGTGGCGTCCAACGCCTTCACCGGCCAGGCCATCGCGACCGCGTTCGATCGTCGTTACGGCGTCCTACGGTCCTATGGGGTGAGCCCGCTGGGTCGCAGTGGGCTGATCATCGGCAAGACCCTCGCCGTCCTTGCGGTGCTCGGCCTCCAGGTGATCGTCTTGGGTGGCCTCGGCCTCGCACTCGGGTGGAGGCCCGCCGTGGGCGGCCTCCTGCCCGGGGCGGTCTGCCTCGGGTTGGGTGCGGCGGCATTCGTCGGTCTGGGACTTCTCCTCGCCGGGACCCTGCGGGCCGAGGCGGTGCTTGCCGTCGCGAACCTGCTCTGGGTGCTCTTCCTCGGGTTGGGCCTGCTCCTGCCCCTGTCCACCCTTCCCTCGTGGATGGAGGGCATCGCGCGATGGCTGCCGTCAGGAGCCCTGGGCGAGGCATTGCGTGGAGCGTTGACCCTGGGTTCTTGGCCGTGGTCGCCCTGGGCTGTGCTCGCGGCGTGGGCGGCGCTCACTGGGGGGCTCGCGCTGCGCAGCTTCCGCTGGAAGCCCTGAGACCGAGGGCGCTCGACTCAGAAGCCGTCGCGGAGACGGACGAAGGGAACGCCCTGATCCTGGAGGCGTGGCAGAGCTGATAGGCAGCCCGCAGCCGTGCCACGACCCGGTCGATTGAAGTGACCGATGACGATGTCGCCCGGTCGAGTGTTGAGGAGATTCGCGGCCACTTGTGCGGTCGTGGCCGTGGCCCCGGCATCCGCATTGACCGAGAAGCCCGCGACGAGTTGCCCCAGGTCACGGCAGATCGAGACGGCGACCTCGTCGACGTGCGCCGTCCCCGGGCGGAAGAACCATGGCGGTCGACCAAGAGCACTCACGAACCAGTCCTGGACTCCCATGACCTCATCCCAGACCCCACCCGCGTCACGGGTTCCACCGATGCGGTAGGCAGCCCGGCCGTTGACGGACAACGGAAGGTGGGCCACTCCATGGCTCTCGATCTGGAACAGCGGATCCGCCGCCAACTCGGCGGACAGCCCTGGGTTGGCGTTGATCCATCGCAGGTTGAGGAAGAGCGTGGCAGGCACCTGCCGCTGCCGGAGGAAGGAGATGAGCGGCTCGTCATAACCATTGCCACCGTTGGGGCCCCCGCACGCATCGAAGGTGAGCGCCACCCCGACCGGCCGATCCAGACGGGAGACAACCCCAGCAACAGCGGTGCCCCATTGCTGCGGTGAGCGCCCGGCATACGCGGCCATGATCGCTTCGCGGGTGGGTGGCGCTCCGGTGGCCCAAGGTGCCGAGCCGGGAAACGGTGGCTCGGGGGCTGGAGCAGTCGACGGCACCGTCGGGTCAGGGGATGGAGAGGGTGGGGTCTCCGAGGCCGAAGGGGTGGCCGAGACGGACTCCGAAGGGGTGGCGCTCGGAGTGAGCGAGGCAGAGACGCGCGAGGATCCCGACGGTGAGGCCGCACCACGGGTCGCCGACTCCGTCCCGCAGGCCGTGAGTACACCGAACCCACCAAGGACAAGGGCACGCCGAGCCAGCGGCGGCATGTCATCAGCCATGTCACGGACCTTCCCCGGGGCCGCCGCCAGACCCCGGCCCCTGCCCGGATGACGTCGACTCGTACTCTGCAACAGTGAGCATGACGTCTGTCGGGCCTTCCCACCAAGTCGATCCCGATCGTGGGGATTGGCTGAGCCAGCACTTCAGCCGAATCCTCTGGGTCAACGCCATGCTGCAGGTGCTCATCATCGTCAGCGGCGGCGTCGTTCGCCTGACCGGCAGCGGGCTGGGTTGTCCGACGTGGCCACAGTGCGTGCCCGGGAGCTACACCCCCGTGCCGCACCAAGAGCAGGGCATCCACAAGTTCATCGAGTTCGGCAACCGCACGCTGACCGGTGTCCTCCTCGTCGCAGCTCTCCTCGCCGTCATCGCCGTCTTCAAAGTGGCCCCGCGGCGGCACCTCATCCGCTCATCCATCGCCGTCCTGGCTCTGGTGGCCCTCCAAGGAGTGATCGGCGGGATCACGGTGCTCGTCGGCCTCCACCCGGCGACAGTGGCCATCCACTTCCTCGTCTCGGCCGGCCTGGTGGCCATTGCCACCCACCTCTACCTCACCCGCGACGAACCCGACGGCCCGCGCCGCCTCGTCGTGCCGAAACTCGTCCAGCGCGTCGCGCTGGCGACCTGTGTCGTCGCCGGCGTGGTCCTGCTGCTGGGCACGGTCGTCACCGGCTCCGGACCGCACTCGGGCGACGCGGAGACTCCCGCCCGCTTCGGCTTCGACCCCCGCACCATCTCCTGGCTGCACGCCGACGCCGTGATGCTCTTCGTGGGGCTCGTGGTCGCCGTGTGGGTCGCGGTCCGGCTGACGCAGTCCGACGAGAGCCCTGCAGCGAGCGCGTGGGGTGCCGTGCTTCTGGTGACTCTCGCCCAAGGCCTCGTCGGCTACACCCAGTACTTGACGGGCCTGCCCGAGGTGCTCGTCCTCGCCCACATGCTCATGGCGGCACTCTTGGTCGTGGCCCTCACCCGAGGGATGGTCGCACTCCGCACCGCCGCGTCCTCGACCGAGGGTTCGGCGTGACGACCTACATCGCCTTCCTGCGCGGCATCAACCTTGGAGCCACCCGCAAGTTCCCGAAGGACGCGATCGTCACCGCCACCGAGGCGGCCGGTGGCACGGACGTGGCGACTCACCTCACGAGCGGCAATGTCCGGCTCACCTCCTCCCGGCGCTCCACCGACGCCGTGGCCAAGGCGCTGGAGGAGGCGTATGCCGTGAATCGCGGCTTCGCTGTGCCCACCATCGTGCTGACCGCCGCCGAACTCACCGAGATGGCCGGGATCGGGGAGCAACTGGAGGATGATCTGCCCGCGGGAGGGAAGCACTACATCACCTTGTTCGCCGCTCCCCCGACTGCTGCCGCGGCCAAGGCCGCCCAAGCCCTCACCCACCCCGGTGAGGTTTGCGTGGTCCGGGGGCGGGCGGCATACGCACTCCTTGAAGGGGACATCCACAGCTCAGTCCTGTTGCGCAGCAAGGAGTTCAACGCTCTGGGGACGGGCACCGCTCGCACCCGCAAGGTCCTCACGACCCTCGCTGAGAAGTGGTGCGGCTGAGGCTCGTCCGCTCAGCGAATCGCGAGGTGGACGATCGGGTCGATCGCTACGGCGAGAAAGAGCAACGTCACGTAGGTGATCGAGAAGTGGAACAGGCGCATCGGCTTGAGCACCTTGGTCGCGGCACCGGCCTTGGCCAAGCGGAGCAGGCGGTGGGCTTCCGCCACGAAGACGCCGCCGCTGACGAACGCGGCCACGACGTAGATCCAGCCCATGTTCGCAACGGGGATGAGGGCCAGTGAGGCCGCGACCATGGCCCAGGAATAGGCGACGATCTGTCGCCCGACCGCCACGGCACCACGCTCGACGGGCAGCATCGGGACGTGCGCGTTGGCGTAGTCGTCCTTGAAGGCCATCGACAGTGGCCAGTAGTGCGGCGGTGTCCAGAAGAAGATGACGAGGAAGAGGATCGCTGCGGGCCAGCCCACGGTGCCGGTGACCGCCGACCAACCGATGAGGGTCGGCATGCACCCGGCGGCCCCACCCCAGACGATGTTCTGGGAGGTGCGGCGCTTGAGGACGATCGTGTAAACGACGGCGTAGAGGAAGATCGCGGCCAGCGACAGGGCGGCAGAGGCGAGGTTGACGAAGGCCGCGAACCAGACCGTCGACGCCACCGTGAGGACGGCACCGAAGATCAGGGCGTTGCGGGGTGTGATCTCGCCGGTGACGATCGGGCGCTTCTCGGTGCGGTGCATGAGGGCGTCGATGTCGCGGTCATAGACCATGTTGAAGGTGTTGGCCGCCCCAGCCGACAGGATGCCGCCAACCAGGGTTGCCGCGACGAGCCAGAGGCTCGGGACACCGCGCTCGGCAAGGAACATGACCGGCACGGTCGTCACCAGGAGGAGCTCGATGATCCGCGGCTTGGTCAGGGCGATGTAGTTGCCCACCTGTCGCCGGAGTCCGCGGGATGCGACGGGCGCATCGGCGGATGGGGCAACAGTGGACACGATCCCTCACAGGGCGGACGACAGGGGAACGTGTCGAAGTCTACCGACCCTCGGACCCGTGACGAGCCAGCAGGGATCCCCACGCCGCGCCGGACTAGGCTGGCCGGGATCGTCCGTGTGCGTGCGTTGAGACACCCAGAGACACAGAGAAAGGCCCCTGACGTGGCTGCTGCAAGGACCAAGTCCGCGAGTGTGAACTCCCGGAGTGTGACCGCCCCCATCGCCAAGAAGGCCAAGTGGAACGCCCTCGACGTGCGGGCCGTGGACACGGCCCGTGTGCTCGCCGCGGATGCGGTGCAGAAGGTTGGCAACGGTCACCCCGGCACGGCGATGTCCTTGGCGCCGGTCGCCTACCTGCTCTATCAGAACGTCATGGTGCATGACCCGTCCGACCCGGCCTGGCTCGGGCGCGACCGTTTCGTGTTGTCCTGCGGCCACTCCAGCCTCACGCAGTACATCCAGCTCTTCCTCTCCGGCTATGGGCTGGAGTTGAAGGACCTCAAGGCCCTGCGCACCTGGGGTTCGCTGACCCCGGGCCACCCCGAGGTCCACCACACCAAAGGTGTCGAGGTCACGACCGGGCCGCTCGGCTCGGGCCTTGCATCTGCCGTGGGCATGGCCATGGCCCAGCGCCGGCAGCGCGGGATGTTCGACCCCGAGGCCAAGCCCGGCCAGAGCCCCTTCGACCATCACATCTGGGTGCTCGCCTCCGACGGTGACCTCATGGAAGGCGTGTCGGGAGAGGCCTCGTCGCTCGCCGGCCACCAGGAACTCGGGAATCTCACCGTCGTCTACGACGCCAATCAGATCTCCATCGAGGACGACACCGACATCTCGTTCTCGGAGGACGTCGCCCTGCGCTACACCGCCTACGGGTGGGAGGTCGTGGACGTCGACTGGCGCAAGTCCAACGATCCGGTCGGGACGCCCGACTATGTCGAGGATGTCGACGCGCTGCTGGCCGCCCTCACCAGGAGCCGGGCGTCGAAGAAGCCGACGCTCATCCGCCTCCACACGGTCATCGCGTGGCCCTCCCCCACGAAGAAGGGCACCGGCAAATCGCACGGCTCGGCTCTGGGTGAGCCGGAGATCCAGGGCCTCAAGCAATTGCTCGGCTTCGACCCGAAGAAGACGTTTGAGGTCGGCCGCGACGTGTTGACCCACGCCCGCCAGGTCAAGGCCCGCGGCAAGGCCGCGCACTCCACGTGGAACAAGGCGTATGCCGGGTGGCGCAAGGCCCAGCCCGAGCGGGCTGCGCTGCTCGACCGCCTGGTGGCCAGGCGCCTGCCCGACGGCCTGGCTGCGGCGCTCCCGATCTTCGCCGCGGACCCCAAGGGCATCGCGACGCGGGCCGCCAGCGGCAAGGTGCTGACGGCACTGGCCGACGTCATGCCTGAGCTGTGGGGTGGCTCCGCCGACCTCGCCGAGTCCAACAACACGACGATGGAGGGCCAGCCCTCCTTCATCCCCAAGGGCAAGCAGACCCACGAGTGGAAGGGCGGACCGTACGGTCGCACCCTCCACTTCGGCATCCGCGAGTTCGCCATGGGCCTGATCCTCAACGGCATTGCCCTCGAAGGCCTCACCAAGCCCTATGGCGGCACCTTCCTCGTCTTCTCCGACTACATGCGGCCCTCGGTGCGACTGGCCGCCATCCAACAGGTGCCCACGACCTTCGTGTGGACGCATGACTCGATCGGCCTCGGCGAGGACGGGCCCACGCACCAGCCCATCGAGCAGATGGCCTCGCTCCGGCTCATCCCGGGCTTCGACGTCGTCCGACCGGCCGACGCCAACGAGACGGCTGCGGCGTGGCTCGGGATCCTCGAGCGCGCGCGTCCCGCGGGCCTGTGCCTCTCGCGCCAGAACCTCCCGATCATCGAGCGCGGTCGCGGCCACGCGGCAGCAGCCGCCGGCGTGAACAGGGGCGGCTACGTCCTCCTCGAGTCGAGCACGGCAACCCCCGACGTGATCCTCATCGCCACCGGCTCCGAGGTCTCGCTCGCCGTCGCTGCGCGAGACGAGCTGGAGAAGTCCGGCGTCGGCACGCGGGTGGTCTCGATGCCCTGTGTGGAGTGGTTCGGCGAGCAGACCGCTGCCTACCGGGAAAAGGTCCTCCCCAAGGCGGTGCGCGCTCGGGTCTCGGTCGAGGCTGGCGTGCCGACCGGCTGGCGTGACTTCGTCGGAGATGCCGGCGAGATCGTCGGCATCGACCACTTCGGTGCCTCGGCGGACGGAGCGACCCTTTTCCGAGAGTTCGGCTTCACCCCGGCTGCCGTCGTCGCGGCTGCCAAGCGCTCACTCAAGAACGTCGCAACGAAGGGAAAGTGACCTCGATGACCGACCACACCGCCCTGCAGGACCTGTCCGAGGCCGGTGTCTCGGTCTGGCTCGACGACCTCTCCCGGGAGCGGCTGCGTTCCGGCGGGCTGCAACGCCTCGTCGACCGTGGTGTGGTCGGCGTGACGACCAATCCCTCGATCTTCCAAGCCGCTCTCTCCGACGGCGAGGCCTACGCCGCCCAGGTCGGTGAGTTGGCTGCGGCCGACGCCACCGTCGAGGCCGCCATCTTCGCGATGACCACCGAGGACGTCCGCGATGCCTGTGACGTCTTCCAGCCGATCTTCGAGGCCACCGACGGCGTCGATGGCCGGGTCTCGATCGAGGTCGAGCCCGGTCTCGCTCGGGACACCGAGGGCACCATCGCGCAGACCAAGGCGCTGCACGCAGCTGTCGACCGGCCGGGTGTGCTCATCAAGATCCCGGCCACCGTTGAGGGGCTGCCGGCGATCACGGCGGGGCTGGCCGAGGGGATCAGCATCAACATCACGCTCATCTTCAGCCTCGAGCGCTATCGCGCGGTGATGAATGCCTTCCTCGTGGGGCTGGAGCGGGCCAGGGACGCCGGTCACGACCTGTCGCGCATCCACTCGGTCGCCTCGTTCTTCGTCTCGCGCGTGGACACCGAGATCGACAAGCGGCTCGATGCACTCATCGAGGACCCGGATGGCGCGCACGCGGCTGAGGCCCGCGACCTCCGGGGCAAGGCCGGCATCGCCAACGCCCGGCTCGCGTATCAGGCCTTCGAGGAGGTCTTCTCCTCCCCGCGCTGGGAAAGCCTGGCGGCTGCGGGTGCCCGACCACAGCGCCCCCTGTGGGCGTCCACGGGAGTCAAGGACCCGGCATACCCCGACACCATGTATGTGACCGAGTTGGTCGCCCCGCAGACGGTCAACACCATGCCCGAGAAGACTCTGGACGCCGTCGTCGATCACGCGGTGGTCACCGGCGACACGATCACGAGCCATTACACCGACGCCAACGACGTCCTCGATCGGTTGGAGGCCTTGGGCATCTCCTATGCCGAGGTCACCGATCTGCTCGAGCGCGAGGGCCTGGAGAAATTCGAGAAGGCATGGGACGAGGTCCTCACCGGCGTCGGCAAGGCCCTCGAGCAGGCCCGATGAGCCCGGCGCGCGTTCGTCCGGGCCAGAACCCACTCCGCGACCCCCGGGACAAGCGCCTCCCCCGGATCGCCGGACCCTGCAGCATCGTCCTCTTCGGTGTCACCGGCGATCTCGCGCGCAAGAAGCTCATGCCGGCCATCTATGACCTGGCCAACCGCGGTCTGCTGCCCCCCGGCTTCTCCTTGGTGGGCTTCGCGCGGCGCGACTGGGCCGATCAGGACTTCGGGAAGATCGTCTACGAGGCAGTGAAGGCCGGCGCCCGGACACCCTTCCGCGAGGAGGTATGGCGCTCCCTCGCCGAGGGGCTCCGTTTCGTCCCGGGCACCTTCGACGACGACGCCGCCTTCGACCTGCTCGCCCAGACGGTGAAGAACCTCGACGAGCAGCGCGGCACCGGCGGCAACCACGCCTTCTACCTCTCGATCCCGCCCGGCTTCTTCGGTCAGGTCTGCCAGCAACTCCAGCGCTCCGGGCTGGCGGCGAGCGAGGGCGATGCCTGGCGGCGGGTGATCATCGAGAAGCCTTTCGGCCACGATCTGGCCTCCGCCCGTGAGCTCAACGGCATTGTCGAGTCGGTCTTTCCCGCGGACTCGGTCTTCCGGATCGACCACTATCTGGGCAAGGAGACCGTCCAGAACCTGCTCGCCCTGCGCTTCGCCAACGAGCTCTTCGAGCCGGTCTGGAACGGCAACCACATCGACCATGTCCAGATCACGATGGCCGAGGACATCGGCATCGGCGGGCGCGCCGGCTACTACGACGGCATCGGTGCGGCGCGCGACGTCATCCAGAACCACCTCCTCCAGCTCCTCGCCCTGACCGCAATGGAAGAGCCGGTCTCCTTCCATGCCGACCACCTGCGCGCCGAGAAGGAGAAGGCCCTGTCCGCGGTCCGGCTGCCCAAGGACATCGGCAAGGGCACGGCGCGCGGCCAGTATGCCGCGGGGTGGCAGGGCGCCACGCCCGCCATCGGCTATCTCGAGGAGGATGGCGTCGCCAAGATGTCGACCACCGAGACGTATGCCGCGGTGAAGCTCACCGTGGACACGCGCCGTTGGGCGGGCGTCCCCTTCTATTTGCGCACCGGCAAGCGGCTCGGCAAGCGGGTCACCGAGATCGCGGTGGTGTTCAAGCCCGCGCCTCACCTCCCCTTCGACGACACGGCGACGGAGGAGTTGGGCCAGAACGCCGTCGTCATCCGGGTCCAGCCCGACGAGGGCGTGACGCTTCGTTTCGGGGCCAAGGTTCCCGGTGCCCAGATGGAGGTCCGCGACGTGACGATGGACTTCGGCTATGGGCGGGCGTTCACCGAGACCTCACCGGAGGCCTACGAGCGGCTCATCCTCGATGTTCTCCTGGGCGATCCGCCGCTCTTCCCCCGCCACGAGGAAGTCGAGCGATCCTGGGAGATCCTCGATCCCATCGAGGAGTACTGGGCACGCCAGAAGGGACGTCTGGACCAATATCAGGCGGGTGGCTGGGGACCGGCCTCGGCCGACGAACTCATGCGCCGCGACGGCCGAGAGTGGAGACTCCCATGATCATCGACCTGCCCGACACCACGACAACGGCAATCTCCAAGCGGCTGGTCGCCGCCCGTCAGGACGTCGGGTCGATGGCCCTGTCCCGAGTCCTCACGCTCATCATCGTCGTGGACGAGCAGGTGGCCGAGCAGGCGATTGCCACCGCGAACTCCGCGAGCAGGCAACACCCCTCACGGATCATCGTCGTCGTCCTGGGCAACAAGCGCTCGTCAGCTCGTCTCGACGGCCAGATCCGGGTCGGCGGTGACGCCGGCGCCAGCGAGGTCGTCGTGTGCCGCCTCTTCGGTCCGTTGGTCGATCACGGCCGCAGTGTCGTCACACCCTTGTTGCTCGCCGATTCGCCGATCGTCGTGTGGTGGCCCGCGGAGGCCCCCAAGAACCCCGGTGCCGATCCGATCGGCGAGATGGCCCAGCGACGCGTGACCGACTCCACGGAGGTGGGTGTCCAGCCACGGACGGCGCTGCGCCGTCTGGCCGAGTCCTATACCCCTGGCGACACCGATCTCGCGTGGAGCCGCATCACCCGCTGGCGTGGTCTCCTTGCGGCTGCCCTCGACCAGGCACCGTTCGAGCCCGTGCTGCGGGCCACCGTGACCGGGGCGCCCGACTCCCCCTCGGCCGACCTGCTCGCCGGGTGGTTGGCGGACCGGCTCAAGTGCCCCGTCGAGCTGGCCCGGTCTCGGAAGTCCAGCGGCGTGATCAGCGTGCGGCTCGTGCGGGCCAGCGGTCCGCTCGACCTCGTGCGACCGGAGGAGGGCAATGTCGCCACCTTGTGTCAGCCCGGGCAACCGAACCGCACCATCGCCCTGACCCACCGGACCGACGCAGAGTGCTTGGCGGACGAACTCCGTCGCCTGGATCCGGACGAGGTCTACGAGGATGCCCTCAGGCGGGGCCTGCCGACGGTCCATCACACACGAATGACCCAGAGCCGCGCGGTCAAGGAGGGCCTGGCGCCGAGCGTGGCCGAGGCGGAGAAGGTCGCGCGCAGCCTCAAGCGCCAAGCGCGTGCCATGGCCAGCAACTCCATGGTGACCGCCGCCTTGCCACCCAAGGCGGCGGCCTCGGAGGCGGGTGCGGTCAAGAAGGCGGCTCGCCGCAAGTTGGCTGCCGCCGACTGACCCCGACCGGCAAGCCGGATCAGGTGATGAGGCCGCGGTCGCGCAGGGCCTTGAGCGACTCCTCGAGAATGGCCGCGCCGTCCTCGTCGGAGCGCCGCTCCTTCACGTAGGCCAGGTGGGTCTTGTAGGGCTCGACGCGCACCGCCGCCGGAGGGTTGTCCTTGTCCGGACCCGCAGGCAGGCCGCACTTGGGGCAGTCCCATGCCTCAGGGAGGACCACGCCCTCCTCCTGGGCAAACGACGGGGTCGTCTCGTGCCCGTTGGCGCAGTAAAAACTCAGATACACGCGGGGTGCGACGTCACCGCGCTCAGCCTCGCCCATCGGACCTGCACCCACTCGACTGCCACGAATTGCGTTGCCACCGGCCATGGTGAAGTCAGATCCTCCTGAAGCGGTCCATCAGTGTCCGGCGCACGGCCGGGTCAGCGCTGTGATCCTCGCACGATCGTCAGAGGAAACGTTCGAGGACACCCAGACCGATGATCGAGGTCACCCACACGAGGGCGATGGCGATCGTGATCCGGTCGAGGTTGCGTTCGGCGACAGACGATCCGCCGAGCGAGCTCGACATGCCCCCGCCGAACATGTCGGACATGCCCCCGCCCTTGCCCTTGTGCATGAGGATGAGCAGGGTCAGGAAGAGGCCCCCGAGGACGAGGACGACCTGGAGGCCGATCCGGACGGCGTTCACGAGCATTCCTTGCGTTGAGGGATGCGAACGGCGACGAGCCGAACGCCGCGCCCCGACGAGCGGAGCGCGGCGTTCAGGATAACCCGTGCGGGTGTCAACTCGTTTGCAGGTGGTCCCGGAAGCGGCAGATGGCCGTGAACTCCTCCGGGTCGAGCGAGGCACCGCCCACGAGGGCGCCGTCGACGTCCTCCTTGGCCATGATGGCCGCGACATTGCTCGACTTGACCGAGCCGCCGTAGAGGATGCGTATGCCGTCCGCGAGGTCGCCGGAGTAGAGCTCGGCTACCTTGGTCCGGATGGCGGCGCACACCTCTTGGGCGTCCTCGGGCGTGGCGACCTCACCCGTGCCGATCGCCCAGATTGGCTCGTAGGCGATGACGATGCTCTTGGCCTGATCGGCGGGAAGCCCCGCGAGCCCGGCTTCGACCTGAGCCAACACGTGCTCGACCTGACGACCCTCCCTGCGGACATCGAGACCTTCACCGCAGCAGAAGATCGGGGTGACGCCGTGCTTGTACGCCGCCTTGATCTTTGCGTTGACGACCTCGTCGCTCTCGTGGTGGTACTCACGACGCTCGCTGTGCCCGACGGCGACATAGGTGCAGCCGAGCTTGGCGAGGAAGGCCCCGCTGATCTCACCGGTGTAGGCACCGGAGTCATGGACCGAGAGGTCTTGCGCCCCGAACTTCAGCTTGAGGCGGTCGCCGTCGACCAAGGTCTGGACGCTGCGGATGTCGGTGAAGGGCGGCAGGACTGCGACCTCGACCGCAGCGTGGTCGTGCTTGCCGTCCCGCAGGCTCCAGTCGAGCTTCTGGACCAGATGGGTGGCCTGCAGGTGGTCGAGGTTCATCTTCCAGTTCCCCGCCATGAGCGGGATGCGCGATGACATGTCGCGTGCCTTTCGTCAGAGTCTCTTGAGTTGGGTGCGTTGGGGTGGGCCCTGGCCCACCCCAACGCACCCAACTCGGAAGGGAGAGGGGTCTCAGCCTTCGAGGATGGTGATGCCGGGGAGTTCCTTGCCCTCGAGGTATTCGAGCGAGGCGCCGCCACCGGTGGAGATGTGGCCGAACTGGGTGTCCTCGAAGCCGAGCTGACGCACGGCTGCCGCGGAGTCACCGCCACCGACGACCGTCAGCGCACCGTTGGCCGTGGCCTCGACGAGCGCCTGCGCCACCGCCTTGGTGCCGGCCGCATACGGAGCCATCTCGAAGGCGCCCATCGGTCCGTTCCAGAAGACCGTCTTGGCGTCGACGAGCTTGCTCGCGTAAAGCTCGGCGGACTTCGGGCCGATGTCCAGGCCCATCATGTCGGCCGGGATCGCTTCCGCCGCGACGGTTTCGATGCGCGTGTCGGCCGAGAACTCGGCCCCACACACGATGTCGACAGGCAGCACGATCTCGACGCCGGACTCCTGCGCACGCGCGAGGTAGCCCTTGCACGCCTCGATGGAGTCGGCATCGAGCAGGCTCATGCCGACCTCGTGACCCTGGGCCGCGAGGAAGGTGAAGAGCATGCCACCACCGATGAGGAGGCGGTCGGCCTTGCCGAGCAGGTTGTCGATGACGGCCAACTTGTCGGCAACCTTCGCGCCACCGAGCACCACGGCATACGGACGCTCGGGATCGATGGTCAGGCGACGCAACACGTCCACCTCGGCCTTGACCAGGCCACCCATGGCCGACGGCAACCGGGTCGCGACGTCGTAGACCGAGGCCTGCTTGCGGTGGACGACACCAAAGCCGTCGGAGACGTAGGCCTCGGCCAGAGCCGCCAGAGCGTCGGCGAATTCGGCCCGGTCGGTGTCGGGTTTGGCCGTCTCGCCGGCGTTGAACCGCAGGTTCTCCAAGAGCACCACGTCACCATCACTCATGGCGGCAACGACCGCGCGGGCGCTCTCCCCCACCGTGTCGGTAGCCAGGGTGACCGGCTGGCCGAGCACCTCGCCGAGACGGACGGCCACCGGTGCGAGGGAGAACTTCTCCTCGAACCCCTGGCCGGAGGGCCGGCCGAGATGGGCGCACACGATGACGCGTGCGCCCGCCTCGGCGAGGGCCTTGATCGTCGGCGCGCTCGCGCGGACGCGGCCGTCGTCGGTGATCTGACCATCCTTCAAGGGGACGTTCAGATCGGACCGGACGAGGACGCGCTTGCCGCGCAGGTCACCGAGCGAGGCGATCTCACTCATGAGGATCAGCAGCCTCAGAGGGACTTGCCGACAAGGTTGACCAGGTCGACGAGACGGTTGGAGTAGCCCCACTCGTTGTCGTACCAGCCGACGACCTTGACCTGGTTGCCGATGACCTTGGTCAGCGGGGCGTCGAAGATGCAGGACGCCGGGTCGGTGACGATGTCGGTGGAGACGATCGGGTCCTCGGAGTACTTCAGGTAGCCCTTGAGCGCGCCCTCGGCGGCCTTCTTGACGATGGCGTTGACCTCTTCGACCGTGGTCTCGCGACCGGCCTCGAAGGTGAGGTCGGTGGCCGATCCCGTGGGCACCGGGACGCGCAGCGCGTAGCCGTCGAGCTTGCCCTTGAGCTCGGGCAGGACGAGGGCGACGGCCTTGGCCGCGCCGGTGGTGGTCGGCACGATGTTGAGGGCGGCGGCGCGAGCGCGACGGAGGTCCTTGTGCGGGCCGTCGAGGAGGTTCTGGTCGCCGGTGTAGGCGTGGATGGTCGTCATGAGGCCCTTGACGATGCCGAGTTCGTCGTTGAGCGCCTTGGCCATCGGGGCCAGGCAGTTGGTCGTGCACGACGCGTTGGAGATGACGTTGTGCTTCTCGGCGTCGTAGTCGGCGTCGTTGACACCCATGACGAAGGTCGCGTCCTCGCCCTTGGCCGGGGCGGAGATGATGACCTTCTTGGCGCCACCGTCGATGTGCGCCTTGGCCTTGTCGGCGTCGGTGAAGAAGCCGGTGGACTCGATGACGATGTCTGCGCCGACACCCTTCCAGTCGAGGTTCGCCGGGTCGCGGTCCGCGAAGACCTTGAAGGACTTGCCGTCGACGGTGATCGACTCGTCGTCGAAGGTGACGTCACCCTCGAGGCGGCCCAACACCGAGTCGTACTTGAGCAGAGTGGCGAGGGTCTTGTTGTCGGTCAGGTCGTTGACCGCGACGATCTCGATGTCTGCACCGGATGCCTGGACGGCCCGGAAGAAGTTGCGGCCGATCCGGCCGAATCCGTTGATGCCAACACGAACAGTCACTGTGGAACTGCCTTCCAGCTAGGGGGCGGGTGCCACCGGTTCGGGAGCACCGTGGATCGCTTCAAATCCTATCGTTGGGCCCGTTGCTCCCTGACCTCGGGGCCACGGTACGGACGAGTAGTAAAAGCGCTACCGCACGGACGAGGCTGCAGACGCGGACGGTGTTCCGAGGGGACTCGTCAGTCGTCGAGCATGTCGGGCGTCACGCTGGCCTCGGTGCCGGGGATCCCCAGATCCTGGGCCCGCTTGTCGGCCATCGCGAGGAGGCGACGAATTCGTCCCGCGACGGCATCCTTGGTCATCGCCGGCTGCGCCAACTGGCCGAGTTCCTCAAGGCTCGCCTGCTTGTGGTCCAGACGCAGGCGCCCTGCCTCACGCAGATGGTCGGGGATGTCCTCGCCGAGGATCTCGAGTGCACGCTGCACCCGAGCGCCCGCGGCCACCGCCGCCTGCGCCGACCGGCGCAGGTTGGCGTCGTCGAAGTTCGCCAATCGGTTGGCCGTGGCGCGCACTTCGCGTCTCATGCGGCGTTCCTCCCACGCCAAGACCGCGTCATGGGCGCCCAGCCTCGTCAGCATGGCGCCAATCGCGTCACCGTCACGCAGGACCACCCGATCAATCCCCCGGACCTCGCGTGCCTTGGCCGTGATGCCGAGGCGCCGAGCGGCACCGACGAGGGCGAGGGCTGCCTCGGGTCCGGGACAGGTGACCTCGAGGGCCGACGATCGACCGGGCTCGGTGAGCGATCCATGAGCGAGGAAAGCGCCGCGCCAAGCCGCCTCGGCATCACAGTCCGAGCCCGCCACCACCCGGGGCGGCAGTCCGCGCACAGGGCGTCCCTCACGGTCGACCAGCCCGGTCTGACGGGCGAGGTCGGGCCCACCCTCGACGACACGCACGACATATCGAGATGACTTCCGGAGGCCGCCGGCCGCCAGGACCAGCATCTCGGGGGTGAGTCCGTAGAGCTCGATCAATTCGCGCCGCAGTCGTCGGGCGGCGTTCGCGGTGTCGAGCTCGGCCTCGACCACGACCTGGCGCCCGATGAGGTGGAGTCCCCCGGCGAAACGCAACATGGACGCTACCTCGGCCTTGCGGCAACAGGGCTTGGTCACGATGTGCCGACTGAGCTCGTCCTTGACCCGAGCCGTCATTGCCATGGCGTCATCCTGCCACGCCATTCGTCCCCGGGTGCCACGCCATGACGTCCTGAAGGGCGGCCGCCAGCCGCAGTCGATCGTGCGCGCCGGGCCGATCACGCGCGGCCATGGGTGCAATGACCAACTCGGCACCCAGTTCCTCACAGGCCGCGCGCAAGCCCTCGTCACTCCCGATGGACGGGTCCGCGAGGACGACGTCCAGCGGCACATCGGGTGCATACGCTCGGAAGGACTGAAGGTATTCAGCCGGCGTGAAGCCCACGGTCTCCTTGACGCCCACTTCCAGATTGAGGACGAGGACTCGCTTGGCCCGCGTGACCGCAAGCGCCTCACGCACGTCGGGGACCAAGAGGTGCGGCATGACCGAGGTGAACCACGACCCCGGGCCCAGGACGACCCAGTCGGCCGCCCGGATGGCCGCGACCGATTCCGGGTATGCCGGGGGCTGGCTTGGCACCAGCCGCACTTCCCGCACGCGGTGGGTCGTGGTGGCCACCTCTGCCTGTCCGGTGATGGTCAACACAGCCTCGTCGGACTCGTCATGACCCACGACGTCCGCCTCAATGTCCAGCGGGACCGCGGCCATCGGGAGCACCCTGCCGGATGAGCGCAGCAGTCGCCCCACCAGGTCGAGCCCGCTGACCGGATCATCGAGCAACTCCCACAAGGTGACGATGAGGAGATTCCCGAGGGCGTGCCCTGCGAGCGGCCCCTCACCGGCAAAGCGGTGCTGCAGGACGTCACGCCAGGTGTGGCCCCATTCACTCTCGTCGCACAGGGCAGCCAGAGCCATCCGCAGATCGCCCGGTGGAAGGACGCCGAACTCCTCGCGGAGTCGGCCAGACGATCCGCCGTTGTCCGCGACGGTCACGATCGCCGTGATCTCGTCGGTGAGGAAGCGCAGAGCCGAGAGGGTGGCTGCGAGCCCGTGGCCGCCGCCCAGGGCGGCCACAACCTGGGGCCTCACTCCTGACCCAGGTCGCGATGGACGACGAATGTGCTCGCCCGGTCGGAGGTCAACCTCTGGGCCAGTGCCTCGGCGACGGCGACGGAGCGGTGCTTGCCTCCGGTGCAGCCGACCCCGATCGTCACGTAGCGGCGGCCCTCCCGAACGTAGCCGTCGAGGACCGGTTGCATGAGGCTCACGACCCGGTCGACGAATTCGGCGGCGCCCGGCTGTCCGAGGACGAAGTCCGCGACGGGTGCATCCGTGCCGTTGAGCGCCTTCAGGGTGGGCACCCAGAACGGATTCGGGAGGAAGCGCATGTCGAAGATGAAGTCGGCGTCCAGCGGGATGCCGTATTTGAAGCCGAAGGAGAGGACGGCGACGCGCACGGCTTGGTTGGGCTCGGCCCCGATGAGCGGCAACACCTTCCGGGACAACTGGTGGACGTTGAGCCCCGAGGTGTCGACCACCACGTGCGCACTCGCGCGAAGGTCCCGGAGCAGTTCACGCTCGGCGTGGATGCCGTCGAGCAGTCGTCCCTCGCCTTGAAGGGGGTGGGGTCGGCGGACGGACTCGAAGCGCCGGACGAGGGCCTCGTCCGTGGCATCGAGGAAGATCAGGCGCGGGGTCCAGTCCAGGGCAGCGAGTCCTTCGAGCGCGGCCTGGAGATCCTCGAAGAAGTGCTTGGCACGCGCATCGACGACTGCAGCGATCTTGAATTCGACGCCGCGACTGCGCGCATCTTGCGCGAGCCTGGCCAACTGGAGCAACAACTGGGGGGGCAGGTTGTCGACGACATACCAACCCTGGTCCTCGAGAACGTTGGCCGTCGTCGACCGGCCAGCACCACTCATGCCCGTGACGATGAGAAGGTCCGTTGTCTGCAGGCTTGTCACACTGGGATCACTCGGCGTCATCGTCAAGCACCTCTCCGGTCGACAGATTGATCGCAGGCTGGGCTGAAGAGCCGCTGGCCAACTGTGCCGCAATCGTGGCCGCCAGGGCGGACCCGATGCCGGGCACGGCCATCATCTCCTCGGGTGTGGCCGCCCGGAGTCGCTTCAGGGACCCGAATTCCTTGAGCAAGGCCTTGCGCTTGGCCTCACCCACACCGGGTATGCCGTCCAGTCCGCTGCGCGTCATCGCCTTGCTTCGCCGTTGGCGATGGAACGTGATGGCGAAGCGGTGGGCCTCGTCGCGCACCCGCTGGAGCAGGTAGAGGCCTTCACTCGTGCGCGGGAGGACCAACGGGTGGTTCTGGCCGGGCAACCAGACCTCCTCGAGTCGCTTGGCGAGGCCGATGACGGCCACGTCGACCACCCCGACGTCAGACAGGGCACGCGCCGCTGCGGCGACCTGGGGCTGCCCACCGTCGACGACGACGACATTGGGTGGGTAGGCGAACCGGTTCGGTCTCCCCGTCGTCGGGTCTCGTCGATCGCCCCGGTCGACCTCACCGGGGGCTCCTGATCCGTCGTCCCCGGCGTCGTCAGACAGGGACTCCAGGTCACGGACATGACGCCGGAAACGCCTGGTGAGCACCTCGTGCATGGCCGCGGTGTCATCGGTCCGGCCGGTGAACTCGTCGCCACGCACGATGAAGCGACGGTATTCACTCTTGCGCGGCAACCCATCCTCGAACACGACCATCGACCCGACCACGTCCGTGCCCTGGACGTGGCTGATGTCGAAGCACTCGATCCGCAACGGAGCATCCTCGAGGGCCAACAGGTCCTGGAGTTGCTGCAGGGCCTGACTTCTCGTCGTCAGGTCACCGGCCCGCGCCACCTTGTGGCGAGCCAGACTCTGCGTGGCATTGCGGGTGACGGTCTCCATGAGGGTCCGCTTGTCTCCACGCTTGGGCACCCGCAGGTGAACCGCACTGCCGCGCTTGGTCCCCAGCCACTCCTCGACGACCGTGGGCTCAGCCGGCAGCACCGGGACCAGGATCTCCTTGGGCACCTCGTCCGAGCCGGCCTCGCCGTAGACCTCCTGCAAGAGGTGGCCCAGGACCTCCTCGAGTGTCTCGGCATCCTTCTCCGCGACCCAGCCGCGTTGCCCACGGATGCGCCCACCGCGCACGTGGAAGACCTGCACCGCCACCTCGAGCTCGTCATCCGCGAGGCCGAAGACGTCGGCATCCGTGGCCTCGGAGAAGACCACGGCGGAGCGTTCGAGGACCTTTTCGAGGGCAGCGATGTCGTCACGCAGGCGCGCGGCCCGCTCGAAGTCCAGCTCGGCGGCAGCCGCCCGCATCTCAGCGCCGAGCCGCTTGAGGAAGACCCCGGACTCCCCTGCCATGAAGTCACAGAACTCTTCGGCGATCACGCGATGGTCGGCCGCGTCGATCCGGCCGACACAGGGCGCGGAGCACTTGTCGATGTAGCCGAGCAGACACGGGCGCCCGACCTGTTCGGCCCGGCGAAAGACCCCTGATGAGCAGGTGCGGATCGGGAAGACGCGAAGCGCTTGGTCGAGGACCTCACGAATCGCCCAGGCGTGGGCGTACGGCCCGAAGTAGCGGGTCCCCTTGCGCTTGGCACCCCGCATCACCTGCGCTCTCGGGAAGTCCTCGCCCATGGTGACCGCGAGATAGGGATAGGACTTGTCATCACGGTATTTGACGTTGAAGCGTGGGTCGAACTCCTTGATCCACGCATATTCGAGTTGCAGCGCCTCGACCTCGGTGCGCACCGTCGTCCATTCGACCGAGGCCCCGGCGCGCACCATCTGGCGGGTCCGCGGGTGCAGCGCCACCTGGTCCTGGAAGTAGGACGACAGCCTGGGCCGGAGCGACTTCGCCTTGCCGACATAGATGACCCGGCCGTGCTCGTCCCGGAAGCGATAGACCCCGGGGTCGACAGGAATGTCACCCGTCGCGGGGCGATAGGAGCGGGGGTCGGCCACCGTCTCACCCTAAGGTCCCCCAACGACAGCGGGAGGGGACCTCGACACGGACGGCGGCTCACGGCATACACAGGCAAAGCCGTCGTATGCCGTGGCGCACCCGTCGTGGTCAGGTGACAGTGATGCCGTCGGCGGTGACGCTCACCGACTTGGGCGACAGGCCGGAGGTCGCGGGCCCCTTCTTCACCGCCCCGGTGGCGATGTCGAAGGTGCTGCCATGACAGGGGCAGGTGATCACACCATCGGCCACGCCCGTGACCGGGCAACCCTGATGGGGGCAGATTGAGGAGAAGGCCTTGAAGTCACCCTCGGTGGGTTGGGTGATCACCACCTTGAGGAGGGTGAGGATCTTGCCGCCACCGACGGGAATCTCGGCGGCCTTGACGAGCTCGCCGGCTGCACTGGCTGCGGCACTCGTCGCGGCAGACCCCGCCGATGAGACCGCCTCACCGGCCTGCGACGCCACGCTGCTCGCTGCGTGACCGACCTGGTCGGAGGCGTCTGCGCAGCCGGTGAGGACGGCACCTGCCACCGCACTCGCCCCGACGGCGTGGATGGCTCCGCGACGAGTCATCTCGCTCATGGCACTCTCCTTGATGATCTCTCTACTGCTCGGATGGGCCGAGACTAAGTGGCGGATCGGATCTGTAGGGGGTCACGACCCTCACGATCTCCTGTGAAGAGCCGCCGAGGCAGACACCTTTTGGTAACGACTCGACATCAAGGCGCCCAAGGCACTCACGGTCGGGACCGGGTCATGGTTAGAGTCAGCCTGCCTGCGACCGATCGCGGGCCAGGGCTCACCCGCCCGATGAAAAGAACTCTTCAGGAGGAAACGTGTCTCAGCGTTCCGTGGTGGCCGTCGGCGCCTCCATGCTCGTTGCGTCCCTTGCGCTCGCCGGTTGTGGCACGCGCGATGGAGGTGACTCGGGCACCAGCGGTGACTCGGGCAACAAGGTCGCCAAGATCGGCGTCATCGCCCCGCTCTCCGGCGACCTCGCCGCGCTCGGCAAGGGCATCCAGCACTCGGTCGAGCTTGCGGTCAAGCAGGCGAACGAGAAGAAGGCCATCCCCGGCTGGACCCTCGAGGTCTCGGCCCAGGACGACGAGGCCAAGCCCGACGTGGGCAAGAACGCCGCCACGAAGCTGTCCGGTGACGCGGACGTCGTCGGCGTGGTCGGCACCCTCAACTCCAGCGTTGCCCAGAGCGTCCAGCCGGTCCTCGACACGGCCAAGATCGTTCAGGTGTCCCCCGCCAACACGAACCCGTCCCTGACCCAGGGCGCGGACTTCGCCACGGCCCCGAAGCGCACCTACGCCGGCTACTTCCGTACCTGCACCACGGACTCGGTCCAGGGCCCGTTCGCGGCCCAGTACCTGTTCAACAAGGCAGGCATCAAGGAGGTCGCGACCGTCCACGACAAGAAGACCTACGGCCAGGGCTTGGCCGAGGCCTTCACCAAGGAGTTCGAGAAGCTCGGCGGCAAGATCGTCGCGGCCGAGACGATCAACCCGGATGACGACAAGTACGACGCCGTCGTCTCCAAGATCAAGCCGGCCAACCCCAAGGCCGTCTACTACGGTGGCGAGTACCCGCAGGCCGGTCCGTTCTCGCAGCAGATGAAGGCCGCTGGCCTCAACGTCCCGCTCATGGGTGGTGACGGCATCTACGCCGCCAAGTACATCGAGCTCGCTGGCGCGACCGCGACCGGTGACCTCGCCACCTCGGTCGGCGCCCCGACCGACACCCTCGCGTCGGCCAAGGACTTCATCGCGGCCTACGAGGCCGAGAAGTACGCCGAGCCGTATGAGGCCTATGGCGCCTACGCCTACGACGCAGCCAACGCGATCATCGAGGCCCTCAAGACGTCCCTCAAGGACGCCAAGTCGGCCACCGACGCCCGCGAGGCCACGATCAAGGCCATGTCGAGTGTTTCCTTCGACGGGGTGACCGGCAAGGTTGCCTTCGACGAGTTCGGCGACACCACGTCGCGCGTTCTCACGGTCTACGAGGTTGCCGGTGGCAAGTGGGCCGCGAAGGACACCTCCGAGTTCAAGAAGTGATGATCAGGTCTCTCTTCGCCTGATCTCCACCTGAGATGGCGGGGGCGGCACAGCCGCCCCCGCCATGTCATGTCCGGACACGGACGCATCCGTGAGACGCAGGTCACGTCGGAGGGCTAGGCTCCGGTGACCTGCCCCGCAGCACACCCTGAGGAGTTCCACCCGTGCAAATCGCCCAGCAGCTCGTCAACGGGCTGACCCTGGGGTCGTTGTACGCCCTGATCGCGGTGGGTTACACCGTCGTCTACGGCATCGTGCAGCTGATCAACTTCGCCCACGGCGAGGTCTTCATGATCGGTGCTTTCGGTGCCCTGTCGACGTGGCTCATCCTGTTCAAGGGGCAGACGGCCCTGTGGGTCCTTCCCTTCATGATCATCGGCGCCATCCTTGCGGCCGTCGGCACAGCGGTGCTGATGGAGCGGGTCGCCTACCGGCCGCTGCGCAATGCGCCTCGCTTGGCCCCACTCATCACGGCCATCGGTATCTCGGTGTTCCTGCAGGAGTTCGTGCGCCTCTTCTATGACAAGGTGCCGGGGCTCGACTTCCCCAACGCCAAGCAGAAGGTGCCCTTCCCCCAGATCGACGTGGTGACCGGCCCAGCCTTCGACATCGGCGGGGTCACGATCCAGCGTGCGGCGCTGTTCACCATCGGCTGCCTGATCATGTCTGCTGCCGCGCTGTGGTACTTCGTCAACAAGACCAAGATGGGTCAGGGCATGCAGGCGGTCTCCCAGGACCCCGACACCGCTCGGCTCATGGGCATCAACGTCGACCGGATCATCGTCGTGGCCTTCGCCGTCGGCGCCGCCCTCGCCGCCCTCGCCGGCGTCGCGCAGGGCCTCCAGGTCACCAACATCAACTTCAAGATGGGCTTCCTCGCCGGCCTCAAGGCCTTCACCGCCGCCGTCCTCGGTGGCATCGGCAATGTGTGGGGCGCCGTCGTCGGTGGCCTCGCGTTGGGTGTGGTCGAAGCGATGGCCGTGCAGTTCATCCCGGGCACCTTCGGTGGTAGCCCGTGGAAGGACGTCTGGGCCTTCGCTCTCCTCATTCTCGTCCTCGTCTTCCGACCCCAGGGTCTCCTCGGCGCCAAGGTGGTGGATCGGGCATGAGCAGGTTCCATCTCCCCGACAGCGTGCGTGAGACACATGGTGCCAAGGCACCCCTCCTGGGCATCGCCGGAGGCGTCATCCTCATTGTCTCCGGGTTGCTCTCCTGGTGCTACGACAACCGGGTGCTCGGCAACATCGCGCCGCGCTTCTTCCCGGCCGGTATCCAGCTCTACGCCATGGCCCTGGGCATCCTCGCCGTGATCTTGGCGGTCCTCCTTCGGAAGCGCCCCGCGTGGATGAGTCCCGGCAAGGGCCTGCGCATCCTCGGCATCGGCTCTGTGGTGTTCGTGCTGGCCTCGCTCGTCGCGATCGCGGCGCTGACCTCAGGTCTGGTCAATGCCAACGAAGGCGTGTGGGTGGCCCTCGTGGGCGCCCTTCTCGTGGCCGCTGCCGGCTTCGTCACCCCTGAGGTCGACCTCAACGTCCACAAGTGGCCCCGGCTCAACTCCTCGCTCGAGATCCTGATCATCGTCGTGATGATGGCGGTCCTGCTCTTCGTCGTCGCCTATGCCTTGAACCTCAACGACGGTGCAGTCTTCGCCATCTTCCTGGTGACCGTGATCTCCCTGGCCGCGGGTCTGCTCGGTGCAGGTGTCGGCGGTTACCTCGGTTTCGTGGGGTCCAACAACCGGCACCCGCTGACTCTGGCGGCCTTCGTCGTCGCCTTCCTGTTCCCGTTCACGCAGGGCGGGTCCGATGCGAACATGTCGATCGCCACGCAGATCCTCATCTTCGCGGCGACCGCGCTGGGCCTCAACATCGTCGTCGGCCTCGCCGGACTCCTCGACCTCGGCTACATCGCCTTCCTCGGGACCGGCGCGTACGTCGGCGCGATGATGTCGCAGTCAGCGTTCGCGACGATCGGTTGGAAACCGCCGTTCCTCGTGGTGATGCTGATCGGTGCCGCCGTGGCGGCCTGCTTCGGCCTCGTCATCGGTTCGCCCACCCTGCGGGTCTCCGGTGACTACCTCGCCATCGTGACCCTCGGCTTCGGTGAGATCTTCCGACTGGCGATGTTCAACCTCGATGGCAACAACGGACCGGAGTTGACCAACGGCCCCAACGGCATCCCCGGCATCCCGGACCTGAACTTCTTCGGGTTCGACTTCGGGGCCAAGCACACGATCGCAGGCATCGAGTTGGGGCGCTTCTCCAACTACTACTTCCTGCTCCTTGTGCTCATCGCTTTCGTCATCCTCGTGTTCTCGCGACTCAACAACAGCCGCATCGGCCGCGGCTGGATCGCGATCCGTGAGGACGAGCGGGCCGCTGAGGCCATGGGTGTCAACGTCTTCGCCCTCAAGCTGCTCGCCTTCGCGGTCGGCGCCTCACTCGCCGGCCTCGCCGGGACGATCAAGGCGCACCACGACACGTCGGTGACCCCCGACCAGTACATCTTCCTGGAGTCGGCCTTCCTGCTCGCGGCCGTCGTGCTCGGTGGCATGGGCACCGTCGTCGGTGTCCTCGTCGGCGCAGCAATCCTCAAGCTGCTCCCGGAGAAACTGCGCGAGGTCAACGACTTCCGCCTGCTCCTCTTCGGACTGCTGCTCGTCCTCATGATGCGCTTCCGTCCCGAGGGTCTGGTGCCCAACAAGCGCAACCAGCTTGCCTTCCACGAGGACGACGAGGAACTCGTCCAACTCGCGCAAGCAGAGCATCTCGAAGAAGTCGAAGCCCTGGAGGAGTCGAAATGAGCGTCGGAGTGGACGAGGCCGCCGTGCCATCGCCTGGGGCGCCCCCCAAGGGCAACGTGATCCTCGAGGCGTCCAATGTGATCATGCGCTTCGGAGGCCTCACGGCGGTCGACAACGTGAGCATGAAGGTGCACGAGGGCGAGATCGTCGGCCTCATCGGCCCCAACGGTGCCGGCAAGACGACCTTCTTCAATTGCCTCACCGGGATGTACATCCCGACCGAGGGAGTCGTCACGCTCGAGGGTCATCGCCTTCCGCCGAAGCCCCTGAAGGTGGTCAAGGCGGGCATGGCCCGCACCTTCCAGAACATCCGGCTCTTCGGCAACATGACAGCCCTCGAGAACGTCATGGTCGGCCGCTACTGCCGGACGTCCTCGATGGCGCTCACCTCGATCCTGCGCGGACCGAAGTTCAAGCGCGAGGAGGCCGCGACCCACGAGAGGGCACAGGAACTCCTCGACTATGTCGGCCTCGGCAAGTCGAGCGAGTTGCTCGCCCGCAACATGCCCTACGGTGACCAGCGCCGCCTCGAGATCGCTCGCGCCCTCGCGACCGATCCCAAGGTGCTGCTCCTCGACGAGCCCACCGCCGGCATGAACCCCAAGGAGACCGAGGAGTGCATGAACCTGATCTTCAAGATCAGGGACAGTGGACTCGCGGTCGTCGTCATCGAGCACGACATGCGCTTCATCTTCCAGCTCTGTGACCGCGTGCTCTGCCTGGTCCGCGGCGCCCTCCTCATCGAGGGCACACCGGGCGAGGTGCAGTCCGATCACCGGGTCATCGAGGCCTACATCGGTGGCGACGACGACGATGAGGAGGAGTCGGCGTGAGCCCCATGCTGAGCATCAAGAACCTCGAAGTGGCCTACGGCAAAATCAAGGCCGTCAAGGGGATCAGCTTCGACGTCAACGAGGGAGAGGTCGTCACCCTCATCGGCACCAACGGTGCCGGCAAGACGACGACCCTGCGGACCATCTCGGGTCTGCTCCGTCCCTCCGGTGGGTCGATCGAGTTCATGGGTCAGGACCTCACCTCGGTCCCAGCCCACGACATCGTGACCCTCGGCCTGGCCCACTCCCCCGAAGGTCGCCGGATCTTCCCGCGGATGACGGTCGAGCAGAACCTCCTCCTCGGCGCCTTCGCCCGCAAGGACAAGGGCATCGACGAGGACCTACAAGCGGCCTACTCGCTCTTTCCGATCCTCGAGGAGCGCAGCCAGCAGCCCGCAGGCACCTTCTCCGGTGGTGAGCAGCAGATGCTCGCCATGGGCCGGGCCATGATGAGCCGACCCAAGCTGCTCATGCTGGACGAGCCGTCGATGGGCCTGTCGCCCTTGATGATGAAGCGGATCATGTCAACGGTCACGACCCTGCAGCAGCAGGGGACGACCATCCTCCTCGTCGAGCAGAACGCCCAGGCCGCGCTCAAGCGCGCCACCAAGGGCTACGTCCTCGAGGTCGGCAAGATCGTGCTCCAGGGCACCGGCGAGGAACTGCTGGCCTCCGATGAGGTCCGCAAGGCCTACCTCGGCGAAGACTGATCGAGGCTGACCCAACCGGTCAGCAGACCAAAGACGAGAGGGTATGCCGGGCAGCCGGCATACCCTCTCGTCTTGCCTTCGCGCGTGGTCAGGTCTTCGCCGTGCGTCCCGAGGTGCGGGCGCTGGGGCGCGACTGTGAACGGGCCGCGCTGGTGGCGGTCTTCTTCGCGACGGTGGTCTTGCTCGCGGCCGCCTTCTTGGGCACAGCCTTCTTTGCTGCCGCCTTCTTGGCGGCGCTCATGGGCGTGCGGTGCGTGGTCCGGGCGGTCCTGGCGAGGACCGGCGCGAGGAAGCGACCAGTGTGGCTCTCCTCCACCGCGGCGATCTGCTCGGGGGTTCCCTCGGCGAGCAGCCGCCCTCCCCCGGATCCGCCCTCGGGGCCAAGGTCGACGATCCAGTCCGCGGACTTGATGACGTCGAGGTTGTGCTCGATGACGATGACCGTGTTGCCCTTGTCGACCAGTCCCTGAATGACGCCCAAGAGCTTTCGGATGTCCTCGAAGTGCAGGCCGGTCGTGGGTTCGTCGAGGACATAGATGGTGCGGCCGGTGGAGCGCTTCTGGAGTTCGGAGGCGAGCTTGACGCGCTGGGCCTCACCACCGGACAGGGTGGGCGCCGGCTGGCCCAGCCGGACATAGCCGAGCCCGACCTGCACGAGGGTCTCCATGTGGCGAGCGATGGCGGGCACGGCCGCGAAGAACTCGGCAGCCTCCTCGATCGGCATGTCGAGCACATCGGCGATCGTCTTGCCCTTGAAGTGCACCTCGAGGGTCTCGCGGTTGTAGCGCGCACCGTGACAGACCTCGCAGGGGACGTAGACGTCCGGGAGGAAGTTCATCTCGATCTTGATCGTGCCGTCACCGCTGCACGCCTCGCAGCGGCCGCCCTTGACGTTGAAGGAGAATCGGCCGGGCTGGTAGCCGCGGACCTTGGCCTCGGTCGTCGTGGCGAAGAGCTTACGGATGTGGTCGAAGACGCCGGTGTAGGTGGCCGGGTTGGAGCGCGGGGTGCGGCCGATGGGTGACTGGTCGACGTGCACGACCTTGTCGAGATGCTCGAGGCCGGTGACCGTCTTGTGTCGCCCCGGCACCTGACGGGCACCGTTGAGCTTGTTGGCGAGGACCGTGTAGAGGATGTCGTTGACGAGGGTCGACTTGCCGGAGCCGGACACACCCGTGACGGCCACGAGATTGCCGAGCGGGAAGGAGACCGTGACGTCGTCCAGGTTGTGCTCCTTGGCACCGACGACCGTGACCTGTCGCCCCTTCTCCTGCGGTCGGCGCACCGAGGGAGTTTCGATCTCGAGTCGCCCGGAGAGGTATTTGCCGGTGATCGAGTCCTTGTGATTGAGCAGGTCCTTGACCGTGCCCGAGTGGACCACCTGGCCGCCGTGCTCCCCTGCGCCGGGGCCGATGTCGACGACCCAGTCCGCCGTTGCGATGGTGTCCTCGTCGTGCTCGACGACGATGAGGGTGTTGCCGAGGTCGCGCAGGCGGGTGAGCGTCTCGATGAGGCGGTGGTTGTCGCGCTGATGCAGGCCGATGCTCGGCTCGTCCAGCACGTAGAGGACACCCACGAGGCCTGATCCGATTTGGGTCGCGAGCCGGATGCGCTGGGCCTCACCGCCGCTCAGCGTGCCCGCCGCCCGATCGAGGCTGAGGTAGTCGAGGCCGACGTCGAGGAGGAAGCCAAGGCGCGCGTTGATTTCCTTGATCACTCGCTCGGCGATCTGGGCCTCCCGCTCGCTGAAGTCGACCCCGAGGAGGAAGGTTG
>Ga0209477_1000093_pt1 | contig 44896 bp, 41 predicted proteins | sample KloWWTupernatant_FD_187180 | JGI IMG/M metagenome (GOLD analysis project Ga0209477, IMG submission 187180) | Active sludge microbial communities from Klosterneuburg, Austria, studying microevolution and ecology of nitrifiers - Klosterneuburg... | ecosystem: Engineered > WWTP > Aerobic digester >...
CAACTCCATCGGTCTGGCGACCTGCAGGAGCGGCTGATTCGCGCCAGGATGGCGCGAATCAGCCGCTCCTACAGGGCAACGATGTCGATTGCCCTGACGGCGACTAGGGGTAGAGCAGGCACTCCGACCAGCGCCCGTCTCGCAGCTGCCACAGGTGGCGGTCGTGCAGGCGGAACGGCATCCCGTACCAGAACTCCACGCGTTCGGCGCGCAGTCGATAGCCCGACCAGTGCGGCGGACGCGGCACCGGTCCCCCGGCGAAGCGATCGTCGAATTCCGCGCAGCGCTGCTCGAACACCTCGCGCGACGCCAGTTCCTCGGACTGGATCGAGGCCCAGGCGCCGATCTGGCTGTCGCGCGGACGCGTGGCGAAATACGCGTCGGCTTCGGTGGCGGTCACGGGCTCGATCGCGCCCTCGATCCGTACCTGCACCTGGTTGCGCAGCCGCTTCCACAGGAACAGCAGCGCGGCATGCGGATTGGCCGCCAGTTGCCGGCCCTTGTGGCTCAGCGTGTTGGTGTAGAAGACGAAGCCCGCGGGGTCGGCGCCCTTGAGCAGCACCGTGCGGGCCGAGACCCTGCCGTCCGGCGTGGCCGTGGCCAGCGTCATCGCGGTAGGCTCGGGCTCGCCGGCGGCTTCCGCCTCGGCAAGCAGGCGCTGGAAGGTATCGAGGATCTCGGGCGCGAGCGACATGCGACTCTCCAGGCAGCGACCCGACGATTGTGGAAGCCCGACGCAACCGACGGCAAGCCCGCGCGGCTACCCCGATGCGCTGGTCGAGGCGCTGCTCGATGCTTTCGCCCTGCCGCGCCGGCGTCGTCCGCTGCTGGTGGGGCTCTCGGGCACCCAGGCCAGCGGCAAGAGCACCCTGGCCGCGCAGCTCGCGCGCGCGGCGGAACGACGCGGCCACCCGACCCTGGTGCTGGCGCTCGACGACTACTACCTCGGCCGGCATGAGCGGCATGAACTGGCACGGCGCGTCCACCCCCTGCTCGCGACCCGCGGCGTGCCGGGCACCCACCACATCGCGGCCCTGCACGACACGCTGCGCGCCTGCCGCGCAGGGCGCGCGCAGGGATTGGCGCTGCCGCGCTTCGACAAGGGCCGCGACTCGCGCCTGCCACCCTCGCGCTGGCGCCGCGTCGCGCGCGCGCCCGCGCTGGTGATCCTCGAGGGCTGGTGCGTCGGCGTGCCGCCTCAGGGCGCGCGCGCCCTGCGTGCCCCGCTCAACCGGCTCGAGCGCGTCGACGATGCCGATGCCCGCTGGCGCCGCCACGTCGAGGATTGCCTGCACCGCGACTACCTGCCCGTGTGGCGCCTGCTCGATCGCCTGGTGCTCCTGGCCGCGCCCTCGTTCGAGGTCGTGGCGCGCTGGCGCGACGAGGCCGAGCGGCCATTGCGCGTGCAGGGCGCGCCCAAGGCGATGTCGACGGCGGCGATCCGCCGCTTCATCGCCCACTACGAGCGCCTGACCCGGCATGCGCTGCAAGTCCTGCCTGGCATCGCTGACGTCACCGTGCAACTCGATGCGCGACGCAAGGTCCGGCAGGTTCGCTGGTCGTCGCCAACCGTGGAATCGACTGCCCGACCGCGCCCTGCTTCGAAGCGAGTCCGGGACCGCCGCCATCCGCGTGGCGGCGAGTTCCACTGAATGTCTGAGCCGACACGCGGATGGCGGCGGTCCCGGACCCCCACGCTTGCCAAGGCGGCCCGCGCAGCGCAGGTCGCGGCTTAGCCGTCGCGGTCGCCCGCGGCGGCGCGCAGCAGCATCTCCAGGTCCACGGGCTTGAGCAGGAAGGCGTCGGCGCCGGCACGCAGGGCGGCTTCGCGCGCGTCGCCGACGACCGAACCCGAGAGCGTGACAATGCGGCCGGTGTAGCCCTGCGCGCGCAGGCGATACACCGCCGTGTTGCCGGAAAGGCCCGGCATCTGCACGTCGATGACCAGCAGGTCGGGGGGCCGCGCGGTCGCGCGGTCGAGCGCGTCGTTGGCCGAGCTTGCGGTCTCGACCTCGTATCCGGCCTCCTCCAGCACCAGCTTGAGCAGGTCGCGCAGGTCGGGATCGTCGTCGGCGACCAGCGCGCGCGTGCCCGCGACCACTTCCGTCGCCGCGCCGGGCGCGCTGGCCGACGGACGCAGGCGGTCGGACATCGATGGCACCTCGACCCGGAAGCAACTGCCCTCGCCGACCCGGGACTCGAGGCTGACGTCGCCGCCGAGGCGCTGCGCGAGGCGCCGCACGATGGCCAGCCCCAGGCCGGCGCCGGGCGCACTGGTGCCCTCCAGGCGCGCGAAGGCCTCGAACACGCGCGCCTGCTGCTCCGGCGCGATGCCCGGCCCGGTGTCCCGCACCGCGATCGCGATGCGCTGGCCGTCCCAGTCCAGCGCCACGTCGATGCGTCCGGCGCGGGTGAACTTGATCGCGTTGCCGACCAGGTTGCCGATGATCTGGCGCAGCTTGATCCAGTCGCTCGCCGGCAGCCCCTCGGCCGACAAGGTGCCGGTGACGCCGAAGCCCAGCCCGCGTTCGGCGGTCAGCGGCTCGTACAGTTCGCGCACCTCCTCGGCCAGCGCGCGCGGATCGATCGGGCGCAGCTCGATCGGCGCGCCCTCGCCGTCGCTGGCATACACCAGCAGGTTCTCGGCCAGCGCGCCGAGCTGGATCGCGGCGCGCTTGATCGCGCGCAGGGCCTTGGCCGCGCCCGGCTCGGCGCCGACCCGCCGCTCGAGCAGGTGCACGTAGCCCAGCACCGCCGTCAGCGGGGTGCGGAAGTCGTGCGACAGCGTGGCCATCAGCCCGGTCTTGAGCGCGTTGGACTGCTCCAGCGCCGAGCGCTGCTGCTCGAGCTCGCCCTGGACCTTCTTCAGGCGCCGCAGCGCGCGCGACTTCTCCTGGCCGGAAAGCTCGGCCTCGTTGCCGAGTTGCTGCACGGCGCGCTGGCGCGCGACATCGGTGCTTGCATCGAGCAGGATCACCCAGTAGCCGCCGCCATCGGGCACGCGATGCAGGTGCACGCTGCGCCCGTTGGGCAGCTCGACCTGCGGGAACACCTGCACGTCGTTGTCGCCCACGCCGAGGAACAGGTCGCGCAGGTTCGCCGTCGCGTCGGCGGCGTCGGCGCCGTCGAGCCCGTACCAGGCCAGCTCGCCGGTGGTCTCGACCAGTCGCCCGTCGCGATCGAAGCGCAGCACCACGGGGCGCGCGGCCTCGATCAGGCAGGCGCGCAGGTACAGGCGGATCAGCGGCGGGTAGCCTTCGCTCACGCCAGCAGCTCCGCCAGCGCCGCGAATGCGGCCTCGACCCCGTCGCCGGTGCGCGCACTGGTCTCGAACACCGGCATGGTCTCGCGCAGGCCGGCGACGGTGCGCGGCAGCACCTCCCACTTGTCGACCAGGTCGAGCTTGTTGACCAGCAGCACGGCCTTGGGTTCGCCCAGCGTGCTGCGCGCCTGCATCAGCAGGTACAGCGCCGAACGCAGCGTGGGCTCGCGGGTGCCGTCGCAGACCAGCATCACCCCGCTGGCGCCCTTGAGGTAACTCTGGTTGAGGAGGTCGAGCGCGCTCTTGCCAGCGATGTCCCAGATCACGAGCTTGATCGCGCCGCCTGGCCGCTCGACGAGGCGCGAGTCGACCTTGACCCCGACCGTGGTCAGGTACTTGTCGGAAAAGGTGTTGCGGACGTAGCGCGCGACCAGGCTGGTCTTGCCGACGCCGAAGTCGCCGAGCAGGCAGACCTTGCGGGCGGGTTGGTTCATGGCGTGTCGCCCTCGCGCAGGGACAGCAGCACGCGCGCCGCGCGGCGCTTCTGCGCCGCGCGCGGGTCGACGGACGGGTCGGGCGTGTACGCCTCCACCTCCAGGTCCGGGACCTCGCGCCGCAACGCCTCGGCCAGCCAGCGCGCGCGGCGTTCGCGCAGGTCGCGATTGTACGCCTCGGTGCCGACCTCGTCGGTGAGGCCCAGGGTCCGGACCTGCAGCGTGCGGCCGAGGAGGGTGGCGAGTTCGAGTCCACGGCGCACCCCGACCACCGCGCCATCGAGCTCGCCGCGCGCTGCCGCGGCCGGCTCGGTTTCGTCGCTGAACGGGATGTCGAGCACGTCCATGCGCGCCACCAGGCCGTCGAACAGCATCCGCTCGGTGGCGACCAACGCGCTGAAGTCGCGCTCGCGCACCTGCGGCAGGCGCTCGACGGCCGCGCCCAGGCTGGCGATCCATTCCTGCGACGCGGCGCCGCGCACGGTCAGCTTGCGGCGCGCGAAATCGAGCGCGACGCCATCGGGAATGCCGATCCGGGCCGCGAGCGTGCCGACCACGTCGGGTTGCAGGCCGCTGGCATCGACGCCGACCACGCCGGGTATCGCGGCGGCGCGGCCCGCGACGTCCTCCGCCCAGGCGATCGGCGCCGTGCCCGACAGGCTGAGCACGCCCGCGCGCGCCGAAACCTGCACTTCCGGCGGCGGCGTGAGCAGGGTGCGCGCGCGCCGCACCAGCATCTCGGCATCGTTCGAGACGAAGCCCTTCACGTCGTAGACCAGGTCGGCGCCGCGGAAATCGGCCTGCGCCTGCGCCAGGCGCAGCGGATCGGCCTGCGGGTCGACCAGGCCGCGCACGCGCACCCAGTCCCAGGGATCGGCGTCGAGGCCCTGGAGGTAGAAGCCGGGCCAATCCTGCAGCACCGCCTCGAGGCGCGCGATGCGCCGCGTCCACGTCCACTCGCGCAACCACAGGCCGCCGAGCAGCGCCACCACCAGGCCCGCCGCGATCGCCAGCGGCAGGCGCGAGGGCGAGGTCATCGGGCGCCCGTCGCGCTGGCGCACGGCGTCGTCGACGGTCTGCAGCGAAAGCTGCTCGGCGAAGGCCAGGCCGAGGTCGGAATCGCGCGCGTCGATCGGTGCCAGCGGGTCGGCGAGGCGCGCGTGGATGGACTCCAGGCGCAGCTGCAGCGACTCGCGCAGCGCCGGCGGCGGCGCGCCGCGCACGAACGCGGCAAGGTTCAGGCGCGGGCCCTCGAGCAGCATCACCAGGTGCTCGCCCACGCGCGCGGACTCCAGGCCGGCGCCATCGGTGCGGCCGACCGAGTCCTTCACGAATTCGCCGAGCGCGGTCAGCATGCCGGAAATCGCGTCGCTGTCGAGGTCGGGCAGGTCCGGCGCCGACTCGCGATGCATCACCAGCCCCGACTCGCGCTCGATCAGGAACAGGTGGTCGATGCGGAACCGCATCGTGTGCTGGAGCACGACCTCGGCGTACGAGGCCCCGGTGCGCCAGGCCTCGAAGCGCCAGCGCAGGCCGCGCGGGGTGAAGCTCGACTCCAGCGCGCGGTTGAGGTCGCCGACCAGCGCGCGCAGCGATTCCGCGATCGCCTTGCGGATGATCGGGCCGATGACCGGGAACAGGGCGTCCACGATCGCCTGGCGCTGCTTGCGCACCGCGCCGCCGAGCGCGCTGGCCACCGGTTCCGACAGCGCGCGCGCGAGCCGCGGCCCATCCTCCTGGCCGGCGCGCTCGAGCAATTGCGGCAGTCGCCGCGGGAGATCCTTGCGCGCCTGCTCCAGGACCGCGATGCGCTGGCGTTCGCGCTCGAGGTCGGCCAGGCGCGCCGCATGCGCGTCCAGCGCCGCCCGCTCCGCGCCCAGCAGCAGGTCCTTGAGCCGCTCGAACTCCGATTCGGACACGTGCGTCCCCGGGTGCGGCCGGCTACTTCTTCGTCGGCAGCTCGAACTCGCCCTTGATGCGCAGCGCCAGTTCGGTCAGCAGTGCGGCGAAGTCGCCGCGCGACAACTTCTCGCCGCGCAATTCCTGGCGCGCCGCCGCCAGCGCCGACTCGGCGCCCGCGCTGGCCGCCTTGAGGCTCGCCGCGAGTTCCGCCAGGGCCTTGCGCGCACGTTCATCGCTGGCCGATTGCTCGTGCTGCAGGCGGTCGATCGCGCCGTTGATCTCGGCCCGCGCGCTGCGCGCCGCCTGCAGCGTGCGCGCCTCGAGTTCCTCCACCGCCTTGCCGCGGTCGCCGACTTCCAGCCGCACCGCCTTGGCGAGCTTGTCGACCTGGTCGTCGAGGCGCTTCTCCAGGGCCGACACGCGCTTCTCCATCTCGCTGCGCAGCCGGCCCGCTTCCTGCTCGAGCTTCTGCGCCAGCTCCTGGAAGCGGCGCTCGTAATCGCGCATCTGGCCGCCGAACAGGATGTCGCGGATCTGGTCGACGTTGCGCTCGGCCGCGTCGGCGGCGGGTGGTTTCTTCTCGGCCACGAGTTCGCTCCTCCTGCCAGCCGTGTGCGGGAGCGCGCTGGCCGCGGCGCGCGCCGGTCGCGCCGCCTTGCCGCGGACCGGCGCCGTCGCGCGCGTCGCGCCGGCCTTGCCCGCCCCCCCGATCTTGCGTGCCATGTTACCCCCTGGGGCCCGCGGCCCCGCCTGCAGGCCCGGCCTTGTGTCGTGCGACGCTGCGCCAAGCGCGCGCGCCCGTCAAGGGCCGCGCCGCGCGGCCCTCAACGCCGCTCGAGGCGGTAGCCGTGCTGGTAGACGGCCGTGAGCTGCCAGCCGTGGGTGCCGTCGAGTCCGAGCTTCTTGCGCAGCCGGCTCATGTGCGTATCGACCGTGCGGGTGGCGACGCCCGCGCCCAGGTTCCAGACCTGTGACAGCAAGGTGTCACGGCTGACGACCCGGCCATGGCGACGGAACAGGAATGCGGCGAGGTCGAACTCGCGGTCGGTCAGGCGCACTTCCTGCCCCGCGAGCGTGAGGCGCCGGCGCTGGGTGTCGATCTCGTAGGGCTGGACGTCGCGGATCACGACGTCGAGCGCGGCCACGCCGCTGCGGCGCAGGACGGCCTCGATCCGCGCCAGCAGTTCGGGGCGGCTGGGCGGCTTGACCAGGTAGTCGTCGGCGCCACTGCGCAGGCCGTGCACCACGTCGGCCTCGGCGGTGCGCGCGGTCAGGAACAGCACCGGCAACTGCGCCTGCGCCGAGTGCCGCACCCACTCCAGCAACTCCGGTCCCGAGGCGTCGGGCAACATCCAGTCGAGCAGCAGGCCGTCGACCGACTCCGCGCCCAGGCGCCGGCGGAACTCCGCGGCGGTGCCGTACCGGCGCACGCGATAGCCGGCCTCGGTGAGCCATTGCGCGTACAGCGCGGCCTGGTCGGGATCGTCCTCGACCAAGCCGATCGTGACCGCCCCGCGCGCCTCGGCCGCGTCGACCGCGGCGGGTTTGGTCATTGCACGAGGAAGCTGATCTTGAGGTTGACCCGCCACTCGACGACCTTGCCTTCGCCGTTGGTGATCACCTTCATCTCGTTCACCCAGGCGCCCTGGATGCCCTTGAGGGTCTTGGCGACCTTCTTGAGGCCCGACTGCACCGCATCGTCGAAACCCTTGTTCGACGATGAACTCACTTCAATCACCTTCACGACGGAACTGGCCATGGCAGCGCTCTCCGCTTCGGACAATGTCGAATTCCAGTCTAGCAAAAGGGCGGCGACGGAAGATGCAGCGGTCGGCGCCCGCGCAAATGTCCCGAGTCAATCCTGCGACAACGTTGCCAGCGCCGCCAAGCCGCCATATCCGGCGCGATAGTCCGGCCAGGCGCAGTCGAATCCGCTCGCCGCGAGTCGCGTCGCGCGGAGGCGGCGGCCACTGGGGGGGCCGGCGGACGGCGCGGCGACCGTGAGCCCCATGCGCTGCGCGATCCACTGCAGGACCTCGGCCTCGGGCGCCGGATGGCCGTCGGATCCAAGGTAGAGCGACGCTGGCGCCGCCAGGCCCAGAAGGTGGTGCAAGGCGGCGGCGGCATCCTCGACATGGATGCGGTTGGTCCAGTGCCGGGCCGCACCGCCCTGGCCGGCCCGCACGCGTGCCAGCAGCGCCTCGCGCCCGGGGCCGTAGATGCCCGCGAAGCGCACCACGACCAGGCCCGGGACGCGTTCGCGCAGGCGCAGTTCGGCTTCCAGCAGCAACTGCCCGTTCCACTGCCGCGGCTGCGGCGGCGTGTCCTCGTCGACCCAGCCGCCACCGTCCTCGCCATATACCGCGGTGCTCGACACGAACAAGAAGCGGCGCGGCGGCGCGGCCAGCGCGTCGAGCAGCCGCGCCGGGCCGTCGACGTAGAGCGCGCGATAGGCGGCCGCGTCGCGCTGCGCCGGCGCCGGCAGGTAGACCAGCGCGTCGGCCGCGAGGCCGCGCGGCAGCGGCGGATGCGGCGCGGCGAGATCGACGTGGCGCCCGCGCAGCGGCGCGGGCGGCACGCTGCGGCGCGTGAGGGCGTGGACCTCGATGCCGCTGGCGGCCAGGCGCAGACCCAGCCGCGTGCCGACGTCGCCGCAGCCGGCGATCAGGCAGCTGCGCAAGGTCCGGGCTCCCTGCTCAGGCCGCCGCGACCGACGCGCCTGCCGTCGGCGGCGGCGCGCGCCGCGACAACCAGCGCAGCCACAGCAGCCACACCACCAGCGCGTCGAGGATGATCAGGGCCTGCCACAGGTACAGGTGGAACCAATCGAACCACACCTGGCTCCACTGGCCCATGTAGAACAGGCTGATGATGCGCACCACGTTGAGGGCCTGGATCGCGACGAAGCCGAGCGCGAAGCCGGCCAGCTTCTGGCGCAGCGTGGCCGGGAACGCGAATACCGCCGCGAACAGGATGATCACCGCCTCCATGCCGTTGCAGCCGCGCTCGATCGAGACGGCGAAGCCGTTGATCGTGCTCTGCAGCACCTTGCCCTGGCTGGTGACGTTGTCGTCGAACAGGTGGATGAGCTGGGTGCTGACCCAGGCCACCACGCTGGTGAAGGGATCGACGAACAGGACCTCGACCGGCTTGAGCACGTATGCCCAGAACAGGCCGAGGAGCAGGATCACGAAGACGATGACGAAGCGAAGCATGTGGGCTGGGATCGATGGCGCAGCCCGAATGCTAGCATCCGGGCCATGAATCCGGCCCCCAACGTGTTCCTGGTCGGGCCGATGGGCGCCGGCAAGAGCACCATCGGCCGGCGCCTCGCCCGGCATTTCGGGCTCGCCTTCATCGACCTCGACGACGAGCTCGAGGCGCGCACCGGCGCCAGCGTGAAGCTGATCTTCGAACTAGAGGGCGAAGCCGGCTTCCGCGCGCGCGAGTCCGCGCTGCTGGCCGAACTGGCGCAGGCCGACGGGCGCCTGCTCGCGACCGGCGGCGGCACCGTGCTCGATGCGGGCAATCGCGCGCTGCTGCGCTCGCGCGGCTTCGTGGTCTGGCTGCGCGCCAGCGTCGCCCAGCAGCTGCGGCGGCTCGAGCGCGACCGCAAGCGCCCGTTGCTGGGAGGGCCCGACCGCCGCGCCCGCCTCGAGCAGCTCGCCGCCGAACGCGATCCGCTGTATGCCGAGGTCGCCGACCTTACGGCCGCGGCGGAAGACCTCAGCGCCGGCGTCGCCGCGCAACACCTTGCCGGCGAGCTAGAGCGCTGCTGGCAGCGCAGCGCCGCCCGGGAGACCGCGGCGTGAGCCTGCGCCGCGTGGCGGTCGAACTCGGACACCGCGCCTACGCGATCCACATCGGTCCTGGCGCGATCGGCGAAGCGGCGGCATGGCGCGATGCGGTGCGCGGACGCCACGCGCTGGTGGTGACCAACCCGGTCGTGGGCGCGCACTACGCCGCCCGCGTGGTGGCGGCATTGGGCGCGCGCGAGGTCCGGGTGCACGAGGTGCCCGAGGGCGAAGCCCACAAGACCCTGGCCGAGGCGGGCCGCGTGTTCGCCGCGCTGGCCGCGCTCAAGGCCAGCCGCGACGCCACGGTGGTCGCGCTGGGCGGCGGCGTGATCGGCGACCTTGCCGGATTCGCCGCAGCCTGCTGGATGCGCGGCGTGGCCCTGGTGCAGGTGCCCACCACGCTGCTGGCGATGGTCGATTCGGCGGTCGGCGGCAAGACCGCGGTGGACCTGCCCGAGGGCAAGAACCTGGTCGGCGGCTTCCACCAGCCGCGCGCGGTGGTGGCCGACACCGACACCCTCGCCACCCTGCCCGCGCGCGAGTTGCGCGCCGGTCTTGCCGAGGTGCTCAAGTACGGCGCGATCGGCGACCCCGCGTTCCTCGACTGGTTGGCCGCGCACGCCGACGCGCTGCTGGCGCGCGAGCCCGGCGCCACCACCCACGCGATCGAGACCAGTTGCCGCCACAAGGCCGGGATCGTCGCGCGCGACGAGCATGAATCCGGCGAGCGCGCGCTGCTCAATTTCGGCCACACCTTCGCCCACGCGCTGGAGACCGCCACCGGCTACGAGGCGCTGCGCCATGGCGAGGCGGTGGCGATCGGGATGGTGCTCGCGGCGCGGCTGTCGGCGGCGCTGGGCCTGGCGGGCGCTGTGCAGGCGCGCGAACTCGCCGCGGCGCTGGCGCGCTTCGGCCTGCCCACCGCGCCACCGGCCGGGCTGGCGCCGACGCGCCTGCTCGAACTCATGCGCCTGGACAAGAAGGCCCAGAGCGGCCGGTTGCGCCTGGTGCTGTGGCGCGGTCCGGGCCGTGCCGAAGTGGTGCCGGACGTGCCGGAGGACGCGATTCTTGCCGTGCTGCGCTGAATGCCGGGGTCGGCGCCATGGCGCGTCGGCTAGACTTCGGGCATGCGGATATTCATGCAAACCCAGCCCCAGGGCGGCGAGGCACCGAAGTACTGCCACCTGATCCTGCAGCAGGACCTGCTCGGCGGCTGGACGCTGCTGCGCGAATCCGGGCAACAGGGCGGCCGCGGCACCCTCAAGCGCGAGGTCTACCTCGAGCGCGAGGCGGCCGAACTGGCCCTGATGGCGGCGCGCGACGCGCAACTGCGGCGCGGCTTCCATGTCATGTTCTTCCAGGGCATCGAGGCCCCGCCCGGCTCGGCCTATGAGCCCTGAGTCCGGCCGCGCGCGCGCGATCCTGCTGCGGCTGCTGTTGTCCGCCCTGTCATGGCTGCCCGCGGGGATCGCCGTAGCGGCCACCCCGAAGGCCGGCGAAAAGCGCATCTGCGTGCCCAGTGCCGATGGCAAGGCCTGGGAATGCGGGACCCCCGACAACCCGCCGCCCGAGCGCGGCCTGCCCGCAGTACTCGATCCCGGTACCGGTGCGCCGCCGCCGACCTTCCTGGCCGCGCCGCCCAGCGACCCGCCCCACGTCTACGCCGCGCCGCCGCCGGCACCCGCGCAGCCGCTGCCGGACCAGTTTCCGAGCGTCCAGCGCGGGGACACGACGTCGCCCGCGCCGGAGCCCGCCGCGGAGCCCGTGGCCGATGCCGGCGGCGCAGGGTCCGCGCCCGCAACGGAGCTGCCGGCGCCCGCGACCGCGGAAGCCCACGCGGCGCCCGCACCGGCCACGGTCGATTCCGGCGTCGAGGCGCTGGCGCCACCGCCGTTCCTGGCCGCGCCGCCGGTGCGCCGCCCGGTGCCGCTGGCGCCGGTCCTGGCCCCGGCCGAAGCGGCGCGCGAGGAGGTGCTTGCCGCCACCCCGGTCGATCCGGGTCCGGCCGCGCCACCACCGGCAAGCGACGCGCCGGTCGCAGCGGTGCCGCCGGCGGCCGGAACCGACACGCCGCAGGCCGAGGTGCCGGCGGTCGCCGGATCGCCGGGCGAGGCGGGGTTCGAGCCTGCGGCCGCTTCGGTGCCGCCCGTCGAGCCGGCGCCGCTGCCCATGCCGGATACCGAACCCCGGCCACCGGCAGTCGCCGAACCGGTCGCGGAAACCGCCACGACGTCCAAACCCGTGGCGGTCGAGGCGCCTGCCACGGAAGCCGCCGCGATTCCCGGACCGCCGGCGTTCGAGGAACCGGTTGCGCAAGCCGGCGTGAATTCCGGGCAGCCGTCGGTGGCGGAGCCTGCCGTTGAAGCCGCCGCGACTGCCGCGCCGCCGAGGGTCGCGGAGCCGGTCGCGGATGCTGCCGCGATTTCCGGGACGGAGCCGCCGGAGGCCGCGCCAGCCGAGGCGCCTGCGACGATCGAGCCCGCCGCGACGAGCGCGGCGGAAACGGCGCAAGCCGACATCGCGCCCGCCAGCGACGCCGCGGCGCCCGGCGAATCCACCGACGCCGGCGCAATGGAACGGGCGCCGGCGCCCGTCGCTGCGCCGTCCCCTGCGACGGAATCGCCCCCGACCCGGCCGGCAGTCGTCCTGCCCTTGCAGGCGCCGGCCGAATTCCTGCGCCTGCCGGCTGGCGCATGGACCGCGCAACTGGGGCGCAGCGCCGGCCGCGTCGACGGCGCCCTTGCCGCGATCGGCAGCGATGCACGCGCGATCGCGGACCCGATCTACCTGGTCGCCGTCGGCGCGGCGGACGCACGACATTGGCTGCTGCTGTGGTCGCGCTTCGACGATGCGGAGGCCGCGCGACGCGCCTTGCGCGCGGCCGGCCTGCGCGGCGTCCCGCGCCGCATCGGGCCGCTGCAGGCCGAGATCCGGGCGGCCGGCACGCTGGCGCCGCCGGCGTACGCGGGCGTCCGCGCGGCATCGCCGATGGCGGCCGCCGGCGCGGCGCCAGACTGGCAGCCGGCGCCGCCAAGTCGCGGCGACGTGGCTGCACTGGCCCTGCCCGGCGCCGCCCGCTTCGAGGCCCTGCCTGCCGACGCCTGGACGGTGCAACTCGCGCGCGCCGGCAGCAGCGCCGGCTTCGCCGCGCTCATGGCCCGCGCCGGCCTGGCGCCGACCGAGTGCCACGTGGTTGCGCTCGCCGGGAATGGCGCGCGCAGCTACCTGCTGCTGTGGTCGCAATTCCCCGACGCCGATGCCGCGCGCGCGGCGGCGCGATCGCTGCGCGGGGCGCCCGGCGCTTTCGTGCGCCGGATCGGCCCGTTGCAGGCCGAGGCACGACGCGCCCGCTGACACGCCCCATCCAGGATCGAAGCCATGCCCGCGACGACACCCCAGAACGATCGCTTCCTGCGCGCGCTGCGCCGCCAGCCGGTGGACCGCACGCCGGTCTGGATCATGCGCCAGGCCGGTCGCTACCTGCCGGAATACCGCGCCACCCGCGCGCGCGCGGGCAACTTCCTCGCCCTGGCCAAGACCCCGGAACTGGCCTGCGAGGTGACCTTGCAGCCGCTGGCGCGCTTTGCGCTCGACGCGGCGATCCTGTTCTCCGACATCCTCACCATTCCCGACGCGATGGGCCTCGGCCTGTCCTTCGGCGAGGGCGAGGGCCCGCGCTTCGCGCACCCGGTGCGCAGCGCGGCCGAGGTCGCGCGCCTGGGCGTGCCGGACATGGAGGGTGAATTGCGCTACGTCACCGATGCGGTGCGCCTGATCCGGCGCGAGTTGCACGGCCGCGTGCCGCTGATCGGATTCTCCGGCAGTCCCTGGACCCTGGCCTGCTACATGGTCGAGGGCGGCGGCAGCGATCGCTACGCGCGGATCAAGGCGATGGCGCTGGAGGACCCGGCCACGCTGCATCGGCTGCTCGCGCTCAATGCGCGCGCGGTGACGGCATACCTCGAGGCGCAGATCGCCGCCGGCGCGCAGGCGGTGATGGTGTTCGATACCTGGGGCGGCGTGCTGACGCCGGCGCAGTACCGCGAGTTCTCGCTGCGCTACCTCGGCGAGATCGCGGCCACGCTGGCGCGCGGCAGCGGCGATTCGGCCGTGCCGCTGATCGTGTTCAGCAAGGGCGTGCACCAGCTGGAGTTGATCGCGGCCTGCGGCTGCGAGGCGGTGGGCCTGGACTGGACGGTGGACCTGGGCGATGCGCGCCGGCGCATCGGGCATCGCGTGGCGCTGCAGGGCAATCTCGATCCGGCGACGCTGTATGCCAGTCCCGACGCGATCCGCCACGCGGTCGCCGACACCCTGGCGTCGTTCGGCGCCGGCACCGGGCATGTGTTCAACCTCGGCCACGGCGTCACGCCCGACGTCGATCCGGAACACGTGCGGGTGCTGGTCGACGCGGTGCACGAACTGTCCGCGCCCTACCACGCCTGAGGGCTGCACCCGACGCCGAACTGCGTTGGCCGACGCTCCGCCCGACGGTCCGCCGTCATTCCCGCGCAAGCGGGAATCCATCTTGCGGTCCTGCGGGCGCCTCGGCTCAGGACGGCAGGCGGCGGATCCGCGCGCCCAGCCCCGAGAGCTTTTCCTCGATGTTCTCGTAGCCGCGATCGATGTGGTAGACGCGGTCGACCGTGGTGTCGCCGTGCGCCACCAGCCCGGCCAGGACCAGGCAGGCCGAGGCGCGCAGGTCGGTGGCCATGATCGGCGCGCCGCTCATGTGCACGACGCCGCGGATGATCGCGGTATTGCCCTCGACCTTGATGTCCGCGCCCAGTCGCTGCAGTTCCTGCACGTGCATGAAGCGGTTCTCGAACACGGTCTCGGTGATCACGCCCACGCCCTCGGCCACGGTGTTGAGCGCGGTGAACTGCGCCTGCATGTCGGTCGGGAAGGCCGGGTACGGCGCGGTGCTGAGGTTGACCGAGCGCGGGCGGTTGCCGCGCATGTCGATCTCGATCTGGTCATCGGTGGTGTTGATGTGCGCACCGGCGTCCTCGAGCTTGGACAGCACCGCGTCCAGGGTCTTGGGCCGCGTGCGCTTGGCGACCACGCGGCCGCCGGTGATGGCGCCGGCGACCAGGAAGGTGCCGGTCTCGATCCGGTCGGGCAGCACCTCGTAGGTGGTGCCGTGCAGGCGCTCGACCCCGTGCACGACGATGGTGTTGCTGCCTGCGCCCTCGATCTGCGCGCCCATGCTGATCAGGCAGTTCGCGAGGTCGACCACCTCGGGTTCCTGGGCCGCGTTCTCGATCACGGTGGTGCCGTGGGCGAGCGCCGCCGCCATCATGATGTTCTCGGTGCCGGTGACCGTCACCATGTCCATCATCACGCGCGCGCCCTTGAGGCGCTTCGCGCGGGCGTGGATGTAACCCTGCTCCACCGTGATCTCGGCGCCCAGCGCCTCGAGGCCCTTGATGTGCATGTCGACCGGGCGCGAGCCGATCGCGCAGCCGCCGGGCAGCGACACCAGCGCCTCGCCGAAGCGCGCGACCAGCGGGCCCAGGACCAGGATCGAGGCGCGCATGGTCTTGACCAGGTCGTAGGGCGCGACGTAGCGCCGCGCGGGCCGCGGGTCGACCAGGATGCGCATGCGCTCGTCCACCACCAGCTGCACGCCCATCTGGCCCAGCAGTTCCATGGTGGTGGTGACATCGTGCAGGTGCGGCACGTTGCCGATCTCGACCGGCTCGTCGGCCAGCAGCGTCGCGGCCAGGATCGGCAGCACCGCGTTCTTGGCCCCGGAGATCCAGACCTCGCCATTGAGCGGCTCGCCGCCGCTGATCACGATCTTCGCCATCGGATTACCTCGCGCGACCCGCGGCTCAGGCGCCGCGCGACGCTTCCTCGGGCGTGACGGTCCGCAGGCTCAGCGCATGGATCGCGCCACCCATCAGTTCGCCCAGCGTGGCATAGACCATCCGGTGGCGGGCCAGCGGCAGCTTGCCCTGGAACGCCGCGGACACCACTTCGGCCTCGAAGTGCACGCCATCGGCGCCGTGCACGGTGGCACGCGAGCCCGGCAGGCCCTGCTCGATCAAGCGCTGGATGGTGGCGGCGTCCATGGGTGCTCGGGTTTCACGGCCCGGTAACGGACCGCGGCGCGCGGCGGTGCGGCGGCCTGGCGGGGGGATGGGGGTAGAATGGGCGGCGCATGGTAGCCGAAGGCGGCCCGCTGAAGAATGCCGTCCGTGCCCGTGCCCCTGGAGCGCCTGCGAAACGCCATGAACGCACAAGTCCGCCCTGCGACTTCCAACCCCGCCGCGCCCCGCCTGGATGGCGATCGGCTCGAGACCAGTGCCCGCGAGGTCTTCGCGATCGAGTCCCGCGCCATCGCCGGACTCGCCGACCGCCTCGACGGCGGCTTCCGCCGCGCCTGCGAACTGATCCTGGCCTGCCGCGGCCGCGTCGTGGTCACCGGCATGGGCAAGTCCGGCCACATCGCGAGCAAGATCGCCGCCACCCTGGCCTCGACCGGCACGCCGGCCTTCTTCGTCCACCCGGGCGAAGCCAGCCACGGCGACCTCGGCATGATCACCGCGAGCGACGTGGTGCTGGCGCTGTCGAACTCGGGCGAGACCGATGAACTGCTGACCATCGGGCCGCTGATCAAGCGCCAGGGCGTGCCGCTCATCGCGCTCTCGGGCAAGCCCGACTCCACCCTGGGCCGGCTCGCCGACGTGCACCTGGACGTGAGCGTGGCCGAGGAAGCCTGCCCGCTGGGCCTGGCGCCGACCGCGAGCACCACCGCGGCGCTGGTGATGGGCGATGCGCTCGCGATCGCGCTGCTCGAGGCCCGCGGTTTCACCGCCGAGGATTTCGCCCGCTCGCATCCGGCCGGCAGCCTGGGCCGCCGCCTGCTGCTGCTGATCAGCGACATCATGCACGCCGGCGAGCAGGTGCCCAAGGTCGGGGCCGGCGCCAGCATCTCCGAGGCCCTGGTCGAGATGACGCGCAAGGGCCTGGGCATGACCGGCGTGGTCGACGACGACGGCCGCCTGCTCGGGGTTTTCACCGATGGCGACCTGCGCCGCATCCTCGACGACGAACGCTGCGACCTGCGCGCGACGCCGGTCACGAAGGTGATGACCGCGCGTCCCAAGTCGATCCAGCCCGACCGGCTCGCCGCGGAAGCCGCGCGCGTGATGGAGGACTTCAAGATCCACGCGCTGCTGGTGGTCGATGCCGACCATCGGCTGGTCGGGGCGCTGAACATCCACGACCTGCTGCGCGCGCGGGTGGTCTGAGCCGCGCGGCCGCCAGTTTGCGCCAGCAGGAGCGGCTTCAACCGCGACCAGGCCTATCGCGCGCAGAGCGCGCTCCTACGAAGCCGGCCCTGTAGGAGCGCGCTCTGCGCGCGATAGGGCTGGTCGCGGCTGAAGACGCTCCGGCAGGCCAGGCCAGCCGATTCGCCTGCCACATCAACGGGACCTGATCCGATTCCCATGCCCGAGACCCTCCTCGCCAACGTGACCGACGACGTGCGCCAACGCGCCGCCCGCATCCGCCTGGCCTGCTTCGACGTCGACGGCGTGCTGACCGACGGCCGGCTCAGCTTCGACGCCGACGGCCGCGAGTCGAAGTCCTTCCATTCCCAGGACGGGCTCGGACTCAAGCTGCTGGCGGATTTCGGGATCGAGGTGGCGCTGATCACCGCGCGCGACAGCCCGATCGTGGCGCGGCGCGGCGCCGAACTGGGGCTCGCGCACGTCTGCCAGGGCGAGAAGGACAAGCTGGCGCGACTCGATGCGCTGCGCGCGGCGCGCGGCCTCGACTACGCGCAGGTCGCCTTCACCGGCGACGACCTGCCGGACCTGTCCTGCATGCTCAGGGTCGGGCTGGCGGTCGCGGTGGCGAACGCGCACCCTTCCATCAGGGACATCGGCCACTGGCGCACGCGCCTGCCCGGCGGCCACGGCGCGGTGCGCGAGGTCTGCGACCTGCTGCTGGCCGCGCAGGGCCGCGCCGACGCCGTCCGCGCGCGTTTTGCGGGCCCATGATGGCTGCGTCCGGCCTGCGCGAGCGCCTTTCGCGGATCGAGCGCACGCTGGCCGGGGCGGCCGCGCTGGCGGTTTTCGCCGCCTTGACCCAGTGGATCCTGTGGCTGCAGAGCGAGCCCGAAACCACGGACAGTTTCATCGGCCCGCCGCGCTCCGACTACACGCTGAGCGCGTTCTCGCTCGCGGCCTATCGCACCGATGGCAGCTTCGCCTTCGAGGTCGAGGCGCCACGCATGACCCGCCACCCCTGGCTCGGCACCTTCGCGGTGGAGCAGCCGCGTTTCCGTTTCGTCGATGGCGGCGGCCACGCGTGGAGCGCCCGCGCCGGCGAGGGCTGGGTCAGCAAGGACGCGAAGGAAGTGCGGCTGATGCGCGACGTGCACGCGGAGCGTCCGGCCGTCGCCGGCCTCGACCCGCTGGCGATCGACGGCGCCAGCCTCAACGCCCTGGTCGAAACCGACCAGGTCAGCAGCGACGATGCGGTGACCCTGCGCAGCCCGGGCTCTATACTGCGCGGCACCGGCCTCGACGCCGACCTCAGGACCGGGCGCTTCGTGCTGCGCTCGCAGGTCACCGGACGCTATGACCCCAAGCTCGATGCGCTGCCGTAGCCTCCCCGCGCTGCTCCTGCTCCTGGCCTGCGCGCCGGCCGCAGCGCTCAAGAGCGACCGCGAGAAGCCGATGGACGTCAATGCCGACCGCAGCGAGTTCGGCCTCGGCGAGGGCCAGTCGGTGCTGAGCGGCAGCGTGCGCATCACCCAGGGCACCACCGAAGTGGCGGCCGACCGCGCGGTGATCCACCAGACCAAGGCCGGCGACATCACCCGCGCGGTGCTCGATGGCAAGCCGGCGATGCTGGCCCAGGACCTCGACGATGGCGGCCGCCTCGACGCGCGCGCGCTCAACATCGACTACGACATCAAGTCCGAGCGCGTGGTCTTCTCCGGCGACGTGGTGATCACGCAGCCGCGCGGCGAGATGCGCGCCGGTCGCATCACCTACGACCTCACCACCGGCAAGCTGACCGGCGACGGCGGCGAGGCGGGCGGCGGGCGGGTGAAGCTCCACATCCTGCCGCAGCAGCCCGCGCCGGCGAAGACCGACTGATGCTCCACGCGCAGGGGCTGCGCAAGCGCTACCGGGCGCGCGAGGTCGTGCGCGACTTCTCGTTCCGGCTCGACCCGGGCGAGGTGGTGGGCCTGCTCGGCCCCAACGGGGCCGGCAAGACCACGTGCTTCTACCTCGTGGTCGGGCTGGTGGCGGCCGATGCCGGTCGCATCGCGCTCGACGACCGCGACATCACCGCGCTGCCGATGCACGTGCGCGCGCGCCTGGGCGTGGGCTACCTGCCGCAGGAGCCCTCGGTGTTCCGGCGCCTGACCGTGGCCGAGAACGTGATGGCCATCCTCGAGCTGCGCGAGGGACTCACGCGCAAGGCGCGCGAGACCGAGCTGGCGCGCCTGCTGGAGGAGCTGCACGTCGCGCACCTGTCCGCGGCCAAGGGTCAGAGCCTGTCGGGCGGCGAGCGGCGCCGGGTCGAGATCGCGCGCGCGCTGGCCGCGCAGCCGCGCTACATGCTGCTGGACGAGCCCTTCGCCGGGGTCGATCCGATCTCGGTCAGCGAAATCCAGAAGATCGTGCGCCACCTCAAGTCGCGCGGCATCGGCGTGCTGATCACCGACCACAACGTGCGCGAGACCCTGGGCATCGTCGACCGCGCCTACATCCTCAACGAAGGCGAGGTGCTGGCCGAAGGCGAGCCCGACCAGTTGCTGGCCGATCCGCGGGTGCGCGAGGTTTACCTCGGCCACGAGTTCCGGATGTAGGGCGCGCCCGGCTGCCGCTGCAGGCGCACCAGGGCCATGGTTGACGTCATTCCCGCGCGAGCGGGAATCCGGCGTGCCCGGTCCGCCACCTCCAATTGGCGTCATCCCGGCGCACGCCGGGATCCAGTGGCGCGCCGTCCGGGCATTGCATTCGGCTACGGGGTCGCGGCCTGCGCCGGGATGACGTCGATTCCGCGTGTCCGCGGGGTTGCCTGGTAGCGCTTGCGCCCTCCGCCCGGACCGGCCCACAATCACTGGAACGGTTCTTGCTAGCACACCGCTCCCTTGAAGCCTGCACTCAAACTCGGGGTCAGTCAGCAGCTGAGCCTGACGCCGCAACTGCGCCAGGCCATCCGCCTGCTGCAGCTGTCGGCGGCCGAACTCGAGATCGAGATCCGCGAGGCGCTGGAATCGAACCCGCTGCTGGAGCAGGACGAGAGCGGCGAGGACGGTGACACCGAGGCCTTGCCGCCGGAAGCGGCGCCGGCCGACGAACGCGCCAGCGCCGCGGATGGCGACGCAGGCGACGATGCGCCGCACGGCGACGACCTGCCCGAGTGGAGCGAGGATACCGGCGAGTTCTCCTTCGACCGCCCGCGCGGCTCCGGCTCGGGCACCGATGCCGAGGGCGATTCGCTCGAGGCGCGCACCGCGGCGCCGCAGAGCCTCGCCGACTACCTGCAGTGGCAGCTCAACCTCACCCCGCTGTCGGCGCGCGACCGCGCCATCGCCGAAGCCCTGATCGAGTCGCTCGACGAGGACGGCTACCTGCGCGATCCGCTCGAGGCCATCCGCGCCGCGCTGGACCCCTCGGTGCACGCTTCGATCGAGGAGATCGAGGCGGTGCGGCACCGGCTGCAGCGCTTCGATCCACCGGGCGTCGCCAGCCGCGACCTGCGCGAATGCCTGCTGGTGCAGATCGGCCAGCTCGACCCCGGCACGCCGCACCTGGAATTGGCCCGTGACCTGGCCGACCGCCACCTCGAACTGCTGGCGCGCGAGCAGCAACGCCTGGCCGGCCGCCTGGGCGTGAGTGCGGAGGATTTCGCCGGCGCCACCGCGCTGCTGCGCGGGCTCAACCCGCGCCCGGGCAACGCGGTCGGCGAGGCCATCACCGAGTATGTCGTGCCCGATGCCTATGCCGCCAAGCACGATGGCCGCTGGCGCGTCCGGCTCAACCCGAGCTGCACGCCCAGCCTGGCCGTCAACCGCGACTACGAGCGCATGGCCGCGGCCAGCCGCGGCAGCGACGGCAGCTACCTCAAGGGACGCCTGCAGGAGGCGCGCTGGCTGATCCGCAGCCTGGCCCAGCGCGGCGACACCCTGCTCAAGGTCGCAAGCTGCATCGTGCGCCAGCAGAGCGCCTTCCTCGACTACGGCCCGGAGGCCATGCGTCCGTTGACGCTGCGTGAAGTCGCGGATGAAATCGGCGTGCACGAGTCCACGGTGTCGCGGATCACCACGCGCAAGTACCTGCACACGCCGCGCGGGACCTATGAGTTCAAGCACTTCTTCTCGGTCGGCCTCGCCACCTCGGAGGGCGGCGAGGCCTCGGCCACCGCGATCCGGGCCATGATCCGCAAGCTGGTCGAGGAGGAAAGCGCGACCCGGCCGATGTCGGACGCCGCGATCGCCGTGGAGCTGAACCGGCGCGGCATCGCGGTGGCGCGCCGGACCGTGGCAAAATACCGCGAGGCGATGAACATCCCCGCTTCCAGCGACCGTTGCCGACTGGGCTGAATGCCCAACCCACCGTGCTTGCGCCCAGCCTGCGGAGTCCCCACCTTTTTCCTGTGCGCCACGCGCACGCCTTCCCGGCGTGGCCGCGCGCAGCGCAACCCGGCGGCCATGCGGCCGTCCCGCCATCGCAACGGAGGACCGTCATGCAAATCCATGTCACCGGCCACCAGATCGAAGTCACGCCGGCACTGCGCAAGTACACCATCGACAAGCTCGAGCGCACCGGCCGCCACTTCGACGGCGTCTACGACACGCAGGTGGTGCTGACGGTCGAGAAGACGCATCATCGCGCCGAGGCGACGGTTTCGGCAGCGCGCCACAAGGTGCTGCATGCGGAAGCCACCGGCGTGGACATGTACGCGGCGATCGACAGCCTGGCCGACAAGCTCGAGGCGCAGGCGCGCAAGCACAAGGAAAAGCTCACCGACCACCATCGCGCCGACGCCCAGCGTTCGCGCAAGGCGGTCTAGTGGACTGCAAGGGTCAATTCGGCAGTGGATTCGCGCCGGGATCGCGCCGTTGGGCGCCGCCCTGGAGCGAGTCCCATAGCCAAAGCCATGGGGCGAGTAAAGGGCAAGTCCAGCGGCGCGAGACCAAGCGAGCCGCTGTCGAATTGGCCCTTACGGTCCACTAAGCGGCACCACGGCGCACAGGGGGCTGGCGCGGACATGCGAATACTCGATCTGCTCACGCCGGCCCGCGTCGTCGTCGACGCCGCCGCCACCAGCAAGAAGCGCCTGCTGGAGAAGCTCGCGCAACTGCTCAACGAGGGCGGTGGCGCCGATCCCGAGCGCGCCATCTACGAAAGCCTGATCAAGCGCGAACGCTTGGGCTCGACCGGCCTGGGCCAGGGCGTGGCGATCCCGCATGGCCGCAGCGCGGAGATCACCCGCGCCTGCGGCTGCTTCGTGCGGCTCAAGGAACCGGTCGACTTCAACGCCGCCGACGGCAAGCCGGTCGACCTGGTGTTCGCGCTGGTGGTGCCTGAACACTTCACCGACCAGCACCTGATGTTCCTGGCGGAGCTGGCCGGCCTGTTCAGCGACCCGGCCACGGTGGCGGAACTGCGCAAGGCCCGCGATGCCGGCGCGATGTACGAGGCGCTGGCCGGGTGGAGCGAGCAGAACCGCGCCGCATGAGCGGCGAGGCCACCGCCGCCGGCGGCGCGCAGCTCAGCGCGCGCGACCTGCATGAGTCGCTGAAGGAGCGGCTGGGCCTGCGCTGGGTCGCCGGGCTGCAGGGCGAGACCCGCGTGCTCGAGGCCGGCGAAACCCTGCAGCGGCGGCCCTCGCTGGTGGGCTACCTCAACATCATCTATCCGAACCGCCTGCAGGTGATCGGGACCGAGGAACTGCGCTACCTCGACGGCCTCGACCCGCGCCAGCGCGCCGACACCGTGGCACGCATCATCGCCTACCGCCCGACCGCGCTGATCGTGAGCCGCGACCAGGCGGTGCCGGCCGACCTGCACGCGGCCGCGGAGCGCTCCGAGACCCCGATATGGGTCAGTGCCAAGCGCGGCCACGAGGTGGTCACCCACCTTCAATACCATCTCGCGCGCGCCCTGGCGCGGCGCGTGACCCTGCACGGCACGCTGCTCGAGGTCTATTCGATCGGCGTGCTGATCATGGGCGAGTCGGGCGCCGGCAAGAGCGAACTGGCACTGGAACTGGTCACCCGCGGCCATCGGCTGGTGGCCGACGACGCGCCCGAGTTCAGCCAGATCGCGCCCGACGTGCTCGACGGCACCTGCCCGGAGCTGCTGCGCGACCTGCTCGAGGTGCGCGGCCTGGGCGTGCTCAACGTGCGCGAGATGTTCGGCGACACCGCGGTCAAGCGCAACAAGTACCTGCGCCTGATCGTGCAGCTCGCCGGCCTCGAGGTGCTGCAGGAAGGCGACGCGCTGCAGCGCCTGTCCGGCGTGACCGGCTACCGCACCGTGCTCGACGTCGAGATCCCGCAGATCACCCTGCCGGTGGCGCCGGGCCGCAACCTCGCGGTGCTGGTCGAAGCCGCGGTGCGCCATCACCTCCTGCGCACCAAGGGCATCGACCCGGCGCAGACCTTCATGGACCGCCAGGCCCACCAGATGCGGCGCCAGGCGCCGTGGTGAGGCGCCAGGACCTGCACCCCCTGTAGAGGCGCACCTTGTGCGCGACCGCGAACCCTCAGGCAACCGAATCCTGTGGCTCCGCGGTCGCGCACAAGGTGCGCTCCTGCAGGGACACCGGTCCATTCATCGCGATTTCACCCTGCCATGACGGCGCGCCCTTGCCTCCCGCGCGGTGCTCGGACAAGCTGTAGGCATGGTCGAGCACACGACGACGGGCGACAAGCCGCGCGGCCCCGTGAAGGAAACCCGGCTGGTGGTGGTGAGCGGGCTGTCGGGTTCCGGCAAGACCGTGGCCATGCGCACGCTCGAGGACCTCGACTACTACTGCGTCGACAACCTGCCGACCGGCCTGATGCCGCAGTTCGTCGAGGCGGTCGCCGACGGCCACCATCCGCGCCTGGCGGTCGGCGTGGACGTGCGCAACCAGCCCGACGATCTCAAGCGCCTGCCGGAGATGCTGGCGCGGCTGGCCGCGCGCGGCATCGCCTACCGGCTGGTGTTCCTCGACACCCGCGACGAGGTGCTGATCAAGCGCTACGCCGACACGCGGCGCAGGCATCCGCTGGGCATGGACGGGATCTCGCTCGCCGACGCGATCGCGCTGGAACGGCGCCTGCTGCGCCCGCTGGTCGCGATCGCCGACCACGTGATCGACACCAGCGAACTCAACGTGCACCAGTTGCGGCGCGCGATCGCGACCGAGTTCGGCGCCTCGGCGGCCGATCTGTCGCTGCTGTTCGAGTCCTTCGCCTACCGCCGCGGCGTGCCCGCCGATGCCGACTTCGTGTTCGACGCGCGCTGCCTGCCCAACCCGCACTGGGACCTCAGGCTGCGGCCCTTGTCGGGCAAGGATGCCGCGATCCGCGAATACTTCGCCGGGCACGAGGACGTCGCCCGCTACCTCGGCGAAGTGCGCGGGTTCCTCGAGCGCTGGATCCCGCGCTTCGAGGCCGACCAGCGCAACTACGTCACCATCGCCATCGGCTGCACCGGCGGGCGCCACCGCTCGGTCTACCTGGTCGAGCGCCTGGCCGAGCACTTCCGCACCCTGCGCGGCGGCGTGATCTCCTTCCATCGCGAGCTCGAATAGGGCCTGCGCCCGCTCCACTGGCAAGAGGCGATCCATGGCCGTCGGCATCCTCCTCCTGACGCACACCGGGCTCGGCAGCGCGCTGCTGGAGGCCGCGCGCGGCGTGATCGGCGCGCTGCCGCTGGCGGTCGAGGCGGTCGAGTACCGCAACGGCGATTCGGCCGAGGCGACCCAGCACCGCGCGGCGCGCTGCATGCGCGCGCTGGATTCCGGCGCCGGCGTGCTGGTGCTGACCGACCTCTACGGCTCCACGCCGAGCAACATCGGCGCCCAGATCGCGAGCCAGGGCACCGCGGTGCGCCGGGTCTCGGGCCTCAACCTGCCGATGCTGCTGCGCGTGCTCAACTACGCCGACCAGGACCTGCCGGAACTGGCGCTGACCGCGGCGGCGGGCGCGCGCAACGGCGTGATCCTGGACACCGCCTGAGCGGCGCCGGGTCAGTGTCCGCCGTGATCGAACGCGAACTTCCCATCGTCAACCGGCTCGGCCTGCACGCGCGCGCCGCCGCGCGCCTGGTGCAGGCGGCGGGGGCCTACCAGAGCGAGATCCACGTCTCCCACCGCGGTCGCGAGGTCAATGCCAAGAGCATCATGGGCCTGATGATGCTGGCGGCCACCTGCGGCTCGACCCTGCGCCTGGTGGTCGACGGACCCGATGAGATCGCCGCAGCCGACGCGATCGCGGCGCTGGTCGCCAACCGTTTCGGCGAGCAGGCCTGAGCATGGCCCGGATCGAGCTGTCCGGCGTCGCGGGCTCGCCCGGCATGGCCCTGGGTCGCGCCCGCGTGATCTACCCGGCGCGCTTCGAGGTCGAGACCGCGCCGCTGGCCGCGTCGGCGATCGCGGCCGAGCTGGCGCGCTTCGACGCCGCGCTCGGCGCGGCGCGGGCCGAGCTGGGCGCTTTGCGCCAGCGCCTGCGTGGCGCGCTCAAGCGCGAGCTGGCCGAGTTCATCGACGCGCATGCCCTGATCCTCGACGATCGCGAGTTCGCCGACGGCGTGCGCGAGGGCATCCGCCGCCACCACCTGCACGCCACCGCCGCGCTCAAGGCCCATCGCGACCGCATCGCGGCCGCCTTCGAGGCGATCGAGGATCCCTACCTGCGCAGCCGCCGCGAGGACATCGACCAGGTGGTGGGGCGCGTGTACACCGCGCTGATGCGCGGCGATCCGGCGGCCGGCGATGCGCGCAAGCGCGACGCCGCCGAAATCGTGGTCTGCGACAGCGCCGCGCCAGCCGAGCTCGGCCACTGGCATGAGCACGGCGCGCTCGCGGTGGTGCTGGCCGGCGGCAGCACCTGGTCGCATGCGGCGATCCTCGCGCGCAGCCTGCGCTGGCCGCAGGTATGCGCGGTGGCCGGCGTGCTGGGCCAGGTGCGCGACGGCGACCTGCTGCTGGTCGACGGCGACGGCGGCAACGTGGTCGTGCGGCCGGATGCGCTGGACCTGTCGCGCCTGCGCGCATGGCAGCGCGAATCGGGCCGCCTGCGGCGCGCACGCGAGCGCCTGCGCAACGCCGAATCGCGCACCCGCGACGGGGTCGAGATCGCGCTCCATGTCAATGCCGAGCAGCCGGCCGACCTCGCCCTCGCGCGCCGCCTGGGCGCCGCGGGCGTGGGCCTGTTCCGCACCGAGTTCCTGTACCTGGGCCACGCCGAGCCGCCGGGCGAGGACGTGCAGTACCGCGCCTATCGCGAGGCGGTGCTGGCGATGGCCGGCAAGCCGGTCACGCTGCGCACGCTCGACCTCGGCGCCGACAAGGCCGCGGGCACCGCGCTCGACGTCGCGCCCGAATCCAATCCGGCACTGGGCCTGCGCGGCCTGCGCCTGTCGCTGGCGCGGCCGCAGCTGTTCGAGCGCCAGTTGCGCGCGATGCTGCGCGCCTCGGCCTATGGCCCGGTGCGCGTGCTGCTGCCGATGGTCGCGGGCCTGGAGGAGGCGCGGCTCGCGCGCGCGACCTTCGAGCACTGCCGCGCCGTGCTCGCGCGCGACGGCGCGCCGATGGCCGAGCGGGTGGAACTCGGCGCGATGATCGAGGTGCCGGCGGCCGCGCTGGTCAGCGCGGAGCTGGCGCGCGAGATGGACTTCCTCGCCATCGGCAGCAACGACCTGGTCCAGTACGTGCTCGCCGCCGACCGCAACAACGCCGCGGTCGCCGCGCTCTACGACCCGCTGCATCCGGCGGTGCTGCGCCTGCTGGCGCTGGTGGCCGAGAACGCCGCCAGCGCGGGCGTGCCGGTGTCGGTCTGCGGCGAGATCGCCGGCGATCCGCGCTTCCTGCCGGTGCTGCTGGCGCTGGGCTACACCGAATTCAGCATGCGGCCGAATGCCCTGCTGGAAATCCGCGCCGCCCTGCCGGCGCTGTCGCGCAAGCGCCTGCGCGCGCGCCTGCAGCGCCTGCTGGAAGCGACCTCGCGCGCCGGGATCGAGGCGCTGTTCGCCGAACCGGCAGCCACGCGCAAGCGCTGATCCGGGCTGCGCGTCGGCGCATTGACGACCTACGAAGTAGATCGTAGATTACGCGCGGACCCCCGCCCGGAGTGGATCGATGCGCCCGATTTCCTGCCTCGCGATGGCATTCGCCCTGGTAGCAGCACCCCTGTCCGCGGTCGACCTGCGCACGACGCTGTTCATGTCCGGACCGCCCGGCACGCTCGACATCGCGGTCGCGGGCGACGGCACCAACCGGCTCTACCTCGCGACCCAGGTCGGCGTCATCCGGGTGGCCGAGGGCGGGCAGCTGCGGGCCGAGCCCTTCCTCGACCTGCGCGATCGCGTCGGTTCCACCGCCGACGAGCAAGGCCTGCTCAGCCTCGTGTTCGCGCCCAACTACGCGCAGCGCCGCACCTTCTACGTCTACTACACCGACCTCGCGGGCGACACGGTGCTGGCCCGCTACCGCGCCAGCGCCGACGGCCAGCGCGGCGATCCGGCCAGCGCCCAGGTGGTGCTGACGATCGACCAGCCCTACCCCAACCACAACGGCGGCAAGCTCCTGTTCGGCGCCGACGGCTACCTCTACCTCTCGACCGGGGACGGCGGCAGCGGCGGAGATCCGGGCAACCGCGCGCAGACCCGGACCTCGTTGCTGGGCAAGGTGCTGCGCCTCGACGTCGAATCGGGCGCGGCGACCTACGCCATCCCGCCCGACAACCCCTACGTCGGCCGCACCGACGCGCGCGAAGAGATCTGGGCCCTGGGCCTGCGAAATCCCTGGCGGATGGCCTTCGATCGCGCCACCAACGAGCTCTATATCGCCGACGTCGGCCAGAACAACGTCGAGGAAGTGAACATCCAGGCAGCCGGAGTCGGCGGCAACAACTATGGCTGGCGCGTGTTCGAAGGCAACAACTGCTTCACTGCGCCCTGCACGGACTTCGTCGGGCATGTCGCGCCGGTGGCGACCTACACCCACGCGCTGGGCTGCTCGATCACGGGCGGCCATGTCTACCGCGGCAACCGCTACCCGGGACTGGTCGGCACGTACCTGTACGGCGACTACTGCAGCGGCCGCATCTTCGGCCTGACCCGCGGCCCGGGCGGCGTCACCGCCACGCAGCTGCTCGACACGCCGCTCGAGATCGTCACCTTCGCGGTCGACGAACAGGGCGAGATTTACGTGGTCGATGGCACCACCAGCGACATCTATGCCCTGAGCGACGGCCCGCCGGTCAGTGGCGGCGTCGTCATCGGCGCCGGATTCACCGGGGCCTGGTACGACCCGGCCCAGGATGGCCATGGCCTGTTGATCGAGGTCCTGCCGGGCAACCAGATGCTGGTGGCCTGGTACACCTTCCGGCCGGAGGGCGGGCAAGCGTGGGTGATCGGCGTCGGCCCGATCAGCGGCGACCGCGCCGTGATCCCGATGACCATCCCCGCGGGCGGCCGTTTCATCCCCAACTTCGATCCCGGCGCGATCACGCGACCGGCCTGGGGCACGATCACGGTGCGCTTCAACGACTGCAACAACGGCGTCGTCGACTACCAGTCGACGGCTGGCTTCGGCAACGGATCGATGCGCCTCGTCCGGCTCACCCAGGTGGCCGGAACCTCCTGCGGCGGATAGGAAAGCACGGGCCGGCCGCGGCGCTAGTGCTGCAGGCGCGCGGCGATCAGCTTGAAGGCCAGCGGCCGCTCGTCGGCGGAGTCGCCGCTGGCGCTCGGGGTCCAGCTGCGCGAGGCCTGTATCGCCAGTTCGACCGCGGTGCCGGCGGCGCACGCCAGCGCGAGCTGCACGCGCTGGCGTCGTCCTGGCGCGATGGTCACGCGCTCGCGGGTCGAGGCCACCGCGATCTCGAGGACCTGGTCGCCGCCCAGTCGCTCCGGAATCCACAAGTCGAACTCGATACCGCGGACCTTCTGGCTGGGTTCGAAGGCGATCGACAGGCGCGACGAGGCCCAGCCGTCGGGCCACAAGCCCTCCGGCGCCCGCGTCTGCACGCAATAGCCCTGCAGCGGCGCGCGTGCCGCAGCGCGCGCGTCGGCGAGGGCGCGCTCCAGCGACTCGATCTGGCGGGTGAAATCCTGCTCGCGGTCGTAGAGGAAGCGCAGCTGCCCGCGCAACTGCGCGTAGCGCCGGTCGAGCTCGGCCACCTGCGCCTCGCCCAGGCAGGTGCCGGGCACGATGTCCTCCGGCCGGGTGTCCGGCACGTAGATCGTGGCGTGGGGGGCCGCGGTCTGCGCCGGTGGACGCTCGCGCGTGTAGAGGTAGATCGCGAAGGACTTGCGCGTGAGCTCGCGGCGTTCTGCCGGCAGTTCGATGCGCGGGAAGCCGTGCCAGCTGGTCTCGGTGGTCTCGAAGATCACGCAGCGGTTGAACAGCGGCGCGATCCGGCGCCTGCGGTTGGCGCCCTCGCTCCACGGATCGGACTGCAGTTCCAGCGCCCCGCCCCAGGACTCGTCCCATTCCGGGTTCAGGTACACGATCAGGTTCAGGCGCCGGTGCCAGCGCGTGCCCGGGTGGTAGTTGAAATCGACATGCGGATCGAGCCCCTGCCCCTGCACGTTCTCGTGGGTGCCGCCGCCGATGTAGTCGGGGTCGTACAGCAGGTCGGGGATGCCGGTGATGCGCGAGACCAGGTCGAGGAACTCCGGCGCCTGGATGCTGCGATCGAGCGCGCGATAGGTATCGGAGATCTCGCGCACGTCCATGCGCACGGCCTTGCCCCCGACCGCGCCGGTCTCGTTGAGGGCGTAGCGGTCCTCGAAGCGCGGGAACTCGTCGAGCAGCGCGCGGCAGAAGGCCGGATCGAGGAAACCGTCGATCGCGACATGGCGGAACGGCTCCGCGTCGCGGAAATCGCGCGCGAGCTGGTCGCGCCGCGCAAGCACGTCGGCATGGATCGGGGACATCGGCGGCGGACCGGCGGGGAGGCCGTGGCATTATACGCAGCCGGCCGGTGGCCGAATCCGCTGCAACGGCGGCTTCGCCGCCGGCTGGCGCCACCAGCGATCCCCGCCACGCCTGACGCCAGGATTCCATGCAGGACCTCATCGACCCGCGTGTCATCGATTCCGCCGCCGAACTCGCCGCGCGCTTCGCGCGCCGCGAGCCGTTCCGCCACGTGGTCATCGACGGCTTCTTCCGCGACGACTACGCTCGCGCCCTGCTCGCCACGTTCCCCGCCTTCGAGTCCGGCAATGCGCGCAACGAGTCGGGCGAACTGGGTGGCAAGTCGGTGGTCGAGAAGATCCGTGCGCTCGGCGGCGAATGGGCGGCGCTCGACGATGCGATCCAGGCCCGCGGCTTCCTCGACCTGGTCTCGCGCATCACCGGCATCCCGGACCTGCTCTACGACCCGTGGTACTTCGGCGGCGGCACCCACGAGAACCGCGAAGGCCAGGACCTCGACCCGCACGTCGACTTCAACCGCCATCCAGTCGAGCGCTGGCACCGGCGCCTGAACCTGATCGTGTACCTGAACCCGGAGTGGCAGGACGCCTGGGGCGGCTCGCTCGAGCTGCACAGCGACCCGCGCGCGCCCGACGATCGCGTCAGCCTGGTCACGCCGCTGTACAACCGCTGCGTGATCTTCGAAACCACGGAGACGAGTTGGCACGGGTTTTCCCGCATTGCGCTCCCGCCGGAGCGGCGCGACCTGAGCCGCAGGTCGGTGGCGCTGTACTTCTACACGCGCGAGCGGCCCGCCGAAGAGCTTGCCGACACGCACTCGACCATCTACGTGAACCGGCCCCTGCCCGGGCACCTGCAGGCGGGCCACGTGCTGACCGATGCCGACGTGGCGCAGTTGCACATCGCGGTCGCGCGCCGCGACCAGCACAATGAGCGCCTGTACAAGGACCTCTCGCGCCTCAATGCGCAACTGGAACAGGCGACCGCCGCGCTGCATGCCGGGCGCCTGGGCCGACTGCGCTATTTCGCGCGCCGCGTGCTGGCCCGCTTCCAGGGCAGCTTCATGATTGGCCCGGGCTGAACCATGGACCGAGTGCGCTGGGAGCGCGGACTGAGCCGTGCCGTGCGCTGGCTGCCGGGCGGCGTGCGCCGGCGCCTGCGCCACTGGTACGACGCGGTGCTGGCGGAGCAGCACGCCGGCGCCGCGGCGCCGGCGGAGATCGCCGGCGACTACGCGGCGCGCGCGCAACGCGAACGCGAGATCTTCGCGGGGCAGGAGCAGGTGCACGACCTGCCGCCGATCTTCCACTACTGGTCGAACACGCACCTGCGGCCCGAGCTCGAGCGCCACGGCTTTTCCAATCCGGACCAGTTCTTCGCACGTTTCCTCGCCGAGGCCGCGCAGCGTTGCGCGGGGCGGCCGGCCCGCTTCATCAGCATCGGCAGCGGCAATTGCGACACCGAGGTCCGGGTCGCAGTGCTGCTGCGCGATATGGGCGTGCGCGAGTTCACCCTGGAGTGCCTGGACCTCAACCCGCAGATGCTCGCGCGCGGCCGTGAACTGGCGCGTGCGGCGGGGGTTGACGCGCAGGTCGTGCCGGTCGAGGGCGACTTCAACCACTGGCGCGCGCAGGGACGCTACGACGCGGTGATGGCGAACCAGAGCCTGCACCACGTGCTGGCGCTGGAGCATCTGTTCGACGCGATCCACGCCGGGCTGACCGACGCCGGCAGCCTCGTGGTTTCCGACATGATCGGCCGCAACGGCCACATGCTGTGGCCGGAGTCGCGCCCGCTGGTCGACGCGTACTGGTCCGGGCTGCCGCAGGCGTTTCGCTGGAACTGCCAGCTGGCGCGCCACGAGGAGCGCTTCGAGGACTGGGACTGCTCGCGCGAAGGCTTCGAGGGCATCCGCGCGCAGGACATCCTGCCGCTGCTGCGCAGCCGCTTCGGATTCGAATTCTTCTTCGGCTTCGGCAACCTGGTCGATCCGTTCATCGGCCGCAGTTTCGGCCCGCATTTCGACCCCGCGCTGGAGCGCGATCGGCGCCTGGTCGACCACATCCACGCGCGCGACGAGGCCGAGCTGCGCGCCGGGACCATCCGGCCGGCGCACATGCTCGCGGTGCTGCGGCGCGCGCCCGCCACGGCGACGGTCCATCGCCCGTTCCTGGGCCCCGCGGATTGCGAGCGGCCGACGGCCAGCGCGGTGCTGGCGCCGGATCCGCGGGCCCGCCGGTGCCCGGCCTGCCACGCGATCTCGCGCATCGATCCGGTCGGGCCGCTCGAACCGACCCAGGCCGGCACGTTCCATACCCGTGATTTCGCCCTGGTCCATTGCCGCCGTTGCGACTGCGTGCGCCTTGAGCCCGCGCCCACGGAAGCCGACCTGCGCGCAATGTACGCCGACGCGGTCCAGTTCAGCGACGACACCTATTCGAGCCCGGAGCGGATCGAGGCGATGCTGCGCTACTACGGCCAGTGCCTGGACCAGCTCGGCATGATGCCCGCCGATGGCGGTGCCAGCCTCGAGGTCGGCGCCGGCCGCGCCTGGGTTTCACGCGCGATCAAGGCGCGCAATCCCGGCATCCTGACCGTGGCGCAGGACGTGACCGCGGAATGCGCCGGCGAGTGCCCGTGGGTCGATGACTACGTGGTCGGCGTGGTCGGAAACCTGGACCGCGCGCGCCCGTTCGAGCTGATTTCGCTCACCCACGTGATCGAGCACCTGGTCGACCCGCAATCCATGTTGCGCGAGCTCGCCGCGCGACTCGCGCCGGGCGGGCGGATCTTCGTCACCGCGCCGTTCCGGCCCAGCGGCTGGTCCGCCGGCGACGGCATCGCGAAGTGGCTCGAGTATCCGTACCTGCACGTGCCCGCGCACGTGAGCTACCTCTCGCGCGCGTGGTTCGACCTGGCGGCGGAGGCCGCGGGGCTGGTGCTGACGCATTGGGACGCCGGCCACGAGGACGGGCAGGCCTTCGAGGCCTTGCTGGTGCGCGTGGCGTGAATTGCGGCCGATCGTGTCGCGCCGCCTCGACCGAGCTCGGCTGCCATCAGCCCAAGCCGAAGCGCGTCGCCCCGCGCGGACCATGAGCAATTGAATCCGCAAGGACGGACGCCGCGAGATCGGCACGCCGCAGGCTATCCGCCCGCGGCCGCCGACCGCGCGCTGCGCGCGGACGCGGCGGCTGTGGCCACGATCGCCGCCGCGCTCGCGCTGCTGTTCGCCTGGCCGCTGGCCGCCGGGAGTCATTCCTTCCTGATGTTCGGCGACGCTCAGGAGCAGACCTACGCCTGGTTCCAGAAGCTCGCCTATTCCATCGAGCAGGGCTACCTGCCGCTATGGAACGCCAACTCGACCGGAGGCCACGATTTCGCCGGTGAGATACAGACCGCGGTGATGTACCCGCTCAACTGGGCCTGGGTCTGGCTGCACGCAGCGGACGGAAGTATCTCCGCGCTCGCGATCGACTTCCTGATCGCGCTCCAGTTCCTGATCGCGGCGCTCGGCATGTATGGCCTCCTGCGGCGCTGGCAGCTGGGCGCCGGTGCAGCACTGTTCGGCGCGCTGAGCTTCGTGCTCTTCGGGCCATTCGCCATGCGCGCCTCGGCGCAAGCCAACATCCTGGCCGGCCTCGCGCTAATGCCATGGGCCGTGCTCGCGGCCACCGTGCACTTCGAGCGTGGGCGACAGAGATGGGCAATGCTTACCGGCGCGCTGGTGGGCCTGCAGGTGCTGGCCGGCCATGTGCAGCCAGCAGTTCACACGGCGATGCTGATCGGACTGATCGCCTTCCTGCGGCGCGACTCCGACGGGAGCGCGAAGCCGGCCTTGCGAACGCTGGCATCCGGCACGTGGATGGCGCTCGCCGCGTGCGTAGTCGCGTTGCCACAGATCCTCATCACCTCGGGCTACCTGGCGGAGGCATATCGCTGGATCGGTGGCGCGGATCCGCTCGCACCGGGCAAGCGGGTGCCGTGGCGCATTTTCGGCTTCGAGCACATTCTCGAACCGAAGTCGCTGCTGAGCGCGATCGATCCCTGGCGCTTCGGGGCCAGCGATGGCAACGCCCTGTATGTGGGCATGCTGGGCCTCGCCATGGCAGCGTGGTTCCTGGCCTCGCCGGAGAGGCGTCGCGCACTGCCCGCCTGGCGAGCCCATGGGCGCGCACTGTTGGTCGCGGCGGCGTTCGCCCTCGTGTGCGTACTCGGCCACTACACCTGGGTTTCCACGCTGCTGCGGCAGATCCCCGTGATCGGCCAGATCCGGCAGCTTGGCCGCTACGCGATCCTTTTTCATTTCGCGGTCGCCTGCCTTGCCGGCTTTGCGCTCCATTCGCTGCTGGAGCGGCCACCGCGGGCGTGGCGTCCGCGCCTCGACGCCCTCAAGGCGATCGCAGCCGTGTTCCTGATCCTGCAACTAGTCTGGTTGTGGATTCACGACGGCCTGTTGTCGCCGCCGGCAACGCAGTCGCTGTGGCTGAGCCTGGCCTTTGGACTGGTGGTCGCATTAGGCAACAACCGCCGCAGCGTTGTGCTGGTTGCGGCCCTCGCAGTGCTGCTTGCGCAGGCATGGATATTCCGCGACCTAGTCCTGCCGCGCGTCGATGGCGCGACCACGGCCGAAGCGGCCTTCGCGGCGCGCCCCATGCTGTCCGCGCTGGAGTCGTCATATGGACGCGAGCGCGTGCTGATCGATGAAAGCGCGGGACTCCCAAGGAACTACGGGCTGCCGCGCCGATGGCAGACCAAGCACGGCTACGGCGCGACAATGCACCGGTCGTACTACGATTTCATCATCCGTGACTGGGGCATCGACACGCCCGAGAACGACCTGCTCGGCGTCCGCTGGGTGGTGGCGCGCGCCGATCTGCCGCTGCGCCTGATCGGACGCGAGGCTGCCGGCGGACTTTCGCTGTACGAGCGAGACTCATGGTACCCGCGGGTGTTCCTGCGCACGCAGCACGGATCCTCGCCCCGCGGCAAAGCGCTGGAGCGCGCGATCGGGCTGGAGGTCCTGCACTACGACGATCGCCTGCAGCGCTTCCGGATCGACAGTCAGGGCGACGACGTGGCGGTCGTGACCGAGCTGAACTACCGGGGCTGGTGCGCCAGGGTCAACGGTGCGGCCGTTTCGATCGCGCCGGTGCAGTTGGACGGGCTGCAAACCCCGTTCCGGTCGGTACCGGTGCGCGCAGGGCGCAACGAACTGGAGTTCGAGTACCGGCCCTTCGCGTCCCTGCTGTTTGGTTGCGATTGACCTGGCATGCCGGGCAACAGCGCCAACATGCTTGGGGGTCGCCTCGCCGCCGCGGTCCTTTTCGCGGGCGTCTTGGCCTTCGGCTTGGTCGCGGTGCTATGGGGCCCGACCACCAATTGGGACCTGCGCAACTACCACCTCTACGACGCATGGGCGTTCCTGAACGTCCGGATCGACACCGACATCGCGCCGGCGCAACTGCAGACCTACTTCAACCCCCTGCTCCAGGTCCCGTTCTACCTGACCGCGACGCGTTGGCAGATCGAGGCACACCTGTTCCTGCTCGGCACGCTGCAAGGTCTAAATGGCGTGCTGTTGTACCTGCTCGCCCGCCGCGTGCTTCCTCAGTCGCTGCAAGGCGACGGGCCCGGCATGGCACTGGCGGCAGCGTTCACCGGCGTCACCAGCGCGACGGTGCTCGGCCAACTCGGGACCACGATCGGCGACAACCTGGTGAGCATCGCGGCATTGGCTGCGCTCGCGCTCGCCCTGGAGCGGGATGGGCCGTCATGGCGCCGGGCAGGCGGCGCGGGACTGCTGCTGGGCGCCGGAACAGCGCTCAAGCTGACCCTGGCACCGATCGCTCTCGGCATCGTGCTCGCAATCGTGCTCGCCACGCCGGGCCGGCGCCGCCGGCGGGTGCTGGTGGCGCTGGGCACTGGAGCGGCGACGGGCTTCCTGCTGCTCGGCGGCTGGTGGATGTGGGCCCTGTGGCAGCGATTCGGCAATCCGGTGTACCCCCAGTTCGCGGCATTGTTCCACGGCCCCTTGGACCCGCCGTTTCCGGTCCGCGACCTGCGTTTCGTGCCGGATCCGCCGTGGCGCGCCTTCGCATGGCCCTTCGCCCCGGCCTACGATTGGCGCACGTTGAGCGAGATCAAGTTCCGCGACCTGCGGGTGCCCGCACTGGCGTTGGGCACGCTGCTGCTGCCGTGGTGGCGACGCCGCCAGCACACCGGGGAATCGGTCCGCGGCCTCGGCAACGCGCTTCTGTGCGGACTGGCGCTCGCGTACGCGGGCTGGCTCACATTGTTTGGCTATCACCGCTATCTCGCCGCCGTTGAAATGCTGGCGCCGCTGGCGCTGCTGCTCCTGCTCGAGCGAGCCATGGCTCGATCGCAGCGACTGCGCGCCACCGCAGCCACGATCCTGGCGGCCTTGGTGCTGACGACCAATCCGCCCAACTGGGGCAACGCGCCGCAGGGCTCCGGCCCGCTCGAATTGACGTTGCCGGCGGTGGTGCCGGTGCGTGGCGCGATGGTGCTGCTCGCCGGCGACGCGCCCAGCAGCTACCTTGCGCCGGCATGGCCCGAATCGGCGCGCTTCGTGCGCGTTCAATCCAACTTCCATGGCGAGACCTGGCCGCCCTACGCGTTCGACCGCCGACTTGCGCAGGCCATCGATACGCACGCCGGGCCGCTGGTCGTCGTCCACGCTCGCGGCCAGGAATCGTTGGCCGACGCGGGACTGGCTCGCATGGGCGTGGCACGCGACCGGAGCCACTGCGGCACCGTCCGGACCCCGCTGGCGCCGCCGGACGAACCCCCGCTGCAACTGTGCGCTGCGACGCGCACCGAGCCCGCCACCGTCGCACTGGAGCGGTCCTTCGCCCGCTGGCGCGCCGACTGCGCGCGCAACGGTGCGCCCGACGCGCTGTGGCGATCGGTGTGCGCCGCGGTAGGCGGCTGAGCCCGCGACCGCGATAATCGGCCGCATGGCCGACACCTCGCGCTACGACAACGCCGCCCGCCAGCTCAAGCTGGCCTCGCAGGCCCTCGACTCCGGGCGCCTCGGGCCCGTGCGCCGGCTGGTCAACACGCTGGCGCCGGCGGAGATCGGCAACCTGCTCGAATCGCTGCCGCCCGAGAAGCGCCTCATGGTCTGGGGCCTGGTCGACCCCGAGGATGACGGCGAGGTGCTGGTGCACGTCGGCGACGAGGTGCGCGAGTCGCTGATCCGCGACATGGATGCCGAGGAACTGGTCGCCGCCGCCGAGACGCTGGACGTCGACGACCTCGCCGACCTGATGGAGGACCTGCCGGACCACCTCGTGGACGAGGTCCTGCGCAGCATGGACCGCGAGAACCGCGAGCGCCTGGAGCAGGTGCTCGCCTACCCCGAGGACACCGCCGGCCGCCTGATGAACCCGGAGGTGGTGACGGTGCGCGCCGACGTCAGCGTCGACGTGGTGCTGCGCTACCTGCGCATGCGCGAGGAACTGCCCGAGAACACCGACCACGTCTACGTGGTGAGCCGCCGCCACCAGTACCTGGGCCGGCTCGCGCTGGCCACGCTCATCACCACGAATCCGGAGCGCGCGGTCAACGAGCTGATCGACGACCGCCAGCCGGCGCTGCGCGCGACCGACGCGGTCGAGGCGGTGGCGAAGGAATTCGCCGACCACGACTGGGTCTCGGCGCCGGTGGTGGACGAGAACAACATCCTGCTCGGGCGCATCACCATCGACGACGTGGTCGACATCATCCGCGAGCAGGCCGAGCACCAGGCGCTGGGCGCCGCCGGCCTCGACGAGGACGAGGACCTGTTCTCGCCGGTGCGGCGCGCGACCCGCCGCCGCGCGCTGTGGCTGGGCGTGAACCTGCTGACCGCCTTCCTCGCCTCGTGGGTGATCGGCAACTTCGAGGCCACGCTGCAGCAGGTCGTGGCGCTCGCGGTGCTGATGCCGGTGGTGGCCAGCATGGGCGGCGTGGCGGGCACGCAGACCCTGACCCTGATCGTGCGCGGCCTCGCGCTGGGCCAGGTCGGCATGGGCAACCTGCGCACGCTGGTGTTGAAGGAACTCGCGGTCGGCATCCTCAACGGCATGCTGTGGGCGGCGGTGGTGGGCGCGGTCGCGTGGCTGTGGTTCGGCGACACGCGCATCGCGCTGGTCATCGCGGCCGCGATCGTGATCAACCTCGGCGCCGCGGCGCTGGCCGGCGTGGTGATCCCGCTGGTGCTCAAGCGCATGGCGATCGACCCGGCGCTGGCCGGGGGCGTGGTGCTGACCACGGTCACCGACTGCGTGGGGTTCCTGGCCTTCCTCGGCCTCGGCACGCTGCTGCTCCTGTAACCCCGACCGGCGCGGTCGCGCTTGTAGGAGCGCACCTGGGCGCGACCGCGGAGCCTCGGATTGCCCCGGCTTCCATGGGAACCGGGATTGGGCGCGGTTCCGCGGTCGCGCCCAGGTGCGCTCCTACAGGGGGCGATCGGTTGAGATGCGAGATCGGCCGCAGTTTGCGTCGCGGTCGGTCAGCCCTTGCCCTGCTCGGCGAGCGTGAGCGCGACCTTGTCGCGCAGGTACACGGGCTGGGCCGATGCCGCATCGACGCCCAGGCCGCGGGCATGGTCGCGCGCGCCCAGGCGCGCGATGGCCGCCGCGCGCGGCAGCGCGGCGCCGTCCTCGTACGCGATCGCCGCGTCGCCCAGCAGCGGCGAGATCAGGTCGCGGTAAGTGAGCCAGCCGCTGCCGACGATGCGCCAGGCAGAGTGCGCGGACAGCAGGAGCAATTGCGGCGGCGCCAGCAGCTCCGCGGCTATCGGTTCGACCAGGCCTTGTGCATCGGCGCGGAAGCAGCCCGCGTAGACCTCGCCCATGCGCGCGTCGATCGCGGCGAGGATCGGCGCGGCGCCTGCGTCTTGCGCCGCGGCCAACGCCAGCGCCGCCAGCGTCGATACCGGCACCACCGGTCTATCCAGCGCCAACGCCAGCCCCTGCGCCACGGCGATCGCCAGGCGCACGCCGGTGAAGGCGCCGGGCCCGCGCCCCACGGCGATCGCGTCCAGCGCGCGCCTGGAAATGCCGCCTTCGGCCAGTACCGCGTCGACCATCGGCAGCACGAGCTCGGCGTGCCGGCGCGGCGCCAGTTCGTGGCGCTCGATCACCGCGCCATCGACCCACAGGGCCACCGAGCAGGCCTCGGTCGCGGTTTCGAGCGCCAGCAGTCTCATGGCGGGTCGCGCAACACCGCCTCGCCGACGGGGCCGTCTTGCCGTGCCCTCATGTCAGCGCCCCGAGGCTGCAGGGACTCGACGCGAGTTCGATCACGCCGTCGTCCGCGGCGAAGAACGCTCCCACGTCGGCCAGCGCGCGGGTCACCGGCATCGGCGGCAGGCTGGCCAGGAACAGCTTGCCGTAGCCGGCGCTGTACAGCCGCGGATCGCACAGCACCAGCACGCCGCGGTCGTGCACGTCGCGGATCAGCCGCCCGGCGCCCTGCTTGAGCGCGATCGCGGCCGCCGGCACCTGATACTCGGCGAAGGGATTGCCGCCGGCCTCGCGGATGGTGGACAGGCGCGCTTCCAGCACCGGGTCGTCGGGCGGCGCGAAGGGCAGCTTGTCGATCACCACGACCGACAGCGCCTCGCCACGCACGTCCACGCCCTCCCAGAAGCTCGCGGCACCCAGCAGCACGCCGTTGCCCGAGGCGCGGAAGGCGTCGAGCAGCTGCGCGCGTGGCGCGGTGCCCTGCACGAACAGCGGCCACGGCGCGTCGGCCAGCAATTCGGCCGCGCGCCGCAGGGCGCGATGCGAGGTGAAAAGCAGGAAGGCGCGACCCCCGGAGTGCGCCAGCACCGGTCGCACCGCATCGACCACGCGCTCGACGTAGTCGGACGCAGCCGGCGGCGGCAAGCCCTGCGGCACGTACAACAGCGCGTTGCGCGGAAAATCGAAGGGGCTGGGCAGGGCCAGCGTGACCGGGTCTTCTAGACCCATCTGCGCGGTGAAGTGCTCGAAGCGTCCCGCCACCGACAGCGTCGCCGAGGTGAAGATCCACGCCGCGCGCGTGCGCTGGCGGAATTCGCGCAACGGCTCGGCCACGTCGAGCGGCGTGGACGCGAGCACGAAGCCGCGCTCGAAGGCCTCGTACCAGTGCACCCAGCCCGGCTCGGCCGCGACGCGCAGTTCGGCGAGGCGCGCGTGCAAATCCTCGGCGCGGGCATGGCACGAATCCAGGCCCTCGCTGCGTTCGGCCAGGGTGGCCAGTGTCGCGGTGGTGCGTTCCAGCGCCTGCGCCAGCGCCTCGAGCGCGCGATCGACCGCGTCGCGCTCGCGCACGCGCGCCCACGGACCGCGCTTGCCGTCGCCCTCCAGCGCCAGGCGCAGGTTGCGCACGGCCGGCTCGATCGGCGTGCCCAGCGCCGCCAGCGCGGCCTTGGCCCCGGATTCGGCGGCGGCCTCGCGCAGCGCGTCCTGCTCGAGCTCGACCAGCTGGCGCGAGGACACGGTGCGGCTGAAGAACTGGCCCGCCAGTTCCGGCACCTGGTGGGCCTCGTCCAGCACGAAGGCGTTGGCGCCCGGCAGGATCTCGCCGAAGCCCTCGCGCTTGATCGCGAGATCGGCGAACAGGAGATGATGGTTGACCACCAGCACGTCGGCTTCCTGCGCCGCGCGCCGCGCCTCGACCACGAAGCAGTCCTGGTAGCAGGGGCACTCGGCGCCGAGGCAGTTCTCCGGGGTCGAGGTCACGCGCGGCCATACGCTGGCGTCTTCGGGCACGCCGGGCAGTTCGGCGATGTCGCCGGTCTTCGTGCGCGTGGCCCAGCCGCGCACCAGGGCCAGCTGCGTCACCTCGGCGCGGCTGCCGAGGCGGCCCTCGCTGACCGTGCGCTCGAGCCGATGGCGGCACAGGTAGTTCGCGCGTCCCTTGAGCAACGCGGCCTTCAGGCGCGCACCGAGCACCTCGCGCACGCGCGGCAGGTCGCGGTGGAACAGCTGGTCCTGCAGGGTCTTGGTCCCGGTCGACACGATCACGCGCAGGCCCGAGAGCAGCGCCGGCACCAGGTAGGCGAAGGTCTTGCCGGTGCCGGTGCCGGCTTCCACGACCAGTTCCTCGTTGTTGGCGATCGCCTCCTCCACCGCCGCCGCCATGCGTTGCTGCACCTCGCGCGGGGCGAAATCCGGCACGTTGGCGGCAAAGGGGCCGTCGGGTCCGAGGGCGAGGGCGGCGGGCGAGGACTGGAACACTTCGGGCATCGGCGCAAGCTAGCAGGTCAACGGCCGATCGGGGCGCGATGGTGGACTTCCGGACCCGCAGGCGTACCGTGGCGGGGTCCGGTGTCAGCCGGGGACGGCTTTTTCCGTAGATGGGATTGAATGAGCCCCACGCCGGCCCCTCGCCGGCGTGTTGCCCGTGCCGGAGGTGCCCATGCAAACGGCAACCACGCGTGCGGCAGGATGCCGGATCGCCATCGTCGCAGGGATCGCCACCACCATCCTGGCGCTCTGCGGCTGCGCGGGTTCGCGCGTGTACCGCGAGCCCCTGCCGGACGAGCCGTCCCGCCTCGGCTGGACGGCCGGCGACCGCGACGGCGTCGACTTCACCCTGCGCCAGCTGATCGTCACCAACAACGCCGGCACCTGGGTCCGGGACGCCCTGTGGGACGAGTACGTGATCGAGTTCCACAATGGCGGCGACGCGTCGGTCGAACTGGCGGCGCTGCGGCTCGACAGCGTGCACCTGCCGCCGCAGGAGACGCTGGCTTCGCGCGAAATGCTCGAGGCGGCGACCGCGGAAAACATGAGCGCACTCAAGGGTGCCGGCATCGTGGTCGGCGTCGGCGTCGTTGCCCCGCTGGCGCTGGTGGCCACCGCCGGCGGCGGATCGGGGATGACCGCCGGTACCCTGGCCGCCGCGGCCGCCGCCAATCTCATGGTGGTGGGCCTGGTCGTTGGCGGCAGCTACGTGCTCTCCAAGGCCGTGACCGAGAAGAACGACCGCAGCTACATGGACGCCGAGCTGGCACGCCGCGCGATCGTGCTGCCGCGCATGCTTGCGCCCGGTTCCACCCTGACGGGCAGCGCATTCTTCGCCGTCACGCCGCAACCCACGGCCTTGACCCTGGACCTGCGCGACGCCGGGGGTACCCGCCAACTGGTGCTGGACCTCGCGCCGCTGGCGTCGCTCGACCTCGTGCCGCTGGAAAAGCCGATCAAGGCGCCCAAGCCCAAGCCGCCGCCGAAAAAGGTCTACGCGGAAGGCGAGGTGCCGCCCAAGCACGATCCCTGGGCCTGCGGCCGCTGCAGTTCGCGCAACGAGGACTGAAGCGCGGCGCACGCAGGGTCGCGCATGATTGCGGTGGCGCTGTAGGAGCGCACCTTGTGCGCGACCGCGGAATCACACGATGCCGCAGCCTGCGATTCCGCGGTCGCGCACAAGGTGCGCTCCTACAGGGGCCCCGCGGGACGCCGACCCTCACATCCGGATCAGGGGCTTGACCGCGCAGGCCGCGGCCTGCGCTTCGGCCGAGGGCACGTTGTAGGTGTCGCCGATCTCGATCCGCGCCGCGCGGATCGTGAGCCAGTTGCGCAGGCACAGCGGTCCGTTGCGCGGGCCGAGGTCGTGGGATCGTTGCGCCTCGCTCGCCGCGACCTTCCACTGGCCCGCGCGCAGCGACAGTTCCGCCAGCGCCTGCCATGCCACCGGGTCCTCGGGTCGCAGCGCGAGCGCGCGCTCGTACTCGGCGCGCGCCGTGGCGAAATCGCCGGCGGCCTCGGCGGACTGCGCCAGGCGCTTGAGGTCGTCGACCGCCGGATCGGGCAGTGGCTCCACCACCAGCGCATTGTCGAGGCTGGCCGCCTGGGCGCGGATCTCGGCCACCCAATCGCGCGCGGGCGGCGGCGGTGGCGCCGCCTCGGGCTTCGATTCGCTGCCCGCGCAAGCGGCCAGGGCCAGCGCGATCGCCGCAGCGCTACAGGACTTCATCGTCATCGGCTTCTTCCTGGGGTTCGGGTTCCTTGCGCCGGAACAGGTTGCGCAGGCGCCAGCGTTCGCGCGCGTCGCGCGGCGGCGCGGCCGACCCGGCCGGTGGATCCGGCGGCGACGCGCCCGGGTCGCCGCCCGCATCCGCCGTGGGCGATCCGGGCCGGAACCACTCGCCGATCCGCGCCATGGTGCAGGACTCGGTGAATCCGGGCTCATGGCCGCGCGCGAAGGGCAGCTGTCGCGCACCGGGGCAGCTGGCGTCGGTCAGGCCCTGCGCACCCAAGTCGACCCAGAGCAACTGCGGGTCGTCGCGCAGGTCCAGCACCAGCGGCTCGGTCGGCAACTTCGCGAACAGCGCGGCCCACACCCGCAACGCACCGGTGGCGCCGAACAGCGCGGTCTGCTGGTTGTCGTCGCGCCCCACCCAGGCCACGGCGAGATGCTGGCCGGTATAGCCGGCGAACCAGCTGTCGCGCTGGTCGTTGCTGGTGCCGGTCTTGCCGGCCGCGTTGAGCGCGCCGAGGCCGAGGCCCGCCAGCGCACGCGCGGTGCCGCTGCGCGCGGTCTCCTGCAATGCAAAGCCGACCAGCCGCGAAGCGGCGACCAGGTCGCCCGGCGTCGGCGGCTCGGCGTGGCGGCGCAAGGGCCGGCCTTGCGCGTCGAGCACCGCCTCGACCGAGTACAGGGCCAGCGGGCGCCCATCGGCGGCGAGGTACTGGTAGGCCTGCGCCACCTGCAGCGGCGAGAGTTCCACCGCGCCCAGCAGCAGCGAGGGGTTCGGCGCGACCTGCGTGCCCGGCACCAGCGCCTCGATCACGCGCGCGACCCGCTCGACGCCGAGTTCGAGCCCGAGGTCCACGGTCGCGAGGTTGTAGGAATGCGCCAGCGCCTCGAGCAGCGACACCTCGCCGTGCTGCACGCCATCGATGTTGGCCGGCTCCCAGCGCCGGCCATTGGGCTGCGGCAGGCTGATCGCGACATCGTCGAGCACCGTCATCAGGTTCCAGCGCGCGGGCTGCGCCAGCGCCACCAGGTACACGAAGGGCTTGACCAGGCTCCCGATCGGACGCACGGCCTCGACCGCGCGGTTGAATCCCGGCGCATCCGGATCACGCGCGCCGACCACGGCCTCGATCGCGCCGCTGCGCGCCTGGGTGACCACTGCGGCCGCCTGCAGTCCCGCGCCACGCTGGCCCAGCGCGGCCAGGCGCTCGGCCACGGCGGCCTCGGCATAGCCTTGCGTGGACGGCGCCAGCGTGGTCAGCAGCGTCAGTCCCTCGGAGCGCAGCACGCCGTCGGGAAAGTCGCTGGCGAGTTCGCGCCGCACCACGTCGAGGAAGGCCGGATAGCGGTTGCGCGGCAGCGCGCCCGCGCCGGTGACGCCCAGTGGCTGCGCCTGCGCCAGCGCGCGATCCGCGGCCGTGATCAGCCCGGTGTCGGCCATCACGCCCAGCACGAGGTCGCGGCGCTGCCGCGCGCGCTGCGGGAAGCGCCGCGGGTCGTAATAGCTCGGTCCCTGGATCAGGCCGACCAGGAGCGCGATCTCCGCCGCGCTGGCGCCGGCGAGCTCATGGCCGAACCAGAATTCGCAGGCGGCGGCAACGCCGTGCACGGCCTGGCCGCCCTGCTGGCCGAGGTAAACCTCGTTGAGATAGGCCTCGAGGATCGCGCGCTTGTCGAAGCGCGCCTCGACCAGCAATGCCATCGCCGCCTCGTTGAACTTGCGGCGCCAGGTCTGCGAGCGGTCGAGGAAGAGGTTCCGCACCAGCTGCTGGGTCAGGGTGGAACCGCCCTGCACCACCTCGCCGGCGCTGAGGTTGGCGAAGGCCGCGCGCAGGATCGCCCACGGATCGACGCCATGGTGATGCTTGAAATCGCGGTCCTCGACCGCCTGCAGCGTGCCGAGCAGCAAGGGCGGCACGTCGGCCACCCGCACGAAACGGCGCTCCTCCTGGCGCGCGCCGTAGAGGGTGGCGATGCGCGCCGGGTCGAGTTGGGCCTCGGGCAGCGTGGCGCCGGTGTCGGCGTCGGCAAGGCGGGCGATGCGGCCGGAAGCCAGCGTCAATTCAATGCGCCTGGAGCGCTGGATGCCTTGCGCCCCGGTGAAGGCGCGCGCCGCGACCACGAAGCGCGCGCCATCACGGTGAAAGGTGCCGGGTGCCAGCGCCGGGTCGGCGGCGCGGTAGCGCGCGGCGTCGAGTTCGGCCAGCAGGGTGGTGGCATCGAGGCGCTGACCGCGCACCAGGCGCAGCGGCCGGGCATAGACCCGGCTGGGCTCGGACCAGGTCAGCTCGGCCACGCGCTGGCGCACGAGCCGGTCGAGCGCGATGGCATACGGC